>WNGA01002374.1_pt1 | contig 28755 bp, 35 predicted proteins | sample 5400061 | NCBI WGS metagenome assembly WNGA01 (sample SAMN13153366, study PRJNA577476) | soil metagenome | isolation source: 100 cm soil or saprolite under grassland replicate 2 | place: USA:California | collected 2016-06-15
CACGCAGACGCTCATCCGCCCCCCCTTGCAGACGTTGCCTATGAGGGGAAGATAACCAGTCGCCAACGACCGTTACCGGAGGCGCGCCGGAACGTTGCGCGACGTTAAAGACGCCGGTCAGGCGGGGGCGGATAAACCGAGGATGAGGCGGTCATTAAACAGCCCGGGGTGGTAGATGCCGTCGGCGTCGGCGGCCAGTGTGCCGCACGCCCCGGCCAGATCCAGCAGCCGGTACCACGCTGCATTGCCGCGGACCAGCCGGGAGGCCTCCAGCGCCAGGATGATCCCGGCCTGTCCGGGCGCGACCTCGGCGACCAGGCCATCGAACGCGTCGCGGTGCCCGAGCGCCGGCCCGGACACGCCCAGGTCACCGTCGATCACCCCGATCGCGCTGGCCGGCCAGCCCAGCTGACGGGCACGCGCGGCCAGGTCATACTGGCGGGCGGCCGGCCTCCTTGTTGCGCTCGACCCGGGCAAGGGTCGACTGGCGCACGTAGATAGCGGCCGACCTGCGGCGATGCGAGACGGTTATCTTGCCGGCCTCATTCATCGCCGTCCCTCGTTCCGGCCGGCGCTCCTGGCGATCAGCAGGGCCAGCAGCCTGATCGCCGTGGTCACCTCCTGGCCGGGCAGCCGGGCAAACCATCGGGGCTGGTGCCGGAACCTGTTCCGGCAGCAGACTGAGCTGCGCAGGCTGCACGGTTGTCCTCCTTGCACGGTGACTTTCGCGCAGCCTGCTCCCGGGTGCCTGCGGCGCGAACACCAAGCGCGGCAACCAGCACGCATGCGGCCAGCAGATCGCTGACCGACCCGAGCGCCGCGCCCGCCGCGCCCGTCCCGCCGCTGTCGCCGTCGCCGGTCCATGCCTGCGGGATCAGCCGGCTGGTGCCATCAAGGAGCACCACCAGCAACTCCAGGCGGCCGTGCCGCCGCAGCCGGCCCGTCACCGGCAGTATCTGGCCCTCCAGCACATCCCGGCTCCGGGTCACCCGCACCTCGGTAACGCCGCTCACCACTCACCCCTCACGGCCCCGCGATGGCCCCGGTGACCAGCAGCGCGCAGCACCGCCGCCGCGGCCAGCCCGGCGTTGTCCTCATCAAGGCCGGTCACAGCCTCCCGCATATCGACGGGCACCCCCCCGGCGATGCTCGCCGCGATCCGCAGCACCCGGCCCTCGCCGCCCGAGCATGGCAGCACGCCTGCCTCCAGCGCGCCGGCCGCCGCCACGAAGCCGGCCGCCGCCATCGGCTGGCCGCTGAATACCACCCAGCCGAATTCCACCGCGATTTCGAGAAAGTCCTCACGGAAGAGCCACGACCGGCTCCCGATCAGCAGCTCAACGGCCGCCTCCAGGCACAGCAGGCCTTTCGCCCACACCCGCAGCGCGGCGACAAGATCTTCGAAGCACGTAGTGTGCCGGGGCTTCCTTCGACGCCGTGGTCACCGCCATCAGTGTCCGCATCATCAAGACACCGATCCAGGCACCGCGCGCGAAGCCGTTGGCTTCATACTGCACATCCTGGTGGTGTTGGCTTCGCCGACCTCGAAGTCCCCATCCCCTGGTGGGACGGCCGCAGCCTGCGGTTCCGGTTCCCGCCACGATGACCAGCCAGTTCGGGGCAACCTCAACTCAATTACCGCACCGGGAATCGAGGTTAGCTGGCCGGCGCGCCGATCTTGACCAGGTTGTGGGCTGGGATCCCGTGCCCGGTCCAGGCCCGGGCTCCTTCGGTGCTGTCCGCCTGTCGAACGTTACAGCAGAGCCTTTGCCCCGGCGGCCCGGTCGGTCAGTCCGCGGCTGCCCCGTGGCTTCCGGCTGGGTCGGCAGGGGGGCTGGCGCTTTCACGATGTCGGCGGGCCTTGGCCCGGTTGCCGCAGATGGCCATGCTGCACCAGCGCCGCCGGCCGGCTTTGCTGGTGTCGCGGAACAGCCACCCGCATCCGCGGCCGTCGCATTCGCGGACCCGGTCAATCTCGGCTGAGGTCAGGAGCTGTGCAGCCGATCGTGCTATGGGCCAGAGAACGCGGTCGAGCTCGGTGCTCGGACGCGATGCCAGCCGGTAGTGGCTGGCGGCGGGCGTGAGCTCGGCCTCGGCCAGCGCCCGGCGCAGCTCCTCGTTGACCACGGCGAGCGCAGCGGAGCGCTGCCCAGTTCGCCGCGGGGGCCTGAGCAGCTCGAAAAGGGCCTCGCGCAACTCGATGGCGCGACCGTGGACCCGGGCCGCCTGCCCGGGGGCGCGTCCGGCGTCGGCGGCCAGGGCCGCTGCTTCCGCCGGGTCGGCAGCGCCGACGAAGGCCGACCAGTCGATGAGCGCCTCGAAGGTCGGCAGGAAGTCTTCCCGCGGCGGTTCGAGCCTGGGGTCGATGGTGTTGATGAAGTCCAGGCACAGCGCCCCGCCCAGGACCGGGAGCAACCGTCCCGTAACCTGTGATTGCATGTTTACAGGATACCTGTTACGGTTCTGGCGGGACGTTCATAACCTGTAAACGCTGGTAATGAGGTTACTCATGCCTGTCGACGTCGACATGGCCCGCGAGGACACCCCGGGGTGCTTCCACCGGCTGCACTTCAACAACGCCGGTGCGTCGCTGATGCCGCGTCCGGTGATCGACACGGTGATCGAGCACCTGCAGCTGGAGGCCTGCATCGGCGGATATGAGGCGGCCGATGCCGCGCGGGACCGGATCGAAGCGGTGTACGCGGCGGCAGCCCGGCTGCTCGGCTGCCAGGCGCCGGAGATAGCCCTGTTCGAGAACGCGACGCGCGCCTGGGATGCCGTCTTCTACGCGATTCCGTTCGCCGCCGGCGATCGCATCGTCACCGGCAGGGCAGAGTACTGCAGCAACTACATGGCCTATCTGCAGGTCGCCCGCGCGACCGGCGCGGAGATCGTGGTGATCGGTGACGACGAGCACGGGCAGATCAACGTCAATGAATTGCGGGCGGTCATCGACGAACGGGTCAAGCTCATCTCGTTGTCGCACGTGCCGACAAGCGGCGGGCTGGTCAACCCGGCCGCGCAGGTCGGCGCGGTTGCCCGTGAGGCCAGCGTTCCCTTCCTGCTCGACGCCTGCCAGTCAGTCGGGCAGATGCCGGTAGACGTACATGCGATCGGCTGTGACTTCCTCGCCGCCACCGGCCGCAAGTTCCTGCGCGCGCCTCGCGGGACCGGGTTTCTCTACGTCAACCAGGACCGCGTTGCCGGATTGCATCCGGCGGTTGTCGAGGTGGGCTCGGCGGCGTGGACCGAGACCGACGGATACACGCTCAAGAACGACGCCAGGCGCTTTGAGACGTGGGAGGCAAGCGCCGCGCTCCGGCTCGGCCTGGGGCGGGCCATCGAGTACGCGCTTGATCTGGGCCTGCCAGCGATCCGGGACCGGGTCGCCGCCCTAGCCGGCGAGCTGCGCAGCAGGCTCGGCGCCGTCGACGGGGTCGCTGTACACGACCTGGGCTTGACCAAATGCGGAATCGTGACGTTCACCGTCCGCGGCGTGAAGTCCGAGACGCTCTTTTCAGAGCTTCAGAAGCGCTCGGCGAACGTGGACGTCTCCACCCCGGCGGACACACGGCTGGACTTCGAGGCGCGCAGGCTTAGTTCCATGATCCGCGCCTCTGTGCACTATTTCAACACCGACGATGAGATCACGCGATTCTGCGACTTGGTCGCAACGCTTTCGCGGCAGGCCTGATGCGCTTTCCCCGCCACCCGGAACGGAGGACCGCCCGATGATCGCGAACTCACCGCTGGTCGACCGGAAGCGGCTGACCGAGCTGCTTGAGCTGGAGCGCCGTACCTTCAGCGAGCGCAATCCGCGCTCACGTGCCCTGTTTGACCAGTCAAAGCGGACATTGCTCAACGGGGTTCCGATGAGCTGGATGTCGTGCTGGCCCGGCGGATACCCGGTCTTTGCTGCCAATGCCAAAGACGCCACGATCACCGACGTGGATGGTCACGCATACGTGGACTTCTGCCTCGGGGATACTGGCGCATTCGCCGGGCACGCCGCCGCTGCCACGGCGGACGCGGTCCGCGCTCAGTTTGCCCGCGGCGCGACGACCATGCTGCCGACCGAGGATGCAGCATGGGTCGGTGCCGAGCTTGCGCGGCGTTTCGGGCTGCCCGTGTGGCAGTTCTCGTTGTCGGCCACCGACGCCAACAGGTGGGTGCTCCGCCTCGCGCGGGAGCTCACCGGCCGGGCGAAGGTCCTGGTATTCAATGGCTGCTATCACGGGACGGTCGACGAGACGGTGATCGAACTCGACAAGGCCGGCAGGCCTGGCGCCCGGCCGGGGAACGCGGGCGCGGCATTTGACCCCACCCGGACGACCGAGGTGATCGAGTTCAACGACATCCTGGCCCTCGAACGCGTCCTGCGGGCCCGCGCCATCGCCTGCGTGCTCACCGAGCCCGCGCTGACCAACGCCGCTGGGATCATCCCGCCGCAGCCCGGATACCATGAAGCGCTGCGCGAACTCACCGCCCGCACCGGCACTTACCTCGCCCTCGATGAAACCCAGACATTCCCGGCCGGCCCAGGGGGCTACACCGGCGAGCACGGGCTCAGCCCCGACTTCCTGACCATCGGGAAGGCAATCGCGGGAGGAATCCCGCTCGGGGCATACGGCATGCGGCGCGAGATCGCGGACGCCATCGCCGGGGCCAAGCTGGACATGGGCGACAGCGGCGCGTTCGGCGGCACCCTGGCTGGCAACGCGCTCTCCCTCGCAGCAGCCCGCGCCACCCTCGCCAACGTCCTTACCAGCGATGCTCACCGCCGGATGAACGCTCTCGGCGCGCGCTTTGCCGACGGCGTAAAGAGCGTCATCGCATCACGCGGGCTCCCATGGCACATCATCCAGATCGGAGCCCGGCTCGAATACCGCTACTCACCGAACCCGCCGCGCAATGCCACCGAGTCGGCCGATGCCAAGGACGAGCAACTGGACTCCTACTTGCACCTATATCTCCTCAACCGCGGCGTTCTCATAACGCCCTTTCACAACATGGCCTTGATATCGCCGGCTACCCAGGAGGCTGACATCGACCACCACACGCGGGTCTTCGCCGCCGCTATTGAGGAGCTACTGAGGAGCTCGTAGGCCATAAAATCCGCCTGCAAAACGAATTTGCCGCGGAATGGCCACATAACCCGAGCCGCTGCTCGTTCACATGCCTGGACTGCGGGCACCTCCGCAGCGACCTCTTACCACCCCGAACTCAAGTCCTACCTCCAACAGCTGCTGGCCGACCGGGAACAGATCCGGGCCGCCACCAACCTGCAGGAGTGGGCGAAACCCCGCTGACGCGACGTGAGGAGGAGATCGGCCAGTTGAGGGAGCTGATCCGCCGCATCGAAACCGACGTCAACGGCCTCAGCGAGGAGGACCAGGCTCAGATCGCCGAGGCCGTCACCGTGATCCGTAAACCCGGCAAGTGATCAACCTCGGCATGCCCAGCGCCCGGCCGCCCTCGGCCATCACCGGATGAACCGGCCATGAACACGGACGAGACCCCGCTCGCCAGGACCCCGCCGTCGTGACGTCGGCAAACGGCGGCAGCGAGTCCACCAGGCACTCACGGACATGCACGTCACCGGGGCCGAGGTCACCATCTCGGCGGTCGCAGCCCGCGCCCACGAGCTGCCATGGGACTGACACCAGGCCAGGCCAAACGGTTCTACGACCGGTTCGGGCGCGCCCAGGACTTGCAGGCTTCTACGAGGACCGGGCGGTCAGCGACCTCCTCGCCTACGGCTCCTTCCCCGCGGCCCGGTGGGTGTTCGAACTCGGCTGCGGCACCGGCCGCCTGGCCGGCCGCCAACTGGCCCGCCACCTGGCAGACGCCGGCTACCTGGGGGCCGACATCAGCGACACCATGGCCGCCCTGAGCAGAACACGCCTTCGGCGGTCCGGCCGCCGGGCCAAGGTGATCCGGGCGGACGGCACGAAGCTGCTTCCTGTGGCCGACGCAGGTTCGACCGGTTCCTGGCTGTCTACGTGCTCGACCTGTTCAGCCCCAGTGATACCAGGACCATGGTGGCCGAGGCCCGCCGGGCGGTGATGCCGGCGTCGCGGCCTGTTGCCAGCCGTAGATCGACACGCCGTGCTTCCATACGCCAACGTAGAGGCGGCGGCCGCCGACCTTGTAGGTAGGAATCTTGTACGACAGGACCACGGCCGCGCCGGGGTGGGCTGCAAGGATCAACCGGTGAAGCCGGTCGAACAGGGGGCGGTGCTCGGGGGCGATGCCGTCGCGGCGGGCGAGATGACGCCACGGGTGGATGTAACTCCGCACTGCTTCGTCCACCCGTCCATTGTGGTCGCCCCAGGCGTGCTCGAGGACGGGAAGGCCGATCGGCCCGGCGCGGGCGGTTCCCGCGGTGCCCGGTCGCCCCGCCTCCGGTACTGAGGCTGTTAGCCTGGCGAAATGCCGGCGGAGGCCATCAGGCTATTGCCCTTCGAAACCGAGTTCACCCGTGCCTGGGACACCCCCGGCCACACCCGCTACCGGCTCCCCGACACTGACGTCAACCGGGTGCTCGCGGCCCGCTACACGACCGGCAGGCCGCTGACCGTCACCCGCGCCATGCTGTGGGACATGGAGACGCGCAAGGCCGCCCGCCCGGGCACCTACATCCCGTTCGTGGTGCGCGCCGGCAGCGACCGGTCCTGGAACCGGCGCACCGGCGACGGCGGCGAGTACCTGGACCGGTGCTCGATGCAGCGGCTGTGGCTCAACCCGCAGCGCTGCGAGCTGATCCTGGAACGCGCCTTCCTCAACCACCACGACCAGAAGGTCACCTTCCTCGGCGTGCCTAAGCTCACCGATGCCGATGGCACGCTGCTGCGCGCGGGCACCGGCCAGCCGCTGTTCCACGTCGAGCACTCGGTCGGCGGCACCGAACTGCAGCCACTGAACCGCTGGCGCATCGTCCACCTCACCGACGCACCCGACGAACGGCTGATCGAGGGGTTCGACCACATGGCCGCCAGCCCCTGGCTAGCGGAGCACACCGAGATCTACATTCGCGACAACCTCGGCATCGAACTCACCAGAAATTCACTCAACGGCTGACGGCCGCAGCGCTTTCCCACGCACGAGAATTCCAGCGTGAAGGTCACTGACTGTGAACGCAATGGCCAACTATGAACCGCCGTTACGTGCGCCCGTCCCAGTCGGCTGGCTGGCAGTCCCTGGCCCCCGAATTGGCCGTTCTGTTGTATCGGTAAAGGCTTTGCGCGTGCCCGACATTGATTGCCAGGCGCCTGTCCGTCTGGAGATCACGGCTTGTATCCGCAGGTTTCTAAAGTGTCGGCCGCCGACAGACGTGCTCATCGTTTACTTGCCCGCCAGTCGTTAACGGCGCGGGGGTGGGGCGGCTGGGTCCACCGATGCCTCCCTTCAACGCCGTCATCCCGGCCTACGGCCTGATCTCGAATACGAGATTGAACGGTGTCTCGGCCGCCCGGCGGAACCGGGTGAACCCGGCCGTTTCGGCGATGGCGTGTGCCGCCGGCTCGCCCGCCTGGTTGCCCGCGCGCCTGCGCCTGCGCCCTGGGACACTGCGGCGGGTACGCACAGGAACGTCGAGCGGGCAGCCTGTCAAGATCCGGTTCGACTGGACCGACATCACCGCCACCTCGGCGCGCTTTGAGCAGGCGTTCTCCTACATCGAGGGCCAGAGCTGGCAGACCAACTGGATCCTGACGATGACCCGCCAGGACTGACGGCGGCAGCGGACCAGTGACGTGCGGTCCACTGGTGGCGGGGCATTTCGAACGCACTGCCTACGACTCGCTTGGGTTCCCGCCGCCTGTTGCGCGCCGCTCCCACATGCGCACGAGCGCCGCCAACACCGCCGCCGCCGACAGCAGCACCCCCAGCCGCACCGGATCGGAAACAAGTGGCGAAACGGCGGATAGTCCGCGTGGCTACCGGCAAACATCTCTTCCCCCACCGCCGGCAACTGCTCAGCGCGCAGAGGGACGATCTGCGCCAGCGGGCGGCTGCCTTCAGCTGATCCGCTCGACACCAACGTCACTTCCGTGCCCACGGCAAGTCGGCTGTTGTGCTACTGGCCGCGGGGGATCAGGGCGAACCTGTTGCCGTCGGGGTCCTCGAACAGCGACCACCAGCCGAAGGGCTGCTCGACAGGCGCCGGCGGGAACGCCACACCGCGGTCGCGCAGCTCTCTGTAGGTCCGCTGCAGGTCCTCGGCGTAGAAGGATACGTTGGAGGTCGGAAGGCTCGGGTCGGGCGCGGTCGGCCGCGGCCCCTTGCGAAATCGAGGACCACGACCACGGCCTTGTCCGGCGTACGGACCTCCAGCCACCGCTCCTCCCCGTAGGGTGCGTCCCGCGCGAGCTCAAAGCCCAGGGTTTGGGTCCAGAACGCCTTGGCACGTTCCTGGTCCTCGACTTCGATGACAACCTGGGTCACATCACCGATCATGATGGGCACCTCCCTCTGCCAGCTTCCGGTCTCGGTTTCTTGCGTGGGCTTGTCCGTCGCCGCCACATCCCCGCCGCCCGCGGCGACCAGCTCGGAGATCACCCTGAGCAAGTCCAGCCGCCCGTCGAAGTGACGCGGGTCGCTTCCCTTGGTCGCCGCGCTCCCGGCGACTGGCTGTGTTCTCTCGGCCGAGATGCGGATCAGCATGTCGGCCGCTTGCGCCACGCCTCCTTCCCTACAGGGTCGTTCACCCGTTAGGGAGGCGTTCAACGCGACTGCACCGTTGTTCAAGCGGGATGCCGAAGGACCCGGGGCGTCAGAGCTCCCAGTCGATCGGGGCGCGGGGATCTGGGGTGTAGGAGCAGTAGCGGCCCGTTCGGATTGTGGCGGAGAAGTGCTGCCCAAGGGTGGGGTTGGCTCGGGCGAGGTTGGCCATCGCTGCTCGGATCGCCCTGGTCGCGTTGAGCCTGGCGCGCTCGGCGTGGGACGCTGCCCTGCGATCCCGGCCTCCCAGCCGGACCGCGCGTGCGAGTTCGCCCACCAGGAAGTCCATCTCTTGGCGTGCGCTGGCGGCACGGACCGGGTCGTTGAAGCGGTCCGCCTCGTCCAGCTCCGCCTGGAGCTCACCGAGCCGGGCCTTGTAGGCGGCCTTGGCCGTGGCGTCCAGCAACTCCCCCGCGTCGCCAGGTCTTGGCGCACCTGCAGCTGGTCACCTGCGGCCCGGCCCGTGGCACCAAAAGGGCCGCCTGCGCAGCCTGGCTCTCGGCCGCCTCCAGGTCGGCCGCATGGAACTCCCTGCCCGGGTGCGCGAGGAGCCGGGCCAGGTGGCGGAGGCCCTTGGAGTCCCTGAGGCGGACCACGGAGCCTTCGTAGTAGACAGTCCAGTACTCGCCTTCCTGGCGAAACGCGTTCCTCGCAACCGTTGGGGTGCCGACGGCAACGGCGGCCCGCTCCGCGGTCACCGTCCCGCCTGCCTGAACCGCTCGGAGCGTCTCGATCCCCTCGCTGACTGCGGCCATCCCGAGGGAGCTGGCGGCGGCAAGCCCCCGATCCAGCAGCCCGAACGCCCGGCCTCGGTCAGCAGCCTGGCCGCGGCGGAACAGCATGCGGGCGTACTCGTACTGGGTGCGGGCCAGCAACGGTCTCGCTCCCAGCTGCTCGTGGGCGACGATCGCCGCCTCGAAATGGCCGCCGGCCTCCGCCCACCTCGATGCCACGGTCGCCAGCAGGCCCAGGTAGAACGACGCGGACCCAAAGCACAGGAACGGCTGCAGCTTGGTGATGGCGATGACGTGCTCCCTATAGGGCAGCAGGACCGGATACAGGCAACGCGCGGCTTCGCAGGCGTCAAGACGGATCGCCACCAGGCAGGCCACCGCCAGGGAAGGAAGCGAAAGCTCCTTTCGCGGCAGCTGCAGGATCTGGTCGACCAGGGACTCAAGGATCCTGCGCGGCGCCTCGCTATGACCAAGCTCGGCATCGGCAAGCGCCAGCCACCCCGTTGCCGTGCGCGGATTCGCGGTCCCCGCAAACTGCTCCTGGACCCCCTGCCATCGCTCCCGCAGCTCCCCCAGGCGCCCTTGCTGCCAGCGCAACAGGCTGAGCTGGCTCAAATAGGCGTACTCAACGTTGGGTCGCCCCGGCTGGATGGACCGGGCTTGCCCGGCCAGCCGCTCGGCTTCCTCAAAGCCGCCTCGCAGCAGCGCGCGCATCGCCCGCATCGTTGTCGCCGTCCACTGGTGGATGGGCATGCGGAGCTCGTCCGCCAGACGGGCATGGGCTACGATGTCGGCCTCAACCGCCCGGATGTCGCCCGATTCCAACGAGCTGGCCGCCCGAGCTACGCGACCGAGCAGCTCCAGCTCGCGATCGCCGGTCGTTTGTGCCAGTTCCAGAACCTCGCCGGCCAGTGCCGAGCATTCCTCCCGATCGTCCGGCGCGTCCAAGGCCACCCACCGTATGTGCACCGCGCTGACCAGGCAGGCGACATCGTCAAGGCGCCGGGCCATCTCGACCGCCTGCCGGCTGAGGGGTTCGGGGCGCTGCGGCTCGTCGGAGAACGTGAGCTCCAGCGACAGGCGCGCCAACAGCCGCACGCGAAGGGGGCCATCCTCGCGGCTCAAGCCGTCGAGCGCTTCCCGCAGCAGGCTGACAAGCTGCCGGTTGACCAGACCCCCCTCGACCTGCGGCTCGCCATAGCCCAGCGCGGCGCGCGCCAGCCGCTCGGGCGACCCGAGCCCTCTGCTGAGCTGGGCGGCCTGCAGGTACGTCTCTTTTGCGTCGAGGTAATCACCCGCCCGCGCCTGGGCTTCGCCCAGCCGCAGGAGCAACTCGCAGCGAACAAGATCGTCTGGCCAGCGAACTTCAGGGCGTGAAGGGCCCGCTGGTACTGGGCGGCCGCTTCCTCGTAGGCGTAGACGCCCATGGCTCGCTCGCCGGCCTGGCGGGCATAGTCCAACGCCTTGGCGGCCTCCCCAGCGGCCGCGACCTCGGCGAAGTGCCGGGCGAGCTCGGCGACATGCGCTCGCGAACCAGTGCCGTACAAGCGCTCGATCGCCTCACCGACCCGCCGGTGCAGTTGTATACGGAGCGGGATCCGCAGCCGTTCATATACCACCTCCCGCATGAGGGAATGCGAAAAGCGACACCGGCCGACGGCGCCCGGTTCCTCGGTCACGACGCCCAGCGCTACCGCCTCCGACAGGGAGCCGAGCACGTGCTCGACCGGCAGCTCGCAAGCGGGGGCAACCAGCGACAGGTCGAACTCCCGGCCCACCACCGCCGCAGCGGACAGTACTTGGACGGTGTCGGCGGACAGCGGCGCGAGCCGCCGCTGGATCACCGCCCGCACGCTCCTGGGGATCGGCACGCCGAGCCGGCCGGGGTGCTCGATAGTGGCCTCGGAGGCCAGCAGGCGCACGACTTCCCGGACGGACAGCGGTTGCCCTCAGTCGCCTCGTGGATTGTTGCGACCTTCGCCTCGGAGGGCACGACTCCGGAGAGCCCTTCGATGAGGACCTTGACGTCTTCGCGATCCAGCCCCCGAAGGCTGACCAGCTGCCCCTCGCGCACCAGCTCCCCCACCGCGTCGCCGATGCCCGGCGGTGGTCGCTCTGCCTCCACGTCACGGTAGATCCCCACCACCAGCAGATGGGCACCGCGAAGGTCTCGCGCGAGGAACTTGAGCAGCAGCATCGAGGGATCGTCGGCCGCGTGCAGATCGTCGAGGATGAGCAGCATCGGCTGCACCGATGACGCTCCTATGAAGAACCCAGTGATCGCCTTGAACAGATAAACGCGCAGCATCGGACTCAAGCGAGCAGGCAGGAGAGATCGCGGTTGTCCCAAGGCGCTCGGTGAGGCCGGGGACCACTTGGGCGATGGAGGCCGCCCCCGCACCCAGGTATGCGGCCAGGGTCTCGTCATCGCAGCCTTCAACGAGCGTGCCGATGATCTGCGCCCACGGCCAGAAAGGCGGTGCGCCGCCACCCTCCCAGCAGCGACCCCACAAGACTCGGATCCCTCGCTGAAGCGCGCGTCCCGCCAGGTGCTCCGCGAGCCACGTCTTGCCGATCCCGGGTTCTCCAGCGACGAGGAGCAGGCAACCCCGACCGCCGGCCGCGTCCTCCAGGGCGACCGCCAACTCCGCCACTTCCCGATCCCGGCCGACGAAGGCTCGCCCTCCCGGCCGGGCAGGATCCCCAATCTCACCCATCGCTACCGGTCAGCCTAGCCACGACCGCCCGGTATCGCTCGTACATCACGGACCCGGCCAGCTTGGCCTGGAGCTCCATTGTCGGGCCCTTCCGCTACCGCCGCGCAACGGTTCACGGTTATTAAACGCCCGACTACTAACGGATCCCGTGGCGGGGCCTACGCCTCGCGCCTGGCCGCTACCAGCCGGTCAGGCGCGCTGTCGGCGTGCGGGTCCTCCCCTGCCGCACCCTGGCCCCACGTAGGCCAGGGGCCAACCACGCAACGTTTGTGCCGTTAGCAGCTGAGTGGCAGCTACGCGCCGTCCCGTGGAGCCGTTTCCCGTCCCTGCGCAGTACCTCGCCGCCACCGTCCGGACGGGCAGGCACTGCTCGTGCACGCCCGGCCCCGCGCACCGATCAGCTGGCAACTGCGACTCGCCCGGGACTGGCCGGCTGAACTTTCGTTCACGTGTGTTGAACGCCTCCCCTGACGGGCGCGGATCGGAGGGAGGCGGACGTGGGCATCCGCATCTCGATCGAGCAGACGGAACCGCTCATCGGGACGGCGCCGACCGACGAACCGGTGCCCTTCCTGTTCGAGGGGTGGTTGGGGTTGCCCGGGGCGCTGTCCATCCTCGTCGGCACCTCCAGGCCGCAGGACAGTCGAGGCGGGGCATGAAGCGAGTCCGCATCGACAAGCCCAGGGCCCGGCGGCAGCACAGGTCGCTCGAGGTGCTTGCGATCGATCCAGAGACCCGGACATCGCGCGGGCAAAGGCGGCCGGAGGGGATAGGAGGAGTCGTGGGCCAGACAGCGATGAGAGCGGCGGGGCAACCCGGGCGGGGACGGACGCTACCGCGGGCGCGGAGGCGGTGGAATCTCGCCGCGCGCGCCGGGCGGTGGAGTTCCGAGCACCGCAGGGCTGCCGTCATCGGGTGGCTGGTGTTGGCCGTCGCGGCGGCCGTGATCGGCTTCGCGGTGGGCACCAGGCCCATGTCCCCCTCTGACTACGCGACCGGCGAATCCGGGGTGGCCGAGCGCATCCTGGCGCGGGATTTCCCCCGGCCCGCCGCCGAGAGCGTGCTGGTGCACAATCCGGCCGCGACTGTGCGCGATCCGGGCTTCCGGGCCGCCGTCGCCACCGTGGTTGCTCGCCTGGGGACCCTCCGGGACGTCACCGGCGTGCGATCCCCGCTGGGCGCGGGCGGACGGGGTCTCGTCTCGCCCGACGGCCACTCCGCGCTGGTCCAGTTCCAGATCGCCGGGAGCTCTGATGAGGCGGCCGGCAAGGTCGCCCCCGTACAGTCTGCCGTTCACGCGCTGGCGCGCTCCATGCCTGGATTCGTGATCGAGGAGCTCGGCACCGCCAGCGGCAATCGTGCGCTCAACGACACCATCGCGCAGGATCTCCAGCGGGCAGGGTACCTGTCGCTCCCGGTGACGCTCGCCATCCTGCTGGTGGCGTTCGGCGGGCTCGTCGCGGCCGGGATCCCCGTCCTGCTCGCCCTGTCCGGGGTGCTGGGGACCTTCGGGCTGGCCGCTCTGGTCAGCCACGTCGTGCCGGAAGGCAGCCCGACCGCCTCGGTGATCTTCATGATCGGCATGGCCGTGGGCGTCGACTACTCGCTCTTCTACCTCCGGCGCGAGCGAGAGGAGCGCGCTGCCGGCCGAGAACCCGGTGCGGCGTTGCAGGTTGCGGCGGCGACCTCCGGTCAGGCCGTGCTCGTCTCCGGCACCACGGTCGTGATCGCGATGGCCGGCATGCTGTTCACCGGCGCCAAGGTCTTCACCTCCATCGGGGTGGGCACGATGCTCGTGGTACTGGTCGCCATGGCGGGCTCGGTCACCGTCCTGCCGGCGGCGCTCGCCGGGCTGGGTTCGCGCGTCGAGCGGGGCAGGCTCCCCTTCATCGGCCGGAGAACCCGGATGAGCGGCGAGGGCCGGGTGTGGGGCAAGATCCTGACCGCCGTGCTCGCCCGGCCGCTAGTTTCGGCGGCGGCCGCGGCGGTCCTGCTGGTGGTGCTGGCCCTGCCCGCGTTCCGGCTGCACACCGAGCTCCTGGGCTTCACCTCGCTGCCCGCCGACACCCCGATCGTGAAGACCTACCAGCGTGTCCAGAAGGCCTTCCCGGGTGCATCGCTCCCCGCCTCAGTGGTCATCAAGGTCAAGGACGTGGCCTCGCCGCAGGCGCAAGCCAGAATCGCCGCCCTCGCGAACCGGGCGACGGCAACCGGGCAGATGCCCGGGCCGGTCGCGGTGCACATGAACCGTGCCCGAACCGTGGCCGTGGTCGACGTCCCGCTCACCGGCGACATTCACGACGCGGCGTCGTTCCGCGCCCTCGACACCCTCCGGCAGCGCGTCGTTCCGGCCACGGTCGGCAAGATCCCCGGGGCCACCGTCGCCGTGACCGGAGAGACCGCGGGGACCGCGGACTTTAACGACACCATCCACTCAGGCATCGCGGTGGTTTTCGGGTTTGTGATCGCGCTGGCGTTCCTGCTGCTGCTCGTCACCTTCCGCTCCATCGTGATCCCGCTCAAGGCCGTGGTCCTCAACCTGCTGTCGGTGGGCGCGGCATACGGCATCCTGGTCGCGGTGTTCCAATACGGCTGGGGGGCTTCCCTGATCGGCGCGAACGCGACGGGAGCGATCACCTCGTGGCTGCCGCTGTTCCTGTTCGTGATCCTGTTTGGGCTGTCCATGGACTACCACGTGTTCATCCTCAGCCGGGTCAAGGAGCTGGTCGACCAGGGGATGCCCACCCGGGTGGCAGTCCAGCAAGGGATCAGGACCAGCGCCGGGACCGTGACGAGCGCGGCCCTCGTGATGGTGGCGGTGTTCGCCATCCTCATCACCGGGCACACCCCCGACCTGAAGCAGATGGGACTCGGGCTGGCAGCGGCGGTCCTCCTCGACGCCACGGTCATCCGCGGCGTCCTGCTGCCGGCGACCATGGAGCTGTTCGGGGAATGGAACTGGTACCTGCCCAGACGGCTCGAGCGGCTCACCGGGACGGGCCCAGCGGCATCGGGTTGATTCCTCATGACCCGAGCCCTCAAGCGACCGGCCCCCGCGAACGGATCCAGGAAGATGGGATCCCTACCCGCGGGAGCCGGTCAGCCCCCATAGGCGAGCAGCCGGCGCCGCGGCGCGAACGCAGACTTGTGAATTGGCGTGCCTAGCCAGTTCACGGCCCGGACGGTTGACCAGCGGGACGGCCCCGCATCGTTCACGGGGTGGTTCCTGTCGTCGCCGACGGTCTGTAAGCAGAAGCATCAACGACACGATGAGAAGGAGAGCAGATGGCGAGATATGTGCAGCTTGGTGACGTGCGCACGTGGTATGACGAGCACGGCGAGGGTGAACCGGTGGTGCTACTGCACCCGGCAGGGGCCGACGCGCGGGCCTTCACACCCAACCTCGGGGCGCTCGCCGCGCGCTTCCGCGTCTTCACCCCGGAGCGGCGCGGACACGGGCACACGCCGGACGCCGAGGGCCCGATCACCTATGAGGTCATGGCTCAGGACACGATCGCGTTCCTGGAGACCAAGGTCAATGGGCCGGCGCATCTGGTCGGCTGCAGCGACGGCGCCACCGTGGCGCTGCTAGTCGCGCTGCGCCGCCCCGGCCTGGTCCGCCGTGTGGCGTTGGTCGCCGGCGTCTTCCACCGCGACGGCTGGGTCCCCGAAACGGCCGACGTCGACGACAACGCGGCCGCCTTCCTCGCCGCCAGCTACGGCCAGGTGTCTCCCGACGGGCCCGGGCACTTCCCGGTCGTGGCCGCCAAGATGGCCAGGATGCACGCCGAGGAACCGGCCCTGACCGAATCAGACCTGAAAAGCGTCGCGAGCCGGACGCTGGTCATGGTCGGCGACGACGACGAGGTCAGGCTCGAGCACGCGATCGCGCTGTACCGCAGTCTCCCGGATGCCGAGCTCGCGGTCGTGCCGGGCACCTCCCACGGGCTGCTGGTCGAAAAGCCGTCGCTGTGCAACACGATCATCATCGAGTTCCTCACAACCGAGGCCGTGCCGACCATCGCGCCCATCCGCCGCGCGAGCAGCGCCCGGGCATAGGGATCGGCCGGGCGGCGGGGACACCGCATGCAGCGCCGGGATGTGCTGGTGGCGACCTGGGCTGGCGGCGGCAACCTTCCGCCGTTGCTCTCCGTCGCTCAGCTACTCGCCGGCCGGGGTTGCGCTGTTCGGGTGCTGACATCCAGGGCCACCCAGAAAGCAGCGGAAGCGGGAGGGCTACACGTTGTGCCCTACACGCGCAGCCCTCAGCCGGACATGACGGTGGCCTTCGAATCACAGGCCGCCGAGTTCATGGCCGTGATGGCTGGCCCGGAGATCGCCTCAGAGGTCCGGGAGAACTTGAACCAGCTGGAGCCTCAGCTGCTTGTCGCCGACTGCATGCTCCCGGCCGCCCTGGCTGCGGGGAGGGCCACCGGCACCCCGACCGCCTCTGTCGTCCACTTCCTCTACGGAGCCGCTCGCGCGCAGATCGCCAACGGGTCGGGATGGACCACCGACTTCCGACAGCTCAACCTCACCCGAACCGCCCTTGGACTGCAGGCCCTCGCTCATCCAATCGAGGCGTGGGAGGAGCCCGACCTGGTGCTTGTGACCGCACCACGGTGGTTCGACCTCCCTGCTGACTTTGCGCCTCACGTGCTCCATGCCGGACCAGTAGGGATCCGCCGGCAGCGGGCATCGCCCATGGGGCAGCCGCTAACCGGACGCTCGAGACGGCCCCGGGTTCTGATCACCTTCAGCACCACCGTCATGCACCAGCAACTCGAGGTTATGCACGCAGTCTGTGATGCGTGTAACCGAACGGGCGCAGATGCCACCCTCACTCTCGGGCCGGCCATCGATGCTCGGTCGGTGCCCACCCTGGCCGGTGTCACGGTCATCCCGTTCGCGAATCACGACGAGATCTTGCCCCAGTGCACCGCCGTCATCACGCACGCCGGACTGGGCACCACCCTTCGCGCGATCGCCCACGGCGTCCCGCAGCTAATGCTGCCCCTGGGCCGTGATCAGCACCTCAACGCCACCCGAGTGACCGATCTCGGCGCTGGAATCATGCTGGCAGCGAAATCGCCTCCAGCCAAGATCGCCGCAGCCCTCCTCAGGATCCTCGACGACAACCGTTTCCATGCCGCCGCAGCGGCCGCAGCCGCGAGAATCGAAGCGGACGATCCCGACACCGCGGCCGCCGAGGCAATAGCGCAGCTCGGCCACCATCGCTGAGCGACCGACGAGTCTTGTCGATCTCCCAGACCGGCACCGCCCCCTTGCCCGCTCAAAGATCTTTGACCGAAGGGAGGACGGGAGACGCTCGGTCTCCGGCTCGCTGACCGTGAAGATGCCCGGCGGGGACATCGAACTCATCCACCAGGAGCGCCGGATCGACATGCACCTGATCATTCGGGTGGGCAACGGCATACCGCTGCTTTCCGGTGACGAGGAGCCCACGGCCGCGCCTGGGCCGGGCCCACTGTCGCCGACCGTCGCGAACTCTATCCGACAGTGACCTCGGCATGGCAAGCGCGGCGGGCGACATCCGCCACAGCAGTGGATCATGTCGCAAGCGGCGGATAGCTCTCCCGGCCACATGAAGATCCGGAAAGAACGCGCTCACATGCATGTACGGTCGAATCCAGCACGCCTGTCAGCCTGCGTTCACGATCCCGCCATGGAGCCATAACGATCGATCTGCGCCGATCCCGCAAGGCGGTACCCCGGCTACCGCTGACTCTTGGTGATTGCTGTCGTCATGGCGGTGAGGGGCCTACGCCAGAAGGTGACCTCGAACGGCTGCCCGCCCTGGGTCCAGACAATCGGTGACCTGCTTGATCACGAAGTAGTCGTCTGGGCTGTGCAACTGCCAGTCCCTCGCTGGATGGTGGGTCGAGAACACCACGGCGCCCTGTGGCGCCAGGACCCGGTGAAATTCTGCGAGCGGTTTGGCCCAGTCAGCCAGGTAGTGCAGCACCAGCGATGCCACCACCAGGTCACGCTGGCATCGGCGGCGAAGGTGAGCGGCTCGGCCAGGTCTGCCGTCAGGATCCGCGCCCGGCCGCCCACGCGGTCCCTGGCCAGGCGGACCATCTCCCGGCTCACGTCCATTGCCGTGACAGCCGCACCATGATCGACGAGCCAGCTGGTGAGGACTCCCCGGGCCGCCGCCGGCCTCCAGCACCCGCAGCCCGGCCACATCGCCCAGGAGCGCGATCGTGGCCTGTAGGGCTCGATTACTCGATCTGGCCTGGCCTGGCAGTCTTCCGGGTTGAGATCATCGCTGGGTGATCTTCTCGGCTGTCTACCTGCTCGTGCGCCGTCTGCTGGGCTGTTTGATGGTGCTGGCCCGGCGGGAGGCGTCCAAGGATGCCGAGCTGCTGGTGCTCAGGCACGAGAACGCGGTGCTGCGCCGCCAGGTCGTCCGGGTCCGGTACCAGCCGGCCGACCGGCTGTGGCTCGCGGCGCTGTCCCGGCTGATCCCCCGGCGCCGGTGGGGCGAGGTGTTCGAGGTGACCCCCGCGACGCTGCTGGCCTGGCACCGTCGGCTGGTCAGCCGCAAATGGGACTACACCAGCCGGCGGCGCCCCGGACGACCACCGACGGCGCGATCAGCAAGCTCGTGATCCGCATCGCGACGGACAATCCGGCGTGGGGCACCGGCGCGTGCAAGGCGAACTCGTCAAGCTCGGCCACCCGATCGCCGCCTCCACGGTCTGGCAGATCCTGCATGCTGCCGGGATCGGCCCCGCGCCCCGCCGGAAGGGCCCGACCTGGAAGCAGTTCCTGACCGCCCAGGCCCGCGGCATCCTCGCGGTCGATTTCGTCCACGTGGACACCGTGCTCCTCCGGCAGATCTACGCCCTGATCGTCATCGAGCACGGCACCCGCCGCGTACACCTGGCCGGCATCACCGCGAACCCCGACGGCGCGTGGACAACACAGGCAGTTCGCAACTTCCTGACGGATCTGGGCCAGCGCACGGCTCCGGTCAAGTTCCTGATCAGGGATCGCGCTGGCCAGTTCACCGGCTCCTTCGACGCCGTGTCCACGGCGGAAGGCATCAGAATCCTCGCCAGCCCGCCGCGGGCGCCCAGAGCGAACGCCATCTGCGAAAGGATCATCGGCACACTCCGCCGGGAGCTCTTCGACCGGCTGCTGATCGTCAATGACACCATCTGCGGCAGGTGCTGACCGAATACCTTCGGCACTACAACACCGCCCGGCCGCACCGTGCCCTCGGCCAGCTCGCACCGGCTCAAGCCTGCGCCCGGCCACCGGAAATCAACCTCGCCGAGCACCAGATCCGCCGGAAACAAGTCCTCGGCGGACTCACGCACGAATACAAGATCGCCGCCTGACAACCCCTTGCTGTTACGGGAGACGCAGGTCACCACCCCGATCATGTATTCGAGCCCGGATAGCTGGCCAGCCACCGGCCTCAACCTGTGTGTCGATATGGCGCAGCAGAGGGCTTCGTGCTTTCCACTCGTGATCGAGGATGGCGTACACGAGTTCTTTCTCCCCACTGGCCCTTGATGATCTGGTTGTGCATGAAATGCGCCTCCTGGCGCATGCCGAGGCGCTCCATCAGGCGTGCTGAAGGATAGTTGCGGGCGTCGCAGCTGCCGGTGATCCGGTGCCACCCCAGGTTGTCAAACCCCAACGTGAGCATTGCTTCGGCCGCCTCGGTGGCCAGGCCGCGCCCGTGGTAGTCAGGGTTGAAGACGAATCCCGTCTCGCCCTGCCGGTGCTCTCGGCTGAGCCACTTCAGCCCGGCCTCGCCGGCCACCTTGCCAGCCTCGCGCCATACCACGGCGAACGTCAGCCAGTCGCCTTCCGCGTCCAGCGCGGTCTCACCGCACTGGCGATCCAGGGCCTGCCGGACCTGCGCATACTCGCGGGCATCCCAGTGCAGGTACCGGGCCACGTCTGGCCGCGATTGGTGGCGTACAGGTCGTCGAAGTCGCCGGGGGTGAACGGGCGCAGGGCAGCCGGGGCGTCTCAATCGGGTGCCCGGGGAGCAGCATCGGCCGATGGTGGCCGAGGGAAACCGGTCCGGGCCGGGCAGCCCTGACGGCAGGTCATGACCGCGTTGACGGTGACCGCGCCGCCCGCATCGGCTCCCGCCCTCAGATCCGTCCCCGGTTCGACGCCGAGCACGTGCCGGCCTGGCACGAGCGGAGCGGGAACTACCTCCACCCCGCCACCGGGGAAGCGCTGCCCTCCCGGGACGAGGCACCAGACGCCATCGGTGACCACAACGAGCCGCTGAACCGCCGAGCGGCTGAGGTGCGGCCGCGGTGACCAGCGTAGATCTCGACAGTGCGCACTGATCGGGGGCGCTGATGCCGCACACGACGAGTGGCCGGATCCGGACGGGGGCTGCGAGCAGTGCCGCTCGTGACCGGATATGGCCAGACCAGCGGTGGCTGTTCGGGAGATTCTTACCTCAACGCGCTCCGGCGCCTGACTCAGGAGGATCAGCAAGTGCTCGCAAAGGTGTTCCCCATCAAGCTCAAGGACGGCAACCAGGCAAAGGCGGAGGCGCTCGTCAAGGCCTTCGCTCCCCAGGGCCCCGGACAGGAGGACGGCACGCTGTCGTTCCGCGTCTACCGCGACCCCAAGAACGCCGACTACCTGCTGTTCGTCGAGCACTTCGCCGACCAGGCGGCCTACGACGCCCACACGGGTTCCGCTGTGTACCGGGAGCTCATCGCCGGCCAGTTCGCCGATCTGATCGTCGAGTTCGTCGAGATCGACCACGATCTGCTCGTCAGCATCTGATCGGAGCCACCAGCAGCGGGCTGCGTCACCGCCGCCAACGCCCGGCGAACCAGGAGGGCTCCGTGAAGACGCTCGATCAGAGCGCACAAGCGCGTGTCCTGCGTGCCCTGCATGCGCAACCTCCGCTGGTGCTGGCGAACGCGTGGGATCCGGGCTCGGCGGTGGCGATCGAGGCGGCTGGCGCAAAGGCGATTGCCACCACAAGCGCCGGGGTGTCGTGGGCGGCAGGAGTAGCGGACGGGGTGGTCTGAGCCGCGCCGCTGCGCTCGATGCTGTGCGCCGCATCGTCGCCGCGGTGTCCGTCCCGGTGACCGCTGACATCGAATCGGGGTACGGCGCGACCCCTGAGGAGGTCGGGGCGACCGTCGCCGGGTCCTCGCCGTGGGGGCGGTGGGCATTAACCTCGAAGACAGCCCCGGCGTCCGCGGGGCGCCGCTCCTTGAGCCGGCCGCACAGGCGGAGCGGCTCACGTCCGCCCGGGAGACCGCACGGGCCGCGGGCATCGAGCTTTGCATCAATGCCCGGACAGACACCTACCTCGCTGGAGTCGGCCCGCAGAGCGAGCGGCTTGCCGCCACCATGGCCCGCGCCGAGCGATACGCCGCCGCCGGCGCGGACGTTCTCTTCGTGCCCGGCGTCCTCGACCCCAAGACGATACGAACACTCGTCAGCGGGCCACTGCCGATCAATGTTGATGGCGCACCCGGGGGCACCGACCATCGCAGAGCTCGCGGCGCTCGGTGTCACGCGCATCAGCGTTGGCTCCGCTGTCGCCCAGGCAGCCTACGGCCTGGCAGCGGCCGCGGCGCGAGAGCTGCTCGGCCCGGGCACCTACGGCTGCCTTGAGGCCGCGATGGCGTATGACGAGCTCAATAATTTGCTGCGCTGACGGCGCGCTCAGCGCGGCCCGGGGTGTCATCTGCAATGTGCCCTGGAAGTGTGAGGCCGTGAGTCGGGGCTCACCGAGGAGCTGGTTGAACACCCAACGCTGCCGCTGCTCCCACCCGATCGTGCTTGCCAGTTCCTGCGAGCAGGGAGTCGCTGCCCGACAGCTAGCCCGGACCGGGACGCAGGTGGCTGCACTGATCGACCATCGTCAGATCGAGCAGTTGAGCCTCGCCTGACGACGGCCCTCGACGAGAAGGTGGACCGTCGCCAGCGCCCGCCATGGACGCCATGGCACGGATGCCACGTCGAGATCACCGAGCGAGGCCCCCCGCCGCCGCAGTTCACGCTGCACGTTCGCGTCCATCGCCGGGAACGCGTCTCGCGCGCCGAGGCGCAGGGCAATGTGATGCGCGGCGGCGGCGCTGATGCCAGGCACGGCGACCAGCGATCCCACGAGCTCCTCCAACGGCTCGCTGCCGTCGAGCGTGACCGCCCCGGACACCACTGCTCGCGCCAAGGCGCTGACGGTCTCGCCGAGCCGGCCGGGTAGGCCGTACTCGTCCGCAAGCACGGTCGCGAGGGCTTCGGCGGACGGGAAGGCGTGCGTGAGCCCGTGCCCGAGCCCGGCGATGGGTGTCCCGTAGGAGCGGGCCAGGCGACCAATGCCGCTCCTTGCATCCGGGCCGCGGAGCTTTTGGCTGATGACCGTGTGAACGGCAACCTCGAACGGTCCCCATGCGCCCGGGACACGCACTCCCGGCCGGGAGGTGATCAGGGGCCCGAGTGTCGGGTCTGCGGCGAGCTGCGCCGAGGCGAGGGCCGGGTCCGAATCGATGCCCACGAGGCGGGCCGCCCGCTCCACGACGTGGATGACTCCTTCCCAGTAGGGGAGGTGCGCTCGCAGCAGGAGGTGCCCGGTGCTTCCGGGCCCGATCTCGAGCATCCCGGGCGCCCCGTCGAGCGCGATGGTCCGGCGGTACGTGCCTGATTCGACCGACTCGACACCGGGGATGGCTCGCTCGGCGAGGAAGTCGATGATGGCGTCCCAGTCGTAGGGGGCCGTGAACGGCATCCGAAGCACGAGCCCTCCATCGGCGGTGAGCCGATCGTCCCGCCGACGACGTTCCCGGAGCTCGCGCGGTGCGGACCGGAACACCTCTTGCATCGCCCGGTTGAACTGGCGGAGGCTGCCGAACCCGGAGGCGAAGGCCACCTCCGCGATCGTCAGGTCGCAGTCGTCGAGCAGCCGCCGGGCGAAGTGCGCACGACGTGAGCGGGCGAACTGGTCCGGAGTCACGCCGAGGTGGTCGTTGAACATGCGCCGCAGGTGGCGCGCGGACACGCCGAGCCGAGCGCCCACCGCCGCCTCGTTGGCGTCATCCAGCACGCCACTGATAATCAGCTGGACTGCCCGGCATACGAGCTCGGGGGCGTCATCTCCAACCGCGCCGGCCACTCGGTAGGGCCGGCAGCGCAGGCACGCCCGGTAACCCGCTGCCTCGGCAGCGGCCGCCAGCTCGAACGTCCGGACGTTCTCAGCCAGAGGCCTGGCCCCGCACCCGGGCCGGCAGTAGATCCCCGTCGTCCGCACGGCGGAATACGTCGTCACAGGCTCATGCTCGCGTCCGCCGGCGAACGGGTCTAGCCGGATCCGGACACGATGAATCGGCGGCTCGCGAGCCGTCAGCCGCGGTCAGTGCGTCGTGCTGGGCTTCGGGATGCTGGTCGCGAGCAGACACCCGCCCACAACCGATCCGCATGGCCCGGACCGTATCGCCAGCTACCGACAGCGTGACATTGCCGAGTACGCGCAACCACACGCCGGCGGGGCCTTCTCCAGACTGAGAAGTCCGAAGACCCGTTCGACGTCGGTGGGGTGCTGATCACCGAGGAGTACGCCGAGCGGCTGTACAAGCGAGCCGAGCGCGGACGCGAGGCCGATGGCGCGCCGGTGCTGTCGGAGAACGAGGCGTCCGTGGTGGCCGGCGTCAGATCCTGCACGCCTCCGACTGCCTCGTACGCTTGCTGAACCAGCAAAACCCCGACCTCAACGTCTCCCTCCAGCACTTCGCACTCGCCAGCCGTCTCCTCGACACGGTGCTCCTGGTGCTGAGACGCGACGACGTGCAAGGCGTGCTGGCGCAGCACCCACCAGACTAAACGCGGGCGGCCCGCGCTCGGCCAGGACGGCGGGCAGCTCGGCCAGGACCACGGCCACGCTCGCCGCGCACGCCCAGGACCACAGGCCCGTGCTCGCTGCGCTCCGCCAGGACCACGGTCCGCTCCGCTGCGTTGGGCCGCGATGCCTGGCCGCCGCGTGCCGTGGCCGAGCGCGCCGAGCGCCGTGCGATGGCCGCCGCGACTCCGGGGAGTCTGATCTGTGCGCACCGGGCATCCGAACCCTTGACCTCTTGCACATCATCAATGCCCGGCATGGCACTTAGAGCCGGACCATCCTCAGCTCCCCCGCAGGTCAGCAAGCCGACGGCGATCACGCTGGCTGCAAACTGCCCCTCAGAAGCCCCTCAGGGCAGAACCGGTCGCCGGTACAGCGTTCGAAATATGCGCGTGACCTGGTGGAGCTATGGGGATTCGAACCCCAGGCCTCTTGCATGCCATGAAACACCAGCAAGTTCCCTGACCAGGCCATATGCGGCCCGAACAGGCCAGACGCTGGCTCACGCCAGCGGAGACAGGCTCACACCAGCCCTCCCCAGCGGCATTTTGCCCCTCAAAGTGCCCCTCGGCGGATCAGGGCGAGCTTGGAACGAGCCTCTCCCGGGCCACGGCAACTGCGAGCACCGCCCGGCGGCGGCAGCGGGGTAAGGCCCGCGCGTGACAAAGGGTACGCTCTTGGGTCGGCCGGCACACGCCACTGGCTGCGTCTCCCGGTGCGGCAGCCGGCATCGGGTCGCTCAGCTCCGGGGCAGGAAGGCCCAAACCGTACAGCGGCGAAGTACGGCCACTCGCCAGGACACAGGCAGGCTCGGGTGCACTTAGCCGGCGAGCAACTCTTGGTGGCGCGTTCCCTCACCGCTCGGTGCCGAGGCGCCCGGCGGTTAGCTCGATCGGAGGCTGGTAGCCGCGGGCGCTGTTGATGTTGCGCCGAAGCGACCGGTTGACCGCGGCGAGGTCGGTGCGCCGGAGGCCGCCGGATCTGCTGATCGTGTGCTCGCACAGGAACGCCATGTCGTTCATGCACCCCAGGACGCTACGGTCAGCCGTCTTGGCGAGGATCACCTCCTCTGACGTCAGGTCGGCGAACGTGCTGGATGGCAGGCCCTTGCAGAGGAGCTCTCTCTCGATGAGGCGGGTGACGAGGTGGCGCGTCGCACGCAGGTCCGATGCGCTCACATCAGCCTCGAAGATCGAGAAGAGCGTGGCCCAGTGGGTGAGAAGCAGGCACTTGCGGCGATCGAACCACAAAAGATTCGCGTACCAGTCCTCGGCATCAGGTTCTGGTGCCGGTTCGGCGACGAGCCCAGTTCCGATGACGGTGAGGAGCTTCTTCGTGCACCGCAGGATCACCAAGCGATCGTACGTTCCCCACGCCCAGCCGTGCCATCAGGCGGAAGGTGTCATGCAGCATAAGGTACTCGCGGATGCAGCCGCCGAGGACGTGGTGCTACTCAACCGTCCCGGCCGGGATACAGACCGTGCTCGGCTCTGGACCATCCAGCCGGAGATCCCGGGGCGAGCGGCGTTGCCGTGCTTCACGCAAGCCATGGCACCGCTGTTGTCTTCGATACCGATGCGGCCGAGATCGCCGCCGTGATCCTTCCCGCGCCCCGCGACCGGCTCGCCGCCGCGACGGAATATCTGTTCCGGAGGGCCACAGCAGGACCCGCCGCCGAACACAGCACCCGCGCCGAATGCCGGCTCCGCGTGCCTGCCCCACCGGCGGCTCCACCACGCTCTGTGATCAGCTGGCGAACGACCGCCTAGCTGATGACCAGAGCTTGCCAGCAATAGGCCGCGGGAGCGCGCCCTGGTAGCAGCAAGCACACGACGCCTCAGGACAACGCCTCCACCGCGTCGTTAAGCACCCAACCCTCCCGGCCGCCGGCTGTCTGAAGCCAGGCCCATCCGCTCTCGTCGTCGCAAATCGAGACTGTCAGGATCTCCCCGACCGTGGTCGGCAGCTCTGTGGTGTCGTGTGGCGTGATCACGGTCGCTGGTCCCGATTCCTCATCGAGGTGGCGCGATGGCACCCAGCCCTCACCAGCACTGCTGTCACGAAAACGAAGGCGGCCCAGCGGGTATCCCGCTGCCCCACAGTGACGCGCTGGGCCGACGGATTGCTGCAAAGGGTGCCCAGTCGGGAATCTCATGCGCCTGGACGGCTCGAACATCGCTGATGCCCACATCCTGCCGCCCGCCGCGGACGCCTGACCCAACCGCCCATGCGCCGGTTCATGCGGCTACGTACGGGTTCAAAGGACCAGGTCTGCCACCACACGCATGTTCTGGTGCGGTCCGGGCCGGTTCCGGTCAGCGGGCCGACCGGGAGGCGGGGTGCTTGTCGAAGAAGCGGATGAACTCGGCGCTGGCGTTGGGCCCGTGGGGGTCGGTGTAGGAGCCGTGGGGGACGCCGCCGGACCAGGCATGTCCGCCCTGGTGGATGGTCCAGCGCTCGGCCAGGGTCGCGCCGTCGGGGTCCCGGTAGCAGGTGCGGGTGTAGGCATGGCCCCCGGGCACCTGGCCGCCGGTGGTCACTGCGGTGGGTACGGCGCCTGGGCTGCCTGCTGCCAGGACGTGATCGATGAGGCCCGCGGCGTTGGCGTGGGCCACGGTCGCGTCCCGGTCACCATGGAAGACGATCAGCGGCAGCGGGCGCGCCGGGGGCCGGGGCCGGCTGTGATGGGCCCTGCCTCATCGCGGCGAGCGCGGAGGCCAGGTCACCGGCGGCGGCGTAGGCCAGCCCGGAGTGCACGCCGGCGGCGGCGTAAAGATCGGGGTAGACCGCGGCCATCACCGCGGCCATCGCGCCCCCGGCGGAGAATCCGGCCACGTACACCCGGTCGGCATCTGCCCCGTAGCGGTCCGTGACCTGGCCGGTGATCCCGGCGATCAGCGACGGCTCGCCGGCGCCGCGGCGCTGATGACCGGGCGCAAACCAGTTCCAGTACCGGCCCGCGTTCGCCGAGGGGGCCTGTTCGGGGTAGGCGACGAGGAACGTCTGATGCTCGGCGATGTCGTTCATGCCGGTAGCGGCAGCGAAGGCGACGGCGTCTTGGCTGCCGCCGTGCAGCATCACGACCAAGGGCACGGGCCCGCCGGTGTGGCCGGCTGGGACATAGAGCCGGTAGGCGCGGGTACCGGCAGCGTTGGTGTAGGAGAAGGCGTCAAACCGGCCCGCCGGTCGCTTGGCGGCCGGGGCCGCGGGCCGGTGCACGCGATGCAGGACCGATGCCCCTCGGCTGGGGAGAATGCCGCGGCAGGGAATCCAGACGGAATGGAGCCGCCTCAGCTGTGTCCCCTCGCGGGCGCGCAGCACTGGCGGCGGATCGGAGTAGCGGTCAGCCGTGCCGCCGGTCTCCTCCTCGGCACATGGCGCATCCGGCGCACGTCGTGTCACCGCCGGGCTGGCCAGGGCTTGCTGGATCAGCGCGGTTGCCTCGACGAGGCGGCCCTGGCGGGTCAGGCGGGTGGCCTCAGCCATCGCCGCCATCTGGCGTGTATCCATGGCTGTATCCCTTCTCGTAGTTGTCTTCGCTGGTCTCCTGGCAGGGCGGCCCGGACGCGAGGTGGCCGGCGGTCCGGGCAGCCGTGGTAATCGCGGCCGTTTAGGCAGTGCGAGCAGCCAGGGCGGCCTTCACCGCGGCGGGTGCGCGGAAGGCGCCGAGCACCTCCACCGAGGCAATCGTGGCAAGGGCCAGCTGGGGGGAGACATCGGCGGCGATGCTGGCCAGCCCCAGCACCCGGATGTGGATCATCTGCCCGGTGTCGCGGATCTGCTCCAGATCGCGGCGGGTGTAGTGGCAGCTGCCCAGGGTGAGAGTGCGGCGGGCCGCTGTCTGGTCGAGCGCCTCGCCCCTGGTGGCGAGCTGGGTGCGGATGGCCGTGCGGATGAAATCGGTGCGGTTGGTGTAGAAGCCTTCCTGGACCAGCAGATCGATCTGCCCAAGGTCCACCAATCCCAGGTTGATAGTGATCTTCTCGGTCTTCCCGCCCTCACTCGGGGCCATCTGCGCCCGACCCGCAGGCGCACTGACGACCAGCACGGCGCGCATAGCGGCGGGACTGCGCACGTTTTCGTTGACCTGCCGTGTCACTCAACGTGATGCTGAAATAGTCGCGTGGACGTTCTGAGCAGCCGGATCCTCCTGCGGCCCAGCGACTTGGACCGCAGCCGCCGCTTCTACCGCGACGTACTGGGCCTGGCCATCTACCGGGAGTTCGGCCCTCCAGACAATCCCGGGGTTGTGTTCTTCCTCGGCCCGGGCTTGCTCGAGGTCTCCGGGCACACGCCCGGCCCTTCCGGGCACTCGGTGATGATCTGGATCCAGGTACGGGATGTCCATGCCGAGCACGCCCGGCTGGCCGCGGCCGGAGTCCCCATCATCCGGGGGCCCGCCACCGAGCCCTGGGGCTTGACCGAAATGTGGATCCAGGGCCCCGATGGCATCCAGATCGTCCTGGTCGAGGTTCCCGCCGGTCACCCTCTCCGCCGCGACCCGCGATCGGCGTCACCGCCAAGATGACGAGCTCTATGCGGCAGATCCGTGCGGATGGCTGGCGCGCGTCCTTAGGCAGTCCACGCGGTGGATCCGAGAACCCTGGCCGTCAGCGGCGGCGGGCGGTCGGGTCGAGGGCGGGGCTGACCCAGCCGTTGTCGGCGGGGTTGAGGGTGAGGGCGGGGGCGACGATCTGGTCGATGCGGTCGAGGACGTCGTGGG
>WNGA01002550.1_pt1 | contig 28746 bp, 27 predicted proteins | sample 5400061 | NCBI WGS metagenome assembly WNGA01 (sample SAMN13153366, study PRJNA577476) | soil metagenome | isolation source: 100 cm soil or saprolite under grassland replicate 2 | place: USA:California | collected 2016-06-15
TGGACCGGCTCGGACGAGGACAAGTGGCTCGGCTGGCTCGACGAGCCCAAGCGGATGCAGGAGCGGGTGGGCGAGTTGCAGGAGTTCGCGGGCGGGGCCCGCGCAAGGTTCGACAACTTCGTCCTGCTGGGCATGGGTGGGTCGAGCCTCGCGCCGGAGGTCCTGAAAGGTACGTTCGGCGTCAAGGGCTTACACGTCCTGGACACGACGCACCCCGCGATGATCCGCCATGCCGAGGAGCTGCTCGACCTCGAGAAGACGATGTTCATCGTCTCGTCGAAATCCGGCTCGACGCTCGAGACGAGATCGCACTTCGATTACTTCTGGGAGCAGTGCGGCGGCAAGGGCGAGCAGTTCGCAGCCGTCACCGATCCGGGCTCCGAGCTCGAGCAGGTGGCAAACACGCGCGGCATGCGTGTCTTCTCCGGCGAGCCGACGATCGGCGGGCGCTACTCCGCGCTTTCGCCCTTCGGTGTAGTCCCGGCGGCGTTGATGGACATCGACGTCGAGCGACTGCTGTCCAATGCCGTGCGCATGGCGGAGGCCTGCCGCGGCGAGGCGAACCCTGGGCTCCAGCTCGGCTTGCAATTGGGGGACGGCTGGCGCGACGGGCGCGACAAGGTATGCATCACCGAGACGGGGGGACGCTTCGGTCTCTGGGCGGAGCAGCTGGTGGCGGAGTCGACGGGCAAGCAGGGCAAAGGACTCGTGCCTGCACCCGGCGAGAGCCCAGAGGGCGACGATCGACAGCCGGCCGACGTCCAGATCTCCGATCCCTACGCGATCGGCGGAGAATTCTTCCGTTGGGAGTTCGCGGTCGCGGTCGTGGGCACGATCCTGGAGATCAATCCCTTCGATCAGCCCGACGTGCAGGCCGCCAAGGACAAGACGAGCGAGGTGCTCGCCTCGGGCGACGATCCGCAGCTCGAGCCGGAAGGTTCGCTGGACGAGCTCCTGGCAGCGGCCGCGCCACCGAACTACGTCGCGATCCAGGCGTTCATCGACCCGGTGCGCGAGGAGGAGCTGAAGCCTCTGATCGAGCGTGCACATGAGACGGGGTGCGTTGTCACGAGCGGCCTTGGCCCGCGCTACCTGCACTCCACAGGTCAGCTGCACAAGGGCGGCCCTCAGACCGGTGTGTTCATCCAGGTCACCGACGACACCGGCGACGAGATCCCGATCCCCGGCCGCGAGTTCGGCTTCGGCCGCTTGATTCGCGCGCAGGCCGAGGGCGACTACCGCTCGCTGCAAGAGCGCGGGCGGAAGATCGTGCGGGTCAGATTGGACGACCTCTAGCCGCAAGTGGCCACGACTCAGGAGAACCCCCTGCTCGAAGGCCTGCAGGTCCGGCGGAGACCGGATCCATGCATCCTCACGATCTTCGGCGCCTCCGGCGACCTCACGCAGCGCAAGCTCTTTCCGGCGCTGTACTCGCTCGCGTTTCGCAGACTGCTGCCGGAGCGCTTCGGCCTCGTCGGCGTGGCCCGCACCGAGGAGACCGATGACGAGTTCCGCGAGCGAATGAAGGAAGCGGTCCAGAACCACGCGCGCGACGAGTTCCGCGAAGACGTCTGGGATTCGCTGGCCGAAGGCATGCGCTACGTCGCAACCGACTTCGCCGACGACGAAGGCGAGAACCGGCTCGCAGCCACGCTCGCCGAGCTGGACGAAGAGCGCGGCACGGGCGGCAACCGTGTCTACTACCTCGCAATCCCGCCTGTCGTGTTCGGGACGGTTGTCCAGGCGCTCGGCAAGCGGCGCAGCGCCGAAGGCTGGACGCGGCTCATCGTCGAGAAGCCGTTCGGCCACGATCTCGCCTCGGCACGCGAGCTCAACAGCTCGATCGAGGAGTACTTCGAAGAGAACGAGGTCTTCCGGATCGACCACTACCTCGGCAAGGAAACGGTCCAGAACATGCTGGCCCTGCGCTTCGCGAACGGGATCTTCGAGCCGATCTGGAACCGTCAGATGGTCGACCACGTCCAGATCACCGTCGCTGAGTCGATCGGGATCGAGGGCCGCGCGGGCTACTACGAGCAGGCCGGTGCGATTCGCGACATCTTCCAGAACCACCTCCTGCAGCTGCTCGCGATCACGGCGATGGAGCCGCCGATCGACTTCACGGCCGACTCCGTCCGGAACGAGAAGGTAAAGGTCCTGCGCGCAATGCACACGCCCGGTCCGAAATCGATCGTGCGCGGACAGTACGGGCGCGGCTTCGTCGAGGGCGAGGAGGTGGCCGGCTACCGCGAAGAGCAGGGGGTCGACGCGCAATCGACCACGGACACCTACATCGCCGCGAAGCTCTACGTCGACAACTGGCGCTGGGCGGACACACCCTTCTACGTGCGTATGGGAAAGCGGCTGGCGCGGCGGGAGACGACGATCGCGATCCAGTTCAAGCGCGCACCGCATCCGCCGTTCGAGGAGCTGTCTGCGGAGGGGCTGAGGCCGAACGTGCTGGTGGTCCACGTGCAGCCCGACGAAGGCATCTCGCTCGCGATCGGCGCGAAGGTGCCGGGCCAGGGGATGACGATTCGCACCGTGCACATGGATTTCTTGTACGGCGGAGCCTTCCGGACCGGGCTGCCTGAGGCCTACGAGCGCCTGATCCTCGACGCCATGCTGGGTGATGCCACGCTGTTCACGCGGATCGACGAGGTCGAGGAGCAGTGGTCGCTCGTCGACGCCATGGTCGCGTCCTGGGCGCGCGACCGGCCCGCGTTCCCGAACTACGCGGCCGGATCCTGGGGCCCGCCTTCCGCGGACGAGCTCCTCAGCCGCGACGGGCGGGCCTGGCGGCGGCATTGAGAGTTCTGTTGAACCGGGTCGGCGATTTCAGACGGATGCGCGGGCTGAGCCCGCGCATCCTGGTGCCGGCCCCGCAAGCGGGGCCTCGGTGGCGGCGGCACTAGCTTCCATCCGCGAGATCGAGCGCGAGGTCGCCGCGCTGCGCACCGCGCCGGGGTCCGACGCGCCGTACCAGCGGACGAGCGTGATGACCCACACCGCCTGGGTCCCTGAGGAATGGGCCGAGGCCGTCGAGGACGTGTTGTCCGGGTTGGCCGAGCGGCACCCCTCGCGGACGATCGTGCTCTTCCCGCGGACGGACGAGGAGGACGGAATCGAGGCGGATGTCGAGGTCGATGCCTTCCCGGTCGGCGAGGGCCGCCAGATCTGCACCGAGACGATTCGGATCCGGCTCAAAGGGCGCCGTGCCGCCGTGCCCGCCAGCATCGTGCAGCCTTTGTTCCTCCCCAACCTGCCTGCCTTCCTGCGCTGGCGCGGCCTGCCGGACTTCGGTGAGGGCCACTTCGAAGGGCTTGTAGACGTCGTCGAGCGGCTCATCGTCGACAGCAACGAGTGGCCGGGCCTTCCGGACCCGTACCGAGCCCTTGCGGACCTGTTCGAGCATGTCATCGTCTCCGACATCTCGTGGGCGCGTACGAGTCGCTGGCGTGCGCAATTGGCCACGCTCTGGCCTGACATTGCCGGCCTCCAGCGTGTTCGCGTGGCCGGTACGGAGGCACAAGCGCACCTGCTCGCAGGCTGGCTTCGCTCTCGCTTGCAGCGTCCCGTCGAGCTCGAACACGAGCCCGCCGACCGGCTCGAAGGCGTCGAGATCGACGGCGAACCGGCGCCGTTCCCGCCCGGAGATGCACCGAGCGCCGTAGACCTGCTCTCAGAGGAACTCGACCGCTTCGGCCGCGACCGGATCTACGAAGAAGCTGTGCGCGCGGCGCTCGTCTGAGCGCCTGCGGGTCTTACTTGCCGCCGCCGACGACGCGGAACTTCGGCTTGGCGACGACGACCGCCATCTTTTCCGACCAGGCCAGCTGCGCGGCGCCGGGGGGAACGAAGAGATCGATTCCGCGGATCCGGTAGTACCACTTGCCGGGCTGCAGGGGAAGGGTTGTCTGGGTGGAGTACGTGTAGAGGTTCGCGCGAGGCCTCCACGGGTACGCCGTCTTGCTCCACTGCACCTCGTAGAAGCTCGCGCCGAGGACGGGTTTCCACGCCACCAGCGGTGCGCCGAAGAAGGTCGGTGTCTTCACTGTCGCCGCACGCAGCCCACCCTTGGGCGACAACCCGGAGGAGTAAGGCGCGCCCGCCGCCGTGGCGGGTCGTTCGCTGGCCTTGCCGAGGATCGCGACGCGGCCGTTACCCTGCTGGCAGACGTCCTCCGCCAGCTCGTCGTCCCAGTACTCGATCGGCGGGGCCGGCGGAGGCCCGGTCGGCGGAGTGGTGGGAGCAACCGGAGGGACCACGGTCGTGACGGGCGGCTCCGTAACCTGCCAACGGACGGGAATGACGGTCCAGTAGTACTGGCCCTCGGGCCAGTTGTTGTCCCAGAGGTCGACCGACGGGCCGCCTGCCGAAATCGAAGTTGGAAACTGTGCGCCCGTACTCGACGATGCGGGCGGCGTGGTGGTGGAGGAGCCCGACGAAGCTGGTGCGGGAGCGCCGATCAGCGTGGGGGTGAACGTGCCGCCAGGGCCGAGCTCCGTCGGCGACACTGCCGTAGCGTCGGCACGCTTGCCGGGGTCCGGTCCGGGCATGAGATTCTGGATCCGGGCGACGGCCAGCTTGTCGGTGTTGGCCGGATAGTCGAGGCCGGTGGCGTTCAAGCGTGGTGCATAGGCCGGGCTTCCGACCGCAGGGCTCTCGAACACCCGGTTGAGGCAATCGCGGTCCGTGAACACGCTGACGCGGTACAGCTCTCTGCGGCCGTAGACACCCGAGTCTCCGGACCATGAGAAGCCCGCCATCAGCTGATGAGGACTCCCGGGCGAGTCGGACGTGGTCGCGAAGCTGCTCTTGTCGAGCGGCCCGGTGACGAAGTCAGGGTTGAACGAGACGTACTCCGGGCTCCAGGGCCCGTACGAGACCACCGGGAGCTTGTTCGTCGGCTCTCCATAGTGCTGGCGCACCGCACGAACGCGCCACTCCACCCTGCCCATGAAGCTCGAAGTCTGGTGAAAGGTGTAGTACTCGCGCTCGTCGGCGACGTTCGTCGCGGTCTGGAAGTAGTGGTTGTAGTGGATCCCGTTGAGGTTCAGATTCCGGAACCAGACCTGGTACGACGTTGCTCCCTCGACCGTGGTCCAGCGCACGAGGCCCGCAGGTGCCGGAAGAGGCTTCGGGATCGTGTCCGATCGGATCTCCAATCCGTACGACTCCGTCCAGGGGCCGACTGAGCCGTTGGCGGCAATTGCGCGCGCGCGGGCGTACAGCGAATGTGGGTTTCCGGTGATCCACGGCAATGCGAGCGGCACGGCGCCGACAGGCGTCGTCAGCGTGGCGTCATCCCAGACAATTCCGTTCCCGCGGAAGAGGGGGCTGATCGAAAGGACGAGCTCGTACCGCTTCGCGCCGGCGACCGGGTTCCACGCGAAGGCCGGAGTGCGCGCGAAGGAGTGGCCGGGCTCCTCGTTGGCGCGGAGGAGAAAGGCGCGGAAGTTCGCCGGCGCGCGCAGCCCTGCGCCCGCGTAGTGCGCGGCAGCAGCCGGCGTGGCGAGCGCAAGCATGGCGAAGAGGGCGGCGGCGAGACGGGCCATCTCCTGAGTTGTCGGCAGCTTCTAGATGTCAGCCGTCCCTCGACCGAGGGATGCCAGAACCTGTCCGGCCGCCAGAACAAGCGCATCGGAACCTGGGCGGCCGACGAGCTGGACGGACGCCGGCAGGCCGTCCTCGGCCGGCCCGCACGGTAGTGCCAGCGCGGGCCAGCCCAGCGCATTGAATGGCAGGGTGTTGCGGGTCAAGGTTCCGCGGAGCGCGTGGTCGCCGATGCCGACCGGCGGCGCGACGCACACGAGCGTCGGGGTCAAGAGGAGATCGAGGCCCTCCAGCAGCTCCTCGCATTGCTCGCGATATTCCTCCCGGGCTCGTTGTGCCTGTGCAGCCTCTGCATCCGCCACCGCGAGGCAGCGCTCGATCTTCCCGGCCACGTCGTCGCCGTACAGTTCGCAGTTCTCCGCATAGAGCTCGCGGTGGACGTCGGCGACCTCGCGCATGAAGGCCGCGTCCACGCCCGCGATCGGCCAGTCGAGGTACTGCCGGTGCGGAAACCGTGCGGCCGCCTCCGCGACCCGGGCCGCGACGAGCGGCTCGGCCGCGTCGAGCCACGCGAGTCCGACGAAGATCTCTTCGAGCGACTCGAGGGCTCGTGGCTCGAAGCTCGGGACGAGTGCGTCGAGCAGTGCGACGCAGCCCTCGACGGTGCGCGCCATCGGCCCGACGTGATCGAAGCTCGGCGCCAGAGGGAAGCATCCATCCGCCGGAACGAGGTCATACGTCGGCTTGAAGCCGACCACGCCGCAGCACGCCGCCGGAATGCGGATCGACCCGCCCGAATCGGTGCCGAGCGCTGCGTCCGCCAGGCCCGCCGCGAGCGCAGCCGCGGAGCCGCCGCTCGAGCCGCCGGCGATCCGGCCCGGAGCGGCGGGGTTCGGAACCGTGCCGTAGTGGTCGTTCTCCGAGGTGATGCCGTAGGCGAACTCGTGCAAGTTCGTCTTGCCGACGTTCGTGTATCCCGTTGCCTCTGCGCGGCGCACCGACTCCGCGGTCCTGGCCGGGACGTGGTCCGCGAACACCGCCGAGCCGTATGTGGTGACGAGCCCCGCCGTATCCAGCAGATCCTTGACCGCGAGCGGGATGCCGTTCTCCCTGCGCTCGGGCCGCGCGAGGAAGATGCCCGGCGGCTCAGTCGTAATGGAGGTATACGAGCGAGACGACGACCGCGCCCGTTGCGATCAGAAGCGCAACCGCGAGGAGCGCGAGCCCGAGCGTGATGTTCTTGCGGGCGATCTCCCCGGCCGGCTCGACTGGCTCGTTCGTCCGCGGAGGTGGCGGCTCTGGAATGCGTTCGGCCATCAGAGGAGCGGATCCGCCGCCATCGCCGCGAACAGCAAGGCGAGGTAGAGCAGCGAGTAGTGGAAGAGGGCCGATGCACGGCGCGGCGTCGTCTCACGTCGCAGCTTCAAGGCGAGCACGACGAACGCGCCGCCGAGCACGAGTGCGGCGCCGAGATAGACCGGCCCAAGCGGGCCCCAGACGAAAGGCACGATGCTGATGCCGACGAGCACGAAGGCGTACCGGACGATCTGTCGCGTCGTCTCCCGCTCACCGCGGACGACCGGGAGCATCGGGATCCGCGCAGCTTCGTAGTCGCGCCTGATCAGGAGCGCAAGCGCCCAGAAGTGTGGCGGCGTCCAGAAGAACACGATCAGGAAGAGCCACAGCGCAGGCAGGGTGAGGTTCCCGGTCGCGGCCGCCCAGCCGACGAGCGGCGGAACTGCGCCCGCGGCCCCACCGATGACGATGTTCTGGGGCGTCGTTCGCTTGAGCCAGCGCGTGTAGACGAGCACGTAGAAGAGATTGCCGACGAGCGCCAGCGCCGCGGTGAGCACGTTCACGAATGAGGCGAGCAGAACGAACGAGAACGCGGACAGGGTCAGGCCGAATTCGAGTGCGCTCGAGAGCGGCATCCTTTCTGCCGCAACCGGCCGCGAGCGAGTGCGACGCCCCATCAGCTTGTCGATGTCTCGGTCGAGCACGTGGTTCAGGGCCGAGGCTCCTCCGCACGCGAGTGCGAGGCCCAGGATCGTGACCATGATCAGGCCTACGGGTGGCACGCCCTGAGCCCCAACGAACATGCCGCCTAGGCCGGTGATCAACAGGAGCGACATGATCCGCGGCTTCGTCAGCGTGACGTAGTCCCGCCACGGCGCGCGCGCCACGGGCCGGCCGCGATACGTTGCCGCTGCCGCGACCACGGAGCCTGCAAACGCGACCGCCGATAGCGCTAGATGTGCCCCCGGAGCGGTGACGAGCGCTGCGATCCCGAAGAGAATCAGAGCGCCCGCAGCGGGAGCGAGCAGCCGCGGGTGCGCAATCTTGGCAGCGACGACGACCGCCAGCAGCGGCGGCAGCGCCAGCGCTGCGAGCACCCGGTGCGCCGCTCCCAACGATGCCGCGCCGCTGACGACGGCGAGCAGCGTCGCGCCGGCGCCGAACAGCGCCGTCAAACGCAGCCATGCCCCCGGTCTAGCCAATGCCCGTATCCCCGAGGCGGCGGCGCAGGTCACGCAGGGGCCGGGCGCTCGTCACGTACGGCACCCGCTCGAAGTTCCAGGGCGGCGGCGGGGAGGTTGCGTACCACTCCAGCGTGTCCGCCTGCCACGGGTCGTTGCCGGCGCGTGCTCCAGCGCGCTTCGTCTTCCACACGTTGATTACGAAGAGGAGCAAGCCCAGCGCCATGATCCCGGACCCGATCGTGGAGATGAGGTTGTAGGCGTACCAGAGGCCGTGATCGTGGTACGTGAAGTTCCGGCGCGGCATCCCCAGCAGGCCGAGCAGGTGTTGCGGGAAGAACGTCAGGTTGAAGCCGAGGAACACGAGCCAGAACTGCATCTTCCCAAGTCGCTCGTCGAGCAACCGCCCGAACATCTTGGGCCACCAGTAGAACAATCCGGCGAAGACACCGAAGACCGCGCCGCCGAAGAGCACGTAGTGCATGTGCGCGACCACGTAGTACGTGTCCGTCACCTGCCAGTCCACCGGGAACGCTGCGAGGAAGATCCCGGACAGGCCGCCGATCGTGAACACGGCGATGAAGCCGAGCGCCCAGAGCATCGCGGTGTCGAAGATGAGATTGCCGCGCCAGGTCGTCGCGATCCAGTTGAAGATTTTCACGCCGGTCGGCACCGCGATCACCATCGACGAGAACATGAAGAAGACGTTGAGGAAGTTCGGGAGGCCGACGCTGAACATGTGGTGCGCCCACACGAGCAGGGAGTAGAACCCGATCGCGACCGTCGAGAGGACGATCGCCTTGTAGCCGAAGATCGGCTTGCGCGAAAACACCGGGATGACCTCGGAGAGCACACCCATCGCGGGCAGGATGATGATGTAGACCTCGGGGTGGCCGAAGAACCAGAACAGGTGCTGGTAGAGCACGGCGTTCCCGCCCTCATCGGGAAGGAAGAAGTGCGTCCCGACCTGGCGGTCGAGCAGGAGGAATGTGAGCCCCACGCCGATCACCGGCAGCACGATCAGCAGTAGCAACGAGTAGATCTCGATCGTCCACGCAAACAGCGGTAGCCTCATCCAGCTCATGCCCGGCGCGCGCATGTTGTGGATCGTGCAGAGGAAGTTGATCGCGCCGAGCAGCGACGAGATCGCGACGAGATGGAGTGAGAGGATCCACAGGTCCTGGCCCGTCCCGGGGGAGAAGGCGTTCTCCGAGAGCGGCGGGTAGCCGTACCAGCCCGACTTCGAGGCGCCGCCCGAGGCAAAGAAGCTCAGGAACATCGTCCCGCCCCCGAAGAGAAACAACCAGTACGACGCTGCGTTCAGGCGCGGGAACGCCATGTCGCGCGCGCCGATCATCAGTGGGATCAGGAAGTTCGCGAAGCCCGCCCAGAACGGGACGATGAAGAGGAAGATCATCGTCGTCCCGTGAATCGTGAAGAGCTCGTTGTAGGCATTCTTCGTGATGAAGTGCTCGTCGGGCGTTGCGAGCTGGGCGCGCATGAGCAGGGCCAGGATTCCGCCACCCGCGAAGAAGACGAGCGACGTGACTACGTAGAGGAGTCCGATCCGCTTGTGGTCGGTCGTCGTCACCCACGACGCGACGCGCCCGCGGCGCCAGTCCGCTCGGTAAGGCTCGGCCCTAGCCGCCACTCGGCGTCCCCTTGTAGATGGTGCTCTTGAGGTACGACTCGAGTGCTGCGAACTGCTTCTCGTTCCAGTCGCGCGCAACCGGGGGCATGTAGCTGGAGATCGGCTTCGTTTCGTTGCGGCCGTTGACGAGAAGGTCACGCAGGCTCTGCGACTGCACGAGGATGCTGCTGTTGAAGATCGCCGGGCCGTAGCCGCCCCGGCCGCTGAGCCCGTGGCACTTCGCACACGCGCCTTCCCACTCGTTCCGGCCGAGCTCCATTTCGTCCTGGGATCCAAGCCAAGACTCGTAGTCCGACTGCGACTCGATCACTACGCGCGCGGCCATCTCCGCGTGGAAGACACCGCAGAACTCACCACACTTGCCCTTGTAGGTCCCGACGCGGTCGGCCTTGAACCATGTGTGCGTGTGCTGCCCCGGGACCGCGTCGAACTTCCCCCCGAGCTGGGGGATCCACCAGCTGTGGACGACGTCGTGTGACTTGATGTCGACGCGCACGACTCGATCGACCGGCGCATGCAGCTCGTCGATCGAGACGGTGCCGTCCGGATAGGTGAATTGCCAGTAGAACTGGTGCGCGTCTACCTGAATCCGAATCTGGCCGCCCTGCGCGCTCGCGCTCGGCACGTCCTTGATGCCCGGGAGCTTGTAGAGGATGAAGGACGCAACCGCCGCGAGGATCAAGACCGGAATCGCCGTCCAGATCAGCTCGAGCCGGGTCGCGCCGTGGATCTGCGGGCCTTCGGCCGTCCGCGGCCTCTTGCCGCGGCGATAGCGCACGACGAACCAGAGCAGCGTTCCCTCGACGAGCACGAGGATCGCGGCGGCGAAGAGCGCGATCCACTTGTAGGAATCGTTGATGCGGCCGGCGTTCGGAGAGTGCGGCGTCTCTGGGGCAAAGCCGCCGTTACCCGCGTAGGCAACGGAGACGAGCGCCAGCGCGGCGCCGAGAGCAAGCACGAGGAGGGAAGTCTTGCGCCTCACCGGCGGGTGGCATCCTACGAGATGTATGCGTGAGAGTTCGGACGAGTCGTTCGGCGAGTTCAGACGGCCCCGCGGGCAGAGCCCGCGCGGCCTGGAGGCGGCACCGCCAGCGGTGCCTTAGGAGAGTGGAAGGAAACTCGCGCGTCCACCTGCCGCCCGGGGTGGGAGATCGTTACGAGGTGTACGTGAACGGCGTCCGCCAGGAGCCGGGCCGGGACTTCGACCGGCTCGGTGACCAGCTCGTCTTCCGCCGCGAGCTCGCCCAGGAGGGCCGGCTCGGCCCGATCCGCTGGTTGTCGATGCTGCTCGGAGTCGCGGGGACCTATCGGAAGCACGAGAACGTCGACGTCGTCTACGAGGCCGGCGGCAGGCGCACCGTGGCCACGCTAAGCCCGTCCGAGAGCTAACCCCCGCCTGCGCGAGCCGCTACCCGTCCTTCGTGACGGGCTCGAGCCGGTAACCGACCCCGTAGCGGGTCTGGATGAACGTGTGCCGCGGCGCGCGGCGGTCGACCTTGTCGCGCAAGCGGCGGACGAAGACGTCGACGGTTCGGTCGCGGTGCGTCTCCCGGCGTCCCCAGATCTTCTGCAGCAGCTCGTCGCGGGTGACGACGCGGCCACGCTCGAGCGCGAGCTGATACAGGAGCCGGAACTCTGTCGGCGTGAGCCCGGCGCTGTCGCCGTCGATGAACGCCTGCACCTCGCGCGGATCGATCCGGAGCTCCTCGATCTCGATCGGCTCGCCGCGCTCGATGTCCTCGCGACGGAGCGAACGCCGCGAGGCGGCGCGGACTCGAGCCACGAGCTCCTTCATCGAGAATGGCTTCACGAGGTAGTCGTCCGCGCCGATCTCGAGCGCGTGCACGCGATCGTGCTCGGTGCCCCGAGCCGACACGACGATGATCGGCGTGGGGATTCCCTCCGCTCGGGCAGACTCGATGATGCTCCAGCCGTCTCGTTCCGGAAGCATGAGGTCGAGCACCACCACCTCCGGCCGCTCGAATCGCAGGCGGGCAAGCCCCTGCTCGCCCTTGCCGACCACGACGGGGTCGAAGCCGGCGGCAGCCAGATGGCGCGCCATCCCGTCCGCGATCACGGCGTCGTCCTCGACGATTAGGACTTTGGCCATACTCGCCGTGAATGATGGAGGAAGCGAGAGTCTACGAGGAGCTGCGGGCCGGCTTTACAGCTGCCGTCTCCCACGAGCTGCGCACGCCGCTGGCTCGGCTGCTGGCCTTGCTTGAGTCTGCGGCCCTTCCCGGGGTGGATCGCGACGCATTGCTTGCCCAGGCGCGGGAGCAGGTCGAGGAGATGAGCGAGCTCGTTGACGAAGTGCTCTTCCTCTCCGAGCTCGAGAGCGGACGGGAGGTCGTCGCCCTCGGGGGGACATTCGCCCTCCCAGTGCTCGAGGAGGTCCGGGACCGGCTCGCCGACAGCGCGGAGCGTGCCGATGTCACGATCCGTATCGAGGCCGAGTCCGAGACCGAGCTTCCGCTCCGTCGTCGCATGCTTCAGGTCATTGCCGAGAACCTCGCCCAGAACGCGATCCGTTACGCCGGCCCGGGGTCGACGCTGACGCTGTCGGCGCGTCGCGGTGTCCTCGAGGCGTCGGACGATGGGCGAGGCGTGGAGGAAGACGAGCTCCCGCGACTGTTCGAGCGCTTCTTCCGCAGCGACCGCGCCCGCGCGTCGCGCGGGACCGGGCTCGGCCTCGCGATCGTCAAACACGTGGTCGTTTCGGCTGGTGGAGAGGTAGCGGCATCGGGTGGCCCGGGGCGGGGGCTGCGGATCGTCTGCAGCTTTCCCGCCCCGTAGCACGCGTCTCGTCTTAGGTGTGGACGAGGTTGAGGGTCTTGAGGGACGCCTTCAGCACGACCTTGGGGATCGGCTGGAACAGAAGCTTCGGTCCATCCGTCTGCCCCTTGGTCAGCGCCCACCGGACGAACTGCTTCAACTCCTTCGCTTTCGCGTTCTGCTTCGGGATGATTACGTAGGTGAATGTGCAGATCGGGTAGGCGAGGGGCTGGGTCTTCGCCGGGTTGACGATCGAGATACCGCCGTTGTCCGGAGCGACACGATTGATCGTCTTCGCGGCCGCGGCGATGCCCTTCAGGCCCGGCAGGGCGAACACGCCCGCCTTGTTCTGGATCGCTGCGAACTTGAAGTGGTTGGCGAGCGAGAAGGCGACGTCGACGTAGGTGATGCCGCCGTTCGTTTGGCTGAGCGCGGCGGAGACCCCGGAGGATCCGCGACCGCCGACCCCGGTTGGCCAGTCGACTGCCGTGCCTTTGCCCACGCGGCTCTTCCACTCAGAGCTCACACGGCTGAGGTAGTCCGTCATGTTGTACGTGGTCCCGGATCCGTCGCTGCGGTGGATAACCGTGATAGCCGTGCTGGGAATGCTCTTGCCCTTGTTCAGCTTCTTGATCGCAGGGGCGTCCCACGTCTTGATCTTCCCCAGGAAGATGTTGGCGAGCACCTTCCCGTTGAGCCGGATCCGGTTCGGTCCGCTGTCCAGCCGGTAGGGAATCGACGTCGCGGACAGGGCCCACGGGATCTGGACGCAGCCCTTGCAAGCCGAAAACTGATCCGGAGTCAGTGGGGCGTCGCTGGCTCCGAAGTCGACGGTGCGGTTTGTGATCTGCGCGATGCCGCCGCCGCTTCCGATCGGCCCATAGGTGACTTTGATGCCGAGAGCCCCATCAACCTTCGGGACCCACGCCTGCACGAGCTTCGACACGAACGTGCTGCCGGCACCCGTCAGACTGCCCGCGGTCTTCTTCGAGCCTGATGCTCCCGCCCCGCCGCTCCCGGCCAGCGCGAGCGCGGCGATCAGCGCAAGCAGGATGGTGAGTTTCTTGGCCAACTCTTCCTCCCCTGTTCTTGTCTCGTCGGTAGTCGGCCTCGAGCATGCCCGCGCGCGTGTAGTGGGTGGGCTGATGGAAGGTGGCATTGTGGTAACAGGCCGGTAACCGGGCCTCCGGCTGTCGACCCTGCGATTTAGGGTTGCCGCTCAATGTCTGTAGGGCCGACGACAGCCCCTCTTGGAGCCTCCCGGCGCGGAATCGTCGACCGCCTGGGGGACGGCGCGTTCCATCTCCTCACGCTCGGCGCCTCGCTCCTCTCCGTCGCTGTCGTGGGTGCGATCGTCTGGAAGGTCTTCTCGCTTGCGCATCCGGCGATCTCCCACAACGGGTTGGGCTTCTTCACCCGCATGGTCTGGGATCCGGTCAAGAACCACTATGGGGTGCTCCTCTTCCTCTATGGCACCGCAGTCAGCTCCTTTGTCGCGCTCCTGATCGCAACCCCGCTGTCGATTGCGATCGGCCTTTACCTCAGCGAGCTTGCGCCCCGGGGAATCCGCGGAATCATCGCGTCGCTCGTCGAGATGCTGGCCGCGATCCCGAGCGTCGTCCTCGGGCTCTGGGGCATCCTCGTCCTCGGTCCGTTCATGGCGCACCACGTAGATCCGTGGCTGCACCGCACCCTCGGCTTCTTGCCGATGTTCACGGGCCCGATCGGGCAGAACGGGCTGAGCTTGCTCACTGCGATCGTGATCCTCACGATCATGATCGTGCCGATCATCTCCAGCATCAGTCGTGAGCTCTTCCTGCAGGTTCCGACCGAGCTCGAGGAGGGTGCGCTCGCGCTCGGTGCGACGAGGTGGGAGATGGTGCGAGGCGTCGTCCTCCCCTCGGCGCGGTCGGGGATCGCAGCGGCGATGATCCTCGGCCTCGGCCGCGCCCTTGGCGAGGCGATTGCCGTCACGCAGGTCATCGGCGGCGCGACCCGGTTCGACAAATCGTGGTTCGCGCCCGCCGACACACTCGCGAGCAAAGTCGCCGGGAACTACCAGAGCGCCTCGACTCGACTCGAAGCCTCGTCGCTGATCTACCTGGCCGCCATCCTGCTCGTGATCGGCCTCGTCGTGAACGTGCTGGCACAGGTGATCGTCAGGCGCTTCGATCCCGCACGCGTGAAGTCGAAGGAATGAGCGCCATGGGCCCCGAGATCAACCTGCGTCCTGGTGGGCGGCTGCGACGCCGCAGGATCGTCAACCGAATAATGGAGTCCCTCGGCACGCTTGCCGCCCTCGTCGCGGTGGCCGTGCTCGTGATCGTGATCGTCTCTGTTGTCCGGAAGGGCGCGCCTTCCCTCAGCTGGCACTTCCTTACGAGCAAGCCCAACCTCTTCGGCGGGCCGGGCGGTGGGATCTCAAACGCAATCGTCGGGACCGCGATCATCGTTGGGCTCGCCACGGCGATTGCCTTGCCCGTCGGCGTCCTGACCGCGATCTATCTGACGGAGTTCGCCCGTCGCCGCGTCGCTGCACTGATCCAGCTCGTCATCGATGTGATGGCCGGGCTGCCGACGATTGTCGTCGGTGTCTTCGTCTACGGCCTCCTCGTCGTCGGCCACCAGCAGAGCGGTTACGCCGGCGCTGTCGGGCTCGCGATCGTGATGCTCCCGCTCATCGCGCGGGCAGCCCAGGAGGTGCTGCTGCTCGTTCCGTCCTCGCTGCGCGAGGCGAGTCTGGCGCTGGGCGTGAGCCGCTGGCGCACGGTACTCGGAATCATCCTCCCCTCCGCGTTCAGCGGCATCGTCACCGGCGGAGTTCTGGCGGTGGCGCGCGCCGCCGGTGAGACGGCACCGCTTCTCTTTACGAGCTCGATCTTCTCCAACGCGATCAGCACTGATGTCACGCACGCCATGCCGAATATCCCGGTCCTGATCTTCATCTACTCCGAGCAGCCCGACGCGGCACTGCACCAGGATGCTTGGGCGGCCGCGGTTGTGCTGATCGGGTTCGTGCTCGTCGCGAGCCTAGCCGCCAAGGCCCTCCTAGCCCGCTCGACCAGGAAGCTAGGACGATGACGACGCGTGACGTTACGATCCCGATCGACGTGGCGCCGGTGGAGATCGCTCAGGAGCGCAAGGCGCCCGTGCGCGAGCAGCGCGAGGTCGTGTTCGACGTTCGCGATCTGACCGTCTCGTACGGTGCCACGACCGCGATCAGCAACGTCGATCTCGAGGTCTACCGCAACCTGATCACCGCTGTGATCGGCCCTTCCGGCTGCGGGAAGAGCACCTTCATCCGTTGTCTAAACCGGATGAATGATCTGGTTCCCGCCGCGCGGATCGATGGGCAGGTGCTCTACCACGGCCAGGACCTCTACGGCGCCGGGGTGGACTCAGCCGAAGTGCGCCGCCGCATCGGCATGGTCTTCCAGAAGGCGAACCCCTTCCCGAAGTCGATCTATGACAACGTGGCCTGGGGTCCGCGCGTGCTCGGGATGAAGAAAGGGTTGGACGATCGGGTGGAGAAGGCGCTGACGGACGCCGCTCTCTGGGAAGAAGTCAAGGACCGGCTGAGGAAGAGCGCACTCTCGCTCTCGGGCGGTCAGCAGCAGCGGCTCTGCATCGCGCGCGCGATCGCAATCGAGCCCGAAGTGCTCCTGCTCGACGAGCCCGCCTCGGCGCTCGATCCGATCGCGACATCCGCGATCGAGGACCTCATGCACGAGCTGAAGCGGGACTACACGCTTGTGATAGTCACCCACAACATGCAGCAGGCCGCTCGGGTTGCCGACCTGACCGCCTTCTTCTCGCTTGAGGTAGGGGACAGGAGGCGCACGGGCGTGCTCGTGGAGTACGACACGACGGACAAGATCTTCACGCACCCGTCCGACAAGCGAACTGAGGATTACGTCACCGGCAGATTCGGATGAGAACGACTTTTCAGGATGAGCTTGACCTCCTCGAGGCGACGCTGCAGGAAGAAGGGGCGCTCGTCCTTCGTGCGCTCCGCGGAGCAATCAACGCGCTCGAGCAGCGTGACCACGAGCTCGCCGACGAGGTGATCGCCTTCGACGATGACGTCGACGAGCGTTACGTCCGGATCGAGGAAGGCATCCAGCTTCTTCTCGCGCGGCAGACACCTGTGGCGAGTGACCTCCGCCTCGTGCTGGCGATTCTCCACGTCAATCTCCATCTCGAGCGCATGGCGGACTACTGCGTGACGATCGCGAAGCTGTCGAAGCTTGTGCCGGAGGTTGATCCGGGCCCGCGCTTCGTCGAAGGCTTCGAGGAGATGGGAGCGCGTTGTGAGGAGATGATCCGCGTCGCGCTTGACTCATTCGGCAACCGCGATCTCGAGGGAGCAGAATCGCTCGTCGATCTGGACGAGCTGATCGACCGAGCGAACCGGCGTGTGGTTCAGCGAATCCTGGAACTCGGCGAGGATCCGGAGATGCGGGAGTACGGCCTACGCATGGTGGTCGTTTCGCGGGCTCTCGAGCGGATCGGCGATCATGCCGTCGACATCGGGGAGCAGACCGCGTACCTCCTGACGGCCGAGTTCCGCGAGTTCACGGATGCTTCGCACCCGACGCCGCGCGAGGCCTGACAGACTCCCGCCGTCACCAACTCGGGAGAGGAGCGCTACGTGGCACGCATCTCGCTGGTCCCGCAGAATCGAGAGTTCTTCCGCCTGTTCGAGCGAGCGTCGCATAACGCCGTCGGGATCGCACGGCTCCTCGTCCAGCTGCTCGAAGAGTTTCCCTCCAACGGCAACCTGCTGCGCGAGATCAAAGAGCTCGAACACGAGGGTGACCGCCTGACGCGCCAGGTGGTCGACCTGCTGAACCGAACATTCGTAACGCCGTTCGATCGCGACGACATGTATCGCCTCGCCGGCGCGCTCGACGACGTCTGCGATCACGTCGACGAGGCGGCGGGAAACATCGCCGGCTACGGAGTCGAGCAGGTGCGGCCGAAGGCGAAGGAACAGGCGCAGGTGCTTCTTCGCAGCGCGGAAAAGCTCCACCAGGCAGTCGAACAACTCGAGGGATTCAAGGACTCGAGCAGCGAGCTCCACGCGTTGCGCGATCTCGAGGACGAGGGCGACCGGCTCAACCGGGCTGCGGTCTCCGAGCTCTTCGCCTCAGGTGAAGATCCGGTCGCGATCATCCGCTGGAAGGACATTCACGAGCAGCTCGAGGAGGCGGTCGACGCGTGTGAGAACGCGGCCGACGTCCTCGAAGCGATCCTCGTCAAAAACCGCTGAACCTTGGACGACGTCCTCCTCGTCGTTGTCATCGTCGTCGCCCTGGGCTTCGACTTCACGAACGGCTTCCACGACACCGCCAACGCGGTTGCGACCTCCGTTTCGACCAGGGCACTGACCCCGCGGATGGCGGTGCTGGTGGCGTCCGTGGCAAACCTCGCCGGCGCGTTCGTCACGACTGCCGTGGCGAAGACGGTCGGGAAGGACGTCGTCGACAGCGGCCTGATCACGACGAAGACCGTTCTCGCCGCGCTCCTCGGGGCGATTGCATGGAACCTGCTCACGTGGTGGTTCGGGCTCCCCTCGAGCTCGTCGCATGCGCTGATCGGCGGCCTTGTCGGCGCTGCGCTCGTTCAGTCGGGATCCGACGGGGTGCTCTGGCATGGACTCGCGCACAAGATCGTCATCCCGGCACTCGTTGCGCCCCTGATCGCGTTCACCGCAGCTTTTGCTCTGATGCTCGTCATCTACTGGGTCTTCTCGCGGATCACCCGTGGGGTCGCCAACCGCGGTTTTCGTTTCGGGCAGCTCGCGTCAGGGACCTTCATGGCTTTTACTCACGGGGCGAACGACGCGCAGAAGACGATGGGCGTGATCGCGCTTGCGCTGTTCGCGAACGGCAACCTGAAGGAGTTCGAGATCCCGACCTGGGTGAAGGTCGCCGCCGGCCTCTCGATTGGCCTCGGGACGTACGTCGGGGGCTGGCGGATCATGCGGACACTCGGCCAGCGCATCTACCGCATCGAGCCGGAAACGGGCTTCGCCGCGCAGGCCGCTGCCGGCGCCACGATCTATGCGGCCACGCACTACGGCTATCCGCTCTCGACGACTCACGTGATCTCGGGTGCCGTCATGGGCGCGGGGTCGACCCAGAGGCTCTCAGCAGTGCGCTGGGGAGTTGCTGGGAACATTGTCACTGCCTGGATCCTCACGATCCCGGCGGCCGCGGCAGTCGCGGCGGCGTTTTACTGGCCGATCCAGGGGATCTTCTGAGCCACCACGGTGGCCGTGCGGCTCCACCTCCGTACCGCAAAGCGGAGGTTTTTCGTTGTATCCCCGCGGAGATCAACTTCAGCAGGTCGACAACGACAAAGGGAGGCATGAACGCATGGGCATCCTCTGGATCATCCTGATCGTGATCTTGGTGCTCGCGCTGCTCGGCTTCTTCTCGCGCGGGTACTGGTAACTCCACAGGTAAGACCCACGGTAGGACTAGCCTCGCCTGAGGATGGGCCGCCCGGCACTTGCCGGGCGGCCCTCGCATGACGATCATGGTGGGGTGGACCGGGGAGCTGCCTTCACCGACCTCGAGCGGGGCGATCTCGCCGAGCGCGTGCCGCGCCTAGGCGGGATGGCGCGCGCCAACGGCGTCGTCATCGTCAGCGAGCGCTTCTGGGCATTCGCAGGCGTCGACGGCACCCTGAGGGAAGGCCGGATGCCGCAGCCGCCCCGGGCATTGCGAAAGATCCCGATTGCGCGCGGTCTCGTTCGCCTCAGCTCCTCTCTTTCACCCCTCTTCCGACGCGAAGGTGTCGCGAAGCGGCCCGAACGGTGGTTTCTCGCCGTCGCGATTGCCGCGCCGCTCCTCCTTGCCTTCGCGCCCGACTGGATCGGGCTCACCGCGGGCGCTCTCACGACCGGTGCCCTGCTCACCTGGCTCTTGCGCGGACGGACGCTCTACCTCCATGGTGCAGAGCACCGCGCGATCGCGGCTCTCGAGGAGCGGCGCCTCCGCGACACCTGGCACGGCGCGGCTCGCCCCTCGCGCTTCTCCCTCCGCTGTGGGACGAACTTCGCGGCGCTGCTCCTCCCGGTCGCCGTCTTCGGCGGGCGCTTCTGGCCCCTTCCCGCGACGGCGCTGACGCCGCTCATGATCTCCGTTCTCGCGCTCGGACTGACCATGGAGCTCTGGCTGCTGCTCCAGGGATCTCGGCGTCTCGCGCGCGTCTTCCTCCTGCCGGGTCTCGGCTTGCAACGGTTGACGACGCGCGAGCCGGAGCTTGCAGAGACCCGCATTGCGCTCACCGCGCTTGCCGCTGTTCTCCGCCGGGAGCTAGAACCCGCTCGGTAGCCTGCGGGGGTGGAACGCTCCCGCGACAACAGCATCGAGGCGCGGGGCCTCGTCCGCGAGTTCAAGAAGGGCCCGCGTGCCGTCGACGGCATCGATCTCCACGTCGACCCGGGTGAGATCTACGGGTTCCTCGGGCCGAACGGAGCCGGTAAGTCGACGACGGTGCACATGCTGACGACACTGCTCCCGCCCACCGCGGGCACGGCGCGGGTCGCAGGGTTCGACGTGGTCAAGGAGGGCCCACAGGTACGCAAGGCGATCGGCGCGGCTCTGCAGGAGGCCGCACTGGATCCTTTCCTCACCGGGCGAGAGCACCTGAGGCTGCAGACCGCGATGCACGGCATCACGGGCGAGGAGCGCCGGCGCCGCAGCGCCGAGCTGCTCAGCCGCGTCGGCCTCACGGAGGCCGCCGACCGCAAAGTGAAGGGCTATTCAGGCGGCATGAAGCGGCGGCTCGACCTGGCGCTCGCCCTCGTTCACCGGCCGCGCATCCTCTTCCTCGATGAGCCGACCACCGGGCTCGACATTCAGAGCCGCACCGCGCTCTGGAGTGAGGTCGGTCGGCTTGCGAAGGACGAAGGCGTCACGGTTTTCCTCACAACCCAGTACCTCGAGGAGGCCGACGTTCTCGCCGATCGCATCGGAATCATCGACCACGGCCGCATCGTGGCCGAAGGGACGACCGAGCAGCTCAAGGCCGAGATCGCCTCGTCGACGGTCGAGGCAGTTCCTTCCGATCTCGAGCAGCGCGACGCCGTCGCTGCCGTGCTCGAACGCTTCGGCGAGCCCACGACCGGCTTCGGATCGGACAGCGTGGCGGTTCAGCTGGCGTCGGCGAACGGCGACCTCGCCCAGATCGTCCGCGCCCTGGACGCAGAGGGTGTGCACATTGCCCACCTGCAGATCCACGAGCCGACGCTCGACGACGTGTTCCTCGCGAAGACGGGCCGCCACCTGGAGGGTGCCGGCGAAGAGGAGGAGCAGGAGCCAGACGAGGCTCGCAAGCCCGCGCCCGTCTGAAGTGAGCATCGCTGTCCTCCAGATCGGGACGCTCGCCAAGCGCGCGGTCGTCCGGACAGCGCGCCAGCCGGCCAACGTCGTCTTCCCGCTCGTCTTCCCGATGCTGCTGCTCGCGGTCAATTCGGGCGGGCTGAAGGCGGAGACGCGGCTGCCCGGCTTCCCGACGGACTCGTTCCTCGCGTTTGCACTGGCCGTTCCGTTCGTTCAGGGCGCGCTGCTGGCGACGATCAACGCCAACGTCGAGTTTGCACGGGACATCCAGACGGGATTTCTCAACCGGCTTGCGCTCACGCCCGTGCGAGGGATCACGCTGCTCGTGGGCCAGCTCGGCGGGCTCGTGACCATCGCCCTGGTGCAGGCGGTGTTCTACCTCGCCGTCGGCCTTGCGTTTGGCGTGCGGCTGGAGAGCGGGATCGGCGGCGCCGCGCTGCTGCTTGCACTCGAGCTCGTGATCGCGCTCGGGTTCGCGGCGATGGGGAGCTGGGCGGCACTGCGCAGCGGATCGACCGAGGCGGTGCAGAGCCTCTTTCCGGTCTTCTTCGTCTTCCTGTTCATCTCGTCGATGAACATCCCGCGAAATTTGATCGAGACGGACTGGTTCCGCTGGGCCGCGACCGCGAATCCGGTCTCTTATCTGATCGAGTCGGTGCGCGCGCTCGTGGTCGAAGGCTGGAACTGGGAGGCGATCGGGCTTGGCTTCGCAGTCGGGGGCGGCCTCAGCCTCGTCGGTTTCGCGCTCGCTGCGCACGCGCTCGTGGGGAGGATGGAGCGAACATGAGGGACACCATCACCGTCGCCCGCGCAGTCGCGTGGCGCTCGCTGCACAACGTCTTCAAGAACCCGGCGATCTTCCTGCCCTCGTTGATCTTCCCGCTGTTCTTCTTCACCGCCTTTGTCGGTGGCCTATCGGCCATCGCGAGCGTGCCGGGGTTCGACTTCCCGAACGGATACACGGCCTTCCAGTTCGTCTTCGTCTTGCTGCAGTCGGCCGCGTTCACCGGTGTCTTCACCGGCTTCGGGATGGCGCGCGACTTCGAGACAGGATTCATGCGCCGGCTCATGCTCGCGGCGCCCAGTCGGAGCGGCATCGTCCTGGGCTACGCGATCTCGACGCTGATCCGGTGGCTGGCGGTTGCATCACTCGTGACCGTGGTCGCGCTGCTTGCGCATATGGACGTCGGGGGCGATGGGGTCGACCTCTTCGGCCTCTATGTGCTCGCAATGCTGCTGAACGTCGCCGGGACGCTCTGGGCGACGGGTGTGGCGATGCGGCTTCGATCGCAGCAGGCGGCCCCGGTGATGCAGATGCCCGTGTTCCTGATCCTGTTCTTCGCGCCGGTGTACGTGCCGCTCGACCTGCTCGAGGGCTGGATCCACGGGGTGGCCTCCGTCAACCCGATCACCGCGCTGCTCGAAGCCGGGCGGGGGCTGATTTCCGGCCGCCCCGAACTCACCCTCGCTGCGTTCGCGATCGTCGCCGGCCTGGTCCTCGGCTTCTCTGCCTGGGCGATTCGGGGCCTGAGACGTGCCGAAGCGGCTGGGTAACGCCATACTTCTAGCGATGGAACAGGAAGCCTGGCCGACCCCGCAATCTTCCTCGCGCGAGCCTTTACCGCGGGTCGAGGACTTGCCGGTGGCCGAGCAGGGCTACGAGCAGGAGAGCGTCAAAGCCGCGTTCGACTCCTTCTACCGCCATGCGGCCCAGATCGACGCCGCCCTCCGGACGCTCGAGGCGGTCGACTCGTTTCATCGCAACGCGTCAGCGCTTCGTGCTGATCTTCGCGCCCTCCGGAGCGCGGGTTGGACGCAGCAGTCCTGGAGTGCGCCCCCCTCATACGGCTACGGCTTGCGCGCGCCCCGTGAAGGGATTTCGCCGGCGGTCTGGCGGATTGCGGGCGAGGTCGGCTTCCTCGTCGCCGTGGCAGTCGCGCTCGGCGTCGCGAAGCTCTCGTGGTGGGTGATCCTGCTCGCCATGGCGGGGGCCTTCGCGATCGTCTGCGTGATCGAGTGGCTGGCCGGACGCGAGCCGCTGCCCCTCGCCCGGTCCGCCGCGGCTACGCCCGTGCATCCTGTCGTCGATGCCCAGCGGGCGGAGGACACCGAGGAGCGGGACTCATTCGGTTGGACCGCCTTCGAGGAGGCGCAAGAGCCGTCGGATGCGATGACGATCATCGGCACTCCGCCGCCCGATACGGACGACGCCGAGGTGGCCGAGCCGAAGCCCGACCAGGTCGCCGCCAAAGCGGAGGCAGAGCTAGAACCGGAACCAAAACCGGAGCCCAGCGCGGACTCCCGGCCTGAGCCGGAGCCGCAGGAACCCGAGCCTGACCTTCCCCCCGCGGCGGAAGTGCCCGAGGAGTCCGCAGCGGAGGCCGAGCCCGATGGCCGCCGGCGCTGGTGGCGCCGGCGCGGTGACGAGGACGAGCCGGTCGGCCGGGGGTCCGATGAACCTGGTCTGCCACGCCACGTCCGTGTCTTGCCGACGGACGAGCGATCTGCGGTGACGGATCCGTGGGAAGACGGCTTCGATACACCGATTGCGGCGGAGGCCGAGGAGGTGGCCGAGGTCGGCGAGCCCGACGAGGAAACGGAAGAGCCGGTCCTCGTCGAGGAGCCCGCGCGGCGCCGCTTCCGGCGCCGGTAAGACCAGGCCGGTAAGACCAGGACCGCTCGGTTCCTCGAGCGAAGGGAGGTTCGACAGCTATGGAGTCCGGCAGCCAGACAGCAGGTGAGCGGCCCTATCCGGTGGAATTCTCGGTCGAGTATCCGGATCGCGCGCTCAACCGCCTGACCACCGCATTCAGGCTGATCGTCGCGATCCCGATCGTGATCGTTGCGGCTAGCCTCGGCGGCCACGAAGGCTCGTTCGCAGCAGGACGGGACAGCGCGACCTTCGCCGGCGGGACCGGAGGACTGTTGTTCCTTGCGCCGCTCTTGATGATCCTGTTCCGGCAGAAGTACCCGCGCTGGTGGTTCGACTGGAATCTCGAGTTGCTCAGGCTCTCGAACAGGATCGGCGTCTATCTCGCGTTGATGGACGACCGCTATCCGTCCACCGAGGAGCGTCAGTCGGTCGCGCTCGACTTCCCCTATCCGGACGCGAAGCAGGGGCTCAACCGCTGGCTTCCGCTCGTGAAATGGCTGCTTGCGATCCCTCACTACATCCTGCTCGTGTTCCTCTGGCTGGCGGCGCTCGTGGCGGTGATCATCGCTTGGTTCGCGATCCTCTTCACGGGCCGCTATCCGCGGGGGCTCTTCGACTTCGTGCTCGGGGTGTTCCGCTGGACCAATCGCGTGGTCGGCTACGCCTTCATCCTGGTGACCGACCAGTACCCACCTTTCCGGCTCGGTCCCTAGGAGCAGGAGCGCAGCGGGCGCGCTCCGGACGAAGGTGGCCTGGCTCGAAGACCAGCTCGAGGAACGGAATCGAGCGCTGGTCCGGCTGCGCCTCCGCCCGAGCTAGGACTTCTTCTCTACGAGCCGCGAGGTTCCGAGCACGGCGCCGTCCCGGTCGAGCGCTCGCACCGCGACGAAATCCTCGGTGGTCTGGACGGGAATCGCGGTTTCGAACCCGGTCTTGGCTGCGCTCTTCACCGCGCTCAGATGCCCAACATCGCGGCCGGCGAGGACCTGCCAGCGCGCGACTTCGGTCGCGCCGTTCCAGCTGACGTAGAGGGTGCCCCCGTTGATCACCACGGTTGGGCGATCGCTCGGGTGCCCCTCCCAGTCGAAGCGGTAGGCGCGGTAGCTGTCGGCGTCCTGATCCGGGCCCGTGATCTTTGCGGTTCCCTTTCCGAAGCGCACGTCGAGTACGACGCGGCCGCTTGCGTCGAACTCCGTGAAGTACGGAATCGCTCCCCAGCCGACGAAGACGTTTCCGTTCGGGAGGAATTGCGCGTTCCCCTCGAACGGCGCCAACAGGCCTTGCGGATGCCTGTAGCTGCGGACGAGGGTCGCGGTCTTGCTGTCCGTGTCGGCGCGGATCACGAGCACGCGCGAGAACTTCTCGACGGGCGGCGCCGCGCCGTTGTCGAAGACCGTGATCGTCCCGTCGGCGTGAGGGCGTGCATCGTGTTGCCACGCGAACGTCGTGCCGGGGCCCATCTTGAAGTCACTCTGCTTGCCACCGAGGCGCCACATGATCTTCCCGGTGTCGCGGTTGAGCTTGTACACCGCGTCGGCGTTGCGAGCCGAGAGGATGTAGTTGCCGTCCGCGTCGACGTCGATCGAGTTGAGGTGGAAGTAGTCCCAAGGGGCAGCCTTCTTCCCGGCCTCTGCCTTCGGAGGCGGCGCGTACGACTCCTTGAGCCCGACCTCCGGATAGCTGTGCCACTCGAAGAGCACGTGGCCGGTCGGAATGTCGATCTCCTGCACGATCCCGTCGAAGATCCGGCCCTGCTTGGGCCCGCCGTACGGCGTCAGGTCGACCTTCAGCTGGTGGTACACCGGGACGAGGGCCGTGTTCTTCTCCGTGATCACAAACTCGTGGATGTCGCCCGCGTACCCATGGCCCGCGTACACGCGGCCGATTTCGCGGTACGACTGATCCGAGATCACGTAGTAGCCGTCCCCGACGCCCATCGGCGCGCGGCCGCGCCACCAGGTGAGAACGGGTTCGCCGTGATATTGCTGCACGCGGAAGTCCGACACGCCGTGCGTCTTGAGCGGATGGAACCAGACGACCTGCCCCTCGTTGTCGAGGATCAGCGGGCCCGCCTGGACGACCTTCATCTTGGGGGCAAAGAAGATGTAGCCCGGTGTCGTGCTGCCGAACGTAAGGACGTCTACCGGAGGCGGCTTGAGGTCGGGTCGAGAAGTGAAGTGCTGCGTCGGCGGCTGAGGCCCCTTCGGCTTCTTCGCGGCGCTCTTCTTCTTGTCGTCGTCGCAGCCGGCGACGAGAAGTGTCAGCGCAAGGAAAGCGAGAACGGCACGTTTCACGCGGGAGAGCATAAACGTCGGCCGAGTGAAGACGCTCTCCTCAGTCTCGCGGTACAGCGGCCGAGCGTGCCAAGGACCTGTCACGCCGATCGAGTGCCCGCACGGCGACCCATTGCTCGTCGCCCGAGAGCGGAATCACAGTCTCGAACCCCTTCTTGAGCACGGTCCGGACCGGCCGGAGCGCCTTCTTGTGGGGCCCCGCGAGCAGCTGCCACTTCCTCACCTCTGTGGCACCGTTCCAGCTGACGTACACCTTCTCCCGGTCGACCGCGACCGCGGGGGGATTCCGTGGGTGGCCGGTCCACTGAAAGCGGTAGGCCCGGTACGAATCCACGCCGGAGCGTCCGAACCGCGCGTCGAAAAGCGTTCGCCCGTGCGGCCCGAGCTCCGTGACGTAGGGCTGATGACCCCACCCGATCAGGAAGTGGCTGTTCGGTAGCCGCTGCATGTTTGCCTGGTCGACGGAGAGCAACGGCGGCTCGTGGACATAGGTGTGGACGAGCGTGGCACGCATCCGGTACATGTCGAGTCGCAGGATCAGCCCGCGCGACTGCCTCCGAATCTTCGGCGCGGCGCTGTTGTCGAACAGCGTGAGTGTTCCGTCCGGTTGGCGTCGGGCGTCATGCTGCCAGGCGAAGCGCACCGGCGGACCGAATGTGAAGTCGCTTCGCTTCCCGCCGAGGCGCCACAGGATCTTCCCCGTTCGACGGTTGAGCTTGTAGACGGTGTGCGTGTTGCGCGCCGAGACAAGCAGGTTTCCGTCGTGATCGACGTCGATCGAATTGATGTGGAAGTAGTCGAAGCTGAACGCCGGATTCTTCGGCAGCTTGTAGTACGACTCCGCGAGTGCAACGTGATCGATGCTGTGCCACTCGAACAGGAGCCGCCCCGTCCTGATGTCGACCTCCTGGATCACTCCTTCCAGGACGGGCCTGGTCCTGACCGTGAGCTTGTGGTAGATCGTGAAGAGGGCGGTGTTGCGACCGGTGATGGTGAACTCGTGGATGTCCGCAGGCAGATCGTTCTTCGGCTGCAGCTTCGTGATGAGCCGGTAGGACGAGTCGTAGATGTTCCAGTGCGCATGCTCCTCGCCCCCCTCCGACCTGCCGCGCCACCAGGTCAGCACGGGCCGGCCGCGGTAGCGCTGCACGCGGAAGTCGGTGGCGGGCCGTGTTTCAAGGGGTGCGAACCAGACGAGCCGACCGCGGTTGTCGAAGATCAGCGGGCCGGCTTGCGCGACCTCCTTCTTGGGGGCGATGAAGATGTAGCCCGGCGACGTGAAGCGCGTGTGCTTGAGGATCTCGATCAGCGGTGGCTTCAGGTCCGGCCGCGAGTGGAAGCGCTGGTGCGCCTGCACCGCCTGGGTTTGCGCCGTCGTCCCTCCGCAGCCCGACAGCAGCACGAGAGCGCCGCCTCCGACCACGGTCAGCCCCCGCCGGATCACGAAGCAGCCTCGGGCGCAGGCGGCGCGCCCTTGCTCGGCCGTGCGATCAGGAGGATCGGAGCGGCGACGATCACGGTCGCACCGATCGCCAGCGCCGCCAACCCGATCGCGTCCAGCGCGTAGCCGCCCAGCAGGGCGAGCCCAGCGCCGAGGAAGGCGCCGAGCAGGTCATTGAAGCCGAGCAGCTTGCCTCGCTCTGCGGGGCTCGTCCGGTCGGCGAGCTGAGCTGTCGCGGCCACGAAGGAGACATTCCAGCCTATCCCCAGCCCGAGGAGCAGGACGGCGGTCGCGAACACGCTCTCGGCCCACAGCATCCCGATCGTCGAGAGGGCCATCACGACCAGGCCGAACTCGAGCGCAGGCGCTCTCCCGACGCGGTCGATGAGCGCCCCGATCACGAGCACGAGCGCATACATGCCGAGGACATGCGCGCCGATGATGAGAAAGACCGAGTGCTGCGCGTGGTGATGGTGCTCGACGACGACGTAGCCCGTCAGGTTCATGACCGAGACCATCACGCCGAAGCTGGCGAGCGCTGCCAGCATCGCGGGAAGCACGATCTGCTTGGTGTCCGGACGGACGAACTGCACGAGCGCAAGCGCGATGAGGCTGATCGCTCCCGCGGCGAGCCAGGGCACTGTTAGCGAGTCGGCTTCGACGTCTTTCCCGGCGAAGAGCGGGCCGAAGACCGTCGGTCCGAGGATCGCTCCGAAAACGGAGCCGAACAGCACGTAGGAAATTCCGCGTGCGCGCCGCTCGGGCGGATACATGTCCCCGGCCGCGGTGCGGATGAGCAGGGCGATGGCGCCGGCTGCGCCGATCAGGCTGAAGCCGGCGATCAGCAGCAGAGTGGAGCTCGTGCGAGTTGCAAGCGCGGTCACCCCGCAGCCGGCGGCGCCGAGGGCGAATCCACCCGAGACCACCGGGATGCGGCCGAAGCGATCCATCATCCGTCCGGCGGGCACAGCCGTAAGCCCGGAGGCGGTGAGGAAGATCGCAGGCCCGAGCCCGAGCAAGCCTTTCACTCCCGTCACCAGGACGAACGTGAGCGACGATACGGCCGCAACGAGCTGGAGGACGACGCTGTTGACCGCCAGCGTGGCGGCGAGGATGACCGTGTTGCGCCGGATCGGCAGGCTCGACGGACCTCCGGTCGCCACAAAACCCATTCAATACGATCGGCGGGATGGTCTTGGCTCGGGTCCCCGTGACCTTGTTCGTTTGTGCGACCGGGCTCTTGCTCCCTGCCGGCGCGGTCGCGCACGGAGATCCGGTGAGCGAGCGTCTCATCGAGGCGAGCTTGTTCGTGCCCCCCGGTGCTCAGACTGACTCGGAGGCCGTGCGTCGGCTGGCCAGTACGGTGCGTGATGCCGACCGGGCGGGATTCCGAATCAAGGTCGCGGTTGTCGCGAAGGCCTCCGACCTCGGCCCCGTCTCCGACCTCTATCGCGAGCCTCAGAAGCTTGCGGAGTTCCTGGGATTGGACCTTTCTGCTGTCTTCCGCGGCGGAGTGCTCGTCGTGATGCGGAACGGCTACGGCTA
>WNGA01003385.1_pt1 | contig 28741 bp, 28 predicted proteins | sample 5400061 | NCBI WGS metagenome assembly WNGA01 (sample SAMN13153366, study PRJNA577476) | soil metagenome | isolation source: 100 cm soil or saprolite under grassland replicate 2 | place: USA:California | collected 2016-06-15
ATCGGAGTACGCGGCGTCGTGTACGAGAAGAAGGCGGTAACGGGATGACGAACAGCGACAGCAACATTCAGCCGGCGCGCCCAGACATGCGCGAGAAGCCGACGGTCATCCTGGGCGGCGGCCCCGCGGGCTTGACGGCCGGCTACCTGCTTGCCAAGCAGGGGCTGCCCGTTGTCGTGCTCGAGGCGGAGGATCAGGTCGGCGGCATCGCCAAGACGGCGGTGCGCGACGGCTACCGCTTCGACCTCGGCGGTCACCGCTTCTTCACGAAGGTGAAAGAGGTCGACGACCTCTGGCACGAGATCATGCGCGAGGAGTTCCTCGAGCGCCCGCGGATGTCGCGCATCTACTGGCGCGACCGCCACGGCCGGGCGAAGTTCCTCGACTACCCGCTGCGCGGCCCGGACGTGATCAAGAAGCTCGGCCCGGTCGACCTGACGAAGGCGCTGCTCTCGTACATCTGGGCCGCCCTCAAGCCGAAGGGCAAGGAGGACACCTACGAGGAGTGGGTGGCGAACCGCTTCGGGCGCTGGCTCTTCAACCAGTTCTTCAAGTCGTACACCGAGAAGGTGTGGGGCGTGCCGACGTCCGAGATCCGGGCCGACTGGGCCGCCCAGCGGATCAAGAACCTGTCGTTCTTCCGCGCCGCCTGGTCCGCATTCTTCGGCAACAGGGACAACAAGGTCACGAGCCTGATCTCGAAGTTCAACTACCCGCGCTACGGCCCCGGCCAGATGTGGGAGACGATGACCGACGACATCGAGAAGCTCGGCGGGCAGGTGCTGCTCGAGCACAGGGTCACGCAGCTGGACTTCGAGGACGACCGCTGCGTGCGCGTGCACGTGGGCGACACGGTCTTCGAGCCGTCCGCCGTGATCTCGTCGCTGCCGCTCCGCAACGCGGTGGGCATGGCGAGCCCGCACCCGCGCTCCGAGGTGCTCGCCGCGGCCAAGGGCATGCGCTATCGCGACTTCCTGACCGTGGCGGTCGTCCTGGACGGCGAGGACCTGTTCCCGGACAACTGGATCTACATCCACGACCCGAACGTGAACGTGGGGCGGATCCAGAACTTCCGCTCGTGGAGCCCGTGGATGGTGCCGGACTCGTCGAAGGCATGCGTGGGCCTCGAGTTCTTCTGCTTCGCCGGCGACGAGCTCTGGGAGATGGACGACGAGGACCTCGTCCAGCTGGGCATGCGCGAGCTCGAGAAGCTAGGCCTGGCGAAGCGCGGCCAGCTGGAGTTCGGCTTCGTCGAGCGGGTGCCGAAGGCCTACCCGATGTACGACGCCGAGTACGACAAGCGCGTCACGACGATCCGCTCGTGGCTCGACGGCCTCGACAACTACATCCAGGTCGGCCGCAACGGGCTGCACAGGTACAACAACTCGGACCACTCGATGCTCACGGCGATGCGCGCCGTGGACAACCTCGTGAACGGCGCCGACCACGACATCTGGGCGGTGAACGCCGAGTCGGCGTACCACGAGGAGGAGAAGCAGGACGAGCAGCAGCCCTACATCGAGGCGCCGGAGACCGAGGCCATGAAGGAGCCGCTGCACTCCTGAGCTCGCGGTAGCGTCGCCGCGTGCCGCTCTCAGCCGTAGCCCTCGCGCTTGGCGCCGCGTTCCTGCACGCGGGGTGGAACGTGGCGCTCGCCGGCGCGCGGGATACGCGGTCGTCGGCCGCGGGCCTGCTCCTGTGGGGCGTCGCCCTCCTCGCCATCCCCGCAATCGCCACCGGCGGCGTCTCCGCCTCAGCGCTGCCGTACGTCGGCGCGTCCGCGATCCTCGAGCTTGTCTATTTCGTCTTGCTGGCGCGGGCGTACGACGGCGGTGAGATCAGTGTCGTGTATCCGATTGCGCGCGGGTCGGCCCCGGTCGTCGTCCTGGTCTTCGGCGCAATTGCGTTGAGGGAAGGCGTGCCCGCCGGCGCCGTCGTAGGCATCATCGCGGTGGCCGCGGGCATCCTCCTCGTTGGGTTGGGCGCTTTCCGTTTCCATTTCGCAACGGAAAGCGCCCAACCCCTCAGGGATGTGGCGTTTGGGCTTGCGATCGGCGCCGTTATCGCCTCGTACACGCTCGTCGACTCCGAGGGCGTCGAGCGGGCGGATCCGATTGCGTACCTCGCCCTCGTCATCGCGCCGTGCGCCGCGCTTTACCCGGCCGTCACGAAGACGCGCCCGGACGTTGGGGTTAGGACGGCTCTCACCGCCGCGGCCACCTTCGGCGCCTTCCTCATGGTCCTCGCTGCGTTCCGGCTCGCGCCGCCGGCGCCGGTCGCGGCCGTGAGGGAGAGCAGCGTCGTGATCGCCGCTCTCCTGGCCGCGGTCGTGCTCCACGAGCCGGTGGACGCGCGCAGGCTCGCCGGCGCGGTCGCGGTCGCCGCCGGGGTGGCGGCGATAGCGCTGAGCGGGTGATGGCACCGGCCGGCGGGAGCGGCCTCACTCAGTGCTCCGCGCGAGCGCGGCCGCCCGCGCCCTACGTGTAATACGGCAGCGGGCCGCCCACCACGTCCAGGATCGTCCCGTACAGGTCGCTGCTGACCTTCGGGTTCGCCTTCACGACGTTCTCGAACTCGTGCGGGTCCACGCGCAGATCGCAGAGTGTGCGCTCGTTGCCCTGGTTGTCGCCGATCAGGACCCACTCGTCGGTGCGGATGTAGAAGCGGTTGTACATGCCGCCGTAGTGGAAGTCGCGCCGCTCGGCGGGCTCCTTGCCGTCGAGGGTGACGGCCAGGTTCGTGCCGCCCATCCAGTCCGGGGGCCTGATGCCGACCATCGACAGAACGGTCGGGCCCACGTCGTGCGTCGAGGCGAAGTAGTGGCTCACCGTGCCGGCCGCGCGGTCGTCGGGGTGCACGATCACGAACGGGACCTGCGCCAGCTCCGGGTGCAGCTGCGAGGGCACCTTGCCGGTGTAGCCGCGCTCGCCGAGCAGGTAGCCGTGGTCGCTCAGCAGCACGATCGCCGTGTTCTTGTGGAGCCCCAGCTGGTGGAAGCGCTCCATGAAGTGCCCGAGCCAGTGGTCCGTCAGCGTGACCTCGCCCGCGTAGGCCGCGTGCGCCCGCCGCAGCAGCTCCGGTGTGAAGTTGCGCGCGAAGCCGTACGGCGTCACGCCGACCTCCGGCCCCACGTAGCCGGGGTCGCCGTAGAGGTCGAGGTACTTCTTCGGGGTGCTCCACGGCTCGTGCGGGTCGAAGCAGTCGACGGTCAGCGCGAACGGCTGGCGGCGCCGCGCGTCGTCGAGCAGCTCTCGCGCGCCGATGAACACGCGCGCCGCGCAGGTCTCCTCCTCGTCCTTGCCCTCGCCGGTGTTGGCCAGGTACTTGCGCATCCCCGGCACGTAGCGCTCGTCGCGGAGGAAGGGCGGGAGCCAGTGGTAGACGGTCTCGAGCGGGACGTTTCTCGGGTCCTGCCTGAATCCGGACTGCCCGACGATCGTCCGCCACTCGTGGAAGGTCTTGCGGAACGGGTCGAAGGCATTCATGAACGCGGTGAACGGGTTGTCGCTCACCTGGGCGGTCCAGTAGCCGTTCTCCTTCAGCGCGGTGGTAAACGTCTTCTGGGGGTCGTCGATCGGGAGCCAGCCCGGGCTGGTGCCGATCTCCTTGTTCGGCTTCCAGTTCCGGAACGGGAAGATCCGCCGGCTGCCGAAGATCGAGCGGCGCGCCGGCACCGTCACCATCGCCTCCGGGAACGCGCGGCTGAAGCGCACGCCGCGGTTGGCGAGCGCGTCGATGTTGGGGGTCTGAATCTGCGGCGAGCCGTAGGCGCCCACGTGGTCGGGACGCAGCGTGTCGATGATCAGGACCAGGACGTTCAGCTGACCGTCGTGGGCGGATGCGTCGTCCCCCGAGTCGCATCCGGCCGCGGGCAGGATGGCCGCTCCAGCGGCGCCCGCGGCGCCGGCCTGCAGCAGTCGCCGGCGGCTCAGGCGCGTATCCATCGCGGCGGGAGAGTAGCGGGCTAGAACAAGCGTCCAGGGGGACTCGAAAGCGGCGCCGGATGTGCCGATGACGAACGTGGGATGCGTCGTATTCCCATCGTGTTCCTCGCTTCGGCGTTGGTCGCTGCGTTCCCGGCTGCCGCGGGCGCGCAGGTCTACATGCCCGGACGGCTCGTCGACCCGGCTCTTGTCGAGCCGCCCGCTTCTGTCCCCGCGCCTCCGCGCGGCGAGTACCCCGAGGACTGGGCGGAGTGCGTCGCCGAGACGCGGCCCGCCTGGCCGACGGCCCCGCCCGGGATCGATCCGAAGGGCGCGGACCCCTCGCTCCCCAACCCGCTGCTCGGCCAGCGCTTCTTCGTCGACCGCATGGAGCCGGCCTACATGCAGTGGGCCCGCTGGAAGCGCAGCGGCGAGACCACCCACGCGAACATGATCTGGAAGCTCGCGCGCGAGCCGCGCTTCCGCTGGTTCGGCAAGTTCACCAGCCCGCGGATGCAGAAGAAGGTCCGCGGCTACCTCGACCGCGTGCAATGCGACCAGCCCGGCACGGTGCCGCTGATGGTCGTCATGCGCCACCAGGGCAAGGGCTGCAGCGGCACCTACCGCGCCGGCGGCGAGGCCGAGGACCGCCGCACGATGAAGTGGTACGACGACTTCGCCGACGCCGTCGCGGGCGCCCGCGTGGTGATCGGCTTCGAGCCCGACTCGCTGGGCACGGTCGACTGTCTCGCGCGCGACCGCCGCCAGGACCGCCTTGACGTGCTGCGCTACGGCGTGGACCGGCTCTCACAGCTGCCGAACGCGACCATCTACCTCGAGGCGGGCGCGTCCGACTGGGAGCCCGCCAGGCGCACGGCGAAGCAGCTGCGCTACATCGGGATCCGCAAGGTGCGCGGCTTCATGCTGAACGCGACCCACCACGACTGGACGCGCAACAACATCAAGGACGGTCTCCAGATCTCACGGATGGTGGGGGGCAAGCACTTCATCATCAACACGTCCTACAACGGCCGCGGTCCACTCCACTACAAGAGGTGGATCAACAAGGCGCAGCACAAGTGGCGCACGATCAACGTGTGGTGCCACCCCGGCCTGCGCGGCCTCGGGCCGCCTCCGACGACGCAGACCGCGAACCCGCTCGTGGACGCGTACATGTACATCAACCGCCCGGGCTACTCGGCCGGCTCCTGCAACGGCGGCCCGCTGCCGGTGGGCACCTGGTGGCCGGCTCGCGCGCTGATGTACGCCACGTACGCGACCGACTGGCTGGCGCCGCCGAAGGGCACGGTCTACGGGCACTACAAGCACTACTCGCTGCGTAAGCTTGGCGCGTTCGGCTAGAGCCCGAAGGGCGCCGGCTCTCTCGCGCGCGGTATTCGGATGATCGGCGGGCCGGTCGCCTGCTCGCAACGGTCGAGCCTGTGGATCTGAACCGTCGGCCCCGGGCGGTGGTATTCGGGCGGGTAGTAGTTGTAGGAGAGGTCGAAGCTGAACGGGACGGGGTCGGCGCCCTGGTCGTAGGGGCTGAAGGTCTTGACGACCTTTGATTCGCGCGCCAGGCGGTCGTAGTAGGCGCGGGCGTCGCGGTCGCCGGTCTGGAGCGCGCGGTCGCGAACGACGTCGACCGTCACGACGAGGCAGTAGCCGTACAGGCGGTAGTCGTCGATCACGCCGGGGTCGAGCACCGTCTGGTATGCGGACGCGCGCACCCCGCCGTCGGGACGCGCGACGAGTCCGGGCTTGTACTGCGCGCAGACGCGCTCGCCGCCGGCGGCGAGGTAGGACCATCCCGACTCGGTCCAGCCGTCCTGCTTCGGGCAGCGGGACAGCCAGCTCGGCGGGCTCCCCTCCGGGTTCGAGCGGAACCAGCGCCCGGGCACCGCCGGCTCGACCGACGCCCGCAGCTCGGGCGGATAGTGAGCCTCGAGCCAGTCGCGCGCCTGCTGGCGCGTATCGTCGCGACCGAGCACCTGCGCGCTGCGGACGTCGGCGGCGAGCGGCTGGAGGAGGACCAGCGCCGCCACTCCACCAAGAATCGGGCCTCTCCATCTGGGATTGGGGACGAGGGAGCTCACCTGAGTGAGGGCCGCCGCCGCCAGCATCGCCAGCGCCGGGTAGGCGGGCAGGAGCCAGCGGCCGAAGTAACGGGATTGCGCGCTCAGGTAAACGAAGAGCGCCACCGGCACCGCGATCAGCATCAGCCCGCGCACGAGATTGCGACGCAGCTCGAGCGCGGCGCCCGCCAGCGCGGCCAGGGCCGCCGCCCAGCCGAGCCCCCAGGTGAGGCTGTCGAGGTAGTAGAAGACGCCGCCCGACTCCTGCCCCGGCTTCGGCTGGTCGGCGGCGACCTCCGCCTGGTCGCGGAGGTCGCTCCACCAGGCGTCGAGCGAGCCGAACAGGTACGGGTTGAGGGCGACGAAGACCACGCCCGCGAGCACGGTTCCGACCGCAAGCCCGCCGAGCGCGCGCGGGCCGTCGACGCGAGCGCGCCCGAGCGCGGCGATCGCGAGCGGCAGCAGCGCGAGGCCGGCGGTGTACTTGAACGAGACCGCGAGCCCGGCGGCCGCGCCGGCGAAGGCGAAGTCGCGAAGCGGCCCGCCTCCGGCGAGCGCCGCGCGCACGCGGCCGCCGCGAGCGCCCGCGTCGCGCGCGGCACCGCGAGCGCTCGCGTCGCGCGCGCGCCCGCCTCCGTACGCCCGCGCGGCGAAGCCCATCGAGAGCGCCACTCCGGTCAGCGCGCCCACGTCGGTCACCGCCACGCGCGAGTACGCCACCGGCAGGAAGGCGAACGCCAGCACCGCGGCCGCCACCAGTCCCTCGCGCACGCCCCAGAGCCGGCGCGCCGCCCAGTAGGTCGCCGCGACTCCGCCCATGCAGAGCGCCGCGGCGAGCGTACGCGCGGCTATCCAGATCTCCGTCGGGTTCTTGTCGAACTGGTCCGTGACGTTTCCGAACGGGAGGTCGAACAGGAACCCGAGCGGCCCGTACATCACCCGCAGCAGCAGGTAGACCAGGTACGTGTAGGCGGCGGGGTTCTGGTAGTAGCCCGGGTCGAGGTCCTGCCAGAACATCTCGACAGCCCGGCTCGTGAAATGCGACCCCTCGTCGATCGAGTAGACGAACGGAAGCCCGTAGTCGATGTTCCACACGCGCAGCGCGAAGCCGGCGGCCAGGATCAGCACGAGCACGAGACGATGCGGGCGGCGCACGTGGCCGCACGTTAGTCACCGCCCATCTCGGCGGCCCGGGAAGTGCCCGCTGGTACGGTGTTTTCGGGATGCCCGACACCACCGCGACGGAACGCGACGCGCGTCATCTGATGAGGGCGATAGAGCTCGCCGCACGTGCGCGCGGGCAGACCAGCCCGAACCCCATGGTCGGCGCGGTCGTGGTCAAGGACGGGCGCGTCATCGGCGAGGGCATCACCCAGCCCCCCGGCGAGGACCATGCCGAGGTGATCGCGCTCGAGGCGGCCGCCGGAAGCACGGCCGGCGCGACCATGTACGTGTCGCTCGAGCCGTGCTGCCACCAGGGGCGCACGCCGCCGTGCACCGACGCGATCCTCTCGGCCGGGATCGCCCGCGTCGTGATCGCCTCCGACGACCCGACCCCGAAGGCCGCCGGCCGCGGCCCCGGCATCCTGCGCGACGAGGGCGTGAAGGTCGAGTTCGTGGACGGCCAGATCGGAGAGGCCGCCCGCCTGCTGAACCAGCCCTTCCGCAAGCACGCACGCACCGGCCGGCCGCTCGTGATCTTCAAGTCCGCGATGACGCTCGACGGCAAGGTGGCCAGCCGCACCGGCGACTCACAGTGGATCTCCGGTGAGGCGAGCCGCGCCCGCGCCCACCGCTGGCGCGCGGAGTCCGACGCGGTGGCCGTCGGCATCGGCACCGCGCTGGTCGACGACCCTCGTCTCACCGCCCGCATCGAGGGCGTCGCGAGCCAGCCCCGGCACGTGGTGTTCGACTCCGAGGCGCGCCTGCCGCTCGACTCGAAGCTCGTCCAGGGCGTGGCGGAGGTGCCGCTGATCGTCGTCTGCTCGCGCGCCGCCGCGCGCACCTCGGTGCAGGCGCTCGAGGCCGCGGGCGTCGACGTGATCACGGCCACCGGCGAGAACGAGGCGGCGCGCGTGGAGGACGCCCTGGACGAGCTCGGCGCGCGCGAGATCCAGTCACTGCTGCTCGAGGGCGGCCCGCACCTCGCGGGCGCCTTCCTCGAGGCCGGCGAGATCGACGAGGTGCGCATGTTCGTCGCGCCGCTGATCCTCGGCGGGGCGAAGGCGAGGACCGCGGTAGAGGGCATCGGCGTCGGCGACATCGCCGCCGGCACGCGCGCGCTCGCGCTCGAGACCGAGCGGATCGAGGACGATGTCCTGATCGTCGCCCGCTTGAAGGAGTGGTGAGGTGTTCACGGGGCTGGTGGCAGGCAAGGGAGTCGTCCGCGCGCTGAGCGCCGGCAGGCTCGAGGTCGAGACCGCGCTCGCCGCCGAGCTCGCGCCCGGCGACTCGATCGCGGTCAACGGCGTCTGCCTCACGGCGGTGGAGCGGAGCAACGGGTCGTTCGCCGCGGACGTGATGCCGGAGACGCTGCGGCGCACGTCGCTCGAGCCGCTCGCCGAGGGAGACGAGGTCAACCTCGAGCTCCCGCTGCGCGCCGGCGACCGCCTCGGCGGCCACGTGATGCAGGGGCACGTGGACGGCACGGGGACGGTCGAGTCGGTGAGCCACGAGGGGAACTCGCGGGTGGTGCGCATCGGGGCGCGCGCGGAGCTCCTCCGCTACGTCGTGCAGAAGGGCTCGATCGCCGTCGACGGCGTCTCGCTTACCGTTTCTGCCGTGGACGACGAGGGATTCGAGGTGTCGCTGATCCCGGAGACGCTCGAGCGCACGACGCTCGGCGCGGCCGCGCCGGGCCGGACGGTCAACCTGGAGGTCGACGTGCTCGCGAAGTACGTGGAGAAGCTGAGGGTCCCGTGACGAATCCCCCGTTCAGCACGATCGAGGAGGCCATCGAGGACGTCCGCGACGGCAAGATGGTCGTCGTCTGCGACGCGGAGGACCGCGAGAACGAGGGCGATCTCACGATGGCCGCCCAGTTCATCACCCCCGACGCGATCAACTTCATGGCCACCCACGGACGCGGCCTGATCTGCCTCGCGCTGACCGGCGCGCGTTGCGACGAGCTCGGCCTCGACCTGATGGCGGCGAAGAACGAGTCGCCCTTCCAGACCGCGTTCACGGTCTCTATCGAGGCGCGCGAGGGGATCACGACCGGCATCTCGGCGCACGACCGCGCCCACACGGTGCAGGTGGCGATCGACCCCGCCTCGCGCCCGCAGGACCTGGTCCAGCCCGGCCACATCTTCCCGCTCAAAGCGAAGGTCGGCGGCGTGCTCGAGCGCACCGGGCAGACCGAGGCGGCGGTGGACCTGGCCCGGCTCGCGGGCCTCAACCCGTCCGGGGTGATCTGCGAGGTCATGAACGACGACGGCACCATGGCGCGCGTGCCCGACCTCGAGCGCTACTGCGCGAAGCACGGGCTGAAGATGATCACCGTCTCCGACCTGATCGCTTACCGGCGCCGGCACGACAAGCTGATCGAGCGCGTGGTCGAGGCCGGGCTGCCGACGAAGTTCGGCGACTTCCGGGTCGTCGGCTTCCGCTCGCTGGTGGACGCCAAGCACCACGTGGCGATGGTCAAGGGCGAGATCGAGGGGGAGGAGGACGTGCTGGTGCGCGTGCACTCCGAGTGCCTGACCGGCGACGTCTTCCACTCGCTCCGCTGCGACTGCGGCCAGCAGCTCGAGGACGCGCTGGCGCGAATCGAGCAGGAGGGCCGCGGGGTGCTGCTCTACCTCGCCCAGGAGGGGCGCGGCATCGGCCTCCTCAACAAGCTGCGCGCCTACAGGCTGCAGGAGGAGGGGCTCGACACGGTCGACGCGAACATGAAGCTCGGCCTCCCGGCGGACCTGCGCGACTACGGCATCGGCGCGCAGATCCTCGTCGACCTAGGGCTCAGCTCGATCCGCCTGCTCACCAACAACCCGAGGAAGATCGTGGGCCTCGAGGGCTACGGCCTCACGGTCACCGACCAGGTGCCGATCGAGCACGCGCCGGGCGAGCACAACCGCGAGTACCTGCGTGCGAAGAAGGAGCGGCTCGGCCACATGCTCCACCACCAGGGCCTCGCGCTCGACGAGGAGATGATCCACGAGGAGCGCATGCAGGACCGCGAGCGCGCGCTGGCCGAGGGCACCGACCCGTACGGCGAGGGCCCGGCGCCGCGCCGCCCGGGGCGCGGCGGAACGCGTGGCTGACGTCTACGCGGCCTGCGTCGGCCGCTTCTACGAGGAGCTCGCGGAGCGGCTCGTCGAGGGCGCCACGCGCGTCTTCCACGAGGCGGGCGCGACGGTGGAGGTGCACGACGTGCCCGGCGCGTTCGAGCTGCCGCTCGCGGCCCGCTACTGCGCGGACTCCGGCCGTTACGCGGGCATCGCCTGCCTCGGCGCGGTGATCCGCGGCGAGACCGACCACTACGACTTCGTCTGCTCTGAGGCGGCGAGCGGGATCGCGCGCGTGGCGCTCGACACCGGCGTCCCGTGCTCGTTCGGCGTCTTGACCGTGGACAACATGGAGCAGGCGCTGGCGCGTACCGGCGGCGGCAAGCGCCACCAGGGCGAGGACGCGGCGCACGCGGTGCTGCGGATGGCGGCGCTGCGGCGCGAGCTCAGCGGCTAGCGACGCTGGAAGAATCCGTTTTTCGTGCCCCGCGGCGGGGAGAGCCAGCTCGTCCGGAAGCGCGCGTACATGAGCGCCCGCTCCGGCCACCAGCTGCCGACCGGCGTTGGGCCGCCGTTGCATGCGCCGGCGGAGTAGCCGGGGCGGTTGACCCACATGTACGCGTCCACCAGGCTGAGGCCGGTGCTTGTCGTCGGCGCAATCCCCAGCCCTCGATTCGGAGGGTTGCACCAGACGTTGCGCGTCCGGCCAGCGCGGATGTGTATCGGGCCGCGGCCGTTGAAGGAGGTGTTGACGATGAAGTGCTTGCCTCCCACGCGCCGGGCGATGGCGAGCCCGTGCAGGATGTTGCTGCGAGTCCAGTCGTGGTGGGTCGCGTTCAGCATGAAGCCCCGGACCTTGCGGATGCCGATTAGCCGGAGCTGCTTGGCGGTGCGGCGCGCGGGCTCCCAGTCGGAGGCCCCGGCTTCGAGGTAGATCGTCGCGCCCGGCAGCCGGGAGAGCACGTTGACGCCGTAGCGCAGCAGCTTGAGACGGTCGTCGCGCCGGCTCGGGGCCAGGCAGTCCACGGTGCCGAGCGAGTCGGGCTCAAAGCCGATGACGACCCGCGCCCCGCCCACCGCGCGCGCGAAGGCGCGATACCAGGCGCGCGTGCGCCTGTCCTCGGCGGGGCCGCCGCCGGTGTATCCGCCGCCGCAGCCCTTGCCCTGGTGGCGCATCACCACCATCAGCGGGACCGCACCCGGCTGCACCGCCGCTGCGCAACGAAGGTAGTTGCGCACCCTTCGCCGGACGCGGTGGTCCCAGCGCCCGAACCAGCGGAAGCGCGGCTCGCGGGCGAGCTGCCACATCAGGGCGGCCCGGTGGCGCCGGCCCTGTGCGAAGAACGACCTGTACGAGCGGTACGCCGGTTCGACGGGGTCCACGTACCAGCGCAGGCCGCGCAGCGGGTTCGGGGCGGCGGGATCGACCCCGCGGGCGTCTACACCCGGCACGCCCTGCGGGAGCTCGCTCCTGACGCACCCATTGGCGCTGCGCGGCGTCGGGTCCTGGCCGCGGGCGGGCCGGATGTCGGGGACAGGCCCGACGCTCGGCGGTTGTGGCAGGCGCGGGACGGCGCCCGGATAGACATCCGGGAGCTCCTGCGCGGACGCGCGCGCGCCGGCCGCACAAAGCAGCAGCAAAGCACAGACCAGCGCACCCGCCAACGAGTTGGCACGGCAAACGGGTGGCAACGGCTTGGACTTCTTCCCCTGTGTTCCCCGCCTGGGTTCCCCCAGACGATCCCGATCATTCCCCTCGGAGCCGGGAACTATGCCTACGGCGTCAGACGGCTAGCCTGCGGCGCCCCGTGATCAACCTCTACAGCGACACCCAGACGCGCCCGACCGAGGCGATGCGGAAGGCGATCGCCTCCGCCGAGGTCGCCGACGAGCAGCGGCTCGCGGATCCCACGACCAACCTGCTTCAGGAGCGCGTCGCGGAGCTGCTCGGGCAGGAGGCGGCGCTCTTCCTCCCGACCGGAACGATGTGCAACCAGATCTCGTTCCGGCTGCACGCCCGGCCGGGCGGCGACGAGCTGATCCTCGACCGCACGGCGCACCCGATCATCGCCGAGGCGGGCGGGCCTGCGCAGAACGCGCAGCTGATGATCCACGCGCTCGACGGCGACGGCGGAATCTTCACCGCGGAGCAGCTCGAGGCGGCGGTCCGCGACCCGGGCAACCGCTACCTGCCGCGCTCGCGCCTGGTCTCGGTCGAGCAGACGACGAACATGGGCGGCGGCCGCGTGTGGCCGCTCGAGCAGGTGCGCGAGGTGCTCGGCGTGGCCCGCGCCCACGGGCTGCGAGCGCACATGGACGGCGCGCGACTGATGAACGCGGTGGTCGCCTCCGGCACGAGCGCGGCCGACTTCGCCGGCGGCTTCGACACGGCGTGGGTGGACTTCACGAAGGGACTCGGCGCCCCGGTAGGCGCGGTGCTGGCCGCCTCGCGCGAGCTCATCGACGAGGCGTGGCGCTGGAAGCAGCAAATGGGCGGCGCGTTCCGGCAGTCCGGGATCGTCGCGGCGGGCTGCCTGTACGCGCTCGACAACCACGTCGAGCGGCTGGCGGAGGATCACGAGAACGCGCGCGTGCTCGCGGAGGGGCTCGTCGAGCTGGGCTTCGAGGTGATCGCGCCCGAGACGAACATCGTGATCTTCGGCGCGCCGGACGGCTTCGTGAAGCGGATGGCCGAGCGCGGGGTGGAGCTGAGCGGCACGCCCGACGGCCGCGTCAGGGCCGTGACGCACCTCGACGTGGACCGCGCCGGCATCGACTCCGCGCTCGAGGCGGCGCGGGCCTCGCTGCTACCCTGACGCGCCGTGGCAAAGGTCTGCTTTTCGTGTGGAAAGGGCCCTGCGTTCGGGCACCGCCGCAGCCACTCCATGGTGGCCACGAAGCGGCGCTTCAACCCGAACCTGCAGAAGGTCCGCATCGAGGTCGGGGGCGCTCCCCGGCGCGAGTACGTCTGCACGCGCTGCCTCAAGGCCGGCAAGATCACCAAGGCGGCGTAGGCCGCTCCCCGCGCGGCCCAGACCGCCGCTTGTTGTAAAAAGGTCCGGGATGCCCCCTGACGAAAGCCTGATCCGCTTCAAGCGGGTCGTGGCGGCCGCCCTCACAGAGCTCGAGAACCGCCGCCAAGAGGTCAACGACCTGAACGTCTTCCCGGTGGCGGACGGCGACACCGGCGACAACATGGCGCTGACCATGCGCGCCGTCGTCGAGGAGCTGAGCACGCTCGACGACAACGCGATGGAGGAGGAGGGGCGCGACGCGATCGTGAGCGCGGTCGCGCGCGCGGCGCTGCTCGGCGCGCGCGGCAACAGCGGCGTGATCCTCTCGCAGGTCGTGCGCGGCGCGGCCGAGGAGCTGGCCTCCCGCCCGGGCGAGCTGGTCGACCCGGTGCTGGTGTCGGCGGCCTTCGCGCGCGCGGCCGACGCCGCCTATGCGTCGGTCCGCGACCCGGCCGAGGGCACGATGCTCACCGCCGTCCGCGCGATGGCCAGCCGGGTGGCGCACGACCTCGCTCACATGGACACGCAGCGGCTCGGGCCCGAGGCGACCGCGGTCGAGCAGGACGAGCTTCTGGCCGAGGTGCTCGAGAACGCGCTCGAGGCCGGCAAGGAGGCGGTGGCGCGCGGGCCCGATCAGCTCGCCGTGCTGCGCGAGGCGGGCGTCGTGGACGCGGGGGCGTACGGCCTCACGGTGATCATCGCCGGCTGCCTGGCCGCGCTTCGCGGCATGTCCGCGACGCAGCTCGAGCACCAGTTCGCGCCGGCGGCGCTCCACCGGCCGGAGCACGAGTCGTCGAGCTTCCGCTACTGCACGAACTTCGCGGTGACCGGCGAGGGCCTCGACGCGGGACGCTTCACGCCGCAGCTTGAGCGGCTCGGCGACTCGGTGCTCGTGGTGGGCGACGACCGCACGCTCCGCGTGCACGTGCACACCGACGACCCGGACGCCGCCGTGGAGCTGTTCGAGCCGGTCGGGGAGGTCTCGCGCTTCGACGTGGCCGACATGCACGAGCAGGTGGCCGACCGGACAGCGCGGCTAGCGGGGGAGGCGCCGCAGGGAGAGCGGTCGACCTGCGCCGTGGTGGCCGTGGCGAGCGGCGAGGGCGTGAAGCGGCTCTTCGGCGAGCTCGGCGTCCTCGTGGTCGATGGCGGCCCGACGATGAACCCCTCGACCTACGAGCTGCTCGCCGGGATCCACGCGGCACCCGGGGCCGAGGTGGTGGTGCTGCCGAACAGCCCAAACGTGATCCTGGCCGCCGAGCGCGCCTGCGAGCTGTCCGAGAAGCCGGCGGCGGTCGTGCCCACCACGGCGCCGCAGGAGGGCCTCGCGGCGCTGCTCGCGTTCGACGCCGGGCGGCGGGCGCGGGAGAACGCGTGGGCCGTGTCGACCGCCGCGGAGGCGCTCCGCATCGGCGGCGTCGCGCCCGCCGCGCGCGACGACGCCCAGGGCCGGTTCATCGCCGGCGACGCCGTCGGCTACGCGGGCGGCGAGCTCGTCGCGTGGGGCGATCCCGCCGCGACGCTCGCGGCGACGCTCGACCAGCTCGTGGACGGCGCCGAGCTCCTCACCTGCATAGCGGGCGAGGCGCCCCCGCTGGACCAGGACGACGTGCAGGCACGCGTGCCCGACGGCGTCGAGCTGGAGTACCACGAGGGCGGCCAGCCCGCCTGGTGGTGGCTGCTCTGCGCGGAGTGACCCCCTCGCGCTTCGCATCCAGCGACGAGCTGACCACGGCCGAGGCCGCCTCCGCACCGATCCGCTCATACCCGCGCCCGACGGTGCTGGCTCAGCCGCTGAAGGGGCTGGATGGGCTCGGCATCGAGACGTTGGGCGATCTCGTCGAGCACTTCCCGCACTCGCACCGCGACCGCTCGATTCATGACGTCGCGGACCTCGCCATCGGACAGGACGCAACCGTCGCGGTCACGGTGCGCACCGTCGCGGTCAAGCCGATGCGAAACCGGCGCCAGAAGCGTGTCGAGGCGCGGGTGTTCGATCACACCGGCCCACTCGTCGCGGTCTGGTTCAACCAACCCTGGATCGCACGCGACCTGGGCGCGGGGACCCACCTGCTGCTGCACGGAAAGCTCCGCCAGCGGAACCAGTTCTGGGTGGCCGAACACGAACTGCTCGGTAACGGAAGCGCCCCGGTGCACACGGTCGGCCTCGTCCCCGTCCATCCGGCGACGCAGGGCATCACTCCGTCCCGCCTGCGAGAGCTGGTCAACAGGGTCCGTCCGCTCATGCTCGCCGCTGCCGAGCCGCTGCCCGCGCGGTTGCGGATCGACGAGGAGCTTCCGGAGCGGCCCGCGGCCCTCGACGCCGTCCACTTCCCCGAGACCGAGGAGGAGGAGCGCGCCGCGCGCCGCCGGCTTGCGTTCGAGGAGCTGTTCCTGCTCCAGCTGGCGGTGGCGGGCCGCAGGCGCGCGCGGCGCGAGGGACGCCGGGCGCGTCCGCTCGAGGCGCGCGGCGTGGTCGTGGACCGCTGGCGCTCGTCGCTGCCGTTCGAGCTCACCGGCGACCAGGTTCGCGCCATCGACGAGATCGACGCGGACCTCGCACTCGAGCGGCCGATGCAGCGGCTGCTGATGGGGGAGGTGGGAAGCGGCAAGACGGTGATCGCCCTCGCCGCCATGCTGCGCGCCGTCGAGAACGGCGCCCAGGCGGCATTCATGGCGCCCACCGAGACGCTCGCCGAGCAGCACCACCGCACGGTCGACCTGCTGCTCGGCGGGCCGCTGCCGGTCGAGCTCCTGACCGGCTCGACAAGCGCCGCCCGCCGCCGAGAGCTCCTCGACCGGCTCGCCAGCGGGCAGCTCCAGCTCGTGGTCGGCACGCACGCTCTGATCGAGGAGGCGGTGGAGTTCCGCGATCTCGCCGTGGTGGTGGTGGACGAGCAGCACCGCTTCGGCGTCCGCCAGCGCGCGGCGCTCGACGCCAAGGCGCCGGAGGGGCTCGCGCCGCACACGCTCCACATGACCGCCACGCCGATCCCGCGCACGCTCTCGCTCACCGCCTACGGCGACCTCGACGCCACGGCCCTCCGCGAGCTGCCGCGCGGGCGCCGGCCCGTGGAGACGTATGTGGTCGACGGCGCCCGCGCGCGGGCGCGCGCGTACGAGCGCATCCGCGAGGAGATCTCCGCGGGGCGGCAGTGCTTCGTCGTCTGCCCGCTCGTGGAGGAGTCCGAGGCGCTCCAGGCAAAGGCCGCCACGGCCGAGTTCGAGCGGCTGCGCGCCACCGAGTTCGCGGACCAGCGGGTCGAGCTGATCCACGGCCAGATGCCCTCGAAGAAGAAGGCCGCGGCGATGGAGAAGTTCGCCGCCGGCGACGCCGACGTGCTCGTGGCCACGAGCGTCATCGAGGTCGGCATCGACGTTCCCAACGCGACGGTGATGCTGATCGAGGCGGCCGAGCGCTACGGGCTCTCACAGCTCCATCAGCTGCGCGGGCGGGTCGGGCGCGGCGAGCACCCCTCGCTCTGCATCCTGTTCGGCGACCCCTCGCTTCGGCGCCTCGACGCGATCGCGAAGGAGCGCGACGGCTTTCGGCTCGCGGAGGTCGACCTCGAGCTGCGCGGCGCGGGCGACGTGCTCGGCACGCGCCAGCACGGGCTGCCGGAGTTCAAGGTGGCGCGCCTGCCCGAGGACGTCGAGCTGCTCGTGCGGGCGCGCGACCGCGCCGACCAGATCCTCGTCGAGGACCCGCGCCTCGAGCTGCCCGAGCACGCGCTGCTTCGCGAGGCCGTCGTGGGACGCTTCGGGTCAGAGCTCGACCCGATCCCCGCATGAGCGACATCACCCGGCTACTCGATCGCGGCTACACGATGATCTGGCGCGAGGGGCGCGTCGAGGACGCGCTCCGCGGGCTCGAGGACGACTTCGAGTGGGTGGTGCCGAACCATCCCGAGGGCGCGGTCAGGCACGGCGCCGACAGCGTGATCGAGTTCTTCCGCGATTGGACGGAGCCGTGGGACGACCTCGAGCTCGCATGGGACCTCCAGCAGGGCGGCCCCGACCGGGCCCTCGCAACCATCGACATGCGCGGCCGCGGACGCGGCAGCGGGGTTCCGGCCGAGATGCGCTTCTTCCAGGTGTGGACGTTTCGCGACGGGCGCGCGGTACGCATGGAGATGTACGACGACCTCGACGAGGCGCGCCGGGCAGCGGGACTCGCGTGATCGAGACGTCGTGAGGGTCATCGCCGGCGAGTTCAAGGGCCGGCGCCTCCACACCGCCCGCGGCAGCCGCACGCGACCGACCGCGGACCGCGTCCGCGAGGCTCTCTTCTCGATGCTCGGCGACGTGTCCGGCGCGCGCGTCGCCGACCTCTACGCCGGCTCGGGCGCGCTCGGGATCGAGGCGCTGTCGCGCGGCGCGGAGTCGGCCGTGTTCGTCGAGCGCGACCAGCGCGCGCTCGCCGCGCTGAGGCGCAACCTGGACGCGGTCGGCGCGGACGCGGAGGTGAGACGCCAGGATGTGCTGCGTTTCCTCGCGTCTCCAGAGGGCACATTCGACCTCGTGTTCTGCGACCCCCCATATGATGATGCGCCGCGCGTCGCCGCCCCGCTGTCCGAGGCGCTGCCGGCGATGCTCGAGGCGAACGCACGCATCGTGACCGAATCAGACAAGCGCAACCCCCTCGTACTGTCCCTGCCGCTCCTGGTTGAGCGGGCGTACGGCGACACGCGGATCGCGATCCACTCCGCCTCGTGAACGCGTCCAAGAACGGCGGGACGGCTGTCGTTCCGGGCTCCTACGACCCGGTCACGTACGGGCACCTGGACATCATCAGCCGCGCCGCGAATGTGTTCGACAACGTCATAGTGGGCGTGGTGGACCAGCCGGTTCGCAAGCAGAAGACCGTGTTCAGCGCCGAGGAGAGGGTTGCCTTCATCGAGCCGGAGGTGGCGGAATACGGCAATGTGCAGGTAAAACCCTTTGATACTCTGCTCGTCGATTTCGCCCGAGAGCACGGCGCCAAGGCAATCGTCAAAGGACTCCGGGCGATCTCGGACTTCGAGTACGAGTTCGAGATGAACCAGCTGAACAGGAAAATGGCGCCCGACATCGAGAGCATGTACATGATGGCGGCGCCAGAGTTCAGCTTCCTGAGCTCCAGCGGAGTGAAGGAGTTGGCGATGTTCGGTGGCGATTTGAGCGGTCTCGTGCCCGACTCTGTGGCGGCGCGATTGCAGGAAGAACTGAAGCGGTGAAGAACTGAGGCGCGGATGGATGTACTGGTCCTGATCGACAAGCTGGACGACACGATTCACAACGCCAAGCCCGTGCCGCTCACGGATCAGGTGCGTGTCGACAAGGAGGAGATCTACGACATCCTCGACCAGATGCGCGCGACGATCCCCGAGGAGATCAAGCAGGCGCGCTGGATCGTGAAGGAGCGCCAGGAGATGCTGGCCGAGGCGAAGCGCGAGGCCGAGCGCATCATCCGCGAGGCGCGCGAGGAGCAGATCCGCCTGATCTCCGAGGAGGAGATCGTGAAGCAGGCCGAGCGCCAGGCCGACGAGATCATCGAGGACGCCCGCGCACGCGAGCGCGAGATCCGCCTGGGCGCCGAGGACTACGCCGACGACATCCTCAACACCCTCGAGGTGAACCTGACGAAGTTCATAGCGGCCGTGCAACGAGGCCGCGACCGCCTGCAGGGCCGCGAGGAAGCAGAAGTCGGGTAGCCGCCGTTCTCCGGGCTAGGGCCTTGCGCCCAGGCCGCGGGTCCTGTCCGACAATTTCCCTTCGCACGCGCGTCCTCGCTTGCGCTGCGGCGCGCACGAAGGTGTGCTTGTCAGCCACCCGCGGGTGTGACGTCTGTGCTTCTTACGTGCCGGCCGGCGCGCGCGGGTCGCAAGGCTCGCCGCACGCGCCGACCGCAACGCCGGGTGGGGCGTTTTCCGTTTCCCTCTCGCAACGGAAAACGCCCAACCCGGGGGCGGGCGCGGCAGTAGCGTTCTCGCATGGGTTCTGGGCGATGCATTTGCGGAGCTGTTGCGTTTGAGGTGCGTGGGGAGTTGCGTGATGTGCTTCTTTGTCATTGCACCGAGTGCCGCAGGTGGGCCGGTCACGTGTGGGCGGCTTCGGCGGCACTGTTCGAGGACGTGACCTTCACCGAGGATCGCGGGCTTCGCTGGATCGACAGTCCGGACAGCGCTCACGATGCGCGGCGGGGGTTCTGCGGCGAGTGCGGGTCATCGCTGTTCTGGCACGTGCCGGGCAGGGAGCGGGTGAGCATCGCGGCGGGCTGCCTCGATGCTCCGACCGGCATCGGCACCATGGGGCAGATCTGGGTCGACAGCGCCGGGGACTACTACGAGCTCGACGAGCGCATCCCGAGCCACGCGCGGGAGGCGGAGTAGATTCGAGTCATGGCGAGCTACCTCCACACCTGTTACCGAATCGGCGACATCGACCGGAGCGTCTCCTTCTACGAGAAGCTCGGCTTCGAGGAGCGTCGCCGGATGAACATCGGCGACGAGGCGATCAACGTTTTCATGGGCCTGCCAGGCGAGGATCCCGTGCTCGAGCTGACCTACAACCACGGCGTCGACTCCTACGACCTCGGCACGGGCTACAACCACATCGCCATAGCGGTCGACGACCTCGACGGCACGCTCGAGGAGCTCTCGAAGGACGACATCGAGCCCGAGAAGCCGCCCTACCGTCCCGGCGGCCGCACCGAGGGGCCGATGATCGCCTTCGTGCGCGACCCCGACGGCTACCGGATCGAGCTGATCGGGCGGGCAGCGTAGGCCCATTGCGCGCGAAATAGGGCGCTAGCCTCGATGGCATGGCGCAGCGCACGGACAGCTTCGACGTAGGTCGGCTCGGCCTCTCTTCGGGAGAGGGCCGCAGCCTCGACCTCGAGGTGCCCGTCGACGCGTTCGACTTCGGCGGCCAGCGCTACGAGGTCGAGGGCGGTGCCGTGGACGCGCGGCTAGACGTCTCGCACACGGTCAGCGGCTACGCCTTCCGCCTGCGCTTCGGCGCCGAGCTCGACGGCCCCTGCGTGCGCTGTCTCGAGCCCGCCGGCCACGGCGTGGAGGTCGATGCGCGCGAGTTCGATCAGCCGGGCGGCGGCGAGGAGCTCAGCTCGCCTTACTTCGACGAGGGTCAGCTCGACATGCGCGCCTGGTCGCGCGACGCGCTGGCGCTCGCGCTGCCCACGCAGATCGTCTGCAGCGAGGATTGCGCCGGCCTCTGCGCCGTCTGCGGCGAGAACCTGAACCGCTCGCCGGACCACGCCCACGAGAGCGAGCCCGACCCGCGCTGGTCGGCGCTGCGCGAGCTCAAGCTGGACTAAGGGGTCAGACCCCTTGAGTCGGGGACACTCAAGGGGTCTGACCCCTTAACAGTGCCTCCATGTCGCCGACGGCGCCCAGGTGCCGCAGCTTGTCCGGGTTGACGATCGAGCTGATTCCCTGGACCTGGCCCTCCGCGATGTCGAGCGCCCAGACGCCGATCAGGCTGCCGTCGCCGGCGAGGAGGAGCGCGCCCGGCTGGCCGTTCACCTCCGCCTCGCGGATCTCCGCGCCCGGCATCCGGGCACCCTGCCGGATCCAGGCGCCCAGCGTACGGGCCACGCGCCGGCTGCCGTGGAGGGCGCGTGCCAGCGCCGGCACCTTGCCGCCGCCGTCGCCGTGCAGGACCACGTCCTTGGCGAGCAGGGCCTCCAGCCCCTCGACGTCGCCGTCCCGGACTGCCGCGAAGAACCTGCGCGCGAGCTCGTCGCGCTGCTCCCGCGACGCCTCGAACCGCGTGCGGCCCTCCTCGACGTGACGGCGTGCTCGCGCGGCCAGCTGGCGCGCGTTGTCCTCGCTCTTCCCGACGATCTCGGCGATCTCGCCGTAGCCGTAGTCGAAGACGTCGTGTAGGAGGAACACCGCCCGCTGCTCCGGCGACAGCCTCTCGAGCAGCACGAGGAACGCGAGCGAGAGCGAGTCCGCCATCTCGACATGGCGCGCCGGGTCGGCTGTGGGATCGGTCACGAGCGGCTCGGGCAGCCAGTCGCCCGGGTAGGTCTCGCGGCGCGCCCGCGCGGAGCGGAGCTCGTCGATGGCGAGCCGGGTCGCGATCGTCGCCACGTACGCGCGCGGCGACTCGATCCGTTGCCCGTCCTCGAGCGCACGGTGGAGGCGGAGGAGCGCCTCCTGCACGACGTCCTCCGCCTCCGCGACGCTGCCGAGCATCCGGTAGGCGATCGCGAAAGCGACGGGACGCAGCTCCTCCAGCAGCTCCGCGTGCGGGTCGCTCACGCGGCCACCTCCGCGAAGCCCTCCCGCCAGCTCGTATGCCGGGGCCGCCAGCCGAGCTCCCGCTTCGCCTTGTCGTTGGACGCTCCGCGCACCTCGGTCATCATGACCGTCGCCGCCTCGCCCGCGACGATCCGGCCGAGCCAGCGCGGCACGTGGCGGGGCGGTGGGGCCCCTAGCGCGCTCGCCGCGGCGGGCAGCCACTGCGCCACCGGCGCGGGGTCGTCGTCGACGATGTTGTAGATGCCCGGTCGCCCGCGCGTGACCGCGGCCACGGTGGCGTCCGCCGCGTCCTCGATGTGGATGAACGACCAGACGCCGCCGCCGTCCCCGACTACCGGGAACTTGCGGCCGCGGATCAGGTCGATCTGCTCGCCGCCGTCCGGGCTCAGCGACGTCCCGGGCCCGTAGAAGCCGCCATAGCGGAGCACGAGGCCCTCGAGCCAGTCGGCGCCCGTCACGGCGCTCTCGAGATAGCGGATCGCGTCGAGCGTCTGCCGCATCGCGTCAGGCGGCGCGGGGTCGAGCGGATCGTCCTCGGTCTTGACCGGTCCGCCGACGCGCGCGAACGGCCAGCCGGCGAAGCTCTGCGCGACGAACCGGCGGACGCCGACCGCTCGCCCGGCCGCCAGCAGGTGGTCGGTGGCCTCCGTGCGCAGCCTGTTCGTGACCGCGAAGGTGCGATCGAAGTGGCGCACGTCGATCGCCCCGGACAGGGCCGTGAGCTGGTGAACGATCACCTCGGGCTCGGCCTCGGCGACGGCACGGGCCACCTGGTCGGGATCGAGCACGTCCGCGACGATTCCGCGGGCTCCGAGCCCTCGCAGGAGGTCGAGCTTCGCCTCGCTGCGCGTGATGCCGACGACCTCGTGGCCGTTCGCGCCCAGGCGCGGAACGAGCTGCTTGCCGAGTGCGCCGGTGGCGCCGGCTACCAGGACCTTCATGACCTTCCTCTCGTCGTGTGCACCCTTATGACGAGAAAGCTGATCGCCCTGTGACAGCAACCCTCGACCAACCCTCAAGGGGTCTGACCCCTTGAGGGTTAGGCGGCCGGCGTCGTCTCCGGCATCTCGGTCTGCGCGCCCACCGGCACCTCGCCCTTGATCAGGTCGGCCGCTCGCTCGGCGAGCGCGATCACCGGGGCGTTCGTGTTGCCGCGCGGGACCGTAGGCATCACGGAGGCGTCCACGACGCGCAGGCCCTCCACGCCGCGCACCTTGAGCTCGCGGTCGACCACGGCCGTCGGCTCGTCGCCCATCCGGCAGGTGCCGACGGGGTGGTAGAGCGTCTGGAGCCGCTGGCGGCAGTGCGCCTCGACGTCCCCGTCCGAGCTCGAGTCGGGGCCGATCAGCATCCCGGTCGAGAGCTCGCCCAGGCGGCCCGTCGCGCAGATCTCGAGGCAGGTCTTCACGCCCGCGACCATCGAGGCCACGTCCTCCGGGTGCTCGAGGTAGTTGTGGACGATCAGCGGCTTCGCGGTCGGGTCCGGCGAGCCGAGCGCGACGAACCCGCGGCTCTTCGGCTTCAGCACGCAGGCGCCGAGGGCGAAGCCGTGCCCGTCGCCCGGGACGAGGCCCTCGGACTGGAAGCGCGCGGGAGCGAAGTGGAGCTGCACATCGGGCGCATCGAGGCCGTTGCGCGTCCGGAGGAACCCGCCGGCCTCGGCCACGTTCGACGTGAGCGGCCCGCGGCCCTCGGCCTCGAACAGCGCGAGGTTCTCCTGGTTCAGCGCGCCGAACAGCGAGATCTCCTCGTCGATCGAGTAGACCGCGCCGCAGTTCGGGTGGTCGTGGAGGTTCAGCCCGACCTCGGGCGCCTCCGCCACCACCTCGATCTGGAGCTCCTCGAGCTCCGCCGGCCGTCCCAGGCCGGAGAGCATCAGGAGCTGAGGCGAGTTGTAGGCGCCGCCGCACACGATCACCTCGCGCTCGGCGCGGTGCACGATCATCTCGCTGAGCCGGGCGCCCACCACGCCGACCGCGCGGCCCGCCTCGAACAGGATCGAGAGCGCGTGCACGTGCGTCTCGACGGTCAGGTTCGGGCGGCCCATCGCGGGGTGGAGATAGGCCACCGCCGCGCTGGCGCGGGCGCCGTTCCGATGCGTGACCTGGTACCAGCCGACGCCGTCCTGCTGGGCGCCGTTGAAGTCGTCGTTCGCCGGAAGCCCGAGCGATGCGGCCGCGTCCAGGAACGCCTGGGCCAGCGGGTTGCGCGAGCGCCCCTCGGAGACCGGCAGCGGGCCGCCGGCTCCGTGGAAGTCGTCCTCGCCGCGCTCGTTGTCCTCCGAGCGCTTGAAGTAGGGGAGCATCTCGTCCCAGGTCCAGCCGGGACCCCACTCGTCGTAGTCGAGCGGATTCCCTCGTATGTAGATCATCGCGTTGATCGACGAGGAGCCGCCCAGCACCTTCCCGCGCGGGAGGTCCAGCACGCAGCCGGCCGAGCCGGCCCCGACGATCACGTAGTCGTACATGAGGCGACGCTATCCGCGCGGCCGGCATGCGGCAAGGGCCGCTCGCGCCGACCTTCGCCAGCTATCCTTCCCGCCCGCATGGCCGTCCCCAAGCAGAGACAGTCCCACTCGCGGACCAACAAGCGCCGCTCGCAGCACAAGATCGAGACGCCGGGCCTCAGGCACTGCCCGCGCTGCGGCGCCCCGCGCCGGCCGCACCGGGTGTGCCCGAACTGCGGCACCTACGCCGGTCGCGAGGTCGTCGTGCAGCAGCCCGGGGTCGACTCAGCCGACGAGTGATAGCTGTCGACGCGAACGGCGCCGACCGGGGGCCGGTCGCGGTCGCCGAGGGAGTCGCCCGCTCGGGGCTGCCGGTCCTGCTGTTCGGCCCGGCCGCCGAGATAGCCGGCACGGCCGGTCCTCATGCCGAGGTCGTCGACGCGCCGGAGACCGTCAAGGCGGGGGAGGAGGCGGTCGCCGCGGTGCGCTCGAAGCGCGACGCCTCGATCGTCCAGGCCGCCGCGGCGGTGGGGGACGGCCGCGCCGAGGCGCTTGTCTCGGCGGGCAGCACCGGGCCGACGCTCGCCGCCGCCACGCTGTCCGTGAAGCGCATCAGGGGCGTCTACCGCCCGGCGCTCGCGGTGCTGATGCCGATCCCCCGGGGGCCGGTGCTGCTGCTCGACGCGGGCGCGAGCGTCGAGGTGCGCCCCGAGCACCTCGTCCAGTTCGCCTACATGGGCGCGAGCTTCATGGAGGCGGTCGTGGGGATCGAGCGGCCGTCCGTCGGCCTCCTGTCGGTGGGCGAGGAGTCCGGCAAGGGCACGCCCAACGTCCTCACCGCGCACGACCGCATCGCAGAGGCGGGCGGCCTCAACTTCGCCGGGAACCTCGAGGGCTTCGACATCCCGAGTGCGGGCGCCCACGTGGTCGTGGCCGATGGCTTCACGGGCAACGTGGCGCTCAAGGTGCTTGAGGGCACGGTCAAGGTGTTCTCCGGCGAGATCCGCTCGCGGATTCGCTCGGGCGCCGTGTCGAGCCTCGGCGGCCTCCTGGTCCGCGGCAAGCTCGGGAAGCTCCGCGACGACTTCGACCCCGAGAAGGTGGGCGGAGCGATCCTGCTGGGCCTGCGAAAGCCGGTGGTCGTCGCGCACGGCAGCTTCGGGCCGACCGGCATCGAGCACGCCGTGAAGCTCGCCCGCCGCGCAGTGGACGAGGACATCGTCGGCCGCACCACGGCGGCGCTCGAGGCGGCCGGGGCCTTGCGGTCCGCGAGCGCTGCTAGCGTCGCCCCGCGATGACCCGCGAGGAGGTTCTCGACCGCATCCGCGAGCACCTGGCCACCGAGCTGGAGGTGGATCCGGGCCGGATCGGCGAGTCCACGCGCTTCAGGGAGGACCTGGAGGCGGATTCGCTCGACCTGGTGGAGCTAGTGGTGGAGCTGGAGGACAGCTACGGCGTCCGCATCCCCGATGAGGAGGCGGTGAAGATCCTGACTGTCGGCCAGGCCGCCGACTTCGTCGCCGCCCATGCCAGCGGGATCGAGACCTGAGACCCTTGAGGAGCTGCTCGCGGAGCTGCCCGAGGGCGTGCGGCGGCAGGCGTTCACACACTCGTCGTGGGTCGAGCACCGCGCCGAGGCGTACGAGCGGCTGGCGTTCCTGGGGGACGTGGTCCTGAGCCTCGCGGTATCGGACCACCTCTATCCGCGCTTCGAGCGCTACGGCGCGGGGCGGCTCACGAAGGTGCGCGCCCAGGCGGTGAGCGGGTCCTCGTGCGCGCGCGTGGCGCGCGCGCTCGGCGTGCCGGCGGAGCTGCGCGCGGCGGCGCCCGAGGGCACCGGCCGCAGCGCCGAGATGCTCGTGGACTCGGAGCGCGTGCTCGCGTCCGTCTGCGAGGCGATCATCGGCGCGGCCTACCTCACCCTTGGCCTGGCGCGGACCGCCCCGGCGGTGGTGGAGTCGTTCCACGGCGAGATCGAGCAGGCGCTCGAGAACCCGGTGGACTACAAGTCGGTGCTCCAGGAGCGGCTCGCGCGCCGCGCCGAGGTGGTGGCGTACCGCACGGTCTCCGAGGAGGGGCCGGCGCACGACCGCAGCTTCATCGCGGTGGCCGAGGTGGCCGGGCAGGAGCTCGGCCGCGGGGAGGGAAAGACGAAGAAGGCCGCCGAGCAGGAGGCGGCCCTGCACGCACTCGACACGCTCGACGGGGATGGGATCTGAGACGTGATGTCGAAGCTCGACATCAGGACGCGGGGCAGGATGCCCCGCGGAGGACTCCGGTAATGCACCTGCGCTCGATCTCGATGAGGGGCTTCAAGTCCTTCCCGAACCGGACCAAGCTGGAGTTCGGCCCGGGCGTGTCCGTGGTGGTCGGGCCGAACGGCTCGGGGAAGTCGAACATCACCGACGCGGTGCTGTGGGCGCTCGGCGAGCAGTCGCCGCTCGCGGTGCGCGGGCAGTCGATGAAGGACGTCATCTTCGCCGGCGCGCACGGCGTGCAGGGCTCGAACGCGGCCGAGGTCGAGGTGGTGATCGACAACCACGACGGCGCGCTGGACCTCGACTTCGCCGAGATCTCGATAGTGCGGAAGCTCGAGCGCGACGGCGAGGGCGAGTACCGCCTGAACGGAGCGCGCTGCCGGCTCGTGGACGTGGTGGAGGTGCTGTCCGACTCCGGCCTCGGCAAGGAGATGCACTCGGTCGTCTCGCAGGGCAAGGTCGAGCAGATCGTGCTCTCGCGCCCACGCGACCGGCGCCTGATGATCGAGGAGGCGGCCGGGCTCGGGAAGCACCGCAAGCGCCGGCGCCGGGCGCAGCTGAAGCTGGAGCGGACCGAGGAGAACCTCTCGCGCGCGCTCGACGTGGAACGCGAGGCGCGCTCGCGGCTGCGGCCGCTGAAGCGTCAGGCCGAGGCGGCCGAGCTGCACGAGCGGCTCGAGCGGCAGACGCTCGAGGCGCGCTACTCGCTGTCGCGCGACGTCGCGCACGCCGCGCGGCTGGCGCTCGCCGAGGCCGAGGAGCGAGCGCGGGCCGCGCGCGGCGAGCGCGACGAGGCCGAGCGGCTGCTCGGCGAGGTGGCGCGGCGGCGCGAGGAGGCCGAGGAGGCGTTCGCCTCCCAGACACGCGACCGCGAGCGGCTGCAGGCCAGCCTCTACGCCGCGCGCTCGGCGAGCGAACGGATCGCGATGCGGCTGGAGCGGGTGGGCGAGCAGGCGGCCGCCGCGCGGGAGCGGCGCGAGCGCCGGCTGCGACAGGTGGAGGTGCTGGAGCAGCAGGCCGCTGCCGACGCCCGGCTCGCCGGCGAAGAGGAGCTCCCCCAGGACCGGATCGCGGCGATCGAGCAGGAGCTGGCCGCGCTCGATGCGGGGCGCGAGGAGCGGCTGGCGCGGGAGCTGGCGGGGCTGGAGGAGGAGCTGGAGGTCGCCCGCGCGGAGATCGCCGAGCTCGAGGCCGCGGCGGCCGAGCGCGGCACCGCCCTCGAAGCGACGGAGCGCGCGGCCGACGACGCACGCGCGGCGCGCCGCGAGGCCGAGCGAGCCGCCGAGGCAGCGCGAGCCCGGGCGGCGCAGGTCGGCGCGGAGCTCGCGGCGGTGAAGCAGTTCGTGCGCGGCGCGGGGGCACCCTCGCCCGACCGGCCCCTGGCCGAGCGCCTGCACGTGGAGAGCGGATACGAGCTCGCTCTCGCCGCGGTGCTCGGCCCGCGGCTCACCGCCACCGTGGTGAAGGACCTCGCCGAGGGCGAGCGCACACTCGAAGGCTCCGGCCGGGACGGCGGCAGCGCGCTCATCGAGGGCCGGGTGGCTCCAACGGGTCAGGCTTTGGCATCTCCATCGGTTCCCGGCGGCGAACAACTCGCGCACTTCGTGCGCCCCGACTCCGATGTCGCCGCCTTGGCCGAGCGGCTGCTCAGCTGCGTCTGGGTCGTCGACTCGATCGGTGCGCTTCCTGAGACGTTCAGCGGCATCGCCGTGACGCGGTCGGGGCGGCTCTTCGACGCCCGCACGGGCGAGCTCTCGCAGGCGCCCGCCGGCGGGGCCGAGCGGCTGCTCGAGGAGCTCGGCAGGCGCGACGAGCTGGTCGCGGCCTCCGAGGCCGCCGCGCGCGACGAGACGGAGGCGCGCGCCGCCGTCGAGCGGCACGGCGCCGCCACCGCGGACGCCGACACCGCGCGCGAGGAGGCCGAGTCCGCGCTTCGCGACGCCCTGCGCGCCGTCGCCGAGGCAGCCGAGGGCGTGAGCCGCTCAGAGTGGCTGATCGCCCGCCGCCGCGAGGCGCCCCAGGACGGGCCGGAGGCGGTGCGCCGCGCCGAGCTGCTGGGCGACCTGCGCGCAGAGCAGCGGCTTGCGGAGCGCATCGGGCGCGAGCGCGAGCAGCGCGCCCGCGCGCTGACGGCGCTCCGGACCGGCGCCGAGCACGACCTCGCGCTCGCCGCAGACGCCGACCGCGCCGCGACGGCGCTTGAGAGCGCCCGCGACGCCGTATCGGCGCGCCGCGACGCGCTCGGCCACGACCTCGAAGCCGGCGCAGCCGCTGGGGAGGAGACCGCCGCCGCGCTCAGGGCCTGCGCACACGAGGAGGCCGAGCTCCAGGGTCGGCTGAAGCGCGCGAGCGAGGCCGTGACCGGCGTCGAGGTGGCGGCTCAGCAGGTGCGCGACGCGGCCGGCGACGCGGAGCACGAGCTCAGGGAGCTCGCCGGCCGGCTGGGCCTCGAGCCGCAGCCCGCCGCCGAGCCGCTGCCGGACGAGGAGCGCGAAGCCCTCACCGCGCGCGTCGAGCGCCTGATGCGCCGCC
>WNGA01002377.1_pt1 | contig 28738 bp, 30 predicted proteins | sample 5400061 | NCBI WGS metagenome assembly WNGA01 (sample SAMN13153366, study PRJNA577476) | soil metagenome | isolation source: 100 cm soil or saprolite under grassland replicate 2 | place: USA:California | collected 2016-06-15
AACGCGACTTCGCGGAACTCCGCCAGGGCGGCGGCGCACCGCGTGCACTGCGCGGCGTGCTCTTCCACGCGCGTCCGATCGGACTCGTCGATCGCATCCAACGCGAGCCCAGCGGCGAGCTCGATGATGTCGTCGCACATCGTCGACTCGGCCATCACCGCTCACTCCACAGCTGCGACAGATCGGGCGCACGACGCAGCTGCTGCAGTCCGAGGCGCATGCGGGTCTTGATCGTGCCCAGCGGCTGACCCAGCAGCGCGGCAATCTCGACCTGGGTCAGGCCGCGGAAGTAGGCCAGCTCCAGCGGCAGTCGCTGCTCGGGCGGCAGTGTCGCCAGTGCATGGCCGACCGCGAGCCGCTCTTCGATCGCGCCCACCCGCAGCTGCGGGTCGCCTTCCGCCGAGGTCAGCCCGAAGTTGTCGAGCAGGTCGACCAGACCATCACCGTTGCTCGAAGGCAGCATGGCGATGCGGTGTCGCTGTTCGAGCTGTCGCCGCCGCAGCACGTCCACAGCGTGGTGATGCGCCACGCCCAGCAGCCACGGGAACAGCCGACCGCGGCTGGGCTGATACGAGCTGGGCTGTCGCCACAGCTTGAGAAACGTCTCTTGGACGACTTCCTCGGCAGCCGGGCCGTCGCTCAGCAGGCGCAGCGCCAGCGAGTAGACACCGCGGCTGTGGCGCTCGTAGACCTGCTCGAGGGCACGCGCATCGCCGCGCGCCATGGCCTCGGCCAGCGATGCATCGTCGTCCAGCGCCGATCGGACGTTCGGGCGCGTGGAGGCGTTCGGGCCACCTCCTCCCAGTGTGAGCCCTATGTCCACGGTCGAGGCAGTATATCCGCCGCGCCAGTGGCCGGATATTGAAATGACTGCGCTGTGCAATTCGTATGGGGCCCCTCACCAAAGCTACGGGTGGCGCGCGCGCGCAGATTCAGAAGCTGCCCTCACCCTGACCCTCTCCCAGAGGCAGAGGGAACTCGCGGATGAGACGCGGCCGTAATGGCCGGAGCGGCTGCTGCAACGTGGCTGTAACGCGCCGCTTTCTACGCTGAGCAGCAGTGGCGAGAACAACAGGAGCACGACGACGCCCCGCGCGGGCCACACGCAGTGAGCGATTGCGGCTGTTCCTGCCGGGCAGAAGCTGGCGGATCCAACTAGCGGCCATCCTGGCGGCCATCGTGGCGGCCGTGTTGGCCAGCCAGTCGTTGGCATCGGCGAGTGTGGCGGCGGCGATCTATCTCATCCAGCCAGGCGACACCCTGCTGGCGATCGCGGCAAGTACGGGCGTGCCAATGGACCGCCTGACAAGCCTCAATGGATTGAAAAACCCGGACATGATCATCGCGGGACAGCAGCTGCAGCTGGTGCAGGGCGGCGGTTCCACAGACCAGGTAGCCGCGAGTGCCGGGCGGTACACCGTCAAGGCAGGCGACACCCTCTGGGATATCGCCAAGGCAAACAGTGTCACGCTCGATGCGCTGGTCAAAGTCAACAACCTGGCGAACGCCGACCGGCTGACCATCGGACAGCAGCTCGCACTGCCAGGTGCAGACGCAAGAGCAGCAGCGGCGCCGCCGAAGCCGAATCCACTCCTCCAGAAAGTGCAGGCCGAAGCCGTGCGCGTCGGCGGTCAGGACGCGCGCGTCGGCGTGGCGGCAGTCAACCTCACAACCGGCGAGCGCCTCACCCTCAAAGGCGACGAAAGCTTCCCGTCCGCGAGCGTGATGAAGCTGCCCATCCTTGTCGAGCTGGAGCGACAGATCACCGCGGGCACCGTCAAGTGGGACGACAACCTACGAACGGACGCGGCGCAGATGATCGCGGTCTCCGACAACAACGCCGCCAACCGCATTGCCGACAAACTCAGCATGGTCGCGGTGAACGACGAGATGCGCAAGCTCGGGCTGGGCGGGACGCGCTTTCTGAACACCTTTACCGACACCCGCAGCCCGGTCAATCCGGGCCAGAACCAGACCACGGCCAACAACATGGCGCGGCTGCTCGAGCTCATCGCGACCGATCAGATCGTGAGCCCCGCCGCCAGCGCCGAGATGCGCGGCCTCCTGGCTCGCAACGGCGATCACAGCAAGCTCGTCCGACTGCTGCCAGCCGACGCCAAAGTCGCGCACAAGAGTGGCTGGTACGACGGCGTCGCCAACGATGTCGGGATCGTCACGGTCGATCGGGTGCCCGCGAAGTGGGTGCTCGCCGTGTTTACCGAAAAGGTCGCCGACGCCGAAACGGGCAATCAGCTGGTGGCAGCCGTCTCGAAGGCGTTCTACGACGCGTGGGCTAAGTGACGAGGGATCTGGGGTCAGGGATCGGGGATCAGGAGTAACTGCCAGGAGCAAGTAGGGCTGGCCCCTGGCCCCTGATCCCTGGACCCTCGTGGGGCAACACTTCGCGTCGTGACGCCCGCGACTCGTGGACGCGCTGCATCTCCCGTTCGACCAGCATGAAGTCCTGGGCCGACAGCAGGTGTACATCGCCCTGCAAGGCAAGGAACCACTGCTCTGGCGCCCAACGTTTCAAATACAGAAGCCGCGGTGCAATCGCCGCGGCGTCCAGCCCTTCGCCTGGCTCGAGCACCAGATTAGGCTGCGTATGAACGCGATACGGAAACGGGTCATCTTTGCGCTCGTTGTTGACCCATAACGGATGGCGATCTTCGAAGTAGGCGGAGGTTACGGTAGCGGTCGCGGGAAAAACCCGCTCGTTGAGCACGTAGTACAGCACCCGATCGCCCAATGCGACGCGTTCCGCCTTCTTGCGATGTCGAGTGCGCAGACCGAGTAGCCCGAAGCGCAGCTCGCGCATGATCCCGAAGTTCTCGGGGCTCAGGGTGATCAGCCAGTGACTACCCGGCATGTGGTCGTCCTGTCATCCCGAGCCTGCGAGGGATCTCGAAACGCGAGATTTCTCGGCTCCGCCTCGGAATGACAAGTAGCGAGGGTAGCATGGCCAACATGACGACGAGCCAGATGCGCCGTGACCCGCTCACACCCTTTCCGTGGTACCGGGCAATGCGCACTTCATCGCCCGTCGTACAAGACCCCAACTACGGCTCGTGGCAGGTCTTCAGCTACGCCGATGTACAGCGGGTGCTCTCCGACTTCGAGTATTTCTCATCGCGTATCGCTGGTGGCGACGCCAGTCCGATCTCCAACAGCCTGATCGGCATGGATCCGCCGCGCCATCGGCAGCTGCGCACGCTGGTGACCCAGGCATTCACGCCGCGCGCTGTAGAAAGCATGGCGCCGCGTATCCGCGCGATCACAGATGAGCTGCTCGACCAGGTCCAGGCACAGGGTCGCTTCGATGCGGTGACCGACCTGGCGATTCCGCTGCCGGTCATCGTCATCGCCGAGCTGCTGGGCATCCCAAGTAGCGATCGCGCGCAGTTCAAGCTGTGGTCGGACGACATCACCAACACCAACAGCATGGGCGGCGGTCAGCAAGAGATGGCGGCGTATTTCTTCCGCTTCGTCGAGGAGCGCCGCCGCGAGCCGCGCGACGATCTGGTCAGCGCGCTGCTGAGGGCCGAGGTCGATGGCCAGCAGCTCAACTTGACCGAGCTGCTCGGGTTCTGCGTCCTGCTGCTGGTGGCTGGCAACGAGACAACCACGAACCTGATCGGCAGCGCGCTGCTGTGTTTTCTCGAAGACTCGCCTGGCACGATCGAAGAGCTCGCGGCACAGCCGGATTTGCTGCCTGGCGCGATCGAGGAGGTACTACGCTTCCGCTCGCCAGTGCAGTGCATGTTTCGGGTGACCGCGCAGCCGACCGAGCTGGCCGGGCAGCAGCTGCAGCCCGGTCAATCGGTGCTGGCGTGGATCGGGTCCGCCAATCGCGACGAGGCGGTCTTCGACAACCCCGACCGTTTCGACATCCGGCGTTCTCCGAACAAGCACATCGCGTTCGGCCATGGCCCGCACTTCTGCCTGGGCGCGCCACTGGCGCGATTGGAAGCGCGCATCGTGTTGGAAGCCGTTCTGCGGCGACTGCGCAATCTGCGCCGCGTACCCGATGCGCCGCTCGAGCCGCAGGACAGCTTCATCGTCTACGGTGTGAAGGCCTTGCCGATGACCTTCGATCGATGAGCGAGCTGCTGCTTCGAGCGGGCACCGTCTTCACCGGCGAGGAGGTCCTGCGCGACGCGTGGCTGCGCGTCGATGGCGAGCGCATCGCGGAGGTTTCATCCAACGAGCCGCGCGCGAACGCGGGCACACGCCGCGTGGATGCGCCCAGCGCGACCCTGCTGCCGGGGTTGATCGATTGCCACGTCCATCTGTCGATCGGCGGCGGACCAGATTGGCTGACCGAGATGCAGGAGTCCTACGCGCTGACCTGCTGGAAGTCATCTCTTCGCGCGGGCGACACGCTCCGGGCCGGCGTTACCACCGTCCGCGTGCTCGGCGGCCGTGATGGCATCGACATCGCGCTGCGGGATGCGCAAGCGACCGGGCTCGTCAAGGCACCACGCATCGTGGCGGCCAATCTCGTGGTGTGTATGACGGGAGGCCATGGCAGCTGGTTGGGTCGCGAGGCGGATGGGCCAGCAGATGTGCGCAAAGCCGTTCGCGAGCAGCTCAAAGCCGGCGCCGACTGCATCAAGCTCATCGCCACAGGCGGGGTGATGACGCCGGGCGTTGATCCGGGGGCACAGCAGCTCACCCACGAGGAGCTCAAAGCAGGTGTCGACGAAGCGCACAAGGCGAGTCGCCCGATCGCGGCGCACGCGCACGGGGATGAAGGCATCAAAGCGGCCGTATTGGCGGGCATTGACTCCATCGAGCACGGCTCATTCATGAGCGATGAGACCATTCAGCTAATGTGCGAGAAGGGGACTTTCTACTCGGTCACGCTGTGCTCGGCGCGTGGCTTCGTCGAGTCCCCGGCAGGCGCGGTGGCCGACTGGGCGATGGCCAAAGCGCGGGTCGTCGACCGTGCGCTGGCCGACACCTTCAGGCGAGCAGCACAGGCCGGCGTGAAGCTGGTGCTGGGCACCGATGCCGGCACGCCGTTCAACACGCATGGCAGCAACGCGCGCGAGCTGGCGCTGATGGTCCAGCTGGGACTGGATCCCGTGGCGGCCTTGAAAGCTGGCACACGCAACGGCGCCGAGCTTCTCAGAAGGCTTGACGACCTTGGCACACTGGAAGTCGGCAAACTGGCCGACCTGGTGCTGTGCGACGGTGACGTCACTCGCGACGTCGAGCGGCTGTGCAACCGCGAGAATATTCAGCTCGTCGTACAGGCAGGCCGTATCGTCTACGAACAAGGAACCTGAAAACACATGCCCGTCGACACGCCATCATCGCGTTACCCCTTCTCCGCATTGCCCGAGCTGCGCCAGTCCGCGGTGCGCCGCTTCGCCCTACCCGTCGCGTTCATCGCCGCATTGGTGGTGATCGTGGGCGTGTTCACCTCGTCGAGCACCGTTCAGGCAGGTCACGTGGGCGTGATCACCACGTTCGGGAGTGTCGAGCCGCGAGTGCTGCAACCCGGCTTCCACATGGTTGTCCCGTTCGTGCAGCGCATCGTCCAGATCGATACGCGGGTGCTGCCGCATACATTTCGCCAGATCGACGCCGCGAGCGCGGAGCTGCAGGGCGTGAAGCTGACCGGCACGATGAACTATCACCTCGACCCGAATCGCGCCTACGAGCTGTATCAGAACGTGGGGCTCGAATTCGCCAACAACATCATCGATCCCGCGTTTTCCGACTTCATCAAAGAAGTGGTGCCGCAATATGCAGTCACCAATATCCTGATCAAACGCGACGAGATCCGCGCTTCAGCCAAGCAGAAGCTGGGCGACAACCTGTCGCGCTACGGCATTATCGTCGACGACATCTACATCTCCGATATTGCCTTCTCAACGGACTATCAGGCGGCGATCGAAAAGAAGCAGACTGCGCAGCAGGCCGTCGAAACGGAGCGCCAGATCCTCGAGCAGAAGCGCGTCCAGGCCGATCAGGCGTTCGCGCAGGCGGAAGGCCAGGCCAGAGCAGCCGTGGAGACAGCGAAAGGCGAGGCCGATGCCAACAGGGCCAAGGCCGAAAGCATCACGCCGCAGTTGATCGAATACCTGCGCTGGACCCGCTGGGACGGTCGGCTACCGATGTTCCAGGGTGGTACGCCGCTGGTCAGCGTGCCCGCGGACCTGACGCAGCCGGCACAATCGCAGCCGACACAAGCACAGCCCTCGACGCAGCCACCCGCGCAACCACAGCCGCAGCCGACGGCGGGGCCGGGCCGCTAGTTGACTGCCTCATCCTGTTGATTGCCTCATCCTGTTGATTGCCTCATCCTGTTGATTGCCTCATCCTGTTGATTGCCTCATCCTGAGGCGAGCTTGCGAGCCGAAGGATCTACGGTCGCGTTCGTAGATCCTTCGCTGCGCTCAGGATGAAGCTGGCTGCGCTCAGGATGAAGCTGGCTGCGCTCAGGATGAAGCTGGCTGGGCTCAGGATGAAGCTGGCTGCGCTCAGGATGAAGCTCACTGCGCTCAGGATGAAGCTCGCTGGGCTCAGGATGAAGCTGGCTGCGCTCAGGATGAAGCCCGCTGCGCTCAGGATGAAGCCCGCTGCGCTCAGGATGAAGCTCGCTGCGCTCAGGATGAAGCTCGCTGCGCTCAGGATGAAGCGGGCTGCGCTCAGGATGAAGCGGCTTCTCCGAACGACGCTCGCGCCAGCGCTGCTCGAACGCCAGTAGCGCTGTGAGCTGGCGATCGTTCGGCAGCGCTTGCCAGCGCGCGGAGCGCACGATGCCGAGCGCCTCGGGCGCGCTGTACCCCTGCGCGACCAGGACGCAGCACGCGAGCAGCGGCCCACGGCCTACGCCGTGCTCGCAATGCAGGAAGGCGCGACCGCCGCGCGAGGTATGGTCGAGGACCCACTCGACGCCCTGCGCCATCTGGTCGAAGGTGAACCCGTGGCGGTCGAGGGTCGGCACGTGCAGGAACTCGATGCCGTTGTCTCGCAGCGCCTGCGGATCGTCTCGCGCCTCGAGGCGGCAGTCCACGACCGCGGTGACACCGCGATGTTTGAGCCGCTTGATCTGGCGCTTACGGAAGGCCCCGCCGACCGCTATCCGCGGGGTGATATCCGAATAGTTGAGCTGCTTCGGCTGCAGATCGGTCAGCCACTCCATGAGCCGCGCCAGCACGCGCAGCCAGATCCGGCCCAGCGGCCAGCGGAAGGCGGCCGCGATGGCTTCGCGGTCCTTCGGGTACGGGAGCGGGTTGTGGTCTACCAGATGCCGAGCTCGGCCTTGGCTTCCTCGGATGCGTGGATGCGCGGATCCCAGCGTGGGGTCCACACCAGGTTGATGTCGACGTCGTGGACCGCGGGATAGCGGTTGGTGATCACCGAATGCGCCTGGGTCTTGATGATCGGACCCAGCGGGCAGGCTGGGGTGGTGAGCGTCATATCGATGATGACGTTCTTCGAGTCATCGTCGACCTGGACGCCATAGACCAGCCCGAGGTCGATGATGCTGATGCCGATCTCGGGGTCGTACACCGACTTCAACGCCGCGCGCACGTCCTCTTCGCTGGGCAGCTGTTCGATTTCAACACTCATCCTGGGTTTCTAAAACCTCCTGGTCAGGGCGCGTCGGCGCAATCCACCACGTCTTCGCCATCGCCGGGTGTGGGCTCGCGTTGGCGATATAGATCCACAGTTTCGCGCAAAGTGGTCCATGGCAGCAGTGCGCACTTCACCCGCGCGGGGTACTTCTTCACGCCCTGCAGTGCGTCCAGCTCCTCCGAGAGCTCAGTAGGCGGTGGCTCTCGATTGGCCATCTTGCGCGTGAACTGCTGCACCACGGCTTCGGCTTGTTCGAGTCGATGACCCTTGACGGTCTCGGTCATCATCGACGCCGAGGCCTGACTGATCGAGCAGCCACGGCCGGTGAAGGCGATGTCACGGATGCTGTCGTCGGCGATCGACAGCGACAGCTCGATCTCGTCGCCACACAGCGGGTTGTGGCCGCGGTTGGCAAGCGTCGGGGATTCCAGGCGCCCGTGATTGCGCGGGTTCTGGTAGTGGTCGAGGATGATCTCGCGCGAGAGGTCTTCGAGGGTCACTGGTGATCCACTCCGACCTGGATATCATCGCCCTCGACGCGCACCGCGTGCGTCTCGACCGGTTCGAACGCGGGCAGCTGCACGGCGGCGCCGGTGCGCACGTCGAAGCGGGCGCCATGCCGCGGGCACTCGATCTCATCGCCTTCCAACTCGCCCTGATCGAGGGCCCCGCCATCGTGCGTGCACACGTCGTCGATCGCGAAGTACTCCCCATTGACGTTGCACACCGCGACGTCATGGTCGCCCACCCAGAAGACGGCCACCCGCTCGGGCGGGATCTCGGCGGCCTTGGCGACGGTCTGCCAGGTGCTCACGAGGCAATCGCCGACCACACGGCATCCTGGATAGGTTGGTTGCCCACCTTGTCAAGGGTAGACCTGAAGAAGCCTTCCACGATGAGCTGTTCCGCGGTCTCCTGATCCATGCCCCGGCTCTGCAAGTAGAACAGCATCTCGGGGTCGACCGGTCCCACTGCCGCGCCGTGGGTACACCGCACCACGTCGTTGTTCAGGATCTCGAGCTTCGGATCGGAATCGGCCTTGGCCCGATCGGACAACAGGATGTTCTTCTGCTCCTGACTGGATGCCGTCTGGTGTGCCGGCTTGTTGATGCGGATCAGACCGGTGAAGTTGGCGCTCGCGCGGCCGCGCAGCGCATCGTGGATGACCAGGTCGCTGCGGGTGGCATCGCCGAAATGATCCTGCAGCGTCTGGAAGTCGGCGTGCTGGCGACCCTCGATCGCCACCACACCCAACAGATCGGCCTGGCTGCCGCGCCCATCGAGCTCGACCTGCACAGTGTTCCTGGCTAGCCGGGCGCCGAGCACCACGTTGAGCGTGCGCAGGTGCGAGTCCTGTCCGAGCTTCGACTTCTGTGCCGAAAAACTCCAGGTCTCGGGCGACCAGCGCTGCAGGTTCACATAGCGCAGGTTGGCATTGGCGCCGAGGCTCTGCTCGACCACACCGCTCGCCAGACCAGCGGACGTCGAGGTGAAGTCTTCGACAACGCGCGCTTCGGACTCATCGTCGAGCAGGATCAACGTATGCACGAGCGCTAGCTGCGCGGGATCGTCGAACTCGTGGCGGACCCAGATCGGCTCCTCGAGTACCACACCACGCGGGATGAAGATTGCCACGCCCGAATTGAAGAAGGCGTAGTGCAGCGCGGTGAACTTGTCGTAGTCGGGCGGGACGATTTTCGCGAACTGCTTCTCGATGCGGGCAGCGAGGAGCGGCTCCTGCAGCGCTTCCTGCAGGTCCATCACCCAGCCTGCCTCGGGCGAGTCTTCGCGCATCGACATGCCGTTGCGGAACGCGAACAGGCTCGCGCCGGCCTGCTCCGCGAGCGGATCCTCCACGTAGCGCGACTGCGTCTCCGTGCTCGGCAGCGGGCTCCAGCCATCGAGCTTCAGGCCGGACAGGCTGGTGCGGCGCCAACCCTCCGTCCGCTGATCGGGCATGGGCAGCCTCTCGAAGGCGTCAAACGCCTCCAACCTGATCGTGCGCAGCCAGTCAGGCTCCTGCCGGCGCTCCACGAGCTCCTCGATGGTGGCACGCGTGAGCGCGAGTTGAGTCGATGCGGTCATAGTGGCGTCACGCTGTCATCCTGAGCGCAGCGAAGGATCTCGGTCTGTAACTTGTCATCCTTGAGCGGAGCGAAGGATCTCGGGTTCCACACTGAGATCCTTCGGCTCGCAGGCTCACCTCAGGATGACAACTCACCTCTAGCCGATGGAGCCTTCCATCTGCAGCGCGAGCAGGCGGTTCAGCTCTACGGCGTACTCCATCGGCAGCTCCTTGGTGAACGCCTCGAAGAAGCCGTTGACGATCATCGTCTTGGCTTCAGTTTCGGTCAGACCGCGGCTCTGCAGGTAGAACAACTGCTCATCCGAAACCTTGCTCACCGTGGCTTCGTGGCCAATGTCGACCCGCTCCTCGTCAATCTCGATCGAAGGGTACGTGTCGCTGCGGCTCTTCTCGTCCAGCAGCAGCGCATCGCAGCGCACAAACGCCTTGGAGCGCTCCGCGCCCTTGGCGACCTTGAGCAGGCCCCGATAGGCAGCTCGACCACCGTCCTTGCTGATGGACTTCGAGGTGATGGTGCTCGTGGTGTCGGGCGCGACATGGATGACCTTGCCGCCCGCGTCCTGCAGCTGACCGGCGCCCGCGAACGCTACCGAGAGGATTTCCGCCCGCGCGCCACGCCCCAGGAGGTACACGGATGGGTACTTCATCGTGATCTTCGAGCCGAGGTTGCCGTCAACCCACTCGACCGTGGCGCCCTCGTATGCGACGGCGCGCTTGGTGACCAGGTTGTAGACGTTGTTCGACCAGTTCTGAATGGTCGTGTAGCGGATGTGGGAGCCCGGCTTGGCGATCAGCTCGACGACGGCCGAATGCAGCGAGTCGGACGAGTAGACCGGCGCCGTGCAGCCCTCGATGTAATGGACCCGCGAGCCTTCGTCGGCAATGATGAGCGTCCGCTCGAACTGACCCATGTTCTCGGCGTTGATGCGGAAATAGGCCTGCAGCGGGATCTCGACATTGATGCCCTTGGGCACGTAGATGAACGAGCCACCCGACCACACGGCCGAGTTCAGCGCCGCCAGCTTGTTGTCGGCAGCGGGAATCACCGTCGCGAAGTACTCCTTGACCAGGTCCGGGTACTCACGCAGCCCAGAGTCCATGTCCAGGAAGATGACGCCCTGCTTCTGGAGGTCCTCGCGGATCGAGTGGTAGACGACTTCCGACTCGTACTGCGCCGAGACACCCGCCAGGAATTTTCTCTCAGCCTCAGGGATGCCGAGCTTGTCGAAGGTGTCCTTGATGTACGACGGGACGTCATCCCAGCTCTTCTCAGCGCCACCCTCGCTGGGTCGCACGTAGTAGAAGATGTTCTGGAAGTCGATCTCCGACAGGTCAGCCGCTGGCCAGGTGGGCATCGGCTTGCGGAAGAAGATGTCCAGCGCCCGCAGGCGGAACTGGCGCATCCACTCCGGCTCCTTCTTGTACGCGGAGATCTGCTCGACGACCTCGCGATTCAAGCCCCGAGTCGACTTGAAGTGGTACTGCTCGGGATCGCTGAATCCGTACTTGTAATCCTTCGTCAGGTCCTGTGGCTTAACGGCCATCAGCGGTCACCTCCTCGGCCCCGACGCCGTGACGAGCCAGGATCGGGTCATAGCCCTGCTCCTCGAGCTCGGCGACGAGCTCGGGACCGCCGGACTCGACGATCCGCCCCTGTGACATCACGTGCACGCGATCGGGTTGTACATAGTTCAAGATGCGTTGGTAGTGGGTAATCAACAGGATGCCTGTTTCAGGCTGCTGGGCGTGGACAGTGTTGATGCCGTCACTGACGGTCCGTACGGCGTCGATGTCGAGGCCCGAATCGGGCTCATCGAGGATCGCCACCCGCGGCTTGAGCATCGCCAGCTGCAGCATCTCGGCGAGCTTCTTCTCACCACCCGAGAAGCCTTCATTCAGCGACCGCGTCGCGAATGCCTGATCCATCTTCAGGTGGTGCATGCGGTCGACCAGCTCCTTCCGGAACTGCAGCGCGTTGATTGTTTCCGTACCGCGAACGGCTTTCACGGCTGCTCTCAGAAAATTGCCGGTGGCGACGCCAGGCACCGCAATCGGGTTCTGAAAGGCCAGGAACAGGCCAGCCTTGGCTCGCTCATCGGGCTTCAGGGCGAGGACGTTCTGTCCATCGAGCAGCACCTGGCCCTTGATGACCTGATACTTGGGATGGCCAGTGACGGCATATGCGAGCGTGCTCTTGCCCGACCCGTTGCGGCCCATCAAAGCGTGCACCTCGCCCGGGCAGACCACTAGATCGACGCCGCGCAGGATTTCGCGGCCATCGACGGCAACGTGCAGGTCTCGTACTTCGAACACCGGCGCCGAGGCGCCAGCATGTGTGCCATTCACTTGCGTCATGCGTGCGCGAACTCACTCCTTATGGTCTCCAGCGGCACGAACTGGGCCGCCGCGTGCTGCAGCACCTCGCTCCTGAGAAGGTCGGCGAGCGTGGTCGAATCCAGCACCGACAGAATCGCCGCCTGCACTCGCTCCCAGATTCCGCGCGACAGACACACGGCTTCGCGGTTGCACGAGCCGGGCAGGTAGTCCTCAGCGGTGCACTCGACCGGCGCAACCTCGCCCTCGAGAACGCGGTAGACGTCGCCGACCGTGATCGCTTCTGGTCCGCGGGCCAGTCGATAGCCGCCGCGGACCCCACGCGTGCCTTCCACCAGCCCTGCGCGGCGTAGCTCACCGACGAGTTGTTCGAGGTACGCCAGCGGCAACGCTTCGTTGCGCGCGATCTCGGCGATCGACAGCAACCCACCATGCGAGTACGACCGAGCCAGCTCGGTCATTGCCCGTAGGCCGTAGTGGACGCGCGTCGAGACTTTCATGCTGTCGCTAATTCCTACTTATTTACTCGGAATTATGGTGTGTAGTAGGCTATGCTGTCAATTACAAACGCCCCACTCCCGAAGGACGAGCCAACCAGCATGATCGAAATCACCGACTCCGCCGCGACCAAGATCAAGGACCTCCTGACTGAACAGGGCAAGGCCGATCATGCCCTGCGTATCTTCGTGCGCGGAATGAGCTGCTCGGGCCCGGCCTACGGTATGGCGCTGGACAACGAGCCGCGCGATGACGATGCGATCACCGACTTCAATGGTCTGAAAGTCGTCGTCGATCCGCTGAGCGCGCAGTATGTCGAGGGTGCCCAGGTTGACTGGGTAGATGGGCTGATGGGCCGTGGCTTCACGGTCGTCAATCCGACCTACCAGGCCCAGGGCGGTGGCTGCGGCAGCGGCGGCTGCTCCTGCGGACACTGACCGAGGACTTCTACCGCCTACTCCAGGTAGAGCCGCACGCAGACGCCGAGGCGATCCACGCCTCGTACCGCCGTCTGGCTCGGCTGTATCACCCTGATCTGAACGCTCAGGCTGACGCGGCCGAGCGCATGCGCGCCATCAACGCCGCCTACCGTGTCCTGTCCGATCCGGGCAGGCGAGCCACGTACGACGCTCGCCGCTACCTACCCCGCGTACAGCCCGCGCACGTGGCATATCGCCGGCCGGCGCCGACGCCGCGCCCGGCCGCGGTTGCCTACACGCCGCCAACCCAGCTCCAGCGCCGCGTAGATCGCGTCGTGGGCGTGATCGGCATCGTGCTACTGCTGCTGATTGGCTTCTACGTAGTCAGCGTGTGGCCAGCGATGGAGCAGGCATGGCAGGAGGAGCGTGGCCTGGTGCGCGTTTCTATCGCCACGCCTGTCGTTGCGATCCCCACCCGCTCGACCGAGCACGCGACCGCCGCCGTCGTCCCGCAGCGGGTCCGCGCCGACGAGACGCTGCGCACCTTCCCGGGCACGGTGCTGGTCGCGCCCGAGTCGTTGCCGCCGTTCTCCAGCCTGCCCGTGACCCGCATCGATGGCAACGGGCGGGGCATCGCTCGCTATGCGGTGTACTACGGAGACTGGTCCGTCGGCGGCGCGACCATCACTGGACTGGTCGGTCGCTCGGCGTTGGACAGCTCCCTTCCGCGTCTGCCGGACTGCAGCGCGTTGTCGGCGTACTGTGTCGGGCCAGCACCCGGCCAAACGAGCGGTGGCAACGGCTTCGAGCTGTTCCGCGCCGACGACCTGATCGAGGACTACCCGGCGGTCGCGACCCACCGCGTCTGCTGCAACGGCACGTTCTGGAGCATCGCGTGGTACGAGCCACGCGCAAACATGAGCTACGCGGTGGATCTGTCGCGGGCGCTGGCGCTGCAGTTCGGCAGCAGCGAGCTTGGCCAGGACAACCTCGCGGCCGCGCGTGGAGTAGCCGCCTTGGGGAAGCAGCTCGTCCGGCTACCCTGAAGGTCATGGCTCCCGCGTTCCGTGCCGACCAGGTCGGCAGCTTTCTGAGGCCACCGGACGTCAAGGATGCGCACACGGCTTATGTCAAGGGCCAGGTACCGCTGGCTGAGCTTCGCCAGCTCGAGGACCGCGCGATCCTGGATGTGCTCGCCTTGCAGCGCGAGGTGGGCATCGATGTCTACTCCGATGGCGAGTTCCGCCGCGGTGGCTGGGCGAGCGATTTCTCGGAAGCGGTCGATGGCTACGTACCCGGTCAACCGGCCGTGACGGTGTTCAACACCGCACGCGGCAACAACCCGTCGATGCCGTCGCCGGCGGCGGCGCGCGGGATCATCGGCGACAAGTTGCGGCCGCGGCATCGCATGACCGAGCACGAGGCTGGGTTCCTCGCCAAGCACGCGCCCGGGCCCTTCAAAATGACGATGCCCGCGCCTTCGTACGTGCTTGCGCGCGGCTACCGTCCGGACGTCACCGACAAGGTGTACGGCAGTCGCAAGGCCGCGCTGCACGACGTTGCCTCGATCATCCGCTTGGAGATCGAGGCGCTGGTGAGCGAAGGCGTGCCCTACATTCAACTCGACAATCCGCACTACCCCGACTACTTGATGCAGGACCGCAACACGGAGTGGCGCAGCATCGGCGTCGATCCCGATGAAGCCATCGTCGAGGACATCGAGGCCGACAATTACGCGCTCAGCGCCATTCCGCGAGAGCGGGTTGTGTCGGCCATGCACCTGTGTCGCGGCAACGGTGGGCGTGGGCAGGACCAGCCTGCTGGCTGGCACAGCGCCGGCAGCTACGATGCGATCGCCGAGCGGGTCTTCGGCGGCCTGCGGGTGGATCGCTTCCTGCTCGAATACGACAGCGAACGCGCCGGCGGCTTCGAACCACTGCGCTTCGTCCCGCGTGGTGTGACCGTCGTGCTTGGGCTGGTCACGACGAAATCTGGCGAGCTCGAGTCACAGGAGCTCCTGCTGCGGCGCATTGACGAGGCTGGGCGCTACGCGGCCATGGAGTCGCTGGCGCTTAGCCCGCAGTGCGGCTTCGCTTCGACCATGGCCGGCAACCCGCTGAGCATGGACGAGCAGCGCCGCAAACTCGAGCTCGTGGTGGACACCGCGCGCCGCGCATGGGGCTAGACTGGATAAGCGCGTGCCGAAAATCGACTGGTCCGACGACGACAATTATCAGCCCCGCTGGGAGCCCCGCTACCGTCCGCCACGGCGGGATCGGCTATCGCGTCCACCGCGGCCCGTGTTCCCTGCGTCGTCGAGCGATAGCCTGCCGCTCATCTTGCGCCAGCCCCTGCTCGATCAGGACGCCGTGCCGGCTCGCCGCCCGCTGCATCTGATCTGGGGCGAACCCGATCCACGCCTGGAGCGCGACTAGTCGAGCGGTACGGTCGCCGTAATTCGCGGCACGCTACTCACCACGCGGGTGGTGTGGCCCTTACCAGTCAGATCCTCAGCCAGGTTCACGTCGCCCGCGCGCAACCGATGCAGGGTGCCGTCCTCGAGTCCGATCTCGGCTTCGCCGTCCAGGGTGATCACGTACTGCCGTCGCGGTGCTGGATGCCAGTCGATGAAGTGGCCCGGCTGCGTAGTCCGAAACGCGATGGCCGTGGCCGGCTTCAACTCGGCCAGCTCCGGGTGCTCGCCGAGCTTGAGCTGCTCGATGTGCGACTTGCCGTCTGAGCCCGTGTACAGGCGGATGATCTGCATGCTGCTGAGCGTACGCGGTACCGTTTGATTCGCTGATGGCCGGCCGCGTTTCAGGCAAAGTCGCGCTCGTCGTGGGTGGTGGGCAATCGCCGGGCGAGGGCCTGGGCAACGGCCGCGCCACGTCGATCCTGCTGGCCCGCGAAGGTGCCCGCGTGCTGGTCGCCGATCGCTCTCTCGAGTCTGCTCTGGAGACTGTTGAGCTGATCGCCGGGGAGGGCGGCGACGCCGCCGCGTGCGCTGTGGACGCCACGGCCGAAACCTCTGTGCAAGCCATGATCTCGACCGTTCTGGAGCAGTACGGCCAGCTCGACATCCTGCACAACAACGTCGGCGCGTCGATCGCTCTCGGCGATGCGCCAGCGGATCGGCTCGACGAAGCCGCCTATGACCGCAGCTTCGCCGTCAACTTGAAGTCGGCGTGGCTGGCCAGCAAGCACGCGCTGCCAGCGTTGCGCGAACGCGGCGGGTCGATCGTCAGCATCTCGTCACTGGCTGCCCTGGAGGCGTACCCCCTGCTCGGCTACAAGACGATGAAGTTCGCGTTGATCTCGTTGACGCAGAGCCTCGCGGCGGGCAATGCCCGCTATGGGGTGCGCGTGAACGTGATCCTGCCCGGGCTGATGAACACGCCGATGGCCATCGAGAACCGCATCACCGATCAGATGTCGCGCGCGCAGGTGATCGAGGCGCGCCAGAAACGCGTGCCGCTCAGGCACAAGATGGGCACCGCGTGGGATGTCGCGTACGCCGCGCTGTTCCTGCACTCGGACGAAGCTCAGTTCATCAGCGGCGCGAGCCTGGTCGTCGACGGCGCCGCCAGCGCCAGCTTCGGCAGCTACGACTAGCGCCCCCTCTCTTTAGCAATGGCCGATATCCAGATGCTGCGGCCGCTGCGGCACCGCGACTTTGGCCTGCTGTGGGCCGGCATGAGCATCTCGATCGTCGGCGATGGCGCCTACCAGGTCGCGCTGGCCTGGCAGGTCTACTTGCTCTCGGACACCCCGACGGCGCTGTCCATCGTCGGTGCGGCCGCGACACTGCCGAACCTGCTGTTCGTGCTGTTCGCGGGCATCCTCGCCGACCGCTTCGAACGCCGCAAGGTCCTCATCGTCGCCGACCTCATGCGAGGCGTAGCCAACGCTGCCATCGGCATCCTCGCGATCACCGGTCAACTGGAACTCTGGCATGTCATCGCTTCCTCGGTCGTCTATGGGGTCGGCCAGTCCCTGTTTGGCCCGGCCTTCACCGCTCTGGTTCCAGACCTGGTGCCGAAAGAGGACCTTCCCCAGGCCAACGCCGTTGATTCGCTCGTACGGCCGCTCGGCCTCAGCCTCCTCGGCCCAGCCCTTGGCGGCCTGCTGATAGCAGCGACTGGCGCAGGCACCGCCCTGCTCCTCGACGCGGCCTCCTTCGGCGTCTCAATAGCAGCGCTCGCGCTGATGCGCCCACACCCACTACCCGTAACCAGCCGAAGCGGCGTCTCAACCGCGCTCGCGGACCTCACCGAAGGCCTGGCCTACGTCCGCGCCCATACGTGGCTATGGGGCACGTTGGTCGCCGCCTGCGTCAGCCTGCTGGTCTTCATGGGGCCCCTCAGGGTGCTGGTGCCGTTCGTGATCAAGAATCAGCTCGGTGGTAGCGCCAGCGACCTCGGCCTGGTCTTCGCGACCGGCGGCGTGGCGTCGATCGTCACCTCGCTCGCGTTCAGTCAGCGAGGCCTGCCAGCGCGGCCAGTCCTGTGGATGTTCGTCTCGTGGGGCCTGGCGATCGTGTTCATCGCCGGGTTCGGCATCGCCACTGAGCTGTGGCAGGCCGCCGTCATGATGTTCATCGTCAGCGGCCTGTCGACGGTTGGCATGCTGATCTGGGGCACACTGCTCGGCACCCGCGTGCCGCGCGAGCTGCTGGGTCGCGTCTCGAGCCTCGACTGGCTGCTGTCGATCGGCCTGGTGCCGGTCTCGTTCATCGCGACCGGCCCGGTGGCAGATCTCATCGGCGTCTCGCAAACGCTGGTCCTGGCAGGCCTGCTCGGCGGCGCCATTTTCAGCGCTTTCCTGTTCCTACCGGGCCTGCGGGAGCAGGACACCGGGCTGCCAGCGGTTAGCCGCGTCCAATAAACGGCATCTTTGTCGCCATGATCGTCATGAACTGCACGTTCGCGTCGGGCGGCAGGCTGGCCATGTGTACCACCGCGTTCGCCACCAGCTCGACGTCGAACATCGGCTCCGCCCGCATGCTGCCATCGGGCTGCAGCGTCCCCTGGCCGAGGCGACTGGCGAGCTCGGTTCGCGCGTTGCCGATGTCGATCTGACCACACGCGATGTCGTACTTGCGACCATCGAGCGCGGTCGCCTTGGTCAATCCCAGGATCGCGTGCTTGGTGGCCGTGTACGGCGCGGAGTTGGGCCGCGGGGCGTGGGCCGAAATCGAGCCGTTGTTGATGATCCGACCACCGCGCGGGTCCTGGTCCTTCATGATCTTGAACGCTTCCTGCGTACACAGGAACGCACCAGTAAGGTTCACGTCCACCACGGATTGCCACTGCTCGAACGTGAGCTCTTCGAGCGGCACGCCCGGTGCGCCGCGCCCCGCGTTGTTGAACAGCAGATCGAGTCGACCAAACGTCTCCCTGGTCTGCTCAAAGAGACGCCGCACGTCATCGGGCTTCCCGACATCGGCCACGACGGCGAGCATCCGCGCACCCGCGGCCTCGCCGTCTTTGACCGTCGCCTCCAATCGGTCGGCGCGACGCCCCGCGATCGCCACCGCGTAGCCGTTACGGCCCAACGCCAGGGCTGTCGCGCGACCGATTCCTGTCCCACCACCTGTCACAATCGCTACTTTTTCGGACTCTGGCACAGCGCCCGAGTGTACGACGCATCCCGTATCGCGCAGCATGGAGCGGACTACATGGCTTCACCGCCTTCGCCGCTCAGCGGCAGCTGCTGTGGCGAGCCGTTTGCGTCGTCGTAGAATTCGAGCGCGGTCTGCCACGTGCCGTAGTCGGGCGGGCTGAAGCTGATCTCTACCTCGCAGCTCTGGCCGCTGGGGATGACGCCACCTGAGCAGCCATCCTTCTCGATACCGAACCCGTCCCAGCGGATGCTCCTCGGCAGCGCCGCCCGCTGGATGTGCAGATCGACGGTGCCCGTGTTGGTCAGCGTGATCGTCTCGTAGCTCGCGCTGCCCAGTGACTGCGACCCGAAGTTGACCTTGCTCGGGCTCAGGCTTACCGAGGGCGCGGGTGCATTCGCGGTACCGCTGAGCTGCACCTCGTGCGGCGCGTTCGCCGCGTCGAGCCCCAGTCGCAGCGTCGCGCTCCGCGGTCCGGCAGCTGTCGGTCGGAAGACCACGTCGAACCGGCACACCGCGCCCGGTTCCAGCGTGGAGCCCGGTGAGAGCGGCGCCGGCTTCGGCGTGCACGACTGGTTGGTGAGCACGAAGTCGCTCGGGTTGGCGCCGACGATGCGCGGGAAATCCAGGACCAGGACCTCGACCCCGAACTGGGTGGTCTGGGTGAGAGTTGCCGTCTGCTCGGCGGAGCGCTCGCCGAGGTTCAGCGTGCCGAAGCTGATGCTGCTCGGGCTGAGGCTCACCGTCGGCTGCACGCCGACTGCATCGAGCGCGACGGTGCTCGAGCCACCCAAGCCGTTGTGGGCAATGGTCAGCGTCGCGTTGGCCTGACCGATCGTCGTCGGCGCGAAGCCCACCGAGAGCGTGCAGCTCTGTCCGACGGCGATCGAGGCACACGTACCCGCCGGCGGCGCCTGGAAGTCCCCACTCGTGGTGATGGAGCTGATGTTCAGCGTCCCGGTGCCGTCGTTCTTCACCGCGAGTGACTGGCTGGCGGGGCTACCGAGCCGCACGTTGCCGAACGACAGGCTACTGCTGCTCAGCGTCGCCTTCGGCTGCCCGATTCCGTACCCGATCACACTGACCACGTCTGAGCCGTTCAGCCTGAGCCGCCCGCTATACGTGCCAGCGATGTACGGCGAGAAGACGACGTCGATCATGCACCAGTCGCTGGGATAAATCGGGCTATTGCACGGTCGGCCGCCGTTGAGCACGGGCTGGAAGACTGGCGACGCTGCGCCAGTCGCGTCGACCACCGTCAGCGAAGTGATCGGCAGCGCCGTCTGGCCAATGTTGCGGAGCATGACCGATTGCGTCCCGGTGGTGTTCACGTCGGCCGAAATCGACAGCAATGTGGGGCTGAACTGCGCGATCGGCTTCACGGTCAGGCTGTGCGGGCCTTCGACGTTGCCGGCCTTGTCGATCGCCCAGAAGTTCACCGTGGTCGATCCGGCCGCCGTGATGGTGAGCTTCGCCTGGGCGCCAGTCACGGTCGTCAGTGGAATGGGATTGGCGCCACTGGCCTGGAACTGGATGGAGTCGACGCCAGACAACTGATCGAAAGCATCCAGGGTGATGTCCTGCTGCCCGTTCCACTGGGATTGCACGCTCGGCGAGGTGAGCGGCGCGGTCTTGTCGACCTTGACGGTGAGCGTTTTCGGCGCCTCCCAATCGTCGCTCGCGGCCAGCGCCGAAAACACCAGCTTCGTGGTGCCTTCCTGGGTGATGTTGATCGATGTCGACGAGCCTGTGGCGGTTGTCGTCTGGATCGGATTGCCGCCACTCGCCGAGAACGTGATGGACTTTACCCCCGCGCCCGAGGTGCTCAGGTTCACGGTGGCATTCGCGTTCCGCCAGCCGGCCGCGTTCGCCGATGGGGTCGTCGAGGTGCTGGTGTTGACCATGCCCGACGGCAGCGCGCCGATGCGCACCGTGGCCGATGAACTGGGCGAGTCGATACCCAGCACGGCGATCCCGACGTTCTCGCTGGTGTTGAACAGCCGATCGCCCGGAAGGAACTCGAACACACCGGGGCTGGCCTCCTGCAGCGTCGAGACGCCGTTGAACATGTGGCGCACTTGCACGGTGTCCCGCGGAATGCCCTGGTCCCAGCGCACTTTGCGGCGGAACTCGATTGCGTCGTAGTGGCTCGACCAACCCCATGCAACCTTGGCGAGCATGTTGCCGGGGACCTGCGGGGTCTCCGTCCCGACCAGTTTGACCAGGGTTGAACCGCCCGAGAGTGAGTTGAGCCCGATACGTCGATTACTCGGGATCCAGCCCAGCAGGTCGCGATAGGCCGCGCTCAGGCTCGGCCCTGTCGGGCACTGACCGGCCGTGTTACAGAACGTCGGATCTGGGAAGGAGAACACGGGCAACGCGCTCATGATGTCCCAGCGGTCGCAGAACTCCCCTGGCTGCGCGCCCCGTGAACAGGCTGGCGAGTTGGCCGCGAACGAGTGGTTCAGTCCGTAGCCGTGCCCCATCTCGTGCGCCGCGAACGTCACGTCCCAGGCGAGTGGGTCGAGGTTGACCAGGCCGTAGGTGCGCGTAACGCCGTCCATCGAGAGGGCCACCTGGCCGTTGCTGCCCGAATCGATCGGGGCGTTCAGGATGGCGATAATGCCGGAGAACGTGGTAGTGGCGAAGTTGATGCTCGGGTCGTGCGTGTCGATGCACGCCTTGACCAACCCGAAGCGCGAGACGCCGGTGCTCGTTGCGGTGGCCAACGACAGTGGCATGGTTTGCCAGTCGAAGGTGGTCGTCCCGGCCAGGCTGATTGTCCCGTTCGAGTTGGTGCTCCAGTAGTCGAACAAGCCCATCGAGCCCGCGCCGACGGACGTGAACATCGTGTCGAAGAACGCTTGTGGCCGTGGCTGCGCCGCAACGTCAGAGAACTTGCACATGAGCACCGCCCACGGTGTTGGTCCCGTTGGCAGCGCCGACTGCGCCCGTACCTCTTGCGGCGCCGCCCCCGCGTACGCGGCCAGCACCACCACTAAGGACCCCAGAAATACCGACAGCGCCCTGAGGCGCAACATGCGGAACCCCATCGTCCCGTCCCCCTTATGAATGGATGTGGCCCAATCTACGGACGGTTCCCCAATAACGGGTCGGCGGAACTACCTATTCGGAGTACCTAAATACGCCTGATGTGGGTCGTTTGCCGGGGCACCGCCAAACTGCGCTGCATCTGCGCGCACAGCGGCTCAACCTGTTCTAAACTAGCCTTGCTGGGCCTGGTTCCGCTGTCACGTGGTTCGCTTCGTCGCGACGGAACGTACTTGTTAGTCGCCGACCAGCCGGCGATTCATAGCACCAGGAGAGGACCGTCCGACGATGCCGGCCGACCAGACTCTGACCTGCCGCGACTGCGGCCAATCATTCACGTTCACGAGCGGTGAGCAGGAGTTCTATACCAGCCGCGGCTTCAGTGAACCAACTCGCTGCCCGGACTGTCGTGCCGCGCGCAAGGCCGAGCGCAACGCTGGCGGTGGCGGCTACAGCTCCTACGGCTCGAGCGGCGGCTATGGCGGCGGTGGCGGGCGCAGCGGTCCGCGACAGATGTACTCGGCGACCTGTTCGAGCTGTGGCCAGGAAGCACAGGTGCCGTTCCAGCCCAGCAATGACAAGCCGGTCTATTGCTCGGATTGCTTCCAGCAGCGCGGTGCGGGCCGCGGCGGCGGCGGCGGCTACGGTGGTCGCTCAGGTGGTCGGGGTCGGTACTAGCGTTAACGAATAAATCACACAACCCCAATACCAAACGGGCAGCATCTTCGTAGAACCCCATCGGAAGGGACTGCCCGATGTCCTGGTCCGCCGCCGCTCCGTCGCGTCCTGCCCCGGTCAATCACGCTGCACTGGGCTTCGCTCTCGCCAGGCTCCGACCGCTCGCCCGGCTAGTCGTGGTCGGCGCTGCCCTCGTGGTGGCGCTCGTCCTCGACTGGTCCTCGTCCCTGAACGGCTATCCGGCTGCCGCCGCGTACAGCATCGCGCTGCTGCTCGCGAGTCAATCTCTGGCGCCACAAGGCGTGGCAGTGCTGGTCTCGCACGACCTGCGCAGTCCGCTGAGCACGATCCGCGGCTACGCCCAGCTCGCGCGGCGGCGCACTCCCGACGTGGTCCACGAGCTGGCCACCATCGAGACAGTCGCCGACCGCATGCGTCGCACGCTGGACGATCTTCTCGATACCGCTCACCTCCAGGCTGGGCAGCAGCTAGCACTGCAGTGCGCCGCGACCGATCTGGTCGCGCTCGTCCAGCGCGCGGTCGCAGACCGCCGGATTACCGCGCCCGACTGCAGTTTCAGCCTGTCGGCCGCGGCGGCGCCGCTCATCGGCTATTGGGATGCGATCCGCGTCGAGTGAGTGGTGAGCAACCTGCTCGACAACGCCGTCAAGTACAGCTCAGCCAACACCGCTATCGAGGTCGTGCTCGAACAGCGCGCCGGCCACGCTGTGCTGCACGTTCGCGACCATGGCATCGGTATCCCCGCCGATCAACTGTCGGCGGTCTTTCAGCCGTTCCAGCGCGCCAGCAACACGGGCGCGATCGGCGGCAGCGGACTCGGTCTGGCCAGCGCGAGCGCGGTGATCGCGCAGCACGGTGGCTCGATCGAGGTGGCCAGCCGCGAGGGCGAGGGCAGCACGTTCATCGTCCGGCTGCCCTTCGCAATCGCGTAATCGGTACTACTTCTTCTTCCTGGTCTCGCCGTGCTCGCGGCGCGTCTTGTTGACGGTTCGGGCCGCGCGCTCTTCGGCTTCGCCCTTGGAGACGCCCTTGTCCTCGTAGCTGTCCTTGATGTGTTCGTATTGTCGGGCGCGTTTGCTTCCTTCTTTGACTCCGCGTGGCATATGCGTGTGGTCCTCCGTAGCGTGTAGATGCAAACCGCAGACCAGCGTCAGGCGCAATCGGCGAGCTGATACCCGAGCCCCGGCCGCGTTTCGACCACGACAGCGTCCGGATCGACCTGCCGTTCAGGGGTGCGTTTGAGGCATCCCTGCCAGGAGATCGCGACTCTCGAGTTGAGCAGAGGGCAGGCGGTTCAGCCGTTGCGTGCTGCGCGGGTCAATCAACAGGTCCATGACCAGGTCGAGGACGTCGCGCCAGTCGTTTGGGCAGTTCACAAACCTGGCCATCTCTTGCAGGACCTTTGGGGCAACGAGCGGCAGGCCGCGGTCGATGGCGGCCTTCGTGAGCCCAAGCCGTTGCGCGGGGTCGTCGTACTTGATCCGCGCGTTGACTGCATCTGGGAGCACCGCCACGCCTGTTACGTTGACCAGCTTGCGATTGATCTCCTGGAGGACATCACGCAGCACGGCGATCAGCTCGACGTCAGCACTGGTAGCACGCTCTTGCGCGGCGTTGACGAACGGGAAGCGCAGCACTCCGCCTACTTTCGCGGTGGTTGGGCCAACGGGGGCGCCGCTGGCCAAGCTGGCTTTGAGCTCGGCCAGCACGCTGCCGCTGCCCAGACGTGCCCGGGTGATCAACCGGTTGGCCTCACCCAGCACCTCCCGTGCGCTGGATTCGGCGGCTGGATCGGCCGCGGGTGCCACCATCAGCGGCATCTGCAGACTGCCACGCAGGCCAAGCATGATTTCCATCGCCCCTTCCCAGTGGGGCGCGTTGCGCAACGCGTCGGAGTCTTTGATCTGGGCGACCGTCCACGACCCGAGATAGGCGTTATCCTCGGTCGCCGTCCTCGCGCCGTGCGACGTCTCGTGGACGAGGGCCGAAATGCGCTGGTTGGCGGCCAGCGCACCCCAGGCGCGGGTGATGGTCATCGTCGCCGCACTCGTCTTGCCACGGCCTTCGTTTTGCAGCACCGTGCCGCCCGCATCCAGGGTGCCCGCGCGGTCGACTTTGCGTCGGTCGGGCAGGGCGTACACATCCAACTGGGTGGCGATGGCGCCGAGTCCCTCCTTCGCCAGTTGCACCATCTCGGGGCGATTGCCGAAGACGTCGGCCAGGATCCTGTCCTGGCCCTGAAGGAGCCCCAGCTGAGTCCTGGTGTCCGCCAGCGATTGCAGGAACAGTTTGTCGAGCGCGTCCGCTTCCGCGCCGGTCATGGCGACTGGTACGGACGCGTCGACCTTGCCGCCCTGCTGCCGAAACTTCTCCTCGGCGTCGTTGACAAACCTGACGTATCCGTCGAGGCGTTTCCAGGCCAAGTCGACGTCCCCGCTCGCTACGTCGGCTTGCATCTTGTCATTGAGCAGCACCAGCTTTGCCCAGGCGCTGGGATCATTCACGACGCGATTGATGGCCGCCGAGCGGTGCTCGATCACTCGCGCGTAAGCGCCGATCACCGCTGGGCGGTCTTTCGGATCGTGGACTTGCAGCGGTGCGAGCATGCGCTGGATGCGGTCGCCGGGTGATGACGTGGCCCGGCCAATCAACTGGCGCGCGACTTGATTGCCTTGCGCTCGCTGCAAATCCGTTGCGAGCCGCACGCGGCCACTGCCCGAGGTGCGCCGAGCGAGCCTGGCGATGCTGGCGGCGTACGGCTGCCCGGCGCTCACAGGCGGAAGCGCGGCATCGGGCGCAGCCGTGGTGGGCGGGGAGCTGACGCGCCGTCTGAGGCTGGTCGAAGTCGGCGAGGAGTCGTGAGCGCCAGTCGGCGCCGCCGTCACGTGGCCGATACTACTGCATCAGGCGCCGCCGCCTGCCGCGAACCTGTCGCGCGAAGCACCTCGCCGACCACACCTGAACCCGCTCGTGCCGAGCCGTCCCGGCCACGAGCTCCACGCTCAGCTGCAGCTGCTCGACCACGCTCATCCGCTGTACCGCGCGCGCCAGCGCTGGGCGCGCGTCCATCACCTCGCGCACCAGCGCGATCCTCTCCCAGGCCGAGAGCTCGGCCAACCAGTCGCCAATCCGTCGGCCAGCCGGTAGCGCGCCCGCCAGCCAGTCCGCCACAAGGTCGTGTCTCGTCATCACGTGACCCAAGCTAGCTGGGCACGATGACAGCTAGCGTGTCGCAACAACGAATCCCAACTGGCAGCTTCCGGCACCGGACCGTTACACCTCAAACGAAGAAACGGCGCGATGCCCAAGGAGTTCATCAAGCACAACCGGCTGGCGCGCCTGATGCGCATCACCAACCTGCTGTACCACAACCCGAAGGGGCTCACCGCCAGGCAGATCGCCGACCGCATCCAGATGACCACGCGGACGGTCTACCGCGACATCCAGGTGCTGGAGCTGGACGCCAACATCGCCGTCTGGCGCGACAACGGTCGCTTCGGTGCCCACCAGACCGACTTCCTGCCGCCCCTCAAGCTAACGCTCGAGGAAGCCGTGACCCTCTTTCTGGCGGTCAGGCTCATGCAGCGCCATCAGGACCACCTCGATCCGCACGTGGTCAGCGCCTTCGAAAAACTCGCCAATATCTTCCCCAAGCCACTCGAGCAGCACGTCCAGGCCACGGTCGCCTCGCTCGCCGACCTCCCCAGAAACGACACCAGAACGCGGATCTTCGACCTCCTGGCGACCGGCTGGGCCGAGGGTCGCAAAGTGCGCATCCGCTACAGCAGCGCCAGCGGCGCTCAAACAGCAACCCATGACAGGGTGATCGCGCCGTACTTCCTCGAGCCGAACCCGAGCGGCCACAGTCGCTACGTCATCGGCCACGACAGCTATTCGGACAAGGTGCGCATCTTCCGCGTCGAGCGCATCGCCAGCGCACAGCTGACTGCCGAGTTCTTCAAGCAACCCGAAGACTTCGATATCGCCGAGCGCTTCAGGAAGTCGTGGGGCGTCTCCTACGAGGACCTGGTGACGGTCCGCCTGCGCTTCCACGATCAGAACGCGGCCAGACGCGTGCGCGAAAGCCGCTGGCATGCCTCTCAGAAGTTCGAAGACGCACCCGACGGCACCCTGATCATGACGCTGCAAGTCGGCGGCCTGCTCGAGATCACCCCGTGGGTCCTGAGCTGGGGCAGCGCCGTCGAGGTTCTGGATCCGGCCGAGCTCCGACACAGCATCGCCCGAACGGCCAGTGAGATGATCGCGCGCAATTCGGCCAAACGATCGTGACACCCAAGCTGTCGCTCGCGCCGCGGATTCTCAACGCGTTCGCACTCATGAACGCCTATGTCAAGCTCCTCGCGCTCGTGTTTCTAATCGGCCTGATCATGCCGCCCGCCGCGGCTGCCATCGCTTGCGCCGCGACGACTGCCGCCGCCTTCATATGGCTACTGCTGTGGATGGCCTCGCGAGACAACGACTGATGGACTCAGCGCCGCGCCACCGCATCGCGCTCGTGCGTCCTGGCGCAGCGTCGCTGGCGTGGCTCGACACCACGCTGCGTAAGCTGCAAGGCGCTGACCCGCTCCAGCCGGTGACCATCGTCGCACCGAGCCCATACATGGTGGCCGTGCTCCGCCAGCGACTCGCCGAACGCGGCTCCGCCAACGTCAGATTCGACGTACAACTGCGTCCGATCGCCGAACGCATCGGCCGCGCCCGAGGCAGCCGCGCCTTCGCCCGGCCGCTCAGCGGTCCGCTCGAAGACGCCGCGATCCGTGTCGCGGTGCGCGAATCGGCCGGCTCCGTGCTGCAGCCGTTGGCCGGCAACCGTTCGCTCCAGGAGTCGCTGCGCTCTCTATTCCGCGAATTGGGCCACCTCGAGGAAGATGACGCCGCACTGGAGCTGGTGGCCGCCGGTGGCAGCGTCGGCGCAGCAGCCAGGCGCGCCTACGAGTCGTATGCCGCGCTCACGCAGGAGTTCCCCGATATCCCGCGCCAGCTCCGCATCGCCGCTCACCTCGCAGCCGAGTCTGGATCGCCGTGGGCTGCCGACCTCGGCCCGCTGGTCTTCTACCTGCCCCAGCGCCTCGACGCCGCCGAACAGCAGTTCCTGCACGCCCTCGCGCGCCACGTTCCACTGGCGATCGCGCTGCCGTGGCTGGACGACGACGACACCGATCGCCCGATCCGCGACCTCGCGCAGTCCCTCGCGCACACGCTGAATGCCGAAGTCGAGCCCCACGACCCAGCCCAGCAGCGGCCCAGTGTGCACGTGATCAGCGCCCCCGATCCAGAAGAAGAAGCGCGCGCCGTGGTTCGCCGCGTGCTCTCCGACATGGAGGCGGGGGTGCCGATGTGGCGGATGGCCGTGCTGTACACGTCCGAAGACCTGTACGCGCCACTGGTCCGCGAAACGCTCGATGCCGCCGCGGTGCCCTGGCACAGCGCCCTCGGCCGCCCCGCGTCCGCTGGTCTCGCCGCCCGCTCGCTCCTGGCGCTGCTGGGCCTCAGAGAGCGCGGATTCGCGCGCGAGACGGTCCTCGATTGGCTCGCGGCGCGTCCAACCGTTACCGCCACGGAGGCGGATCCTTTGCCCGAGGTGCCGATCAGCGCCTGGGATCGTCTCTCTCGCCGTGCGCAGGTACTGCAGGGCGCCGAGCAGTGGATCGGGCGTGTCGAACGGCTGATCAAGACCCTGGAGTTCGAGGAGCAACAACGCCAGGACTGGCGCGCCCAGGCCCTCGCGCACGAGGCGCTCGAAGACACGCCGCGTCCCGTGCACGACCTCGAGCACGCGCAGGCCATCCTGGCAGCGATCCGCCAACTGGATCGCGCCACCCGCCCACCGCGCGAGCCCGCCACGTGGCAATCGCTGGTCGAGTGGGCCACGTCGTTGCGCCGCACGTACGTACCCGACGACCCCGCCTGGCCCGATTCGGAACGTCAGGCGGCCAAAGCGCTCGACGCGGCGCTGGAGAGTCTGCAGCAGTCGAGCGCACTGGAGCCGACCACGACGGTCCCCGCGTTTCGCGACGCACTGGCAGCTGCGCTCGAATCGCGCCGCCTGGACGAGGGCGTGGCCGGCCGGGGTGTATTAGTGGGGCCGCTCGGCGCGAGCATGGGCGCGGCGTTCGAACGCGCCTACGTCCTGGGGATGGCCGAAGGGTTCGTGCCGGGCAGGCCCGCCGCGGATCCCCTCACCGCTGGCAACGGCGGCCACGTCGACCCGCTAGGCCGTCAGCAACGTCAGCGCGCCGCTGAGCGCCGCGGGTTCCTCGCTGCTCTGGCCAGTAGCGACTCGGTGTGCCTGAGCTTCGCCCGAACCGATGGCGCCGCTCGCGCGAGCTACCCATCGCGTTGGCTGCTCGAGGTCGTCGCACGGATCGAAGGTATTCCCGCGCTGTTCGCCTCTGACTTCAGCAAACTGTTCGGGTC
>WNGA01011764.1_pt1 | contig 28724 bp, 26 predicted proteins | sample 5400061 | NCBI WGS metagenome assembly WNGA01 (sample SAMN13153366, study PRJNA577476) | soil metagenome | isolation source: 100 cm soil or saprolite under grassland replicate 2 | place: USA:California | collected 2016-06-15
CTCCCACGTCGACCACAAGGGGCGCCTGAAGGTCGTGCGCTACTGGGCGATGTCTCCCGTCGGTGGCGTCGCCGAGCCTCGGAACGAGGTTGACGCGGTTCGCTGGGTCGGTGTGGCTGAGGCGGCTGGCGTGCTCACCTACGAGGCTGACCAGTCCCTCTTGACGACCTTCTCCGCCATTGTGGCCGGCGGCGGGGCCCGCTGACCCGGCGGGAGGTCGTGGGGATCACGACCTTCGTGTGGGCTCGGGAGTTCTTCGCCCCTTGGCCGCCGGCAGCGTGAAGCGCACCGTCGTGCCCCGCCCGGGCTCGCTCTCGATCCCGAGCTCCCCGCCGTGGGCGAGCACCAGATGCTTGACGATGGCGAGGCCCAGACCCGTGCCGCCCAGCTCGCGCGAGCGCGCCTTGTCCACGCGGTAGAACCGCTCGGTGATGCGCGGCAGGTCCGACGATGGGATGCCGACGCCCGTGTCCGCGACCGACACCTCGACCGCGCCCTGCTCCGTCTCGGACGCCCGGATCGTGACGGCGCCGCCCCCCGGCGTGTACTTCACCGCGTTGTCCACGAGATTGATCAGGATCTGGGCGAGGCGGTCGTGATCGGCCCGGACGGACGGCAGCCCGGGCGGCATCTCCACCCCCACCGTGACCCCGCCCGCCTCGGCCCGCGGCAGGACGACCGCGAGCACCGAATCGAGGACCTCATCGAGACGCGTCGGCGCCAGGCGCAGTGACACCTTGCCGAGCTCGATGTTCGACAGATCCGTGAGGTCGTCGATCAGCCGCCCGAGGCGCTCGGTCTGACGGTGGACGATGTCGAGGAACCGGCGAGCGTTCTCCGGCTCGTCCAGGGCGCCGCCGAGGAGCGTCTCCACGTAGCCGTGGATGGCCGTCAGCGGGGTGCGCAGCTCGTGCGAGACGTTGGCCACGAACTCCGTCCGCACCTGCTCGAGCCGCCGCAGCTCGGTAATGTCGTGGAGCACGATCACGACCCCGATCTCGCCCGCGGCCAGGAGCAGCGGCACGCCGTGCACCTGGAGGACGCGCCCCGCCGGAGACGTGAGGCTCACCTCGCGCCGCACCACGGTGCCGGCGGCGGCACTGCGGCTCCCGCGGAACACCTCGTGCAGCTCCGCGTTGCGGATCACCTCGAGGAACGGCTTGCGCTCTCCGCGCACCGCGCCCAGATTGAAGATGGCCCGCGCTCGCTCGTTCATCAGCAGGATGTGCTCGTGGCCGTCGACGGCGATGACGCCCTCGACCAAGCCGTCGAGGATGGCCGTGACCTTGGCTCGCTCCTGCTCCAGGTCCTCGATCTTCTCGCGCAAGCGCGCCGCCATGACGTTGAGCGAGCGGCCCAGGGTCCCGATCTCGTCCACGGAGCGTGTCGGCGCGCGGACCAGGAAGTTGCCCTGGCTCATCTGGCGCGCGATGGACTGCATCTCCACGACCGGTCGGGTGACGCGCCCCGCCACGAAGAGCCCGATCGCGAAGGCCACGAGCAGCGCCACCGCCCCGCCGGCCAGCATCACTTGGTGGAGCCTGGCGTAGGATGCGGTGACGGCCGACAGGGGGAGGGCCAGGCGCAGCACGCCGATCACCCGCCCGGTATCCAGGACCGGCAGCGCGACATAGAGGAGCGGCGCCTGAACGGTGGCACTGCGCCTGACATCCCGGCCCACGCGTCCCCCGAGCGCCGCCTTCACTTCCGGACGATCGCCGTGGTTCTCCAGCCGCCCGAGATCCTCGGCCGATCGCTCGGACTCTCCGACCACCCGCCCGTCGGTGCCGATGAGGGTCACCCGCGCCCCCGTGGGCCTCGATCCCCGTGCCACGAAGGCCTGAGCCGGCGCCGGGTCGGCGCCCGCCCGGAGCGCCTCCCGCGCCTCGTCGTGCAAGACCCTCCCGATCGACGCGAGCCGGGCCTCGAGCGACTCGACCGCGAACTGCTCGAGGGTGTGATCGAGATAGAGCCCCGCCGACAGGGACGTGACGGCCACGAATCCGACCAGGGTGAGCGTGAGCTTCAGCGCGATCCGGCGCCGGATGGCGCGGAGCAGGAAATGCATCAGGCCTCCGGATCCAGCCGGTAGCCGACGCCCTTGACCGTCACGATGCGCCGTCCTTCATCGCCGAGCTTCACGCGCAGCCGCCTGACGTGGACATCGACCGTGCGCGACTCCAGCTCGCCCGCCGCCGCATAGCCCCACACCCGGTCCAGGAGAAACTCGCGGGCGAGCACGCGGCCACCGGCCTCGGCCAGCGCGCGAAGGAGGGCGAACTCCTTGGGGGTCAGCCCGACCGGGGCTCCATCGACGCGCACGGTGTGGCGAGCCACATCGATGAGCAGCTTGCCGGTGACGATCGGCGCGGCGCCGGCGGGAGCCCGCGAGCGCCTGAGGACGGCCCGGATGCGGGCCACGACTTCCCTCGGGGAAAAGGGCTTCACGATGTAGTCGTCGGCGCCCAGCTCGAGCCCGAGGACGCGGTCGACCTCCTCCCCTTTCGCCGTGAGCATCACGATGGGGAGCGGCGCGGTCGCAGGATCCTGGCGCAGCCTGCGACAGACCTCGAGCCCGTCCATCTCGGGGAGCATCAGATCCAGCAGGACCAGATCGGGCGGCCTCGCCCTCACCTGGCGGAGGGCGTCGGCGCCGTTGGTGGACTTGACGACCTGGTAGCCTTCCCGCTCCAGGTGAAAGGCGAGCAGACCGCGGATGTCGGGCTCGTCCTCGACGATCAGCACCCGGCTTGCCATGCCGCGCTCATCTTACCAGCGGCGGGTCTCCCCCAGTCTGAAGATCCAGGCGCGATCGGCGCCCATCCCCCGGCGCGCGGCTTCGGCGAGCATGCGCCGCGGCGGCTCGTCGAGCGGCTCGTCGGCGAGGTCGAAGGTCCCCCAGTGGATGCCCAGCAGCACCCGGGCTCTTAGATCTTCGGAGGCCTGCACGGCCTGCTCGGGCGTGGTGTGAGTGAACCGCATGATGGCGGCCGGCACATAGGCGCCGATGGCGATGGCAGAGAGGTCGAAGGGCCCGACCCGCTCGCCCGCCTCCTTGAAGCCTCCGAAGTAGCCGCTGTCGCCGCCGAAGTACAACCGCCGGCTCGCGCCGAGCAGGGCCCAGGAAGCCCAGAGGCGCCGGTCCCGGTCCCAGAGTGTCCGCTGGGCGAAGTGCTGGGCGGGGACGCACACGAAGGAGAGCCCGCGATGCTCGCGCGTCTCCCACCAGTCCAGCTCCTCGACCCGGGTGATCCCGTTGCCCGCCAACCAGGCCTTCAGCCCAAGCGGCACGAGGAAGAGCGGGTCATGGGCGGAAGCCAGCCGCTTGACGGTCGGGAGGTCGAGATGATCGTAGTGATCGTGAGAGATGACGACGACGTCGATGCGCGGAAGGTCCTCGAAGACCAGGCCAGGCGGACTGAGCCGCCGCGGTCCCGCCCAGGACAGGGGGCCCGCGCGATTCCCCCAGTGGGGATCGGTCAGGACGTTCACCCCGTCGAGCTGAATCAGCAGGGTCGAGTGCCCGATCCAGGTCACGCTCGGGTTCGCCGTCCCCGCCCGGAGCGTGGCGCCGTCGTTGGCCACGCGCGGAGCGTCGAAGCTCCGCGGCGACACGAGGCTCGCCAAGACGCGGCGGGCGAAGAAGCTCCAGCGCGTCCAGCCGTCGGGGCGCTTGAACTCCGGATCCGGGTTCCTGAAGCCGCCCGCGACGTGATGCGAGGACTGGCCGGGAAGGGGCTCGGTCCCGACGCCGGCGCACCCCACCCACAGGAGGGTCAGCGCGAGAAGAACGCGTCGGGGGCGCACACACCGGAATGTACCCGTGACGCACGCGTCCCACCAGCGCGACGGGGCACGTCGCTGAGAACAGCTCTCGTTTTCAGTGGCCGGCAGGCTCTGTCACCGGCCTGCTTCCGTCCGCGGAGACGCGGGCCGAGGGCAAGAGCCCGAGCAGCCTGAGCCGCTTGCGCAGCGTGTTGCGATTGATCCCGAGAAGCCGTGCGGCCTTGAGCTGATTGCCTCCCGACAGCTCGAGGGCCTGGCGCAGCAAGGGCAGCTCGATCCGTGTCATGACGCTTCGGTAGAGCCGCCCACTCTCCACGAGAGCCGCCTGGCGGACGAAGCCGGGCACTACCGTGTTCACGAACTCGTCGAAGTTGGCGATTGCCGTGGAATCAGTCATCGGTCCTCCAGCTGATCTAGCAGCAATCATTGTGCCGTCGAGGGTCTCAGGAAAATCACGCGGTTCGAAGGCGCGGGAGGCCCGTTCAGCTCGCGATGCCCACGGCAGGAGCAGGGATGCCTAGAGCTTGCGCAGACACAGCGCCTCCAGTCCCAGGAGACGGTGGCGGGCGACGGTCCAGAGCGCCCCGACCGCCTCGTGGAGCACCGGAGCCGATGGACAGAGAAGTCGGGCCAGGAGGCCGCCGCGGCCGAGTGGCGTCACGCCCACGCGCGCATCGAGTCGGGCCGCGTCGACGACGGCGACCAGCTCGTCGGTGAGCCGATCCCACTCCTCCCGCGCCGGCGCCATCGCCACGAAGGTGGCGACATAGCCATGCCCCTCGGCTCCACCCAGGCCCGCCCGCGAGCGCGCGCCGGGGAGCCGGGCGCGTTCCCTCAACAGGAGGCCGCGCCGATCTCTCACGACGATCGCGCTGTCGAGCTCATCGAAGCGCCAGCGCTCCCCCCGGGCGATTCGGCCGACGGCCCAGGCGTCGAGGGCGATGAGCGTGGACTCTGGCGCCAGCGCCACCTCGATGCGCTGGCGCAGCCGCGCCCCGGGCGAGGGAATCAGATGATCCGGGAGATACTCGAGCGCGGCGTCACCCTCGAGGACCGCGGCGAAGCGCTGGACGGCCGGAGCGCCCGCGCTGCGGTACACGCGGGTCGCGGCCGCCGTCGTGAGACAGACGCGGCTGCCGGAGCCGAGGGTGACCGAGGTCTCGACCGCGTCGCCGCCGACCAGCCCGCCGGTCGGGTTGAGCAGCATCAGCGTGGCGACCCCGCTCCCGTCCAGGTCCATGGACTCCAGCGCCTGGAGGGGGAGGGTGAAGCGCCGCTCGGTGAGGACCGTGCGTGCTCCCCGGCGCTCGAAGGCGAGCCGCAGCAGGCCGTCTCGCCCCACGCGCCGGAGAGGCTCTTCAGGACTCGAAGAGCAGGTCGTGGCGGATCCAGTCGACCACGGCGTCGGCTCCGGTGCCGTCCCGGAGATTGGTGAAGACAAACGGCCGGCCTCCTCTCATGCGCTTGGCGTCTCGCTCCATCACGGCGAGGTCGGCGCCGACATGCGGCGCCAGATCGATCTTGTTGATGACGAGCAGACCCGATCGCGTGATGCCGGGTCCGCCCTTGCGGGGGATCTTGTCGCCCTCGGCCACGTCGATGACATAGATGGTGGCGTCCACCAGCTCCGGACTGAAGGTGGCGGCCAGGTTGTCCCCCCCGCTCTCGACGAAGAGGAGCTCGAGATCCGGGAACCGGCCGCGCAGCTGGTGGACCGCCTCGAGGTTGACCGACGCGTCCTCCCGGATGGCGGTGTGCGGGCAGCCGCCCGTTTCCACCCCGATCACGCGCTCGGCGGGCAGCGAGCCACGACGGATGAGGAACTGGGCGTCCTCCTGGGTGTAGATGTCGTTGGTGATCACCGCCATGTCATATCGATCGCGAAGACGCAGCGCCAGGGCCTCGACGAGAGCCGTCTTCCCCGAGCCCACCGGGCCGCCGATGCCGACCTTGAGCGGCCGGGGAATGCGAGACTCCGCCCTCATGACCGGAACAGCCTCGCCTCGAGCCGCTCGTGCCGTGCCCCCTGGATGTCGACCCCGGGCGTGAAGCTCTCGAGATCGGCGGGGTCACGCCCGGCGGCCTCACGGGCGAGGCGCTCGATGAGCGGGTGAAGTGTCCAGAGCACGCGCTGCCCCTCCAGCTGTCCCATCGGCAACAGCCGCAGGGCGGCGCCGACGAGCAGCGCGGTCGTCGAGTAGAGAAAGGCCGTCGCCGCCTCGAGGCCCGTCCAGCCGAGCGCGCCGCCGGCCATCCCGAACGCCGGAGCATGGTGCCCCGGGGCCCGGCCCGCATCGACCTCGCCGAGGTACGCCGCGAGCCGAGCGTCACCGGTGAGCGAGGCCGACACGCGCAGGGTCTGCCGCCCCATCTGGCGGCTTCCCTCGCGGAACTCCCGCACCGGCTTCATGGCCTCGACCGTCTCGTCCAGTCTGCGGCAGCCATCCACGTCGCCCGCCTTCATGGCGTCGAGCGCGCCGGCGGCCGCCGCCGCATCGCACGGACCGCTGGACCCCTCCAGCTGAGCCGCGAGGAACCGTGTGAGCTCCTCACCGTCGCGCACGATGCCCGCCTGGCAGTAGCTCTCGAGGCCGAAGGAATGCGCATAGCCACCGGTCGGGAAGGCGGTGTCGCCGAAGTGCAGCAGCGAGAGAAGGCGCGAACCAGCCGGCATCATGCGCGGACCGAAGGCGCCGCCCTCACCCCGAGCCTCTTCCATTCCGAGGGAGCGGGGGCCATATCTACGGGGCTAGCCACGGCGGGGCTGCGACTCGTGATCGCCATGTCCGTCGAGCGGGCTCCCGCCGGGCTCGTGCCGGTGACCGCCCCCCAGCGGATCGAAGACCGCTTGCCGGCGCGCCCAGCGAACCCCCAGGCGCGACAGCAGCTGCTCCATCGCGGCGTCGTCGGGCACGAGCAAGCGCTCGCCGTCGAGCGCCAGGGGGAAGTGACGGTTGCCGACGTCGAACGCGATCCTGATGGCCTCGGCGCGATCGCGCGGCGCGACCACCAGCACCGGCTCGGGGCGGCCCTCGACGGCGAGGTACCAGTCCGCCTCGACGGCGACGACGTCACCGGGCCGGAGCATGCTGCCCGTCGGCAGCGCGAGGGCGACCTCGCGTCCGCCCGTGGTCGTCACGCGCTTGCGGGTCCAGCGCCGCTCTTCCCAGGCGAGCCGGAGCGTGTCCCGCTCCTTGCCGCTGAGCGCCGCCGGATCCACACGAGAGCGCCCCTCGGTGATCACTATCATGACCGACGCATTCCTAGAAGAGGAAGTAGCGCTGCGCCATCGGCAGGGTCCGCGCCGGCGCGCAGGTGAGCAGTTGACCGTCGGCGCGCACCTCGTAGGTCTCGGGGTCCACCTCGATGCGCGGGCAGTAGTCATTGCCGACCATGGACGCCTTGCCGAGCCCGCGGCAGCGGCCGACGGCGCTCGTCATCTTCCTGAGCCCGAGCCGGCTCGCGACCCCGTCCTCCAACCCCGCCCGCGAGAGAAACGTCATCGAGGTCGAATGCACGGCCCCGCCATAGGCCGCGAACATGGGGCGGTAGCGGACAGGCTGGGGAGTCGGGATCGACGCGTTGGGATCGCCCATCGCGGCCGTCACGATGAACCCGCCCTTGAGCACCAGCTCCGGCTTGACGCCGAAGAAGGCGGGCTTCCAGACGACCAGGTCGGCGAGCTTGCCCACTTCCACCGAGCCGACCTCGTGGGCGATGCCGTGGGAGATGGCGGGGTTGATGGTGTACTTGGCGACATAGCGCTTGGCGCGCCAATTGTCGCTGCGCCCGTCGCCCGGCAGCGCTCCCCGCTGCCGCTTCATCTTGTCGGCCGTCTGCCAGGTACGCATGATGACCTCGCCGATGCGCCCCATGGCCTGGGAATCCGAGGAGAGCATGCTGATGGCCCCCAGATCGTGGAGGACATCCTCGGCGGCGATGGTCTCGGCGCGGATGCGCGACTCGGCGAAGGCGAGGTCCTCCGGGATCTTCGGGTTCAGGTGGTGACACACCATGAGCATGTCCAGATGCTCGTCCATGGTGTTCACGGTGAAGGGCATGGTCGGATTGGTCGAGGACGGCAGGCAATTGGGCTCGCCGCAGACCCGGATGATGTCGGGCGCGTGGCCGCCTCCCGCGCCTTCCGTGTGATAGGTGTGGATGGTGCGGCCCTTGAACGCGCGGATGGATTCCTCCACGAACCCCGCCTCGTTCAGCGTGTCGGTGTGGATCGCCACCTGGACGTCCATCTCCTCGGCCACCGCCAGGCAGGCGTCGATGGCGGCGGGGGTCGTCCCCCAGTCTTCGTGGAGCTTGAGCCCGATGGCGCCCGCCTGGACCTGTTCCCGGAGCGGATCGGGCCGCGAGGCATTCCCCTTGCCGAGAAAGCCGAGGTTGATCGGAAGCCCATCCGCTGCCTCGAGCATCCGGTGGATGTTCCAGGCGCCCGGCGCGCAGGTCGTGGCATTGGTCCCGGTGGCGGGGCCGGTGCCGCCGCCGATGAGCGTGGTCATCCCCGCCGCCAGCGCCTCGTCCACGAGCTGGGGGCAGATGAAGTGGATATGGGAGTCGATGCCGCCGGCCGTCACGATGCGTCCCTCGCCCGCGATCACCTCCGTCGACGCGCCGATGACCATCCCCGGGGTGACCCCGGCCATGATGTCGGGATTCCCCGCCTTGCCGATCCCCGCGATGCGCCCGCCCCGAATGCCGATGTCGGCCTTGACGATGCCCCAGTGGTCGAGGATCAGCGCGTTGGTGATCACGAGATCGAGCACGCCGTCGCCCGCGGTCGCCCGGGCCGACTGCCCCATGCCGTCGCGGATCACCTTGCCGCCGCCGAACTTCACCTCGTCGCCGTACGTCGTGAAGTCGCGCTCGACCTCGATCAGGAGTTCGGTGTCGGCCAGCCGCACCCGATCGCCGACGGTCGGACCGTAGAGATCGGCGTATTGACGGCGCGGGATCCGGAGGCTCATGAGCCCGCCCCCTGGAATCCCGCGTCGGCCGCGCGCCCGAGGCTCTGGTGTTTCCGATCGCCGGCGGTGGAGCCCTCCGTCAAGGCGTTGAGCCCGTAGACCGCGCGCGCGCCGCCCAGCTCCACCAGCGTGACGACCTTCTCGTCGCCCGGCTCGAAGCGCACCGCCGTTCCCGCCGCGATGTCGAGTCTCATGCCGAAGGCGTGGGCACGCTCGAAGCGCAACGCCCTGTTGGCCTCGAAGAAGTGGAAGTGCGAGCCGACCTGGATGGGCCGGTCGCCGGTGTTCGCGACCGTGAGCCGGACGGTCCGCCGCCCGGCATTGGCCTCGATCTCCCCTTCGCCCAGCAGGTACTCACCAGGAATCATGACCGACTCTCCCACGCCCCCTCACCCTGCCCTCTCCCCCTTCGGGGGCGAGGGTCCGAGACTCCCTCTCCCCTCTGGGGAGAGGGCAGGGTGAGGGGCAATCTATCGGATCGGGTGATGAATCGTGACGAGCTTGGTGCCGTCCGGGAAGGTGCCCTCCACCTGCACCTCGTCCAGCATCTCGGGCACGCCCTCCATCACGTCCGCGCGCGTCAGGATGGTGATGCCGAAGGCCATCAGGTCCGACACCGAGCGGCCATCGCGGATCCCCTCCAGCACGTCGGCGGTGATGAGCGCCAGCGCCTCCGGATGGTTCAAGCGCAGCCCGCGGGCGCGCCGCCGGCGGGCCAGCTCGGCCGCCATGAAGATGAGGAGCTTGTCCTGCTCGCGTGGTGTGAGGTGCACGTGAGTGCCCGCGCGCTACACGGTGAGGTGTTCGCGCACCATATCGTGACGCAGATCGGCGGTCGCGCCGCGCGACACGATGGTGCCCTTGCGCATGATGGCGTAGGAGCCGGCCAGGCGCCAGGCGAACTCGAGGTACTGCTCGACGAGCAGCACGGCGAGCCCCCGGCCCTTGATGCGCCCGATGACCTCCTCGATCTGCAAGATCACCGAGGGCTGGATCCCCTCGGTGGGCTCGTCCAGCAAGAGGAGCTTGGGGCGGGCGAGGAGGACGCGGGCGATGGCGAGCTGCTGCTGCTCGCCCCCGGAGAGCACGCCCCCCTTGCGCCCGAGCAGCGACTTGAGCCTGGGGAACAGCTCGAAGACGCCGTCCAGGTCCTCCCGGGAACCCGCAACCCCGTTGCGGCGGCCCGAGCGCAGCCCGAGGAGCCCGATCCGGAGGTTCTCCCGCACGGTGAGGCTGGGAAAGATCTCGCGCCCCTGCGGCACATAGCCGATGCCCGCGGCCGCGCGCTCCTCCGGCCGGCGGCCGGCCAGGTCCGCGCCGTCGAAGGCGATGCGACCCGAACGGATCGGCAGGAGGCCCATGATGCTCTTGAGGAGGGTGGTCTTGCCCACTCCGTTCCGCCCCATCAGGCAGACCACCTCGCCCGCGGGCACCTCCAGCGAGACGTCCCACAGGACCTGGCTTTCCCCGTAGGCGACGTCGAGGCCGCGGATCTCAAGCATGGGAATCCCGGCTCCGTCCCAGATACACCTCCATCACGCGCTCGTCCCTCTGCACCTGGTCCACCGGGCCCTCGCAGAGCACCTGGCCTTCGTGGAGCACCGTGACCGTGCGAGCGATGTTGCGGACGAACTCCATGTCGTGCTCGATCACGAGGACCGAGCGCTCCTCCGCCACCGCTTGCAGGAGGCGGCCCGTCTTCTCGGTCTCCTCGTCCGTCATGCCCGCCACCGGCTCGTCCACGAGCAGGAGCTCCGAGTCCTGGACCAGCACCATGCCGATCTCGAGCCACTGCTTCTCCCCGTGACTCAGCCCGCCGGCCCGCTCGTCCGCGTGTCCGGCGAGCCCGATGCTCTCGAGGGCGACGTCGATGCGTCCGCTCTGGGCCGGGTCCAGGCGGGCGGCCAGGGTGGCGAAGACCCCCTTGCTCGACCTGGCCAGGGAGAGCTCCAGGTTCTGGCGCACGGTCAGGTTCGCGAAGACGGACGGGGTCTGGAACTTCCGCCCGATGCCAAGCGCGGCGATCTCGTTCTCCCGCCGGCCGACCAGGTCGGTGTGCTTGCCGAAGATGACCCGTCCCGAGGTCGGCTGGACCTTGCCGGAGATGACGTCGAGCAGGGTCGTCTTGCCGGCGCCGTTCGGGCCGATGACGACGCGGAGCTCGCGGTAGTCCATGTAGAAGTTCAGCTCCCGCAGCGCCTTGAAGCCGTCGAAATCGACGGTCACGTCCTCGAGGTAGATGATGGAGCCCTGGGCCGAGCCGGCGACGGTCACCGCGACACCTCCGTCAGGACGACGCGCCCCGCTCCCCCTTGGGGAGAGGGCCCGCGTGAGGAGCCTCGATGGCCGCGCGCCGGCGACCCGGGCCGGATCGCCGCAGGTGACCGATGAACTTCTGCGCGCTCCCCACGACGCCGTCGGGGAAGAACAGGACCACGCCGATGAAGAGGCCGCCCAGGACCAGGAGCCAGAGATCGGGGTAGCTCGTCGTGAGGGTGCTCTGGAGCCAGCTCACCCCGACGGCTCCGACCACCGGCCCCACGAGGGTGCCGCGCCCACCCACCGCCACCCAGATGATCATCTCGATGGAAGGCAACACGCCGATCTTCCGCCACGCCGGCCAGCACCGCCGACACGACGAAGACGAAGAGCTTGAAGGACGCCGGCGAGTAGCCGGCGAAGAGCACCCGCGTCTCGCTGTCGCGGATGGCCACGAGCACCTTGCCGGCCGGCGAGTGGATGATCCAGCGGCAGAGCAGGTAGGCGCCGCACAGGCAGAGGGCGGTGGCCACGTAGAGCCCGCGCTGGGTGCCGGCATCGTTCAGCGTGAAGCCGAAGATGGTCTTGAACCCGGAGAGGCCGTTGGTGCCGCCGAGGTTCAGCGAGTTCCGGTTGAACATGAGCCAGGCCGAGAGGGCGAGGGCCTGGGTGATGATGGAGAAGTACACGCCGCGGATCCGGCTCCGGAACGTGAGGAAGCCGAAGATCCACGCGATGGCGGCGGGCACGGCCACCACCGCGGCGAGGGTGAAGGCCGCGCTGTAGAACGGCCGCCAGAACAGCGGCAGCTCGGTCACCTGGTTCCAGACCATGAAGTCGGGCAGCACATTCCGGTACACGCTCTGGGTGCCGATCTCGAGCATGAGGTGCATCCCCATGGCGTAGGCGCCGAGCCCGAAGAACACGCCGTGGCCGAGCGAGAGCACCCCCGTGTACCCCCAGATCAGGTCGATGCCGAGCGCGAGGATCGCGTAGGCGAGGAACTTCCCGAACAGGTTCAACGTGAAGTCCGAGATGTGCAGCGCCGAGCCCGCCGGCAGCGCGTTCAGCGCCGGCAGCACGAGCACGATGAGGACGGCCGCCGCGCCCAGTCCGCCGCGCTCAAGAGTCCGCATAGCGCCCCTTCATCGCGAACAGCCCGGACGGGCGCCGCTGGATGAACAGGATGACGAAGACCAGGATGAGCACCTTCCCGTAGACGGCGCCGAGAGACGGCTCGATGATCTTGTTGAGGCCGCCGATGCCGAGGGCGGCCAGGATGCTGCCGAGGAGCTTCCCGACCCCGCCCGTCACCACCACCATGAACGAGTCGACGATGTAGTTCTGCCCCAGCTCCGGGCCCACGTTGCCGATCTGGGTGAGCGCGCAGCCGGCCAGCCCGGCCAGCCCGGCGCCGAGGGCGAAGGTGCCGGCATCCACCCAGCGCGCCCGCACCCCGAGACACGCCGCCATGGATCGGTTCTGGGTCACCGCCCGGATGCGCAGCCCGGCGTCGGTCCGGAAGAGCAGGACGTACATGCCGCCGACGCACAGCGCCGCGAGGGCGACGATGAAGAGCCGGTTGTAGGGGAGCTGGACGCCGATCATCACCGGAATCCCGCCGGAGAGCCATCCCGGTGCCGTGACGTCCACGTTGGCGGCGCCGAACCACAGGCGGAGCGCCTGCTGGATGACCAGGCTCACGCCCCAGGTCAGGAGCAGCGTCTCGAGCGGCCGCCCGTACAGGAAACGGATGACGCCGCGCTCGAGGAGGAAGCCCGCCGTTCCCGCCACGAGGAAGGAGACGGGCAGGGCGACGAGGAAGTAGTAGTCGAAGGAGGCGGGCATGTGGAACTGGAACCATCCCTGGACCACGAAGGTGGCGTAGGCCCCCAGCGCCATCAGCTCGCCGTGGGCCATGTTGATCACGCCCATCAGCCCGAAGACGATCGCCAGCCCGAGGGCCATCAGCAAGAGAATGGAGGCGAGCGAGAGCCCCTGGAAGCCGGTCTCGATGGCCTGGGTCAGGAGCCCCCAGCGCTCGATGCGCTTGACGGCGCTCTTCGCCGCCTGCTGCAACGGCGCGAGGCTCTGCGCATCCGCTCCCAGATCACGGAGCCGATCCAGGGCGTTGACGCTCTTGAGTGCTCCGAGTCGCTCCGCGGCCGCCACGCGCTCGACCTCGGACCCCGTGCGCAACCGGATGAGGGCCATCGCCTCCTCGAGGGCGTAGCGGACCCAGCGGTCGTGCTCCCCGGTGAGGGTGTCGGCCAGGATCTGGAGCGCGCCGGCATCGCTCCCATTGCCCATCTTGGTCGCCGCCGCCGTGCGCACGGTCGGGTCCGGATCGCGGAGGTCGTTTTGCCCCGAGAAGGCGTCGATGAGCGGGCGCAGCAGGAGCCGCAGGCTGCGCCCGGCCGACACCTCCTGCAGCGTCGACAGCTCGACGAGCAGCGGCTTGCCCTCGGGGCCGGTGAGGGGCTCACGGCCATAGGCGGAGAAGAGCGGGACGAGGGTCTTGTCGCCTTCCGAGACCTTGTCCCCGACGATGACGGTCTCCTTGCCGCCGCCGGGCGCCTCGCGCACGTACACGCTGCCCTCGCGCAGCGCCTCCAGCAGCGGCAGGATCTTGCGGTCCCCGGTCTTGCCGAGGGCGACCGCCGCCGCCTCCTGGACGGTCGCGTCGCTCGAGGCCACGCCGGCGATGTGCTTGGCGACCTCCGGCGGGGCCGCGGCGCCCGCCGCCGCCGGGGCGGCCAGCCCCGACAGCAGCGCGAGCGCCACGAAGAGCGCCGTGAGCACGACGCCTCTCAGATTGGCCGACTGCTCAAGAGGGTCCAGGTGCGAGGCGGCGCCCGACGGCCGCACGCGAGGCGTACTCCCTGTGCGGTGAGCGCGCGGGCGCCAACGAAGCAGATGGGTCCTTTTCGGCAGCCGGCGAGTGTTTCCGCATCCCATCAGGCCTTCTTCTGATACGTCCCCTGGTGCTTGATCCAGTCGCAGCCCTTGTCCGGGCTCGTGTACTGGCTCCACGGCTCGGCCTTCACGAGCCCCTTGGAGCGCGACACCACCTTGAACTGACCGTCCTTGAGGATCTCACCGATCAGCACCGGCTTGTAGGCGTGCTGGTTGGCCTCGTCCATCTTGATCTTGCCGCCCGGGGCGAGGAACTCCTGGCCGTAGACCGCCTTGCGCACGGTGTCGACCTCGAGCGACTTGGCCTTCTCCGCCGCCTGCTTCCAGATGTAGACGCCGAAGTAGGCGGCCTCCATCGGGTCGTCGGTGACGCGCTTGTCGCCGCCGGGCAGGTTGTTCTTCTTGGCGTAGGCCTTGAAGGCCTGCACGAACTTCTTGTTCTGCGGCGTGTCCACCGACTGGTAGTAGTTCCAGGCGGCGAGGTGGCCGACGAGCGCCGAGGTGTCCATGCCGCGCAGCTCGTCCTCGGCCACGCTGAAGGCCATGATGGGCGCGTTCTCCGACCGCAGCCCCTGGTTGGCGAACTCCTTGTAGAAGGGCACGTTGGAATCGCCGTTGATGGTCGACAGCACCGCCGCGTTGCCGCCGCTCGCGAAGCGCTTGATCTTCCCGACGATCGTCTGGTAGTCCTGATGGTTGAACGGCGTGTATTCCTCGGCGATGGAGTCGGCGGGGATGCCCTTGGCGAGGAGGAACGCCCGCAGGATCTTGTTGGCCGTGCGGGGGAACACGTAGTCGGTGCCCAGCAAGTAGAACTTCTTGTACCCGCCGCCCTCCTTGGACATGAGGTACTCGGCGGCCGGGATCAGCTGCTGGTTGGGGGTGGCGCCCGTGTAGAAGACGTTCTTCGAGCACTCCTCGCCCTCGTACTGCACCGGGTAGAAGAGCAGGCCGTTGTTGTTCTCGAAGACCGGCAGCACCGACTTGCGGCTCACCGACGTCCAGCAGCCGAAGACGACCGCGACCTTGTCCTGGAGCAGGAGCTGCTTGGCCTTCTCGGCGAAGAGATCCCAGTTGGAGGCGGGGTCGACGACGACCGGCTCGATCTTCTTGCCGAGCACGCCGCCCTTGGCATTGATCTCGTCGACCGCCATCAGCACCACGTCGCGGAGCGACACCTCGCTGATGGCCATGGTCCCGGAGAGCGAGTGGAGCACGCCGACCTTGACGCTGCCCCCGCCCTGGGCGCGGACGAGCGCGGGAAGGCCGAGGCCCGCCGCCGCCGCGCCGACGCCAACCGCGGCCGTCGTCTTGAGAAAGTCCCTGCGTGAGAGTCCCTGCATACGCTCCTCCTGTTTGCTGCGGGGTGAGTGGTCAGCCCGGCCTTTTCCTGGCTCTCGCCCGGTGACGCTTGGTGCCGGCACCAGCTCGCGGCCACAGGTCCGGATCCCTTCGGTTGATCGCGTCGGCGCTTGACCGCTGACCCCTTTGTCCCGGTGCGCCACCCTCGCTGACGCAATCGCCGTGCCTGCGAAGGTCGTCCATCCTTTCAGGTAATTACAGGGTAACCGGCTGCCTAGCTAGTAGGCAGGCCGCGGCGTATGCCTTAGAAAGCGGCAGCGGGACTACCTGGCGGGGCGGACCTGGGTCAACTCTTCGCTGCTGTGGAGCACGGCCTGAGCGACGTCGGCCATCGGCCTGCGTGTATCCATGGCGGTCTTCTGGAGCCGGCGGTGAGCCTCCGGCTCAGTGAGACCGAGTCTCTGGATGAGCAGCGCCTTGGCCCGATCCACGAGCTTGCGTGACGCCAAGGTGCGCTTGAGCACCTGATTTTCCCTGCGGACCGCCTCCAGGTCGCGGAACCGTGACACCGCGAGATCGAGCACAGGGCCGAGCTCCTCCGGACGCAAGGGTTTCACGAGAAATCCGAGCACGCCCGCGTCCACCGCGCGCGCGGCCACGCTCGCGTCCGTACGACTCGTGAGCAAGACCAGCGGGGAAGGACGGGTAGCCATCACCTGGTGAGCCGCCTCCACGCCATCGCCCCCGGTGAGCCCTACCGCCAGCACCGCCACGTCCGGCTTGAAGCGCTCGACCAGGCGTAGCGCGTCTTCGACGCGGCTCCCATTGCCCACCACTTGACCACCCTGAGCCGCGACGGCCTCCGCCAGCGCCGCGCGGGAAGGGGCATGATCGTCGATGATGAGAACTCTCCAGCGTGGCTTCATGCCCTCGGCAGCAGCAAGGGGGATGCCACGGAATCAACGCGTGAAATCGAGAGATTGCGGTGAGCGCGGGAACCCCCTTGCTCAGGCGATGGGCTATGCCCCGGGGCACCGCCCATCGCCTGGGCAGCCGTCCTCTTACAGTCGATGGGGGGGCGGCCCCGGCGACGTCGAACCCGAAGTCGCGCCTGCTCAGCGCAAAGGCACGAGTGCCGCGAAAGCGATCAGCCCGCGATGAAGCCGGCCGCACACGGCACGGTTGCCCGCGGACAGAACGAGGCCCCCCGCCTCGGTCGTCATCGGCACCGAGCGCGGGGGGCCGTGGAGACCGCTAGATGTCGAAGTAGAGGGCGAACTCGTACGGATGCGGGCGCAGCCGCACCGGGTCGACCTCGTTCTTCCGCTTGTAGTCGATCCACATCTCGATCAGGTCAGGAGTGAACACGTCACCCTTGAGCAGGAACTCGTGGTCCTTCTCCAGGTTGTCGAGCACCGCATCGAGCGAGCCTGGGAGCTGCTTGATCCTCTTCGCCTCGGCCGGCGGCAGCTCGTAGAGGTCCTTGTCCACCGGCTTGCCGGGATCGATCTTGTTGGCGATGCCATCGAGCCCCGCCATCACGCAGGCGGCAAAGGACAGGTACGGGTTGCACGTGTTGTCCGGCGTGCGGAACTCGATCCGCTTGGCGCCCTCCGACTTGCTGTACACGGGGATCCGGATGCACGCCGAGCGGTTGCGCTGGCTGTACACGAGATTGATCGGCGCCTCGTAGCCGGGCACCAGACGCTTGTAGCTGTTGGTGGTCGGGGCGACCAGGCCCAGCAGCGCAGGAGCGTGCTTCAGGATCCCGCCGATGTAGTAGAGGCAGCTCTTGGAGATGTCGGCATAGCTCCCCCGCTCGTAGAAGAGGTTCTTGCCGTTCTTCCAGAGCGACTGGTGGGTGTGCATGCCGGAGCCGTTGTCCTGAAAGAGCGGCTTGGGCATGAAGGTCGCCGTCTTGCCCCACTTCTTCGCGGTGTTCTTGGCGCAGTACTTGTACCAGCAGACCTTGTCCGCCATCTTGGTCAGGGTGTCGAACCGCATGTCGACCTCGGTCTGGCCGGCCGTGGCCACCTCGTGGTGGTGCACCTCGACGCGGACGCCGACCGACTCGAGCGCGAGCACCATGTCGGAGCGGATGTCCTGGAACTTGTCCATGGGCGGCACCGGGAAGTAACCCTGCTTGTAGCGGGGCTTGTAGCCCAGGTTGGGCCGCTCCGCCGTGCCCTCCATGCCCGAGTTCCAGAAGCCCGCCTCGGAGTCGATGAAGTAGTAGCCGCAGTTGTAGCTCTGATCGAAGCGGATGGAGTCGAAGAAGAAGAACTCGAGCTCGGGCCCGATGTACACGGTGTCGGCGACGCCCGACTTCTTGACGTAGGCCTCGGCCTTCTGGGCCACGTAGCGCGGGTCGCGCGTATAGGCCTTTCCGCTCACGGGGTCCTTCACGTTGCAGATCAGCACGATCGTGGGGACCGCCGTGAAGGGGTCCATCTGGGCGCTGGCGGGGTCGGGCATCAGCAGCATGTCCGACTCGTCGATGGTCTGGAAGCCGCGGATGGAGGACCCGTCGAAGCCCAGCCCCTCTTCGAAGATGCCCTCGTTGAGCTCGGAGACGGGAATGGAGAAATGCTGCCAGAGGCCCGGGAGATCGATGAAGCGGAGATCCACGATCCTGGCGCCCTTCTCCTTGGCCATTTTCACAACGTCCTTCGGGGTCATTCGTCTGCCTCCTTGTCGAGTGGCTGGGGATGAAACACCCGCGGCCCGGGGGCGACACGCCCCGGGGGCCCCCAAAGATTAAGCGTTCGCTACGAGCCCGTCAAGATCGCTTCCTCCTAGAATCCCCTCACTCGCCGCGTGTCTGACCGACCTCTCGGTTCCCGCGCCGGCGCCGCCCGGCGCCACCCCGTCCGGGGCAGGCCTCGGGGGACCGGCCCCTCCGATGCCTCAGTGGGTCGACCGCGCCTTGGCCTCGGCCGCGCGCATGGCCTCGCCGAACGCGCCCGAGCCCGCGCCCACCGAGTATTCCCCGTAGGAGGAGCCGCCGAGCACGTAGGCCGTCTCGGAGTGCTGGGAGAGGTCGAGACCCGCCTGCTCGTCCTCCTCGCTGATCCGCAGCCCCATCATGGCGTCGAGCACCTTCAGGATCACGGCCGTCATCACGAAGGCCAGGACCCAGGTCACCACGACGGCCAGGAACTGGATCCCGAGCTGCTTCGGGTTGCCGTAGAAGAGCCCATCTCCCCCCGCCTCGTTCACGACCTTCGTGGCGAAGAGCCCGGTCGCGAGCGCCCCCCAGGTCCCGCCGACCCCATGCACTCCCACCACGTCCAGCGAGTCGTCGTAGCCGAGCTTGGCCTTCAGGTTGCACGCCGTGTAGCAGAGAAAGCCCGCCAGGGCGCCGATGAAGATCGAGGCCATGGGCGTGACGAAGCCGGCGGCCGGCGTGATCGCGACCAGCCCCGCCACCGCGCCGGACGCCGCCCCGAGGACGGTCGGCTTGCCCCGCGAGTTCCACTCGGTGAGCATCCAGCCCAGGGCGGCCGCCGCCGTGGCCGTGTTCGTGGTGGTGAAGGCGTGCGCCGCCAGCCCGTTGGCCGCGAGCGCGCTTCCCGCGTTGAAGCCGAACCATCCGAACCAGAGCAGGCTCGCCCCCATCACGGTCATGGGCAGGTTGTGTGGCGGCATGGGCTGATGCCCGTAGCCCTTCCGCTTTCCGATGATGAGCGCCGCCGCCAGCGCGGAGACCCCCGAGGAGATGTGCACCACCGTGCCTCCGGCGAAGTCCAGCGCGCCACGGTCGCGCAGCCAGCCCCCCACCCCCCAGACCCAGTGAGCCAGCGGGTCGTAGACCAGCGTGGCCCAGGCCAGGATGAACACGATGAACGTGGAGAATTTCTTCCGCTCGGCGAACGCGCCCGTGATCAGGGCCGGCGTGATCACCGCGAACATCATCTGGAACAGCATGAACGCCTGGTGCGGGACGGTCGCGGCGTAGTCCGGATTGGGCGCCGCCCCGACTCCCCGCAGCCCGAGCCAGTCGAGTCCACCGATGATGCCGCCCCTGTCCGGCCCGAAGGCGAGGCTATAGCCCCAGAGGACCCACTGGACAGAGATCAGGGCCAGGACGACGAAGCTCTGCATGAGGGTGCCCAGGGCGTTCTTCTGGCGCACCATCCCGCCATAGAAGAGGGCGAGCCCAGGAGCGGTCATGAGAAGGACCAGAGCCGACGACATCAGCACCCAGGCGGTGTCGCCGCTGTCGATCTTCGGGGCTGGAGGCGGCGCGGCGGGGGCGCCCGGCGCCACAGGAGCGGGTGCCGTCGGGGGCGCTGCGCCGCTCTGAGCCAGCGCCTGGCCCCCCAGCGCGAGCAGCAGGGCCAGTAACCCCATTGCCATCACACGTGTTGCTCTTGTCACCGCGTATCCTCCTGACCTTCCAAGAGGTTCTCCAGGACAGGCGCCCAGTCTAGAGAGCGCTCTCGTCGCGCTCCCCGGTGCGGATGCGGACCGCCGAGTCCACGGGGTGGATGAAGATCTTGCCATCTCCGATATTGCCGGTCTTGGCCGCGCCCGCCAGCACGCTGGCGACCTTGTCCACCATGCTGTCCGGCACCACCACCTCGATCTTGATCTTGGGGAGAAAGTCCACCGTGTACTCGCCGCCGCGATAGAGCTCCGTGTGGCCCTTCTGGCGGCCGAATCCCCTCACCTCGGACACCGTCATCCCGATCACTCCGATTCCGGTCAGGGCTTCCTTCGCGTCGTCGAGCTTGAAGGGCTTGATGATGGCTTCGATCTTCTTCATAGGTCCTCCCGCAGACAGCCTGTAGCACTCGCCATGCCGGGATCTCGACGATGCCGGTAACGTGTGGAATCAGGCTCTTACGAGGAGATCCTCCGGAAGCCCGAAGTGTCTTGTGCCTACGAAATAGGCAGGGGGCTACGAAGTGCCTCAGCGGCAGGCAGTGACGCCTTCAGTTCGAGTCGTCCCCCAGGCCGGCGACGTGGTGGGTTTAGACAGGGCTGTCTAGGCCCCTTCGATCCTAATCTCGCCAGGTGTCTTCGAGGGGAGCAGCAGCTTCCTTGGTCGCGACGGCCAGCTGCCCGACCTCCGGTACCGCCGAGCGCAGGGCAGTCCAGAGCGCCCGGAGGTCGGGGGTCTTCGGAGCGAGCTGCACTCCCGGAATCGCCGGCCGCTCCCCATCAGTCAGGGCTCCGGAACAGACTACGATCGGGGCGTGGACTCCCCTGTGACCGAGCCGCCGGATGAAATCGAGACCATCCATCTTCGGCATTCGGAGATCGAGCACGATCACGTCCGGCTTGACGGAGTCGAACACGGCAAGACCTTGCTGACCGTCCGTCGCCTCGAAGATCTCGAACTGACCTTCGAAGGCCATCCGGTAGAGAGCTCGCCAGGCCGGATCATCGTCGACGACAAGCATTCGCGCCATACCCGTGCACCTCCCGCCCTGCCCCACGCAAGGGGTCTGCCAAGTCCAGATGTTCGCCACGGCACCTACTTAGCCCCTGGGCAGGATGGCTCGGCTGACGGGCGAGCCTGACACCGTGTCAGGAGAAGAACACGCGCTAGCCGCGGCGCTGGGGGATCCCGTGGCGCCGCATCTTGGAGTAGAGCGTGGGGCGGCGGAGTCCGAGCAGGGCCGCCGCCGCCTGCTTGTTCCAACCCGAGGTTTCGAGGGCCCGGATGATGGACACGCGCTCGATCTCCTCCAGCGAACCTGGCGGGGGTGCGGCGGAGTCGGGCGTGGCGGGCGCAGCCTGCAAGGCCTCCGGCAGATCAGTCACGCCGATCTGCCGGTCTCGCGCGACGAGTACAGCCCGCTCGATGGCGTGCTCCAGCTCGCGCACGTTGCCGGGCCACCGGTAGGACAGGAGCCGGCGATAGGCTTCGGGATCGACCCCTTCGACCTCTCGGCCGTGCTTCGCCGTGAACCGTTCCAGGAACGCATTGGCCAGCACCGGGATGTCGGCGGCGCGGTCGCGCAGAGGCGGGAGCGTCACGGTGACCGTGTTGATCCGGAAGTAGAGGTCCTGGCGGAGGTGCCCCTCCCGGACTGCGACCGTCGGGTCGAGGTTCGTCGAGCTGATGAGCCGGAAGTCCACGGGCACCATCTTTGCCCCGCCCAGCCGTCGCACCGTGCGATCCTCGAGGACCCGCAGCAACTTCGCCTGCAGATCAAGCGGCATCTCGGTGATCTCGTCGAGCAGCAGCGACCCGCGATGCGCCTCCTCGAGGAGGCCCGGCTTGTCCGTCGAGGCTCCGGTGAAGGCGCCCTTGACATGACCGAACAGCTCGGACTCGATCAGATCCTTGGGGAGGGCGGCGCAGTTGATCTTCACCAGGGGGCCCTCGACGCGAGGGCTCTGGGCGTGCACCGCATTGGCGGCGAGCTCCTTGCCCGTGCCGCTCTCACCCACGATGAGCACATTGGCATCGGAGTCCGCCACCGAGTCGAGCATCTCGAAGACGCGCTTCATGGCGGGAGAGGACCCGAGCATCCGGCCGTAGCCGGATTGCTCGGCTAGCTTTCGCCGCAGCTCCGAGTTCTCGGCCACGAGACGCCGGCGCTCGAGCGCCCTGTCCACCTCTGTCAACATCACCTCGGAATCGAAGGGCTTGGCGATGAAGTTGAACGCGCCCTGCCTCGCCGCCTCGAACGCCTTGGGAATGGAGGAATGGCCCGTCATGATGATGACTTCCAGAGACGGGTCCTTGCTCTTGACAAGGCGCAGAAGATGCAAGCCGTCTCCGTCGGGTAGCACGAGATCCAGGAGGGCCAGCGAGAACTCACTCTCTTCCATCCGGAGCATGGCGGTGACCGTGCTCCCGGCTGTCTCGACCTCGTACCCCTCGTGCTCGAGAGTCAGTCGAAGGTTGTCGGCGATGATGGGTTCGTCGTCGACGACGAGGATCCGGGGCTTCACGAGGGCTCCCTTTGAGGCACGGCAGCTAACACCCTAGCACAGCCCCACCGCGAGTGTCACCCAGTTGACACCCAATACCCCGTGGCCTGGAGGAACACCTCATGCGTCTGGGGTTGATTCCGCCTTCAGGGTCACCCACTTGCGGACTGTTTGGAGCTGGAATCGCGCGGATCTCATGGCGGAAGCCGAAACCCTCTGACAGTCTTGTCCCCCGCTTCAGCTTCCTCGCCGCCGGTGACACCAGACCGTGAGAATGGACACGGCGGCCGGAGTCACCCCTGGAATCCGAGAGGCCTGGCCGAGTGAGCGGGGTCGGACGGCGCAGAGGCGCTCCCTGATCTCGGTGGAGAGCCCGGGGATGATCGTGTAGTCCATGTCCTCCGGAACCAGCCACTCTTCGGCTTGACGGAAGCGGGCCACGTCTTCGAGCATCCGCGTGACATAGCCCTCGTACTTGACCGAGACCTCGACCTGTCTCGCCACCAGCGGCTCGGCGGCGGCGACGTCGGGGAGCAGCCGGGCCATGTCCGTGTAGGTGAGCTCGGGACGGCGAAGCAGATGAAGCAGGGGGGTGGCCTCGGCGATCGGGCTGGCGCCCCGTTCCGCCAGGAGGCGGTTCACCGCGGCGCCGGCGGACACGCGGTAGTGGCTCAGTCGCCGGATCTCCTCATCCACCCGTTGCCGCCGGGCCTCGATCTCTTCGAAGCGCGGCTTGGATACGAGGCCGAGCCGATGACCATACCCGGCCAGGCGGAAATCCGCATTGTCCTCCCGGAGGAGCAGGCGGTACTCGGCGCGCGACGTGAACATGCGATACGGCTCGAGGGTGCCGCGCGTGACCAGGTCGTCCACCATCACGGCCATGTAGGCTTGCGACCGGTCCGGGAGGAACGGCGGGAGCCCTCGGATCGCCGACGCTGCATTGACGCCGGCCCAGAAGCCCAGCGCCGCGGCTTCCTCGTAGCCCGTCGTGCCGTTGATCTGGCCGGCGAGGTAGAGGCCGGCGACCCGGCGGGTCTCGAGCGTGGGCTTCATCTGCGTGGGCGGGGCGAAGTCGTACTCGATGGCGTAGCCGGGACGCATGATCTCGGCCCGCTCCAGCCCCGGGATCGAATGGACGAGCTCTTCCTGCACGTCGACGGGAAGGCTGGTGGAGATACCGTTGGCGTAGACCTCCTCGGTCTCGAGCCCGTCGGGCTCCAGGATCACCTGGTGGCGCTCACGGTCGGGAAAGCGCAACACCTTGTCCTCGATGGACGGACAGTAGCGCACCCCCGCCGCCTCGATCACGCCGGAGTAGAGCGGCGACCGGTCGAGGTTCCTTCGGATGAGCTCATGCGTCGCCGCCCTCGTGTGGGTGATATGGCAGGCGACCTGGGGCAGCGGAAAGCTCCGATGCGCCCAGTGAAACGGCCACGGCTCCGGGTCCCCCCACTGCGCCTGGAGCCCATCGTGGTCGATGGTGGAGGAGCGCAGCCGAGGTGAGGTCCCCGTCTTGAGCCGACCGAGGGTCAGGCCCAGTTCCCTCAGCGAGTCGGAGAGATCCGTCGCGGCAAATTCCCCCGCCCGTCCCGCCGGCTGCCGCCGGAGGCCCACGTGGATCAGCCCCCGCAGGAAAGTGCCCGCCGTGACCACCACCGCACGGCACCGGTGACGAACGCCCACCGCGTCCTCGACGCCGACGATGCGCCCGCCCTCGACCAGGAGCCGCGTCGCCTGGGCCTGGCGGACGTCGAGGTTCGGCGTGCCCTCCACCGTGCGCTTCATCGCGGCGCGGTAGCGCGCGCGGTCGCACTGGGCCCGCGACGAGCGCACGGCGGGGCCGCGGGAGGCGTTGAGCACCCGGAACTGGATCGTCGCCAGGTCGGTGACCCGCCCCATCTCGCCGCCGAGCGCATCGATCTCGCGGACCAGGTGCCCCTTCGCCGTGCCGCCCACGGCCGGGTTGCACGACATCTGTCCGATCGAGTCCAGGTTCATCGTGAGCATGAGGGTCGCGCAACCCATCCGCGCCGCCGACAGCGCCGCCTCGCAGCCGGCGTGACCGGCGCCGATCACGATCACGTCGCGGACGCTCTCGCTCGGCATCACGACGCGAGGGTAACACCCGCGCCCTTGACAGGCAATCGCGCGGCGAGCAATATGCGCCCATGCACTTCGGGTTCGCATTGCCGGGCCGTGGACCGCTCGCCCGGCCGGACGTGCTGGTCAAGCTGGCCGAGAAGGCGGATGCGCTGCGCTACTCGTCCATCTTCGTGACCGACCATGTCGTGATCCCGACGGCCTACGACTCGAAGTATCCGTACTCGTCGTCGGGCAAGGCGGCCAGCGACTGGGATCAGGGCTACCTGGAGCCCCTCGCGCTCATGAGCTTCCTGGCCGGTGTGACCTCACGCGTCCGGCTGGGCACGAGCGTGCTGGTCGTCCCCTATCGCAACCCGGTGGTGACGGCGAAGATGCTCGCCACCCTCGACGTGATGTCGGGCGGGCGGATCATCCTCGGCGCCGGCGTGGGCTGGCTGCGCGAGGAATTCGAGGCCCTGCACTCCCCGCCCTACGAGCAGCGCGGCCGGGTCACCGACGAGTACCTGCGCCTGATGAAGGAGTGCTGGACACGCGAACCGGTCGAATGGAGCGGGACGCACTATCGCATGGGACGAGTCAGCGTGTTGCCGAAGCCCGTTCAGAAAGGGGGCATCCCGATCTGGACCGGGGGTCACACGGACGCCGCGCTCCGGCGCACGGGTGAACTGGCCGACGGCTGGCATCCCATCGGCCATCGCGATCCCGCCCGGCTCTATCCGGCCGAGTACGCGGAGAAGGTCGCGGTCATCCACGGCTGGGCCCGCAAGGCGGGGCGCGATCCCAAGGACGTCACGTTGAGTTTCAGGGTTCCCCTCGAGCTCGTGTCCAGGCGCGCCAAGCCGTCGGCCGGAGACCGACCGCCGTTCCGCGGCAGCGCCCCTGAGGTGACGCAGGACATCAGGGAGTACCAGGCGCTGGGCGTGACCCACTTCATCTTCGACCTCACGCCACCGGACGTGCGCGGGCAACTCGTCGTGATGGAGCGCTTCGCCGAGGAAGTGCGCCCGAAAGCGCTCAGGGCACGCAGGAGTGCGTCCGACTGACCGGGCGTCACGCCATGACCAAACGCCCACCGGCTGCTGTTCCGCTTCGAGCGCGGGCTTTGCCCGCGCAATCCCGCCGGGGGGGAGGCCTCGGCAGGGGGGCGGAGCCCCCCTCCGAATGAAGTGCGTCCGACTGACCGGGCGTCACGCCATGACCAAACGCTCACCGGCTGGTGTTCCGCTTCGAGCGCGGGCTTTGCCCGCGCAATCCCGCCGGAGGGGAGACCTCGGAAGGGGGGCTGAGCCCCCCTTCGAGTAACCGAGGTAGTCGGATGGGCGGAATTCCTGCGTCAGTGGCCGGCTTCATCGCCGAGGGGCGCGTCGGACGGCTCGGCACGGCGGATGCGTCCGGTCAGCCGCTGGTCGTGCCCATCTGCTACGCCTTCGACGGCCACTCGCTCTTCTCGGCCATCGACGCCAAGCCCAAGACGAAGAGCCCCGAGGGACTCAAGCGAATCCGCAATATCCGGGAGAACGCCAAGGTCTCGGTGGTCATCGATCGATACGACGAGGACTGGGCCCAGCTCCGCTACGTGATCATCCAGGGCCGGGCGCAGATCCTGACGGACGGAGGGGACTTCTCGCGAGGGGCGGATCTGCTCCTCGCCAAGTACCCCCAGTACCGCGGCATGGGGCTCAGCCGGGAGGCGGGGCTCATGATCAAGGTCGACCCGGCCCGGGTGACTCAGTGGCAGTTCGCGGCGCCCGACGGTCAGGCGTCACCAGGCGAAGCCTGAGATGGCGACACTGGAATTGACCTCTCTCGAGCGCGCCCTCGACCGCGCCCGGGAAGGGCGCCGGCCGGACGCCGCGGAGGCCGAGACGCTGCTCGACACGCCGACGGCGAGGCTGCCGGCCCTGCTCGACGCCGCCTCCGCCGTGAGAGACCGGGGACGGGGCCGTCGCATCACGTTCTCGGCCAAGGTGTTCATCCCGCTCACGACGCTCTGCCGCGACTACTGCGGCTACTGCACGTTCAGGAAGGACCCGGGCGAGCCCGGCGCTTTCACCATGACGCCCGAGCAGGTCCTCGCCCTGGTGAAGGCCGGCGAGCGGCTGGGGGCCAAGGAGGCGCTCTTCTCCCTCGGCGACAAGCCGGAGGCCCACTTCCCGGAGCATCGCGAGTTCCTGCGCCGGATGGGCCATCGCACGACGCTCGACTACCTCCGCGCGGTGAGCGACCTGGTGCTGCGAGAGACGGGGCTCCTGCCCCACGCCAATCCTGGTCTCATGTCCGAGCGCGATCTGGCCCGGCTCCGCGAGGTGAGCGTGAGCATGGGCATCATGCTCGAGAGCACGTCGACCCGGCTCCTGGCCGCGGGCGCCGCCCATGATCGAGCGCCTGACAAGGTGCCGGCGCGGCGGCTCAAGACCATCGCCCTCGCCGGGAAGCTCGGCATCCCCTTCACCACCGGCATCCTGATTGGCATCGGCGAGACCCGCGCCGAGCGCGTGGCGTCGCTGCTGGCCATCCGGGAGCTGCACGAGCGATCCGGGCACATCCAGGAAGTCATCATCCAGAACTTCAGGGCCAAGCCCTCGATCCCCATGCGCGATTGGCCCGAGCCCGGGCCGGAGGATCTGCTCCGGACGGTGGCGGTCGCGCGGCTGCTCCTGGGTCCCGCGATGAACATCCAAGCCCCCCCGAACCTCTCGGCGGACGGCTACGAACGGCTGCCGGCGGCCGGGCTCAACGACTGGGGAGGCATCTCCCCGCTGACGCCGGACCACATCAACCCGGAGCGGCCGTGGCCGGCCCTCGGGGAGCTCCGGCGGCGCACCGAGGCGGCCGGACATGCGCTGCGCGAGCGGCTCGCGATCTATCCCGAATTCGCCACGCGCCCGGACTTCGTCGACGAGCGGCTGCGCGAGCGCGTGGGCCGGCTCATCGACGCCGATGGGCTCGTCAAAGTGGAACTCGAGCGATGGAGAGACTGGTGATGACGGACACCGCGATCAATCTCGAATGGGCTTCGCCGGACGTACGCCGGATCCTCGGCCGGCTCCTCGACGGCGGCGAGCTGTCGGTGGAGGACGGGCTCCGGCTCGTGGAGGTCAGCGGTCGCGACTTCCAGGCACTGACCCTGATCGCCGACGAGATGCGGCGGCGGCAGGCGGGGGACGTGGTGACCTACGTCGTCAACCGCAACATCAACTTCACCAACGTCTGCATCAAGCACTGCACGTTCTGCGCCTTCAGCCGCGATCACCGGGAGGAGGAGGGGTACTTCCTGCCGATGGACGAGGTGGTCCGGCGCGCCATCGAGGCGTGGGAGATGGGCGCGACCGAGGTGTGCATCCAGGCGGGTCTGCCGCCCAAGCTCGACGGCTCCTACTACATCGACCTGTGCCGGGCGATCAAGGCGGCGGTGCCGGAGATGCATCTGCACGCGTTCTCGCCCGAGGAGATCCTCTACGGCTCGACGCGCTCGGGAATGCCGATCCCCGAGTACCTCGCGGCCCTGAAGGGGGCCGGCCTCGGCACCCTGCCCGGCACCTCCGCCGAGATCCTCGACCAGGAGATCCGCGACGTCATCGCGCGGGGCCGCATCACCGTGGAGCAGTGGGTCGAGGTCATCACCTCCGCCCACGCCCAGGGCATCCGCACGACGTCCACCATCATGTACGGGCACGTCGAGCGGCATGATCACTGGATCCGGCACATGAACCTGCTGCGCGGCATCCAGAAGGACACGGGCGGGTTCACCGAGTTCGTCCCCCTGTCGCTCATCCATCAGGAGGCGCCGATGTACCGCCGGGGGCTCGTGCCCGGCGTGCGGCCGGGAGCGACCGGGATCGAGGTCGTGAAGATGCACGCCGTCGCGCGCCTCTTCCTCGGTCCGACCTTCCGCAATGTCCAGTCGTCCTGGGTCAAGGAGGGGCCGAAGCTGGCCCAGTGCCTCCTCGCGGCCGGCGCCAACGACCTGGGCGGCACCCTCATCAACGAGTCCATCTCCACATCCGCCGGCGCCGGTTATGGCCAGCTCGTGCCGCCCGCCGAACTGCGCCGGCTGATCCGCGACGCCGGACGGATTCCCGCTCAGCGCAATACCGAGTACGAGCTCGTGAGGGTCTACGGCGCCGAGGAGGATGCGGAGGACTCGCCGCTGGACCACGTCGAGGACGCCGAGGCGCGCTTCGGCTCGTACCGGAAGCTCGCCGCGTCGAGCCAGTTCCGGTTCCTTCACCCGCTCCGGACCTCCACGCCTTCGTAAAATAGCCCGTTGAGGATGGCACGCTGCTTCAGTAGAATACGGCCTTGGTCTGGCGAGGACTGCGGCCATTCCCGAGGGCTCTGCCGCGCACTCTCACAGCCGAGACGGAGGGAGACACATGGCAAAATCCATGACGAAGTCCGCCATCATCACGCACCTGTCCCAGAAGACCAGCCTCACGAAGAAGCAGATCACCGACGTGATGGATCAACTCGCGACGCTGGCCA
>WNGA01005227.1_pt1 | contig 28676 bp, 23 predicted proteins | sample 5400061 | NCBI WGS metagenome assembly WNGA01 (sample SAMN13153366, study PRJNA577476) | soil metagenome | isolation source: 100 cm soil or saprolite under grassland replicate 2 | place: USA:California | collected 2016-06-15
AAGATCAACTTGAGACCCAGCCATGCCAGAATCGCGAGAACGGCGAAACCCAAAATGCTCCGGAACATGATTGCCTCCGTGGTGTCCGGTGCGTTTGCAGCGTACGCCTAAATGTCGCACAAAGTTTCGTCCTGTGAAGTGTTGGTTGCCGGCGGCGGCATCATCGGCGCCGCCTGCGCGCGGGCCTTGGCCCTGCGGGGCCTCCGCGTCCTGATCTGCGAGCCGGGCCCCGACCCGGCCGCGGCATCGGCGGCGTCGGCCGGCATCCTGGGACCCCAAATCGAGACCACCGACGAGTCCCTGCGCGCCCTCGGCCTGCGGGCCCGCGACCTCTACGAATCCCTGGCCGTTGCACTTGCCGACACGACCGGCATCGACATCGGCCTGTGGCGCGAAGGCATCGCGTCCCTGGCGTTCGAGGAGGCGGAGGCCGAGCGGCTGCGTGACGCGGTCGCGCACCAGCGTCAAGCGGGCCTGCGATGCGATTGGCTCGAAGCGGCCGAGGTGGCGGAGCGCTTCCCGGCGACCGCGCCGTGCCTTGGGGCGATGTTCGCTCCGGAGGACGGCGCCGTCGACGCGCCCGCGCTGACCCGCGCGTTGCTAGGGGATGCCAAACGCCTGGGCACGCGGACTTTCGCGACACGCGTGAATCGCATCAACACGATTCTCGGTCGTGTGACAGGTGTAGAGATTCCCGCCGGCAAGATCAAAGCGGAGCACGTCATCATCGCGGCCGGTGCGTGGTCGACGCAGATCGAGCACCTGCCGCGACGTTTACCTGTCGAGCCCGTCCGTGGACAAATGGCGGCTGTGCCGTGGCCGGCCGACATGCCGCGTACGGTCCTCTACTATGATCACGGGTACGTGCTCGCGCGCAGTGGCGAAGCAATCTTCGGCAGCACGATGGAACGGGTGGGATTCGACGGCGGCGTGACCCAGGCGGGAATAGCCGAGATCGTGGCGGCGGCTCAACGGCTGCTGCCTCACCTGCCGTCGGTCCCGACGCGAACGTGGGCAGGGCTGCGCCCCCTGACGCCCGATGGACGCCCCATCGTCGGCCCCGATCCCGACGTGCGAGGGCTGTGGTACGCGACGGGTCACGGGCGGAACGGTGTCTTGCTGGCCGGCCTCACCGGCGAGATCATCGCAAGCCTTGTCGCCACAGGCGCATCCGAGATAGAGATTGCTTCCCTCGCCCCGGAGCGATTTACTTCCTAGGATGTTCAGTAGTTGCGGGTTTTGTAACGCGGCATTTGATGGTGATGGCGGCCCCTCAGGCCTCGGTGTCGGACGGCGAATCGCCTTTGATGAGTGGAAAGGGCGGTTGTGGGTCGTCTGCCCGCGGTGCAGTCGCTGGAATCTCACGCCCTTCGATGATCGGCTGGAACGCATCGAAGCCGTGGCTCGCGCCGCGAGTCAGGGACGGATCGCGGCATCCACCGAACAAGTCGCGCTGATCCGCTGGGAGCGCTACGACTTCGTACGCGTGGGCAAACCGCCGCGCGTCGAGCTGGCAACCTGGCGTTACGGCGAGCGGCTGCGCAATCGCCAGCGTGAGCGCATGAAGGTCGTCGTACCCCTGACGGTCGCAGCGATCGGACTCGGCATCGCCGCGAACGTGGTGGCTGGTGGCGGGTTCGGAGTGGTCGTCTGGAACGTCCACCGTCTGGCCGATTGGTTCTATCTGCGCCTGGTTGGGGGCCGCAAGGTTCAGTTGATCGAGCCACCCATCTGCGCGCATTGCGGCAGCCTGATGCAGCTGCGCGCACGCCACGTCCAGTTCGCCCGAGTCGTCCCCGATCGGCACGCGGATATGGCGGTGGTGTTGAGCTGCCCGAATTGCAAGATCGAGGGTGCGCAGCTCACAGGGAGCGATGCGATTCAAGTCCTGCGTCAGGGTCTCACATACCTGAACCTGAGGCGCGGCGGGCGGCGTCGTGCCGAGGACGCAGCGCGCGAGGTCGATCAGATGGGTGGCGCCGATCGGCTGGTGCGCGACATCGCGCAGCGCGAGCTGACCTTGCGGTCGCTGCGACCGGAGCGTGGCCTCGCGCTTGAAATGGCGGTGGACGAACGGGCAGAGGTCGAAGAGCTCGAGCGCCAATGGCAAGAGGCCGAGGAAATCGCCGACATCGCCGATGGGACGCTCGGCACCTCGACCGAGATTGAAAACGAACTACGGCGCCTAAAAAACAGGGGGGGTGATCAACCGTCTGGTTGAAAAACGGTCTACCCCGCCTCGAAAGCTCTGACTATCTTCGACGTCCATGGCCCCCCCCGCCACGTTGGTTCAGATCCAGCCCGCCCCTTCCCCTCCCGCAGGCGAGCCGACTCGTAAGCCCCCCTGGCTGAAGGTGAAGGCACCCGGTGGACCCAATTACGTCGCCCTCAAGCACATGATGCGCGACCTCAAGCTCCATACGGTGTGTGAGGAAGCGCACTGCCCCAACATCGGCGAGTGCTGGGAGCACAAGGCGGCGACCTTCATGATTCTGGGGGACGTGTGCACCCGCAACTGCGCGTATTGCGCGGTCGCGCACGGCACACCGGCTCCCCTCGACGCCGGCGAGCCGCACCGCCTGGCCGATGCGGTGGCCCAGATGGGACTCAAGCACGTCGTCATCACGAGCGTGGATCGCGACGACTTGCCGAACGGAGGCGCGGAGATCTTCGCGTCGTGTATCGCGGAGATTCGCCTCCGGCTGCCGCAGACATCGGTCGAAGTGCTGATCCCCGACTTCAAAGGCAATCGTGAGGCGCTCCGCCTCATCGTCGATGCTCGGCCCGACATCCTCAATCACAATCTCGAGACCATCGCCCGCCTGTACCGCATCGCGCGGCCTGGTGGCCGTTACGCGCGCGCGTTGGAGCTTCTCGACCGTGCCAAGGACATGAATCCCGAGCTGCTCACGAAGTCGGGGATTATCTGCGGTTTGGGAGAAGACTGGGACGAACTGCTCACAGCGATGCGTGACCTGCGCGCCGCCCGCGTCGACATCCTCACGATCGGCCAGTATCTGCGGCCGTCCGATCAGCATTTGCCCATCGCGCGCTGGTACACGCCGGACGAATTCGCCGAGCTGAAGCGCTACGGCATGTCACTCGGTTACCGGCACGTCGAATCCGGGCCGCTCGTGCGCTCCAGTTATCACGCGTGGGAGCAGGTTGAGGCAGCGACCGCATGACCGCCACCGCCAGATCCACGAAGGACACCGCCCCCGCGCAGGCCGAGCTGCACCTGAAGATGCTGCGGCAGATGCTGCTCATTCGTCGCTTCGAGGAAAAGGCGGCCGAGGCGTACGCGCTGGGCAAGATCGGCGGCTTCTGCCATCTGTACATCGGTCAGGAGGCGGTGGCTGTCGGCGCACTCGCGGCGTTACGGGACGACGACTACGTCATCTGCTCCTACCGCGAGCACGGCCAGGCGCTGATCAAGGGGATCTCGGCGAACGCGGTGATGGCGGAGCTGTTCGGGAAGGCCACCGGCTGCTCGAAGGGCAAAGGCGGTTCGATGCACCTCTTCGACGCCAAGCGTGGATTCATGGGCGGCCACGGGATCGTTGGTGGTCACATCCCCCTCGGCGCCGGCCTCGCCTTCGCCAGCAAGTACAGAGGAAGCGATCAGGTGTGCGTGTGCGTCTTTGGTGAAGCCGCGGTCAACATCGGCGCCTTCCATGAAACGCTGAACATGGCATCGGTCTGGAAGCTGCCGGTCATTTTCCTCTGCGAAAACAACCGCTACGGCATGGGCACGGCGTTCGAGCGCGTTGCGGCCGTGACCGACATCGTCGAACATGCGTGCAGCTACGACATGGCCGCCGAGCTGGTGGACGGCATGAACGCGCTGACGGTGTACGACGCCACGCGACGTGCCGTCGAGCGCGCACGCAAGAACAGCCATCCGACACTGCTCGAAGTGCGCACCTATCGGTTTATGGGCCACTCGATGTCCGACCCGCTGCACGGTGTGTACCGGACCAAAGACGAAGTCGAGGAGCAGAAGGCCCGCGATCCTATCTCCCATCTCGCCGGCAAGCTCAAAGACGACGGCGTCATCGATCAGGCCGCGCTCGACGCGATGGATGCGGAGATCCACGCTGAAGTCGACGAAGCCGTGAAGTTCGCGGACGAGAGCCCGGATCCTGATCCCGCCGAGCTCTTCACCGACGTGCAGGTCGACTGATGGCGACGCTCACCTACCGGGACGCGTTGAACCAGGCGCTGCGCGAGGAAATGCAGCGCGATCCCAATGTGTTTCTCATGGGCGAAGAGGTGGGGGTGTATCAGGGAGCCTACAAGGTCAGCCGGGGCCTGCTGGAGGAGTTCGGCCCCAAGCGGATCGTCGATACGCCCATCGCCGAGCTCGGATTCGCCGGTATCGGCGTGGGTGCGGCGATGGGCGGGCTGCGCCCCGTCATCGAGTTCATGACGTGGAATTTCGCGATTCTGGCGCTCGATCAGATCGTGAATTCCGCCGCCAAGATGCTGTACATGTCGGGCGGTCAGATTCCCATGCCGATCGTGTTCCGAGGTCCCAACGGTGCCGCCCTGCAGCTGTCCTCGCAACACTCGCAGGCGTGGGAGAGCTGGGTCGCGCACATCCCCGGTCTCAAGGTCGTGGCGCCCGCGACGCCGGCCGATGCGAAAGGGCTCCTCAAGTCCGCGATCCGGGACAACAATCCGGTCATCGTACTGGAAGGCGAGATGTTGTACAACCTGAAGGGCGACGTTCCCGACGGAGAGCACATTGTCCCGATCGGACGTGCGGACATCAAGCGCGCGGGGACCGACGTCACGCTGGTCTGCCACTCCAAGACCCTCACCGTCGCCCAGAAGGCGGCGGATCAGCTCGCCGAGCAAAACGTGTCGGCGGAGGTGCTCGACCTCCGGTCGCTTCGCCCGCTGGACGACGCGGCGATTCTCGAATCGGTCAGGAAGACCAACCGCGCCGTCGTCGTCGAAGAAGGGTGGCCGCACGCCGGGATCGGCGCGCAGATCGTGGATCTCATTCAGCGCGACGCGTTCGACGACCTCGATGCGCCGGTGCAGCGCGTGACGCAGGCCGACGTGCCCATGCCCTACAACAAGCTGCTCGAGCGGTCTGCGAAGGCGTCACCGGAGAAAGTTGTGGCGGCGGCTCGCAAGGTCCTGTACTTAGATGCTTAGCCCCTTAGCCGCTTAGCCCCGATCCTATGGCCACCAAAGTCCACATGGAGGCGCTGTCGCCCACGATGGAGGAAGGGCGCCTCGTGAAGTGGACGAAGCACGAAGGCGACCCCGTGAAGTCGGGCGAGACACTCGCGGAGGTGGAGACTGACAAGGCCGTCATGGAGCTCGTGGCCCGAGCGGATGGGCAGCTGCTCAAGGTGATGGTCCCCGAGGGCACGACGGTACCGGTCGGAAACGTCGTCGCGTGGATCGGGAAGCCTGGGGAAAAAGTAGATGGAGCGGGGAGCGGGGAGCAGGGAGCAGCCGCTCCCAAGACCGCTCCCGCTGCCGCGACTCCGGCTCCTAAGCCTGCCCCTCCTGCTCCGCCGCCCCAACCGGCACCTGTTGCAATGCCTGCAGATGCAGCGCGCGTGAAAGCCTCGCCCCTCGCTAAGAGGATCGCGAAGGAAGCCGGGGTCGATCTCAAGCTCGTGCAGGGATCAGGTCCCGGCGGCCGAGTGATCAAGCGCGATGTTGAAGGGGCGCCGCTGACCCAAGCCGCTCCTGTTGCGGTCGCAGCGCCACGTACGACGCCCGACGTACGACGCACGGGTGTTCCCTACGAGGACGTCCCCCTCACCCAGATCCGCAAGACGATCGCGAAGCGCCTAGCGGCGTCGATTGGACCGATACCGCATTTCTTCCTGACAACCGAGATCGACATGGAGCGCGCGGCGGAAGCGCGCGAGGCTTTGAACAGACAGCTCGGTGACGAAGGCAAGATCTCCTTCAACGACATCATCATCAAAGCCGTCGCGCTGGCGCTTGTCCGTCACCGCGCGTGCAACGCCTGGTTCCAGGAGGATCACATCCGCTACTGGAACGAGGTGCACTTGGGGATGGCCGTGGCCATCGAGGACGGGCTCATCACCCCCGTGATCCGTAATGCCGATGCGAAGAGCCTGCGGGAAATCGGCGCCGAGTCGCGCGAGCTCGCGGGAAGAGCGCGCAATCGCCGCCTCAAGCCTGAGGAATACACCGGCGCCACGTTCAGCGTCTCGAACCTCGGCATGTTCGACATCGATCAGTTCACAGCGGTGATCAACCCACCGGAAGCGGGGATCGTGGCCATCGGCAGTATCGTGCCCAAGGCTGTCCCAGAGGGCGATCGCGTCGTGGTGCGGCGGCGGTTGCGGCTGACGATGAGCTGCGATCACAGGGTGATCGATGGTGCGACAGGCGCCGTGTTCCTGAGGACGCTGAAACAGATGTTGGAGAATCCGTTGGCGATGTTGTTGTAACGACGTAGGGGCGCAGCATGCTGCGCCCCTACTAACACGAACAGGGATAATTCGTGGCCAATTTCGACGTAATTGTGTTAGGCGGCGGCCCAGCGGGCTACGTCTGTGCCATCCGTTGCGCGCAGCTCGGCCTCGCGACCGCGGTGGTCGAGCAAGAGAAGCTCGGCGGCGTGTGCGTCAACATCGGCTGCATCCCGACCAAAGCGTTGCTCCACTCGGCGTACATCGCCACGCTCCTCAAGGAGTCGAAGGACTTCGGCGTCGAGGCCGGTAACGTCACCACGGACTACGGCGTCGCCATGAAGCGGTCCCGGCGTGTCAGCGAACAGAACTCCAAGGGCGTCGAGTTCTTGATGAAGAAGAACAAGATCACTGTCGTGAAGGGCAGCGGAGTGCTGCAGCCGGGCAAGAAGGTAAAGGTTGGGAGCGACGTGTACGAAGCGAAGAAGGCGGTCGTCATCGCGACCGGATCGCGGGTCAAAGGCATTCCGCAGATCGGCCTCGAAATCAACAAGACGACAGTCATTTCCTCCGATGAAGCCTTGTTCATGGAAAAGGTCCCCGCGACCCTGGCGATCATCGGTGCGGGCGCCGTCGGCATGGAGTTCGCCGACATTTTCCACGCCTTTGGCGTCAAGGTCACGCTCATCGAAGCGTTGCCCCGCATCCTGCCCCTCGAGGACGCGGAGGCGTCGGATACGCTGCACAAGAGCTACCGCAAGCGCGGCATCGAGGTGATCGCGGGGGCAAAGGTCACCAAGGCAACCGTCGGCAAGGAGAAGGTCTCGCTCGACGTGGAAGCAGGCGGCGAGAAGAAGCAGATCTCCGCAGCGGCGGTGCTCATGGCGGCCGGCAGGGCGGTGAATATCGAGAACATCGGCCTCAAGGAATGCGGGATCCAGCTGACCGAGCGTGGTTTCATCAAGGTGGACAAGAACCTGCAGACGAGCACGGCGGGCTACTACGCGATCGGCGACGTCGCCGGCCCACCGATGCTGGCGCACAAAGGTAGCCGGGAAGGGATCGTGGTCGCCGAGATCATCGCGGGCCAGAAGCCACACCCGATCAAGTACGACAACGTACCAAGTGTGACGTACTGTCATCCCGAGGTCGCGAGCATCGGGCTGACGGAGGATCAGTGTAAAGAGAAGAAGCTCGACTACGTCGCGGGCAAGTTCCCCTTCTCCGCCAACGGCCGGGCGCGCGGCACAGGCGAGACCGAAGGCTTCGTGAAGATCCTGCGGGACAAGAAGTACGGCGAGATCCTGGGCGCGCACATCGTCGGCGACCATGCTTCCGAACTGATCCACGAGCTGACGGTGGCGCGAGAGAACGAATACACGGTAGAAGAGGTCGATCTGGCGATCCACGCGCATCCCACCATGTCCGAGGCCGTCGCCGAGGCCGCACTTGATTCGCTCGGGCGCGTGATCCATGTGTGAGTGAGGCATCGGTCAGGGACCCGCTCGCCCTCGGGCTTGGATCGCTCGCAGGAGGCGTGGGGTTCGGAGCGGCGTGCATGACCACTTCGCAGATCTTCGTGGCACTCAATGAAGAGCGCTACGATGTCAATGGCTATTTGTTGGTAGCCGGCCTCCTGACGGCGCTGGGGGTTGGTGGGATGTGCGGATGGTACCGCACCCACGCACTCGACAACGTCTGGCAACGTGGTGTGATCGCGGTCCTGGCCGCGATTGGCGCGATTCTGATCGGATTTCTCGCTGCGCCGATCTACCAGTTCTCCGGCGTCCTGGGCATGATCGTGTGGCTCCTGCTCAATATCGCGTTCGGCATCCTAGCCACGCGATGGGCCATCAGGGGGAAGGGGGAAGAGGGAAGGGGGACGGGTACGGCATGAACGAGATCCACGTCATACAGGCCGGAACCGTCCCGTATGCAGAGGCACTGGAGTGGCAGCGACAGCTCGCCGATGACCGCATCGCGGGTCGATTGTCGCACGACGTGCTGTTGCTGCTGGAGCACCCGCCCGTCGTAACCCTGGGCCGGAATTCTCACGCCGCGCACCTGCTCGAGCCTGACGGGATCGACGTGTTCGAGGTGGAGCGCGGCGGGGACGTCACGTTTCACGGCCCGGGGCAACTGGTCGGCTATCCGATTCTCGATCTCCGCGCGTACCAGCAAGACCTGCACTGGTACCTGCGTACGCTCGAGCGGGCGTTGATCGAGGCCCTCGGGATCCTCGATATCCCGGCCGAGCGCAATCCGGGATTCACTGGCGTCTGGACGCGCGGCCGGAAGATCGCGAGCATCGGCATTCACGTGAAGCAATGGGTCACCTGGCACGGATTCGCCCTCAATGTCACGACCGATCTGACGCATTTCGATCGCATTGTGCCGTGTGGCATTCAAGGCGTGCAGATGACGTCGGTAGACCGGGAAGGGGGACGGGGGAAGGGGGAAGGGTTGTGGGAGAAGAGTGTTGGTGCGGTGGTGAAAGGGTTCGAGAGTGCCTTCGGAGTTGATCCCATTCTGAAGAATGGGCCCGGTGATTCACTGCGCTTAAGCGCAGTGTTGAATCGGGCCCACGCTTGAGCGTGGGAAATCCGAGAATCCCACCCGGCCAAATCCAAACCACCAAATGGCCGGTCCTGCATTACGGTGACGTCCCCAGCGTGGACACGTCGAAATGGACGTTCTCGGTTTCCGGTATGGTCGAACGTCCGTTCTCGCTTAGGTGGGAAGAGTTTCTCGCATTACCACGAAAGACGGTGCAGTGCGACATCCATTGCGTCACGACCTGGAGCAGGCTCGATAACACGTTCGAGGGCGTGCCCGTCCAGGATCTCCTGAAACGCGCCGGGCTCAAGACGGAAGCGAAGTACTGCCTCGTGGTCGCCGAGCAGGGGTTCACGACGAACCTGCCGCTGTCCGATCTCGACCGGCCCGAGAACCTCGTTGCGCTGAACTGGACGGGCGAGCCGCTGACCCCTGAACACGGTTGGCCTGCGCGCCTGTTGGTCCCCCATCTCTACTTCTGGAAGAGTGCGAAATGGGTCCGCGGATTCGAGCTGCTTGACGAAGACCTGCCGGGGTTCTGGGAGCAGAACGGCTATCACATGCGCGGCGATCCGTGGAAGGAAGAGCGGTATGGCGGCCGCGGATTGACCCAACACGAGATCAACAAGTTCCGCAACGCGAGTAAGAAACATGGAGTCGGGGGCTAGGAGTCGGGAGTCAGGGCGCCGACTCTTGGATTCGTGCAACGCCATTGCCAAGATGCTGGGTGGGACTCCTGACTCCTGACTCCCGACTCCCGAGCAGCTCGTAAAACCGCCGGAACACCTCAATCCCGTCCCACAGCTGCTTGAGCTCCAGCTTCTCGTTCGGCGCATGCAGCCGGTCGTCCGGGAGCCCGATGCCGGTGAGGATCACTGGCGCACCAGCTGAGCCCAGCGCCGGGACGACGGGGATCGAGCCCCCGGCGCGCGCCGGGACGGTGGCCCGCCCCGTGACCTCCTTGAAGGCCTGCCCCAAGAGCGTGAACGCGGGGTGGTCGAGTTTGATCTGCGCCGGATTGGCGCCGTGCAGAAATCGTACACTGGCGGTGACATACTTGGGCGCAAGACGTTTCACCGCGGCGGCGAGTTGCCGTTCGACCGTCGCCACCTTTTGGTCGGGCACCAGCCGCATGCTCACCTTCGCGGTCGCTTCGGCGGGAATCACGGTTTTCGCGCCCTGGCCCGTAAAGCCGCCGAGGATCCCATGGATTTCGAAGGTGGGAAGCGCCCAGAGGCGCTCGAGGACCGAGTACTTCTTCAGGCCAACGAGACCCTTCCCCTGTACGCGTTTGTTTAGAAAGTCCTTTTCATTGAACGGCAGCTTCTTCCACGTTGCGAGCTCGGCCTTGGACGGCCGTTTCACCGGCGCATAAAGACCCGGGATGTTGATCTTCCCGTCCTCACCCTTCAGGCGCGTGAGCAACCGGCAGAGCTCTTCGTGCGCGTTCGGCGCGGCGCCGCCGTACTCGCCGGAATGGAGATCGGTCTTGGACGTCCGCACCGTGATCTCCGCGTAACAGAGACCACGGAGCGTTGTGTAGACCGCGGGCCATCCCGGTGCGACGTACGACATATCGGCTACGAGCGCGGCATCTGCGCGGACACGCTGCGGCTCGACTTTCAGCAGATCGAACAGGACTTTCGAGCCGTACTCCTCTTCGCCTTCGATCAAGAAGCGGAAGTTGACCGCCGGCCGCGGCGACGCGGCGATCGCCTTGAGCAGACAGAAGACTTGTCCCTTATCGTCGGCAGCGCCGCGGGCGTAGATCCGGCCGTCGCTGATCGTCGGCTCGAAGGGCGGCATGGTCCATTCGGCGAGTGGATCGGGCGGTTGCACGTCGTAGTGTCCGTAGATCAACAGCGTCGGCGCCCCGGGCACATCGGGGCCCTTGCCCCACACGACGGGATGTGTTTCACTGCCGAGAAAATCCACCTCGCGGCAGCCAAGACGCCGCAGCTCAGCCGCGACCCATTCAGCCGCCGCGCGACAGTCCAGGTTGTGTGCCGGCAACGTCGAGACGGATGGAATCCGGAGAAACTCGGTCAGCTCGCGCAGCAATTGCTCTTGATCCATGGCGGCAGAAATGTAGACACAGCGGTCGCCGCTAGCCAGCGAGTGAGGCCCAGGTAGATTTGAGCGCCATGCGGACGACCGCGTCGTACGATTTGTTCCCCGACGCGCGCAGCGAACGGGCGCTCGCGCGGGCGCGCTGGCTGGCGCGCGAAGGACGCACCCAGGATGCGCAGTCCGCGTACGACGAACTGCTGGCGGCGAAACCCGAGTTGAAGGCCTGTTGGGCCGAGTACTTCGAACTGCTGCGCAGCACCGGCCGAGGCGACGAGGCGCTGCGGCTTGCTGACCGCGCGCGCGCGACGTTTGGCGAGACCAGCTTCTCGTTCACGTTGCGGGGTGCCGCCCTCACGGAGCTGGGACGCTATCCGGAGGCGCTGGCCGAGCTGGACCGCGCCGTCGAAGCGGATCCCGACCTGGCGCTCGTCTGGCACGAGCTCGGCTACGCGGCTTACAAGCTTGGCGACCGCAATCGCGCCCTGCTGGCGCTCGACCGCGCGTTCGCGCTGGAGCCCCACACCGACACGCTCAAGCTCCGTGGCCAGGTGCTGCGCGAAGCGGGCCGTTATCAGGCGGCGGAAGTCGCCTTCGAGGGGGCCGCCCAGGCGGCCGAGCACCCCGAGCAGCGCGCCGACGCCGAGCACGAGATCGCCACGACACGCCGGTACGAGTTCTACGCACCGCGGCGTCCCGATGATCTGACCACCGCCGAGCGCTGGTTTGCGGACACGGGCAGCATCGTTCTGGCGTCGACCCCGGGACCCGTGGCCCCGAGCGACGAGACGATCGTGGCCACGTTCGCGGAGGTCGCGACCAATTGCGACTGGCATTTCGGGCAGGTGATCCTCCTCGGCCCGGAGTTCCCCGCCTGCCACGACCTGGCGGATCGGATGGGAGCGCCGCTCGTCACACCTGCGGCACTCGACCCGACGGCTTGTCCGCTCGTCGTCGGATTGCGACCGCTCGTCGCCGACAAGACGTGGACCGGCATCGTCGGGAGGCTGGCCAGCCAGTCAATCGGCCTGGTGCTGGCGCTCGAGCATCCGGCCGAAGCTCAATCATCGGTGACCACCGACGTGATCGGCGTGCTGACGGACGCCGGCACGCGCCGCGAGCGCGCGCCCAATCCCGTCCAGGCGTTGACCGAAGCGCAGCATCCCGGCGCCCGACTGGCAGGCCGCCGCCTGCGCCCTCATTGATTCCACACCCTGAAGGGTGTGGCTTTAGCCTGTCACATGACGGCGCCTGAACACCCGCCGCGCGCCAGTCGTGCGCCGATGTCGGGGAAAGCGATCGTCCAAAACCAGTTCGACCGCGCAGCCGACTTGATCAATCTCGAAGCGTACATGCGGAAGATCCTGATGTCGCCGTTTCGCGAGGTGCAGGTCGAGGTGCCGGTGCGCATGGACGACGGGCGGATCGAGGTCTTCACCGGCTACCGCATCCAGCACAACGGCGCGCGCGGGCCCTGCAAGGGCGGGATCCGGTATCACCCCGAAGCGGATCACGACGAGGTGTTGGGTCTCGCGACGATCATGACGTGGAAGACGGCGCTGATGGACATTCCCTTCGGTGGCGCCAAGGGCGGCGTCACCGTCGACCCCAAGAAGCTTTCGAAGCTCGAGCTCGAACGGCTGACGCGCCGCTTCACCCAGCGCATCGCCATCGTCCTCGGCCCCTACCGCGATATCCCTGCTCCCGACGTCAATACCAATGCGCAAGTGATGGCCTGGATCCTGGACGAATACTCGAGCCGCCAGGGCTACAGTCCGGCCGTCGTCACCGGGAAGCCGGTGGCATTGGGGGGATCACTCGGCCGCGAAGAGGCAACGGGACGCGGCGTGATGTACGTGATGCAGGAGTACGCGCGCGACTTCGGGATCCCCATCAAAGCCGGACGCGTCGTCATTCAAGGCTTCGGTAATGTCGGAAGTCACCTCGCCCGCCTGCTCGACGCGGAGGCCGGTGCCACCGTCATCGCGGTGAGCGACGTGTCGGGCGGGATCTACAACGACAAAGGACTGGATATTCCCGGACTCCTGGCTCACGTGGCGCAGGGGAAGCCGGCTTCGGAGTGGAAGGGCGGCAAACGCATTACTAATGAAGAACTCTGGACGATTCCCTGCGAATGGCTCGTGCCCGCCGCCCTGGGCGGTGTGATCACCAAAGAGACCAATGCCACCACGGTCGACTGCAAGGTCGTGGTCGAAGGGGCCAATGAACCAACCACACCGACGGCCGACCGGATTCTCGAGGAGCGCGGGATCGCCGTCATTCCCGATTTCCTTGCCAACGCCGGTGGCGTCACGGTCAGCTATTACGAGTGGGCGCAGAACCTGCAGCAGTACCGCTGGACGCACGAACAAGTGAATCGCGAGCTCAAGGCGACGATTACGAAGGCTTACGTTTCAGTCCGGGACCTGGCAAAAGAAAAGAAGGTGACGTTCAGAACGGCAGCGTACGGTATCGCTCTACAGCGGGTTGCCGATGCCGAGCGTCTGCGTGGTAATTAGGGCGGTCAAGAACCAAATGCGACGGTCAAGAAGCAACTGCGGCGGTCGGGCGGTCAAGAGGCTACTGCGGCGGTCAACAACAAGTGCGGCGGTCGGGTGGTCCTACCTGCATTGATTTGGTACGTGCTCCCTCGAGCTCAGCGTAGAATTACTGGCATGATGCCCTACGAGCGTCTCCACGCTTGGAAGGCTTGCGATGACCTCACCGTCGCCGTGTACAAGGCGACTGAGGCATTTCCACGACATGAATTGTACGGGCTAACATCTCAAGCCCGACGAGCAGCGTTTAGTTCAGCAGCCAACATCGCCGAAGGATCTGCAAAGCGGGGTTCCCGCGAGTTCCGAAGATACCTCGACATCAGTATAGGCTCGTTATCGGAAGTGGCTTACGCGCTGCACGTGGCCAAGAGACTCGAGTACTTGTCACTTGAGGAATGGCGTGCGCTTGATCAGGTCCGTGCTGCGGCGAGTAAGCTTACCTGGCACTTGTGCAAGTCACTGAGTTGACCGCCGCCGTCGTAGTTTGACCGCCTTGACCGTCGCCGTTGATTCTTGACCGCCCTATTCCACCTTCATACCGGGTCGCGAATACAACGCTTGGTATGGATCGCCCGCTTGTGTGAAGACGCGAATCTGGATCGCCCGGATAGTCTCGGCGATGTCCGCATTGTTCTGCAGGTAGATCTCATCAAACAAGTTTAGATCCATCCGGTACAGCCGCGCGGCAATGATCACGGCGTTGTTGAGCGGCGCCTGCGCGAACCAACGCCAGTCGTAGGTCTCGAGTGATTGGCCTACCGGACCGCGAAACTGATCGCGCGCCCACCCAAATAGCGAAGTACGCACTTGCTCCAGACGCTCTCCATTCAACGGCTCCGCATAAGCCGAATCGAGACGCCGGGCGAGCTCCGCGTAGAACACGTCCAGCGTGCGCTCGTCGCGCCAACGGGCCTTGGCACGGCGCGCATCCAGGGTGTCGTGCCGCGAGCGGAAAAATGCTTCCGCTCCGCGATACCCAACGAAGCTCGCGAAGCTCTCGTTGAAGGGGGTCTGGCTCTTCACGTACAGCGTGTTGTGCGCCAGCTCGTGAATCACCGTGGCGACCAACTCCATCGTGTCTCGGCTCATTGCAGTAGAGAAGAGCGGATCGCTCAGGTACCCGAGCGTGGAGAACGCGCCCGACGGCCGCAGGAACACGTCGAGCCCCTGCGCCTCGAGTCGCTGGGCTTCGCTGCGCGCCCGCGCGGCTTTGAAGAACCCCTTGTACGGAACGACGCCCACGATCGGATAGGTCCACGTGACTTCGCGCAGTTTGTCGCGCCGGCTCGCCGACAGCACGAGCAACAGCGTATCGCGGCCGACGTCCACATACGCCGTATAGGTCTTGCCCACGGCCAGACCGAGCGAATCGGCCGCGTAGGCACGGGCCGCGAGTACCAGCGCGAATCGCTGGCGGAGCGCTGCGGGCGTGGCCGTGTCGGCGATCAGCTCGTCGATAGCGCGGCGCCGGAGCAGGAGTCGCGCCTCTTCGATCCCGGCCCGGGCGATATAGCGGGCGTCGGCGCTGACGACCAACATCAGCGCGACACCCGCCGTGGCTGCACCCACGGCGATCACCAGAATGCGCTTCAGCAGGCGGCCCCAGCGCGGCCGCGCGCGCTCGGTCAGGGCGTCCATCGGAGCCCCACGCGGTGGGTTCCGCCGCCCAGCGCGTCATATGCCTGAAAGGCATAGTCCATCGCGAGCCGGCCGAGCACGATCCCCCCGCCGAAGGTAAAACGCGACGCATCGGTGACCGTTGGCCGCGTCGCGTAGCCCACGCGCCCCACCAGCCCGACACCGCCCGTCACGATGCCGCCCTCGACACCCTGGACGAGCACGGCGCTCCGGTCGCGCGTCCACTGCCCCTCGAGTGTCGTGAGCAGCCGGAAGGTGCCCTGCGGATCGGTGTAGTTGAGCGTCAGTCCGGCGCGCGTGCGCCGTGGCAGCAGCGCGCCGTTGCCGAGATCGCCCCCCAGGTTCTGGACGCTGACGCCGACCGCCATGATGTCGAAGACCGCGATTGCCAAGCCGACGTCACCGGCCCAGGCATCGCTCACGTCCGAGCCAATCTGCCGGCGATTGTATTTGGCCGTGACGCCCAGCGCCGCAAAGCCGCGGCGGTAGACCAGCGACGTCGTCGCCACCGCTTCGTAGGGATGGAACGACGCGCCGGTGGGCACACCGCGACGTCCACCGGTCGTCGGATCGGGGACAATCTCGGGCTCCGATCCATAGTCGAGCGCCTGCGCGCCGAAGCCCCACGTCCAACGGCGGACGCGCAACGCGAGCGCCGCGCTCGACACCGCGCTTCCCGCAAAATAGGGCTCGTAGGACCCCTCGAGGCTGAGATGACGAATGGTCGCGATGCCGGCGGGGTTTGCGAACATCGCACCAGCATCGCCGACGAGCGCCGCGCCGGCGCCGCCGAGTCCGGCGGAGCGGGTGGATCCGGGGAGAACGGTGAGGATGGAGCCTTCGGTTTGGGCAAGCAGGCGGTTAAGCGGTTGGGCGGTTAGAAGAACAACCGCAACGCCAACCGCCCAACCGCCGAACCGCCCAACCGTCGTCACTGTAGTCGGATCACATTCAACCGCGGCAGCATCGCCGCGTCAATCGGCGCGCCGCTCGGCGCGGTGAAACTCAGCGTGAAGCCAGGATCCCCGGCCGGCTGCGTGGCGCGGTGATAGATCCCCGAACCCGCGCGCAGCGTGCCGCTCAAGTTCACGTCGCGTCCGGCGCTGAGCGTCGGCTCGAGCGGATAGAACTTCCGAAAGGTGTTCGGACTCTGCGTGTGCAACGACGAATACACCGCATGCAGGCTCCAGGAATCGTACTGGAGTTCCGGTGGACCCCCTCCATCGGTCATGTAATTCGCCAGCGCCCAGCGGCTCACCACGGTCGTGAACGGATCGCCCGTGACCGAAGCAATGTTTTGGGCGCCAGTCAGCGCAGTCCCGTCCAGTGCACGCGTCACGGTATTCCAATCCGCCATGGTGCTCCCGGCAGCGTATCGATCCACCACGTAGCGCACGAACAGCCACTCGGCGCCCCGCTCGGCGAGCGTGCCGATGCCAGTCGTGGGCAAGAGGAAATGCCGGTTGGTCGAATCCAGGTATTCGTACGCGTTGAGAAGATCGCCGCCGTAAAAGCGACACTCCGTCGTGCCGATCGTGCAGTCCCTGATCCTCGCGTTCGGCGAGAGCGCGTAGCTCCTCCCGCCCAGCTCTTCGGCATAGTGCGACATCCCCTCGTTCAGCCACAGCAGCTCACCGTTGCTCCCGCGAACGAGCACGTGCTGGTTGAAGCTGATCATATGCTGGAACTCGTGAATGAACGTCACCGGCACGAATCTTTCCACCTCCGTCGTGGAGTGGGAACAGCTGAGCGTGCCTCCCGGGTCGGCGACGATGGAATAGAAAATCTCACCCTTGTTGGAGCGCGAATCGTTCCGGAACGCGGGATCGAGGTCCGCACCGAAAAAGAATCCTGCGACGAAGCCGCTGGTGGTACACTGGCTGGCCGTGACGAGCTTGTTCACCGTATTGGACATCACCACCATTACGACGGTGTTCGAATCGATGTCCGACTCGCGCCCGAAGGCCGCCGTGTCGATCGCGTAGAGACGCTGATCGAAGACATTGGCAATGCTGTCGAGCGCCGTCGAATCGAGGCCGCCGGCCGGAGCCAGTGTGTCGACGTAAATGGCCACCTTGCTTTTGACGGCGCGCACCCGCGCGACCACGCGGTCGAAACGCGAACAGTCAGTCTTCGCGCATACCTGAAAGGCCCGGAGTGTGTTCATCCCGGGCGGGCTTGCTGTAGTCGACGCCTGGGGGCTCGGTCCCACGCCTGGTTCAGGAGCAAAACCCCACGAGCGCCGCTCATCCCCCAGCCGGAGATAGGTATGAAAACGCTCGGCGGGACTGAGCTCGGCCCATTGCTCCGGAGCGGGCCCCGATAGCGCCGGCAAGATCGTGTCGCCACTGAGGCGAAAGGCCGCCGTCTGAGCCGGAACCCCGGCAGTGAGCTGGGGAACGACAAGATACTCGGCGGGGAATGTGGTGGTCGCAGGAAAGACCACGCAGCCGGAATCTGGACCCGGATCGATGGAGACGTATTGATCGACGGCCAGAGTGACCTGGGCGTCCGCCGCCGTACAGCGCCGGATGTGTGGCTCCGTGCCGCTGCTACACGCCGCTGCCGCCAGCAAGCAAAGGGGGGCCCCCCTCAGTCTGCCCACCCGTACCAGGCGTTTCCCCAACATGCGCCTCCCCCGTAACCTCACCGGTGCGTCGTAGCACCCATTGAAAGCAGATCGGCCCGGCCAGCTGGTGGACGCCAATCATCGCCACGAGCAGCGCTTCCAGCGAGACATTCCACTCCGGGAACGCCCGTCCCAACAGCGCGGCGAGCGTAACTGCCAATCCACCCTGCGAGATGAACCCCAGCCATCCATAGTTGACCCACTCAGCACCAACCGCGGGATTACGGCCTGCCCAGCGGAGACCGCCCCACAGACCCGCGGCCCGCAATCCAACCAGGAGCAGCGCCCACGGCCAAACGTCTCCGAGCGCCTCGAACTGCAGGTTGCTCCCGGCGAGCGCAAAAAATACGACATAGACCGGTATCGCGCACCGTTTGAGCTCGGCTCTGACACGTTCGCTCTGCTGGGGTGCGGCGTAGCGGAGCGCGGAGCCGGCAGCGAGCGCGACCAGGACCGCTTCCAGACCGATCAGCCGGACCGCTTGCGACACGATGAATGCCAGGACCACGAGGACCCATGCGAGGTGACCGCGAATTGCACGCAGATACTGTGCGGACGCCAGGCCGAGTGTGATCCCCACCACAATCGATCCCAGGAGAATTAGCAGGGTGTGGGCGGCAGCGCCCGGAGTGACGGTACCTCTGCTGCCCAGCGGAAGGGCCAAGGCGAGTACGACAGTCACCGACAGCACGGCCGTGAGGTCCTGCACGACGGTCACGTCCAGGGTCGTTCGAGAGAGCGATCCACCCGGCGCACCCCCGGGGACATCCACGTCGGTGATCACTGCCCAGGTCACGGTCGGCGAGCTTACGGCTGCGACCGTACCGAGGGCAAGCGCAACGACCAGCGCATCGCGGAACGGCTGGTGCGCAGTCAGGGGAAACCACGGACTGACGGTGAGCACAACGAGCGTAACGGCAAGGAAGGGGACAGCCATTGCCCCCGTCGCGATTCGCAGGTCGAGCGCCTGCAGCTCCGGGGCACGTATCAGCCGGAGCCACGCGGGGCCCGCGATGTAGCCGGCGATCAGATACCCGACGATGCGCGGAATTCGGAAACGCTGTGCGATTGTGCCCGCGATATATGCGGCGAGCGTCAGGCAACCGAGGGCGAGTGTGGCTTGCGCTTCGAGCGGCCCTCCGAACGCGCGCGCGAGCCGCTGTAACAACGCCATGACGACGAACGTGACGACGAGCATCGGCCATTGCATGACCGCGCAAAATACGGCAGATTCAGCGGCGTAACCATGCCGTTCGTTCATCTCCACACGCATAGCGAGTACTCTCTCCTCGACGGTGCCAACCGGATCCCTGAACTGCTGGACCGGGTTCAGGCGCTGGGCATGGATTCGCTGGCGATCACCGACCACGGCAACCTGCACGGCGCCTGGTCGTTCTACGCCGAAGCGAAAGCGCGAAACATCCGGGCGATTCTGGGCTTCGAGGCCTACCTGGCGTTCGGCAGCCGGCACGCACGCGAAAAGCCGGCAGGTGACGTCCCCCTGGGTGCGCCGTACTCCCACCTCGTGCTGCTCGCGAAAAACCGAATCGGCTATCAGAACCTGATCAAGCTCTCGTCCATAGGGTTTCTGGAGGGCTATTACCGCCGGCCGCGCATCGACAAGGAAGTGCTGGAGCGTCACCGGGAGGGGATCATCGGGCTCGCCGCCTGCCTCTCCGGTGAGATCGCGCTGTATTTGCGCCAGGGGAATTACGAGGCTGCGAAGGCGAGCGCAGAGTGGTTCGCGCGCACCTTCGGACCGAATGGCTTTTGGCTGGAGGTGCAGAATCACGGCATCCCCGAAGAAAAAGTCGTCGCCGAGGGGATGTTTCGCCTCGCCGCCGAGCTCGGTATCCCCGTCGCGGCCACCAATGATGCGCACTACCTGAAGAAGGACGACGCCGAGGCCCACGACGTCCTGCTCGCGATCGGGACCGGCAAAGACCTCGACGATCCCAAGCGCTTCCGCTTTTTTGGGCAGGAGAGCTACGTCAAGTCTGAGAGCGAGATGCGCGGCTTGTTCGGCAACCGTACCGACGTGCTCGCGGAAACCGCCCGCGTCGCGGAGCTGTGCGAGTTCGACTTCGAAAAACGCTACTTCCTCCCCCAGTACCCGCGTCCCGCCGAGTTCGCGACCGACCAGGATCTGCTCGTCCACCTCGCGCGCCGGGGCGCTGCAGAGCGCTACGGCGATCCGCTGCCCGAGGTCGTCGAGCAACGTCTGGAGTACGAGCTCGACGTCATCACGCGGACCGGGTATGCTGGCTACTTTCTCATCGTCTTCGACCTGGTCAAGGCCGCGCGCGACCGCGGCATTCCCGTCGGTCCGGGGCGTGGCTCGGCCGCGAGCTCGCTGATCGCCTACGCGTTGCGCATCACCAACGTCGATCCCCTCAAATTCGATTTACTGTTCGAGCGCTTCCTGAATCCCGAGCGCATCTCGATGCCGGACATCGATCTCGATTTCTGCTTCGAGCGCCGGGGCGAGGTGCTGGAGTACGCGCGGGAGCGTTACGGCCGGGAGTCGGTCGGTCAGATCATCACCTTCGGGACGCTGAAGGCCCGCGCCGCGTTTCGGGACGTCGCCCGCACGCTCCGCGTCGAGATGGGGGACGTCGAGCGGCTCACCAAGCTGATTCCGTCGGGGCCCGCGTTCAGCGTCACGCTGGCCGAAGCGAGCGACAAGGTGCCCGAGGTGAAGGCGGCCGCGGCGCAGGACGAGCGCATCCGGAAGGTGCTCGACCTCGGTGCCCGCATCGAGGGGTTGGCACGGCACGCCTCGGTGCACGCGGCGGGTGTCGTGATTGCTCCCGGACCACTCACCGACTACGTCCCCGTCTGCACGGCGCCCGACTCCAAGACGGACGCGGACGCGATCATCACGCAGTACGACATGGCCGGGATCGAACAGGTCGGCATGCTGAAGATCGACCTCCTCGGCCTGAAGACGCTGACCGTGCTGCACGACGCCACGGGCATGGTCGCCGAGCGTCACGGCGTCACGATCGATCTCGAGCGGCCCGATCTGGACGACCCCAAGGTCTACGCGATGCTCCGCTCGGGACGTACCGCCGGCATCTTCCAGTTTGAATCGCCGCTGGCGACCGACTGCCTGCGGAGCATGAAGTGCGATCGCTTCGACGATCTCGTCGCGACGAACGCGCTGCTCCGCCCTGGCCCGCTCGACACCGGCATGTACCTCGTCTTCATCAACCGCAAGCTGGGCCGCGAGAAGGTTCGCTATCCGCATCCGGCGCTCGAGGAGATCCTCGCGCCCACGTACGGCGTGATCGTGTATCAGGAGCAGGTGATGCGCATCGCGAACGTGCTGGCGGGCTACTCGCTGGCCGAAGCCGACGTGCTGCGCAAGGCGGTGGGAAAGAAAATCAAGGAGCTGATTCAGGAAGAACTCACCAACTTTGTGAAGCGCGCCACCGCGCGGGGCCACGACAAGCGCACGGTGGAGGAAATCGCCGCGCAGATCGAGACGTTCGGCCGCTACGGGTTCAACAAGTCACACTCCGTCGCCTACTCGATCCTGTCGTACCAGACGGCATGGTTCAAGGTCTATTATCCCGCGGAGTTCATGGCGGCACTGCTGTCGTCGGAAATCGGCAACACCGATCGCGTGGTGCAGTACATCAATGAGGCGCGCGAGCTCGACCTCGAGGTCCTCGCGCCCGACGTGAACGAGTCTGGTTATAAGTTCACAGTCGTCGGTGATCAGCGGATCCGATTTGGGTTGGGCGCGGTGCGCAACGTGGGCGAAGGAGCCATCGCGTCCATTATTGCGGGGCGTCAATCAGGCCCCTACCGCTCCTTAGTCGAGCTGTGCGACCGGATCGATCTGCGGCTGTGCAACAAGCGCGTCATCGAATCGCTGATCGACTCGGGCGCCTGCGACTCGCTCGGCGGCGAGCGCTCCCAGCTGGTCGCCGCCCTCGATCACGCCTTCAGCGAAGCGCAGGTTCGCCAGGAGGAACGGTTCACCGGACAGCACGCCCTGTTCGGCGACGCGGCCCCAGCCCCGAGTCCCCAGTCCCCCCTGCCCGATGTGCCGCCCTGGACCGAGCAAGAGCGGCTGGCACGAGAAAAGGCCGTGCTCGGCTTCTTCATTTCTGGTCACCCCCTCGCCAAGTACCGCGCGGAGGTGGAGCTTTTTGGGACCCGCACCACCGCGACGTTGGGCATGTGGAGCCCGCAGAAGGTCGCCGTCGCCGCGGTGGTCACGGTTGTGAAGCGGCAAACCTCCAAGAAGACGGGGGCGGAGTACGCGCGCCTCACGCTCGAGGATTTTCACGGCGCGGCGGAGCGTTGGTGTTCCCCGAGGCCTGGGCCAAGCTGAACGGCGTGATCCACACGGACGGCGCCTACCTGTTCACCGGCGGGTACATCGCGCGCGACCGGGGCGAAGAGCAGGCGCCGTTCATCGTCGAGAGCGCACGCGGCCTCGACGACCTGCGGCCCAGCGGCGCGATCGGTGTGGCGCTGCGCTGGACGGCGGCCAACCGGCCTGGCCCGGAGACCACGCGCGCGATCGCCGCGTTGTGCGCCGCCCACCCCGGCCCGACGCCGCTCTTCATCGAATGGCGGGGGGAGAACGGGAGCAAGGAAAAGGATGAGAATGGCAGCCCTCCCGCGGTCCGCCTGCGCAGCCGGGCGTTCCGGGTCGACGCGGCGGACGATCTGCTGGCGGCTTTACGGGATCTGGTTGGGGCTGACGGGGTGGCGCTGGTTAAGGCCTAGAGAGGTGTAGGGGCGCAGCATGCTGCGCCTCCTGAATTCATCACCAAACCTCCTGAATTCATCACCAACAGGAATCAATGGCGACATATACGCTGGATTTTGAAAAACCCCTGCTCGAGCTGGAAAAGCAGATTGAGGAGCTGAAGCGCGTGGCGGGCGACAACGCCGATCTGGCGAAGAACGTGCGCCCGCTCGAGGACCAGCTTGCCAAGTTGCGCATCGAGATCTATCGCAATCTCACGCCCATGCAGCGCGTCCAGGTCGCCCGCCATCCGCGGCGTCCCTATCCTCTCGATTACGTCAATACCGTCTTCACCGATTTTGTCGAGCTGCACGGCGACCGGCTGTTCCGGGACGACCCGGCGATCGTTGGCGGCTGGGCGCGGCTGGACGGCACCAGCGTCATGGTCATCGGACATCAGAAAGGCCGCGACACCAAAGAAAACCTGTACCGCAATTTCGGGATGGCGCATCCGGAGGGGTATCGGAAGGCGATGCGGCTCATGCGTCTGGCGGCGAAGTTCGGCGCGCCGGTCATCACGCTGGTGGACACCCCTGGTGCATATCCAGGACTCGGCGCAGAAGAGCGCGGCCAGGCCGAAGCGATCGCAAGCAGTTTGATCGAGATGGCCTCGCTGCCCACACCGATCATCACCGCGGTCATCGGCGAAGGTGGATCGGGCGGCGCGCTCGCCGTCGGCCTCGCCGACCGCGTCCTGATGCTCGAGAACTCGGTCTATTCCGTCATCTCACCCGAGGGCTGTGCCGCCATCCTGTGGAAGGATGCCAGCCAGCGCGAACGCGCCGCGGAGGCCCTCAAGATCACCGCGCAGGACCTCCTCAACCTGGGCGTGATCGACGAGATCATCCCCGAGCCGCCGGGCGGCGCACATTCCGATCCCGAAGCGGCAGCCGCGGCGTTGGGCGACGCGCTGCAGCGGCATCTCGGTCAGCTCCGCAAGCTCAGGACGGAGAAGCTCCTCAAACGTCGTGAGGAGAAGTACCTTTCCATGGGTGCGCTAACCGAGAAGTGAGTTGACGCCTGTCATCGAAGTCCGGTTCAAAGGGAACCGGCGAGAATACTTCACTTGGCCGTCCGAAGACTCTTCCCCGCTCCGCCTCGATGCCCCCGTGATCGTCGAGGTGGAGCGCGGTCAGGACTTCGGCGTGGTGTCGGCGTTGGGTAGCGTGGCGGAGAAGAAGTGTCAGCGCTGTGGCAGCTGCGGGGCCTCGGGCCTAGGGGCTCGGGATTCGGGAAGTTCCGAGCCCCGAGCCCCGAGCCCCGAGCCCCTGAAGTCCATCGTCCGCATCGCCACGCCTGAGGACCGCAAGACGGCGACCGATCTCCGCGCCAACGAGGAAGACGTCCGGCGCACCGTGCGTGATCGCGTGCGCCAGCACGCTCTCCCGATGAAGGTCTCCGACGCCGAATGGCAGTGGGACAAGCGCAAGCTCACGATCTACTTCACCGCCGAGCAGCGCGTGGACTTCCGCGCGCTGGTGCGCGACCTGGCGGGTTTGTTTCGCACGCGCATCGAGCTGCGTCAGATCGGCGCGCGTGACGAAGCCAAGCGCCTGGACGGGATCGGACGCTGCGGCCGCCAGCTCTGCATCGCGAGCTGGCTGCCCGAGGGGAAGCCGGTCAGCCTGTCGCTGGCGAAGGCGCAGGGCCTTTCGCTCAATCCCGTGCAGATCTCCGGCCCGTGTGGTCGCCTGCTCTGCTGCCTGCACTACGAGCATGACTTCTACGTCGAGCAGCGCAAACGCTTTCCGAAAGAGGGAAAGACGCTCAAGACGGCCGAGGGAAACGAGCGCGTGGTCTCCGTGGACATCTTCCGCGAACGCGTCACGCTTCGCTCCGAAGCGGGCGAGACGCGGGTGGTCGCCCTCGACCAGCTGCGGTTGTAGTGGGGGGGGGCCAGAAGTTCTACCTCACCACCGCCATCGATTACTCCAATGGCGATCCCCACCTGGGGCACGCCCTGGAGAAGGTCGGCGCGGACTGCATCGCCCGCTACCACCGGCTGCGCGGCGACCAGGTGCATTTTCTCATGGGGATGGACGAGCACAGCCAGTCGGTCATCCAGGCGGCGGCGCGCGCTAACGTCACACCGCGCGAGTGGGTCGACCGCATGGCGACAACGTTCGCCGACTACTGGCGCCGACTCGAGTGCAGCAACGACGACTGGATCCGCACCACGGAGCCACGGCACGTACGCGGCGTCGTCGCGTTGCTGGAGCGCATTCAACAGCTGCGCCCCGACGATCTGTACGTCGCCGACTATGAGGGGCTGTATTGCACCGGCTGCGAAGAGTTCAAACAGCCGGCGCAGATCGCGAACGGGCATTGCATCGAGCATCCCACGCTGGACCTCATTCCGACCAAAGAGCGCAACCATTTCTTCCGGCTCAACCTCTACGGCCAGCGACTGCTGCAGCTGATCGCGACGGGCGAGTTCCGCGTGGAGCCTCAGGTCCGGCGCAACGAGGTGGTGCGGCTGATCCAGGACGGGTTGCAGGACGTCTCGATCTCGCGCCAGCGGCTGCCGTGGGGTATTCCCTTCCCCGGCGACAACGAGCAGACGATCTACGTCTGGTTCGACGCGCTGATCAATTATCTGTCCGCCACGGGATTTCCCGAGCCCGGCTACGAGCGGCTGTGGCCGGCGGATCTCCACGTGATCGGCAAGGGCATCACACGCTTTCACTGCATCATCTGGCCGGCGATGTTGCTCGCCGCCGGTCTCGAGCTGCCGCGTATGGTCTGGGCGCACGGCTACGTGCAGTGGGAGGGCACCAAAATGAGCAAGACGGCGGGCACCGCCGTCAGCGTCGGCTCCGCGATCGAGCGGCACGGGGCGGATGCGCTGCGCTATTTCCTGCTGCGTGAAGTCGGGTTTGAGGGCGACGGCAACTTCACCTGGGACCGGTTCGACGCGCGCTATGCCGCGGAGCTCGCCGACACGTTCGGCAATCTCGTCTCGCGCTCTCTGTCCATGGTGCACCGATACCGCGGCGGCACGGTCCCCGCGGACGCGTCTGACTCACCGCTCGAGCGCGCTGCACAGGAAACGATCGCCACGTATACGCGAGCGATGGACGCGCACGACCTGCAGCAAGGCGTTGCGCTCATGATCGAGCTCGCCACGCGCGCGAATCGCTTTGTCGAGGAGACCGCACCGTGGAAGCTCGCGAAGGAGAAGCACGATGCGGCGCTGGACAGCGTGCTCTCGAATCTCGTGCGCACCATCGCGCGGCTCGCGGTGCTCGCGGCGCCCTGCCTTCCGGCAAAAGCGCAGGAAATGTGGAACGCCCTCGGCGCGGATCGGCCGCTTACCAGCGTCCGGCTCGGGGATCTCGCGAGTCTCTCGGTGGCCGGGTGGAACGTCTCGAAGCCGCCCCTGCTCTTTCCCAAGCCCGATGCGGATTAGCCATCCTGCCCGCACAAACGTGACGGAGCGCACATCCGGCGATTTGACGCCGGTCGCGACCGCGCCTTATGTTTGCATCCCCATATGAAGAAAAAGCACGCAGAGCGCCGCTGGACCGTCATGCTGGTCCCCCACGGGTCGGGCTCGTCCCGGGCCGTAGAGGTCTCGCAGACGGTCGTCAAGGCGCTCGTCGGCATCGGCAGCGTGGTAGCGCTGCTGTTTCTCGTGCTCGGTGGCACGGCGCTGTCGCGCGGTGTCAACGTCACGAGGAGCCGTGGGCTCGAGCGCGAGAATCAATTGCTCGCGAGCGAGATCCAGCGGCTGCGCGAGCGGCTCGTCGGGCTGCGTGACACCCTCAACGTGTTCGGCGAGCGCGAGCAGGCGCTGCGCTTGCTCGCCGGGCTGTCGCCGATCGATAGGGATGTGCAGCAGGCCGGCATCGGCGGTCCCAGCGGGCAGTGGTTCGAGCGCGACAGCCTCGCGGCCGCAGGTCCGAACGGGAAGCAGGCGCTGGCCGCGCGCGTCGACATGGATCAGTTGACGCGGCGCGCCAACATTCTCGTGCACTCGCTCAACGAGGCGTACGACTCCGCGTCGAGCCAGCGCTCGCGCTACGCCGCGATGCCGTCGATCATGCCCACCAAGGGGTGGCTGACGAGTGCGTTCGCGCGCGAGCGCGTGCATCCGATCCTGCATCTCGCCCGCCCGCACGAAGGCATCGACGTCTCGGCACCGATGGGTATGGAGATCGACGCGCCCGCCGCCGGCGTCGTGACGCAGGTGTCGTGGGTCGAAGGCTACGGCAACATGCTGACGATCGATCACGGGTACGGGCCAGCCGATCGCCAAAGTCGGCTCGACGGGATTGTCGACCGGACCGCATCTGCATTACGAGGTGTGGGTGAACGGCCGTCCGGCCGATCCGATGAAATACGTGCTGCCGGACGCGATCGTGGATTGATCGGGAGGAGGAGGCCGCATTACATGACGACGATCATGCATGGGACGACGACCCGCCGCTGGTTGTCGTCCTTTTGCGTTATGGCGCTATTCCTGGTCCTCTCGCCCACCTCGCACGCTGCGCAGTCGCTCGGCCGGCTCAAGGGCGTCGTCATCAGCCTCGACTCGACGCCGCTCGGGGAGGCCACGGTACGGTTGATGGGCACGGACCTCGCGGTGCTCACCGACGCGAACGGCCGCTTCTCCATTGCGGGCGTACACCCCGGTGTGCAACTGGTCCAGGTCAACCGCATCGGCTATGCGAGCGTGATTTCCCGCCTCGATTTCGGATCGGGCGAAACCCTGGCCGTCCAGGTCGTGCTCGAAGAGCTGGCCGTGCAGCTGCCCGAGGTGGAGGTCAGGGGCGAGGCGCCCCCGCCGGCGATGCTGCGCGGCTTCTATGCCCGCAAGGAGCATGGTGGCGGGTATTTCCTGACGCGCCAGGAGATCGAGCAACTACAGCCGCGCATGTTCACCGATCTGCTGCGGCGGGCGCCAGGCGTCCGGCTGCAGCCGGTGCGCGGTCCCTCCGGCAACAGTTTTCAGGCGGTGTCGGACCGCGCATCAGGAGCGCGGCAATGCCCGATGCTCTACTACATTGATGGGGTACCGGTTCCCGTCGCGGGAGACATCGGCATCAACAATGTGATTCAACCCGGCGACGTCGCGGCGATCGAAGTGTACAGCGGCAGCTCGCGCGTGCCCCTCGAATTCCATTCCGCCAACGCCAATTGTGGAGTCATCGTGATCTGGACGCACATCGCGGAACGGCCGCGACGGAAGTGATGCGACTCCTCGCCGCCGCCGCAGCCGTCGTCGCGCTCGTGCTCGCTTGTAAAGCGGACGACATCACCCGCATTCGTCCGGGCACGGTCTTCGTCGCGGCGCGCGACAGCTTCTTTACGCCGGACACGATCAGCGTCGGCGTGGGACTGCCGGTGCGCTGGACCAATGAAGGCACCGTGTATCACACGGTGGTCTCCGACAGCTCGTTGTGGACCAGTAATCTGCTGGCACCGCGCTGGTGGTTCGAGGTCCGCTTCGACAGCGCCGGTACCTTCCCGTATCACTGCTCTCAGCATGCCGGTATGACGGGCGTGGTCGTCGTCCAGCCCTGAAAAGCCGACAGGGGAAGCGCGAGCGCTTCCCCTGTGGCTGCAGACCCGTCGCTGTGGTTAGAAGTTCGGGTTGTTGTCCGTCTCCGTAATCGGCAACGGATAGCAGGTGTTGTTATTCACTGGCGCGAACCCCGCTTTCCAATACGTCGAGCCGGGTATCGGCACGCCGATGATGTTCGCCGGATGGCGGCGGAAGTCGCCGAGGCGCTTGCCCTCGAGATAGAAGTCCAACCCTCGCTGCGTGAAGAATTCCGTCAGCACGGAATTGGAGTCCGTCGCGCCGCCGTACGCCGCCTGGCCATTGGCCGTCCGCCGTGCGGCGATCTGCGCCAGCTGCGCCGCCGTGCCCTGGGCCTCGGCCTTGATGTAGACCGCCTCGATCTTCGAGGCGAGCCTCACGGGCACGTTGTAATCGGGATACTTCTGCTGAATCGCGTACGCGATCCCGCGGTCCGTCGAATACTGCGCATCCTGCGGCGCGTATGCGGTGGGAACCATCCAGGGCACGCGGGGATCCGCGTTCT
>WNGA01002997.1_pt1:0-27500 | contig 28644 bp, 26 predicted proteins | sample 5400061 | NCBI WGS metagenome assembly WNGA01 (sample SAMN13153366, study PRJNA577476) | soil metagenome | isolation source: 100 cm soil or saprolite under grassland replicate 2 | place: USA:California | collected 2016-06-15
TAGAAAACAATGACCTCGGTAAACAAAAGCCTACATAGCAGTTCCAATGCTACGCCTTGAACCACTCGGCCATCTCTCCTACATAATCTTATTATTGACTAGAAACTGAGTGAATAGCGAGTTTTCGTATCCCTGCAAGTACAGGTACAACCACAACCGCTCGGGGGTTCCATGGTTCTATTGGAATAATTCCTTTCCCATTTCCATGGATACGAGCGGAACTATTACTTACTATTTCATCTAAGCTATTTCATCTAAGTTTCATCTAAGTGGAAGAATCCAGGATTTTTTTTTACTAGGAATTCCGCTAACTCGAAAAGTTTTAGTTTGGTTTTTCTCCAAAGAGAAAAAGAATGGAAGAATTCTTCTTATTCCATAATAACCCTAGAATTCTGTTTGCATAACGTACGCTACGCCATACAATCGAAATAGAAAATAGGGTATGGGACAATTAATGACTTTGAAAACGCGAAATAGCTGATGAGAGAAGTTGTTGTTGAGAAATAGGAAAGTGGAATGAAATCCAATCTTAGTCAAATATTTCATATCTCTCCTTGTCCAAACAGAAGGAAAAGGAGACAATTTGAGCTGGGCGGAAAGCCCATATCTCTCTTATCCATTTAGTAGAACATATGGATCTATTTATAAGAATAGAATTTGTTTGTTTTTATGTTATTTTGTGAAGTAATGAAAATCAATCATTCTATATAGAATGGGTTGCTAATTATGCCTAGATCCCGTATAAATGGAAATTTTTTTGATAAGACCTCTTCAATTGTAGCCAATATTTTTTTCGAATAATTCCGACAACCTCTGGAGAAAAAAGGGCATTTAGAGATGGTGCGATTTGACTCTTTTTTATTGTTTTTTTTTAGCCCTACACCTCAGTCTTACGAGAAAGAGGGGCGGTTCGCATAGAGAACCAAATTAGTAAAAGAAACCCACGCTTGGTGAAGGTGAGGTTCAGTTTGGAGATCTAACAATTCCTTATGTCGTGTATCCTCGATTGATGCAGCCTCAGATGCATCAATTGTAGATTTGAGTATTGAGCGAAAGGTTACACCACCTATAGGTTCTGTATTACAGGCCAATCCTACTCCACTAGTACCAATAGGCGGCATAGGGGAAAAAGCACAACACCTAGGAATAGGAATCAACAACACAAAAACTTTCTTATAAATTACCCAGCAAGAAAACGTATGCGCTTTAGCAACAAAGCGCTCATCCCTTGCTTGTTGACCCGAGGGATCCCTTCGTGACGGCCTCTAGATTGAACTAGGGCTTCGCTTCGCTCGCCTACAGATGATAGTCTTCACAGCCGACAAGCCCATTCCCATTCATTCAAGGCAGCAGCTGAGTTTGTCTTGTGCAGGAGATGGAATGTTCACAAAGCACGTGCATCCGAAGACTCTGAGATTTGAATAGTCTACTATTGGGAAGAGAGTCAAACGCCCTCAGATGACGTGTGGAGGAGATCGCTCCGTATGTCTATTTTTCTTCCATTCGCTCGCAGGCTAAACCCCCAAGATCTTTCACTGTTCAGTTTGGTTTCCGTTCGTTAGCAAGTGCCCGGCATCCGTCAAACGAACATCGGCTAGTTGTGCTAGCTTTTCTAGCTACCTCTTTCACCATTCATTGGTTTGCAGATCTCTCCGATTCATTCCCGACTTCCATCCAGGAAGCGATCTCGGTAACCCACGATAAATCCAAATCCTATCAAAACAGCTGTTCCAATCCAATGAAGATATCTCAACATCAATCAACTATTCTTATCGGAAGCTTAGTCTAAACCGAGAAACAAGTTTTTTCTGATGACATCGCTAATAATCCGGCGAAGGGAGGATTCTTCAGAGCGGGATCAATGGACAACGGGGATTTCATAGCTGTCGGGTGGTTAGGACACCCTATCTTGAGAGATTTAGAAGGGAATGCAGTTTTTGTGCCTACCCTAAAACTTTATTAGTGGTTTTGTTAGACGGATACGGGATTGTGAGAGCTGATGTTCCCTTTATAAGGGATAGAAATCCAGTGTCGAACAAGTAAGTGTAACTGTGGAGTTATCAGGTGGTGAACTCGATAGAAAAGGGTTCTTTCTTATTCGTTAGAGGAGGGTTGTTCTTATGAACGCAAAATTTCCAATGCTTGGCCCAAGCCAAGACAAGATGGTTGTGCAATCTTGTTATTTTTTTACTAAAACTGCTACAACTACAAGACGAGAAAAAGATGAAAAAATCCAGTCTATCGCTGGAAGAAGATTGGAATGCGCCCCAAGAGGTGATCGAAATAAAGAGGATAGAAGTCTTTCAAAATCGCCCCCGCGTAAAGGAAAAAGCCCTTTCTTATTCTTGGTCGTCTTGCCGAACTCCTTCCCCTGCTAAAAGATTTCCGTTTCAAACCAGGTTGTTCTTTCGCTTCTACGCTCGTCATTACCTTTTCGTGCTTTCTCGTACCAGTGCGTATATCAATGAAATGGGGTTTCCTTTTAGAATAGAACCGCCCACTATGTCTGTGATCCAATCTCAGAACTCTTCTTTCTTTCCTATAGAATTCGTTCATCCAATAGCTCTCCAAATGGAACCTCAGCTTTCATAAACAGGAGCCGAAAGAAGGCGGATTGATGCTAGTGTAATCATTCAACGGATAAAGAAAAGAGTGCATGCATCAGTCTCAGTCTCAAAGCCCTTTGAGGCAGTCGGAATTCTCGTATCAATAAGATCATATCGGGATCCATCTATGAAAGATCTCTATTGCATCAAACCTCCCTCTAGCCCGTCCCTTTTTGGTATAGAAAGTTCCAGCCAATTCCAATAGCTTGATAGAGTAAAGGGCGCGATTACCCTGGAATTTCAGCTCAAACTTTCGGAAAGCTCTATAGTATCGTATTCCGCTCGTATGCTCTCGTTATGTAATAGAATACCTTTTACCGTTCATCAAGTGAACGTAGCCCTTTCGTAGTCTATGCCCCTTTATTCTTAAGTGGGGGAATCCTCTGAAAGCCGGTGATCGAGTGAGTAAGTCCGCCAGGAAGCTAGTTCTTTAGGGCTTAAATGAAAGCTTGTCGGCTGTGAAAAGTATACCTTTCCTTTCCCACCTGTTTTTCGGTGCCTTCTTTATGCTCGAGACTAAGGAAGCAAGGGGAAGAGTGAGGGTCGACAGGCAAAGAATGGCTTGAGTGAAAGCTGGAGTGGCACAAGACAGATTGAAAGCAAAGGGAATAGCTCATATGGAAAGAAACATATATAGTCAATTAAATTTTAAAGATACCCGTAATAAGCGATATTCTAAAAGATTCAGAATGAATGAAGACTTTCTAATAACATCGGGTTCCCGTGCAGCCAATGGGATTGGGGGAGTAGTTCATAGTTCCCCTCTAGCCAATCCTAAAAGTTCTTCTGCCTTCGATCCAGTGGTAAGCCTTTCAAGTTTCCAGCCAGTAGACAAGAAATTCTGTAAGTAATAGACTAGGGATAGCCATCAGAAAAGGGAAAGAAAGCCTGTCTCAATCAGTACTTCTTTTTTTGGAAAGCCAGGTTTTTTTATATGAAACTCAGGCAAGAAGACGAAAAGACGTTCACGTTACCAATTCCGTCTCGTCTGATCTTTTATTGGTTTAGTTTTTTCTCTCGTGCCCTTCCGGGCGGTACAAAGAACTGATGTAGGGGTTGCCGCTCCTTAGTTCATCTCTCGGTAGAACAAGGCACCTATGCGGTGGGTTCGACTCCCACAGGAGCGTACATTTCCAATCGATTTGGTACTTTTCTTGATTCAGAGTTCTTGCTGTCCATTACAGATTCTTTAGCGATGTAAAGCCATCAGGCAGTAGACCGGCAAGGGAACGGCTGTCTCGGTATTCGTTCTTGAATCAGTGACTGAGAGTAAGGGCTAGTGATTCATCTAATCAGACTAGTGGGGCATCTTTCTTTTCGTAGTAAGCAACTCTATTGAGAAAGCTCTTTCTTGATCGAAGTAAAGAATCATTGTAGTTCCTCTTTAGGCGAGCTACTTCGTTCCTATTCTCTGATTCTGAATAGGATCAGGTTGTAATGAACCAAAAATACTTCGCTAAGGTTTAACCGTTTCGCTACGGTTTTCTTCCCATTTATTCTAAGGAATCCTGATCAAATAAAAGAAAGAAAATAAAGGCCTTATAAGCGAAGGCACCTTTCTCTGTATGGAAAAAGGAAGAAGATGCTGCTTCGGCTTCCGTTTCTAGCTCTGCTTGAGCTGCTTCGTCTGTTTCTCTTGATGTGGATGTCGGTGAGTCAGATCTCTTCTCTCACTTTCGGAGCACAGTTGGTCCTCAATTTGAAAACCGACAAAGGTGACTTCTTCCTTATTCACGCCTTGATGCACCTTTTTCGTGTTCAATCTCGCCTGAGAGCAGTGCATCGATACCATTCGTCTTGAAGAGCCGCCCTGACCGAAGAGAATCCTTTGATATCCGTCTTGCCTTCTCAGTCCTCCTTAGAATCTCATCCCATAGGTCTCAGGGTCCCCTCCACCGACCCTTGTACTATCGGTTTCCGGGCGTGAGCCAAACCTAGGGCTTGGATCGAAATATAGCTTTGCTTCCTTTTTTTCTTTAGTCAGAAAGAGTTCCCAGCTTATAGTCAAGGCTATAATAGTTCTAGTTTTCTTTCTCATTAGGGAAGGCGGGCTCGCAAGCCTAGCCTTATTTTTAGCGGCCGGGAGGTCTTTTCGCTAATGTGAGAGGCATCGGCAGCCTCAACCACGGTTCAAGCACCGGCTCACGACAGAGCTTGATCATACCTGGACCTACTTCATTTTCGACTCCTGTAGGTTAGGTTACCGATTTTCCTCCGACGAATCCGACGATGACTCTAGGTGAGGGACTTAGGCCTATCAACGGCATTCTGGACCTGCCTTTCTTCTCACTTGATAACAGATCATCTAGCTCTCTTTTATAGTATAGTCAAAGTCTATCTGGGCACGGAAGCTAAGCGGGCTAAGAAAAAGGCTTAATAAGATGAGTGGGGAAGAAAAAGTATAGCATTCATTCCGAACTGATTCTAAGAATCGCTATTGGATGCTTCTGCAGATTCGTATGTTGCTCTAATTGAAGCAAGGGCTAAGGGTTCGGTGGGTGTAGGCCGGTCAGCCATCAGTCTCAGATCCATTCCCGCATTCTCTTATTATGTAGTCTTGCTCACTTGACGATTCGGAAGATGAGGATAAGAAGAAAGGATAAAGAGCAGGATCGTGAGGATGCCCCCTAGAGGAAGGTGGCTCTAGACCTCCTGTTTAGAAGAATGAATTTCCGAGAAGCCAATATGCATGCCGACAAAGGCGCCTGGAAAACCAACCTAAGAATGGAAATTCATTTGATACTTACAGGTATGGTGCTTGTAGCTACTGAAACAGTACTGCTGCCTGCCTAAAATAAGGCTTTGTGAATAAGCAGTTCCAAAAGTTCCAGTTACAATTCGCTGACCGAGTAGCTACAACAAAAAGAAGGGGATTCGCTCCAAAGTGGGCTTTTGCTTTTGCTTCCGAACAAGCAACGGATTGAGCAACTAGCGCGAAAGCCGTTGCGCTAACGCGCATCCGTTTTCTTGCTGGTCCGTGGCTCATCTTTTTATAGGTGTGTTTTCGAAGCCTTCCCTCGGGCAAATTGGACCACTCTACCAGAATTTGAGCTTGACCGGCATTGTTCTTCTTCACCAAGCGTCGATCCAGAATCGCCTTTGGCTCTATCTTCGACACTCCTTCTGGTCCCTGATCTCGCATAAGGTCTTCCACCCCTGACTACCAAGATTGACCTCTCCATGCTCGTCATTTCTAGTGCTTGCACAACCTCCTGGCGCCTTATTTACTGACAATTCCCCGGGTGTAAGCCAGCACTTGCAAATGTCTTTTATTTCATTAAAAAACTAAGCTTTGTCGACATCGTCTTTTCCAAACAAAGAATAGCCCGTACTTGTCTGTTAAAAAAGAAATTCATATATATTGAATAAGCCCTTCTTGGTATACCGCTAGGTGGGAGTCTTCGTTCACAACGGAAAATTACGCTCTTGCTTTCGAATCCGCTAAATCATTCTTTATATGGTACAAATGAAGGCGCTCATTATTATCTTGAAAAAAACGACATTCCGGTTCTTACTTAACAAATTCTTACCGCGTTTACCATGAAACCTTTGCATCAAATCCGATAACGTAATAAATGGTGAAAACCCAAAGTCCAACTTCGATAAATGAGACGGGGATCTTGAGAATCCATGAAGGGAGAGTGTAAGTCTATGCGGGGTAGAAGAGGTCGCGTTGCTTGAATAAAACCGGCAGCTTAGTGATGGTCATCGCAAGCTCAGAGAACCCGTTGAACATGATCATGACGATAGATAAGAAAAGTGCTCCCTTCTAGATGCCTCCCCCCCCTCGGTGACCGAATCACGGTGCATGTTCGTGCGTAGAAATAACGTCATGGTAATTATTGCCATCAGGGTTAGCTGGATATAAAATTCAAACATGACATGTATCAATCTGTTTACTCTCTTAAAATTGAAGCTATATGTCTACCAGATCCAAATTACTATGCGAGTTCGAAAAAGGTGTGAATTAATGACCATCATATCGATAACTCGCCTGAGATGCCTTAAATATTTGTACAAATGAGTCCCGCTTCATCAGTAACACCAAAAACAGCCTTTCCAAGTTTTTTATTACTCGCGCCGTACTTTGAGGTTGTCAGTGCAGCTGGATGGCTCCTGCTTTTTTCAAATGGTACGGCTAGTTCGTTTTTCATAGATCTACCAAGAGTGAAAAGATTCGGCAAACTCTTTGACCGGTACATATCGGTATGGTTGGTCATTGTGCATCCAGTACTGCTGCTGACTGGCGCCTTGATTTACCTATATATAATAGAATTCAAGAGTCCACAACATATCAAATTGAAGCGCCAGAAAAGGAATTCTGGAATCTATAAAACGTTTAGAATGAGGTTTTTTCTTCCTTCCTACCAAGTCAGCTACACAAGCCCTCTAAAAGCTCTAAGGAATAGAAGCGGTCGGCAAGCAATTATTTGTTGGCAGAAAGGAGAGGTCGGCACTTGTCAAAAAAGCACATCCAGTAGTTCCGGGTTCTATTCCTTTCTCCGCACCGTTCAAGCAAGAGTCATGGGTGCTTTTTCGGTGCGGAGCCCAAACTGGGGAAAGGCACAAGTTACTGCAGCGATGTTTTTGTCAATTGGCTAACAGATCGTCCAACTTTGTAGGTATGGTTTCTTGAGCACATCAGGTTGAGGGAGATGAAGAAAGACAATGGTGGTATTCCGAGGGGAAGTTTGGTATTTCGTTGAATAGGGAAAGGGTGAGGAGAATGCTCTGGAAATCCCCTGTTGACTTTGTCATTGAAGGTCCTCTCAACCCTACCCCGGCGGAGGAGATTCAAAAAGATAGAGGGTTTTGGCCTGTTGAATATGCTTCGGTTATTAATAATGATCGAGCTTCTTGCAAGTTTGAGAATCGGTACTTAGCCAGCCTTCTTGTCCAGATGGCACCGGTATACAGGAAGCTAGAGTTGCCGGTATGCCGCAGCATAATGGAAGAAGTTACTCCTGAGAGGATCGACGGGCTGGATTTCGAAACAGAAGCAAACCTTATTCAGTTTGAGTATGATGTTACACCAAGTTTGGAATCTGCCATGGCTCATGAGGCATCAAGGGTTGAACGGCAGCTTGGAATCCATAGGTCACAGAAATCAGGTGATTTATGAAACTTCCCTCTTATATTTTCATGTGTTGAGTTTCAAGTTCGGTGTTGATCCCAAAACAAAAATCCGTTCTGCTCCTTACAAGTTTTGCATATTGTGGACCAGTTGCTAGTGCAAATGGGTAGATATGTGTGTATGTTTTAATGTTTTGTCTTCACCCACCTAGATGCCCTTCAATCTGACGCGTCTCAGAGCTCTATTCCAAGGAGCGGTTCACAAGGGGGGGTCACTGAGGAGGAAGGTGCTGGCCAACAAAAACCAAGCCACACGCACCCATGGTGCGCATGTTAGGCGGTCTCCTAGACTTCAGCATGCTTCAAGGAATGATGAATCACCTAAGACTCCGACAACCGAATCGCACAGAGTGCGAAAACCCGACTCACTTCAAACACCCGATCACGGCAAATTGGGTAATAAAAACAGTCAAGAGGGCTGTCAACTTAAATGATTTTGAACCCCTCTCGGTCGATCTTGACATGGATAGTCCACTGGGTCATTGGCTAGAGAAGTACCGCCAAGCAAAGGGAGAGCAATCCACGCGGCATAAGAGTGAAGGTACGTTTGTTGGTAACACAACACAACGAAAGCAATGAATTAAATGGGATCAATGCCTAGCATAGTGGTCTATTAAAAATTCAATTTACTTTGCTATTTGTCTTTTTCGAACTATGTTTCATTCATATGATAGAATATGGGTTTAAATAAATTGGATCCTTGCCGAGTCTTCCCCGGATAAATACTTATTTATCCACAGATAGCAAGTTTGAATTAGTATAAAAAATACTAAACTAAACCAATGACTATTCATGATTCCATCCATATTGGATCAATTCCCTATACCACTTTGAAATGAAATTAGAGGAATGCTATGGTAAAACTTCGTTTAAAACGATGTGGTAGAAAGCAACGTGCGACTTGAAGGACATGATCGATTGTGGATTTTGCTATCCATCATTTTCCATAGTAATGAAGATGCTCTTGGCTCGACATAGTTTGTTCTATTCTTCCAGAACCGAATTTGTGCTGGGTTCTTTGTAAGTAAATAGTACATGATGGAGCTCGAGAGGACAGAATTTATTTTTATCAAAGGAAAGAATCATGGATCCTGATGCTAAATTATGGGTTGATACAAAAGGATTCAAACAAGTGTGGCTAATTGTTTTTTATTCAAACAACAAAAGTATAGCTGATCTTTTCTCCTGCAATGTAACTCTCAAATATGCATGCTAGAAAGCTGATATGTTGCTGAGAGAGAGGTTAGTCAGATTGATTTCTTTTTCTTCCTTTTGCAATTGAGCTATTAAGGTGGGGAGGGGATGTGTAGGCGGTTCCTCCATCGCTCGAAGGGCACTCGTATGTCCAACGTTCCATCCTCTTTCAAATAGAATAGCAATCCCAGAACCTACAAAAGATGAAGCACATTTGTAGTTCTAATTGATCCAATGCACAGTACTGGGGAAGAAAAGAATGAGCTCAGAAAGAAAAGGTAAGTCCTTGACCGTAATTCTTCCCATATAGAGAGATAAAGAAGATGCCTCTGTACATATTCTGGTACGTTATTTGAATCCTTTCGATGCAGGAACCATAGCTCAGACTGATGATCCCTCTCTCTCCTTGGGTCACCCAAGGTAGAAAAAATGCCCCAAAGCCGAGAGTTCGATCCAAGTACTAACCCTCTAGTTGTGATTTCTAAAGATTGAATTTAAACTTTGAGTAAAACTTAATAGTTAACACTAAACCTAAGCAACTCTGACTTTTCCATCAGCAACTACTTCCAATGGCTAAGAGTAAGCTCGTCCGGACCACTCCTATGGCCCTCTCGGCTGGACCTACTCCCACCCTATCCGACTCCAATCCTTATCCAACTTCCACTCAATCATCTCCATAAGAGTAGACTTAATAGCTATTGTTAGCCTCACTTTTGGAAAACTCACTGGATTGCTAGCTTTTCATAGAACCTGTTATCAAAACTTTCAAACTTCTGCTTTCAATATGGATAAGAGACTTGCTGCCCTGCCCTAGGAAGCGGCTATAAAAAGCTTGCAAAAAACACTCTTGCTTGGAAGGTATGGTAAAGGTAAACTGTTTCTATTTTTTTATATAAAAAAGGGAGTGCTAAAGGAGTCATTCAGAAGTGAGTGAAGGGGCGCAGAAAAAAGCTCATTTCTTTCATTCAGGAATGGACACTGGACCAGAATGAAATGTGGGAATATCGGGATTGGCAGATTTGTTATATTGAAATAAGCCTCAACTCAACACGACTAGTGAATTCAAATTATAGTCACTTGCGGATTTCTTCAAATTGTTGTAGTGTAGTATTGTGGTTTTTCAGTAAAGACCCCGACCTATAAATATTCACAGCCCGGCTCATACGGGCGGACAATATTCACCCAGAGCCCCGTTGCGACCGCAATGCTGTTCTTGAAGGACCTTACCTTAGAGCAAAAAAAGGGAATAGAAGTTAGGAAGACTACTGACGTAGGGCGGCGGGTGAGCTCAACCTCGAACCAAACAAGCAACGGATTGAGCAACTAGCGCGAAAGCCGTTGCGCTAACGCGCATCCGTTTTCTTGCTCCTTAACGACCGAGGGATGAAATCTTTCGACGACTAGGGAGGCGTCACCCGAGGCCGATTCCTGTGGATCACTATAGAATCTTCTAGAAGCAAGCTAGGCTACCTTCTGGCTAGCTCTGCCATCTTAGAAAAATTCCTTCGCGCTTAGCTTAGTAAGCTAGCTTGGTAAGCTAAGCAAGCCCGGTTCTCCGGGCACTATGGTAGGACGTGGATCGATCATGACGAGAATGGACTTCTCCGTCATGTAATGGTTTAGAAGAGTCACGGTCCAGTTCCCCGCCGGGCTTTTTCCCTTCTCGACTAGACGAAGGAGATATTCATTCCATTCAGGCAGGTGAGGAAGGGCGGCGTCGGCTTGACCCTGTCTTCTCTCTTGGTCGGGTCGGAGGCTAAGTTTCTCATTCAGTGGTGAGGTGTTCATAGAAAGCAAGGCCTCGCCCAACGAGTGGCGGATTTGGTTTGGATGGGGTCTCGCTTGGACGCTGGGGAGATCTGGATAGAGTCTTTCTCGCTCAGTAAAGAAGAGTACGCGCGCTACGGCTTACGCAGTGGATCTTCGGGCAACCAACCCGGCACATCCAATTCCGATCAACAACTTGGAGGTATGGCTGAGTGGCTTAAGGCATTGGTTTGCTAAATCGACATACAAGAAGATTGTATCATGGGTTCGAATCCCATTTCCTCCGGCACGGAAGTTGAACGGGCGGGCGAAATTACGTGAGAGAAAGAACCTCAGATTGATGGAGTCCGCCGTCGGACAGAATAGCACTACTTAGTGACTAGGAGCGGAGCGCCCCTTTCTTGTTCTTGGTGGCGTCTATAGCGAAGAAGACCTTCCCGAACGAGGGCCGTCCAGTCCCTGGCCGGCTCTCGGTTCTTGAGCAAGCTCCTCCACTGCAGGTAGGATGCTCATAGATGAAGAAAAGAGACTTTAGGCAAGTGGTTCTGGTAGCTCAGCTGGTTAGAGCAAAGGACTGAAAATCCTTTTTTGCTTGTTTCAGTGGGAAGAGCAAGGGGCATTGCCCTTGAAATCCTTCAGTGGTTCGAATCCACATCTGAGCGTCTTTTTTTTCGGTATGCCGCTCCGCGAGCAAGGAGCGCCGCGAGGAGAGCGAGAGAACGAAGTGGGCTTTGGTGATGTCGGAATTTGCACCTATTTGTATCTATTTAGTGATCAGTCCGCTAGTTTCTTTGATTCCACTCGGTGTTCCTTTTCCATTTGCTTCCAATAGTTCGACCTATCCAGAAAAATTGTCGGCCTACGAATGTGGTTCCGATCCCTCCGGTGATGCCAGAAGTCGTTTCGATATACGATTTTATCCGGTTCCTATTTTATTTATTATCCCTGATCCGGAAGTCACCTTTTCTTTTCCTTGGGCAGTACCTCCTAACAAGATTGATCTGTTTGGATCTTGGTCCATGATGGCCTTTTTATTGATTTTGACGATTGGATTTCTCTATGAATGGAAAAGGGGTGCTTCGGATCGGGAGTAACCACTAGTGAAAGGGCTAAGGGGGGAAGGACATAGGAAAGAGAGATGCCTACAAAAAATCAATTGATTCGTCATGGTAGAGAAGAAAAACGGCGCACGGACCGTACTCGAGCTTCGGATCAATGTCCCCAGAAGCAAGGAGTATGCCTGCGTGTTTCGACGAGAACACCGAAAAAACCTAATTCAGCTCTACGTAAGATAGCAAAAGTACGGTTGAGCAATCGACATGATATATTTGCTCACATTCCAGGCGAAGGTCATAATTCGCAGGAACATTCTATAGTCTTAGTCAGAGGAGGTAGAGTGAAAGATTCGCCAGGTGTGAAATCCCATCGTATTCGAGGAGTCAAGGATTTGCTGGGAATTCCGGATCGTAGAAAGGGAAGATCTAAATATGGTGCAGAAAGACCAAAATCGAAATGAATGGAAGATGCCTCTGGAACTTTTTGGTTATTTTGGGGGGGCGATATGGAAGCAGCTAGCTCCCTTTCCCTTATTACGTTACCAGTTCCCACCGCTATTCCAAAACCGTACATGAAACCTTAGCTTCATACGGCTCCTCTATGATCAGAAAAAAGGAAAGGACTGTTTCGTTTCGGTATTATCCCCCTGGGCGTAGATAGAATTAGGTAAGATAAAATCGATTGGAAAGTCCTAAATTAGACCAAAGGAATTCCGTCTGCTAGAATAAGAAAAAGCGCTTCCGAATTGATCTCATCCTTTATAATATAATGAGAATTTTTCTTTGTTCTGTAATAACTTAATCTTGGAATGAAACACTCGTTATAGCAATTAATAAATGGAAAGAATTGGGCATTAGTTCATGAGGAATTCTGTATGAATATGGATAGAGGAAGGAAATAAAAAATCAAGATCTTTATTTTTTATTGCATTCCATATCTTTTGTCCTATTCTTCTTTCCCCGGGGAGGGGGTACTTAAAAAGAAAAAAGGAATAAAGGTTTAATTCGTTCTTGATAGCCATTTCCTTAACAAGTGAATGGGAACATACTCTGGATCGGAATCCGAAGAAAGTACTACTTGATCATTTCCACCAATTTTAAGTCCTTATTATGATTCCTTTTATGAGGAAAAATCTCTAATGCCTTAGATTCCCTCATTACTAATCCTTTATGTACTTTAGTGTTCCTAACCCCTCACTAACTTTTGATGGATTCCCCTTATGATTATAAGTTATAGTAATAACTTTTAATATTCTAGTAATGGAATTCCATATCGCGAATCCTTTATTCTGGCCCGCTTCAAGATATGATGACTAATCCAAAAATCTCAACCTTGGGGTAAAGAGTTTATACTGCTTATGTTTACTTCAACTTTTTTCTTGTACGTAGGAAATGAGATTATTTTTTTTTACTCAAAATTAATAAGCTGTTTTGTTTCACTCATATAGCTATCTAGTTTAACTTACCAACCCGAATACAGAATAAGAAAAGGAAGATAAATATTCAATGGATTTTAGAGGAAAAAGATCCTATTTTAACGAATCACACGTAGAGATATTGCTAGCACACAAAAAGTTCATGGTATTTATTAACTAATAGATTGAGCAGCAGCTCGTAGACCGCCTGAAAAAGAATATTTATTATTTGAGCTATATCCTGCCATAAGAAGACCAATAGGAGCAATACTTGAAATGGCAATCCATAAAAAAACACCAATACTAAGATCGGCTAAAACAAAACGATATCCCTTTGGGATAACTAAAAAACTTAATAAAATTGATATGACTGCTATAGAGGGTCCAATGCTAAATAAAGGAATATCTCCTCGGGATGGGAGGATATCCTCTTTAAAAAGTAGCTTAGTTCCATCTGCTATAGCTTGAAGCAGTCCCAGGGGGCCCGCATATTCAGGACCAATACGTTGTTGTATCGATGCGGATATTTCTCTTTCTAACCACACAATTACGAGTACTTCTATTGTGATTCCCAGTAGAAGGGTAAAAATGGGTAGAATCCATATCAGTCCATAGACTTCTTTTAATATAATAATTCCGATTTCGAAAAAGAATTGATAGTTTCTACCTCTACCCTATCTATTATCATTTCAACGATCAACTTCCCCCATAATGATATCTATACTACCTAATATCGTCATGATATCGGCCAATTTCATTTTTTGAATTAGCTGAGGAAGAATTTGCAAATTAATAAAACCGGGTGGACGAATTTTCCATCTCCAGGGGAAAAGACTATCATCTCCTACCAGATAAATTCCTAATTCACCTTTTGTCACTTCCCCTGTATTTGGTAGATCCAGGACATGCCAATTTCTTTCTCATCTTTCGCATCGCCAGACAGCGCACGGTTTTATCAAGATCGTAGTTAATTAAAGAAGAACGGAGATTGAGAAGAATATAAAATGAACTTAAGTACTCGTGGAAAACTCAAGAGAGGGACGAGTCGAAATTCGTTCTGGACTTGTGCACGTAAAAAGGCTTCCACGTTTGACCATAGAAGCCCTGGGTAGAGCACAAAAAGAACATAGAAAAAGAATAGGCCTGATTCGTCTGCTCGTGGGATTGCCGATACTGCTACCCGGCTACACTGAAAGAGGGAAGCGAATAGCCTGAAGATTCTTTCCTTTGTTGTCTCACTATCAGAGCTTGCGAGAGAGACCAAAAATACTCTCTTCGGCGACTTAGACTTACTCATTTTGGCGATGTCTGGCATCCGCGCTGGAAGGGTTGAATTGTCTGAATGTCGTTCACTCTGTGAGATAATGGATCTAACGTTAGGGCTTAGTTACTCCATCTCTCTAGCCGGAACTACTTGAACCCGAGTAATTAGCTTCCTTAAGCCATGTCCATATTTATGGAGCTAAATCGGATGGTAACTAGATTCATTCCGTAGCATGGGATTCTGTAAGAGCATCTCTAAATAATAGCTAGGCATCAGTTTGAGTTCGAGATTGAAAAGTCCTCTCAAGTTGACTATTTTTGGATAAATGGGTCCTGTCAAACTGTTGTGACTGGCATCAAAATACGAAAGGCTTGTTAGATTACCAATACTATGTTAGCATTATCAAGACTGCAATCTATCACAATTTTTAGATGCTCTATAATTATAGATACCAAGAAAACATGATTATCTGTAAATTGAGGACTTGGTCCAGAAGTGAGAAAATAGGTGTGAAATTCCAGGCTAGGGTTAGCAAGGAATTGTTTGGGCTGATTGAGGATATAGAGCTGATGGAGCTACCTTTGCAAGGGCGCAAATTCACTTGGAACAATGCTGTGTCAGCTGCTAAGTTAGACAGATTCCTTTTTTACAATAGACTGGGATTAAATGTTGTATACCCATGCTGTGGCGACAGCCCCTTCCTAGATATGGTTCAGACCATGTTCCTTTGTTGCTGGAGTGTGAGACTGAACTGTTCAAAGGGTTTTTCAAGTTTGAAAGATCATGGTTTCAACAAGAAGACTTTATTCAGAGGATGGAGTTTTGGTGGCATGCACAGTTGTTAAAAGGAGAATTGGGGAAGCCTTTTGAGTACATTTACAACAGATGAGAAAGTGTTTTAGGGGTGGAGTGCAAATGTGAATAGAGAGATTAGGAGAACAAAGGAAGAATTGTTGACCAGTCTGGATAAGTTGGAGCTTTAGCAGGAAGAGAGGGAATTGGAGCAAGAGGAGTGGGAGTGCGTTGATTACTGATTTCACTGGGGTTCCCCTACCGTCCAGAGAGAGTTGTCGCCAGGTCCTCGAAAAAAGAATCTGCCATAAAAGAGGTGGAGATTGACCTCCACCCTTAAAAAACTATTATTTGTAGGAAAACTCAGGAACATCTATAGAAGCGAACCTTGGCGTGTATGTTTTCTTTGACCTTAGCGGCCTTCTTCATTGGAAAGAACATTTCTCCCTTTTTCCGCTGCGCATTTCTCCACCAGCATACTCCACCTGGATGATATAGATCATACTATTAGGTAGTCTCCGAATCAGTGATCTGTCTTTGATGACATCTATCTGGTACCACGCATGAAGCTTGCTTCGTTCTGGTTTTTTCTGGTGTGTGAAACATTATAGGATGGGGCGAGCCCCAGAAAGAAATCCTGGGCAGTGGTTTACTTTATTTTCTAAGAACTAAGACTGGCGAAGGGAAAGGATGGATTGGAAAAAGAAGTACTCACCAAAAACTAGGATGAACCGACAGCTTCGAAAAAAGAAGAAGATTAACTTCCCCTACTACTTACTACTCGACGATTCGACCATTCATGGTTGGTGTGGCTCCTATTCCTCGATATGCTGGACCTTCTTCTACACTACCACAAGTTCGTAGCTTGCAAACTCCCGATTTGCCCATTATTTAATTAAACGCTGCGCGCCTTTGCTTTGAAAAAAGGTGCTTTCACCACAGACATGCCAGTAACTGACGAATTGGATGCTCCAGCAGTAGTTCCAGTTCCGAAGGGAAACAAAAAGGGAAAGTCCCGCTTGTCAACCATGCCTGAGCCCAAAGGAAAAGCAGTACCAATCCGCTTCAAAGCTTCAGTCCTAGCTAGCCTATCTTCGACGTCAGAACCAATTTCTTCAAAAGCTTTCTTCAGCTCGCCCTTGTGCTTACGCCAGCCTTTGTTCACTTGTCTCGGGCTTACTTCTAGACTTGGATGGACTTCGATCTTCATCTTTAGTAATACCTAACGTTGCTAGGGTCTTCCATGCTTATAAAGTATTACTAAAAATATTATTTTTTCCTAGTGTTTCACTTTTTCTCAAAGAAGATTTCTACAACCCATTTTCCTTGATACTGGAATCGAGCTACTTCCATTTTTTTAGGTAAAGATCAGGCGGGAAAGCTTACACCACCCATATTCTTCTTTATGTGGCTGACCTATTTGTTCACTTTTCACAAATCATGTAGCAATTTCGAAAGAGAGATCAGGATCAGAGCAAAGAAGCTGCGAAATGAGGGGAGGAGACTCTGCCTCCATAGTATAAGTTGCTATCCACTTATGCTTGGTTTGTGCTTGACCACGAAATCTTGCCTCCCACCATCATGAAAGACAGATGATGATGTCGATTTCTTACTGTCGAGACAGCCTGTCCGAATCCAAATCATTCGACTTCCTCCTTTGCAGTGGCGAGGTCGTTGATTCCTATAAATCAAGATGTTTTGTTGCCTGCTTCTTTTTATGGGCCTTCTCTCTTGGATGGTATTATCCACTGGTATATTGTGAAAGTCTCTACAAAGACGAAAGGACCCCATGCCTTCTTTGAAAACGATATCCCTCTTCAACGCTTCCGCTAGCCCTAGACTCGGAATACTCTGCTTAAGAGATCCCCCTCTCCGGCCAGAGAGGATTTGAGTACAACATTGATTGCGGGTAGAAGAAGGGAAAGGCAGATGAGTGTGAGGGAGCCCTTTTCACCATTATTAATGAATTTTTTTCCATTAGACCTAGCTCTTGAAAAAGCAATGGAACATGCAAATGGGCAGCAACTCTTCTTTTACGCTAGGTATGCCGGTGATCTAGTGTTTAAGGTTTTGGATTTAGGACCTAGATGTCATCGAATGAATGCTCGGTATACTTGCTTTCGGAAGGAAGCTAATCTGAACACTGAATCCAGAAGAAAGAAGCTTTTCTATTTTTAGAGATGAATTCAAAGAGAGAAGGTTGTAGAAGGTAAGTAATCCGATGCGCGTTCAAATCCAACAAGAACGTCTAATGAAATGACGGAAGATGCATATTATTCTCTCGTAGCTGGGGCTAAGAACGATCCTCTTATCCAACTTTCTGTCTGTCCCAAAACCGAACCTTGGTACTGCTCTACTTCAGCATTCTACGACTGAATTCATTCTGGAAATGATGACTTGCCCACAGTAGAAGTTAGTGTCATTTTCCGCTTTTTAGGTGAAATTGGCTTTACTAGTCTCCTCTCTGTCTCTTTCCACTTCTGTCTTTCTAGTGCAAATCTCATAAGTAGAAAGAAAGCGGTAGTTTGAAGTGAGCCGCGCTCTCTCTTTCGGAATTCTGCACCTAGGTACCACTCTAGATTTCTTACTGGCTGACTCAAGTGCTAACTCATAGTGCATAGCATGTTCATAAGCCTTGTTCACACTATTAGGGTGTTGAGCAGTGACCATATACTTCACTTCCTCCTTTAAACCACTTAGAAAAGAGGAAAAGAAAAACTTCTCAGTAAGATTAGGGTTTTCCAAGATCAGTCCGGCCTTTACTTTTTCAAACTTGCTCATATACTCCCTTACAGATCCAACCTGATGTCATTTTCTTAATTCATCAACTGGGTTACAGATTTGGATGCACAGAAACCTATTCTTGACCTCACTAATTAAGGTGTCCCTATTAGGATGAGGGTTACTGACCACATAACTCCTGTACCACTCACTAGTTTACAACATTGAAATTGAAATAAGCGATTCTTTTTGCAATGTGTCTCTCAGCGTTTTTTTTCTCCTTTTTCATTATCATTTTCCCTCTCAAAAAAGATCGAAAGGATTCACTCCGGTGCTGCTTGCTGGTGGAGGTTGACTATCATATCAATAAGTCTTTCTCGAGTAACTGAGACTCAACGTGTAGGCGTAGGAAGCAGAAATAGGAGATGGGTCGTTCCAGCTCGGCAAGAGGATTCCGGAACATCCAAGTCCTAGCTATAACACAGACAGGAAAGTTTTTTTCTTTCATTGCAATGTCTGGCATCGTTTCGAATAGGCTCGCTACATAGTTGCAGGCTCGCTCGCTCCATTCTTACGCTCGCTGGCTGGTGAGGCAGAGTTGGTATGGCACTGGCTGGCTGCTAATGGTCACTCAGGATCTACTATGCGCGATACGCCGACGACATTTTGTTTGGGATTCCCCGGGCCAAAGAGATATACCTGTTCCATTCCAAGTGAAAGACCAGCAGCTGCGCATACTATTGAACGCGTGCGGCAGGTTTCAATTCCACTTTTCCTGGGCAAACTAGAAAACAAGTACCGATGTCAGGAGATGGAAGTCAGGTTGACGAGGCAGTGACGTAAGGCTCTTTGGTGAACCAGACTTTGTCTATCTTAGAGATCAAATTGGATGATAGATTTTTCTTTTTTTTTCTTGGGAATGGTCAAAGCCTTTCACGGTTGAGCAAAAGGTCTCGGGTTCGAAAACAGAGATCAAAGACTCTGTCCTCGCTTCGATATTGTTTTCATATTGAGGGATTAGTCTGCCATCAGTGGTAGACTGGGGAAGAAGGCCGAGTGGATGCTTTCCAGCAAAAGAAAACATGACGTAGTCATCATGCCTAACAGAGAGATTCGCCTTGGTTCTGTCTATCGCTCTATAGGGAAAATGACTCCGTTCTGTCTCCATTAGCTAATCAGGCTTGCATAGGAAGGGGAAGGAAGAGATTTTCTTGCTTCAATCTCACGTCCTTTATATATGCTAACCTACCCTATTCCCTGCATACTGATGACTCGCGTTGGCTAACAGCACGTCTTTCAGCAGCTCACTAAAGGATGGGCTATTCATCTCAGTCCTCATGCTTCCGTCTTCATATCCCGCCAGAAAAGAAGAAAGGCGAGTCTTTGCTTTGGCAAAAAGAGAAGGAGCTCTTCTTGCCCATATGGGAGTGGAAGCTTCAGTGTAAGCGGAAGCTAGACTAGAAGAGAGATTCATCCTAGGCTTTGCTTGGCCCTACTCTAGTTTTGGTGCAGCTAACTAAGGGTCGAATTTCGTGACTTGATGAAGAGGAAGCCGAGTATCTTTGGTCTTGAAGAGTCAGGCCAATCCAACCGCTTGCTCCTGCCCAACTCAGTCTCAGTCGTACCATAATGCGCCTGGACTCAACACTTTTCTTGCTCCAAGACCACCCTCTAGCCCTCATGTCAAATAGATGACAGAATTGTAAACAATCATAGAATGATTTAAGCTGAGGAACATAGAGGTCTCTCCCACCATTTTTGTCATATACCTCTTGAATAGTGTTGAAATCACACGCCACTAAGCAGGGGCCTAAACCAAGTGGTTTATCTTAGCGTGCTAGCCGCTGCTTCATTTCGTATAGCGATAACGCTTTCTCTTTCTTAGCGCTCCACCCCGCGGAGAACTCTGGTTGCGCTTTGGTTGGCTTTCTCTTTTTTTCGATTTTCTCTGACTTGACTCAGCTTGACCTACTTGACTCAGCGGTTAGAGTATCGCTTTCATACGGCGAGAGTCATTGGTTCAAATCCAATAGTAGGTAAAACCGGCCGAAACCCCCGCTTTTGCCAGCATGACAGCAAGCACAGACTGGCATCAAGGAGTCGAATGACCAAAGCATCGGTTGCTTCCACGAGGCTAAACAATCAATGACCAATAAAAGACCAACGAAACGACGAGTGAGAAGGATAAAGAGGAGTAGTAGGAGGAGCTTTCATTGAAGTAGAGGTTTGATCGAGTGATGACGAGAGATAGAATGAGACAAAGCCTAAAGGGGAGAGCACTTAGCCGAGCATTTAGTAGTCGTTCGGCTGGGGAAGATTTTCTGTTTAAATGTCTGTTTAAATCAATCTCTAGCGAAAGCTCAAAAAGATAGAAAAAGATGGAATGGATAAGTAGCGAAATTCTAAAATATATGGGTTTACTGCCCGCAGATTTAAGTTTCCATTATGTGATTAATTTCGTGAATGAAGATAATGATTGCATTGGATTAGGCTCCGGTGAATCAAGTGGCAGCAGTTCCCTGCCTACAACCTGGTGGGAGGTTTGGGAGCAGTTTTCACAGACAAAATGTCCAAAGGCTCCACCATTGGTTGATTCTGCATGCCCAAATCCAATGCAAATCCTATTGGACTCCATAAAATTCTTCCAGCGCCCGAAGATCTATTGTGATATATTTGCGGAAGGATTCGAAAATCGAGTCCGAATTATCATGAAATTTACGGAAGGTGCCGGATGTCAATTTTGGTGGGCGATGCGGCCTCTAAAGGATGACACTCGAGAAACGACTTTTCATGTGATTTCGAACTATCAACTTTTTTGTCAGCGTGGGTGTCTGGTAGATGCAGATTTCACGTTCTCACAATTTGATCATAGTGAGATCCTTTCAAGTCTCAATCAAATTATTATTAAGGATCCTCTATTAACAAAAGCACTGAACATAGAGTCATTGGTGACAGATCAACCATGGACTGACTCAATGTTGGACATTGCAAAATTTTCAATTTGTTTTGCTAATATTCTGATGACCGGGGCCGCCAAGCCTCAAGGACTTATAAATTTTTCCGAGGGGGGGAATCCTAAATTAAATGATAAATTTCTTTTATGAAAAAAATGTGAAAATGTAGTTACAGATGTGAAAAAAGTCAATATCTCTCTGTCTGTGTAGGTTCGGTTTGTTCTTATCGATCCATTTCATCGAGTGTGGGTGTCCTACGCAACTTCCGTTCATGTTTACGTTCTCAAAATCAGGCTTTCCTTGGAAAAACCAAGGACAACCCCTATCTCAGTCTCCTTTCTCTTTTCAGGAGCAGAGCTGAAAAAGATGGAGTTACCCTACGATGAGATTGAGTTCAACGGATATGAAGGATAGAAATATGCTATTTGCTGCTATTCCATCTATTTGTGCATCAAGTCCGAAGAAGATCTCAATCTATAATGAAGAAATGATAGTAGCTCGTTGTTTTATAGGCTTTCTCATATTCAGTCGGAAGAGTTTAGGTAAGACTTTCAAAGAAACTCTCGACGGGAGAATCGAGTCTATTCAGGAAGAATTGCAGCAATTCTTCAATCCTAACGAAGTCATTCCGGAGGAATCCAATGAACAACAACGATTACTTAGGATCAGCTTGCGAATTTGCAGCACCGTAGTAGAATCATTACCAACGGCACGCTGTGCGCCTAAGTGCGAAAAGACAGTGCAAGCTTTGTTATGCCGAAACCTAAATGTAAAGTCAGCAACACTTCTAAATGCCACTTCTTCCCGTCGCATCCGTCTTCAGGACGATATAGTCACAGGTTTTCACTTTTCAGTGAGTGAAAGATTTGTATCCGGGTCTACGTTCAAAGCTTCTACCGTAGAACAAATTAGAGAGGCCTTCGTACCCATAGACCTAATTCGAGAAGGCTTGATAGTCCTAAGAAAGGTGAGGGTGGGGGGTTCTATTTTGGAAGAATAAGGAAGAGGAATAGAATCTCATTCATGTGTTCATGCTAACAGAAGAGCGGATCCAATACACATAAGACTTTTTTATCAGGAAATTCCGAATGTAAATGATGAATTTGGGATGTCATGCCCCACAAGTTAGTTGCCCAAGCGCTCCCTAGGAGGGCAGTCTACCACAAGATAGAGTTTGAGCCTGGAGCCAAAGCCCCAACCCCTCCATTTTTTGTTGAGCTCAGGAAAGAATTTCAGGAAGTCATATCGGCCAGATAAGCCTCTGACGGCTCCATATTTCTTTTTCCCCAGTTTTCTTTCAGAAGAAGCGGGAGCCATTTTGCATTGAAACTCGGGCGCTCAACCAGGTAACCTAACCATCAAGAACAAGTATCCACTTTGATTGCAGACTTGTTCGACTGAGCGCTTCATACTTTTCTTGGATCTACGGGCGGGCTATTACCAGGTGCGTATCGCAGAAGGAGAGGAGCAAAAGACGACCTGTATGACAAGCAAGGTACGGTGCCTTTTATTTTAGGTTATGCCTTTTTTTTGGACTCACAAATGCCCCTGCCACCTTCTGCACCCTCAGAAATGAGCTATTCCACCCTAAACGACAGGTGGTATACTTTGATCGTGGGCTATAGCCATTCGTTAAACGACCACGTTAGCCACCTCCGGACCTTAACCTTAACTTTCAGGTATTAAGGAAGAAGAACCTCTATGTAAAGAAAGAAAAAGAGTCCTTTTGTTTGGAGGTACGGTAGGTTTCAAGTAGCTCTTCCAGTCGGATCACTTGTTGGAAAAACATAATGCTCACACATGTTCCACACGGGCAAGGAAGCATAATCTAATGAAAGCCGTCTGAGATTCTTTTCTTTCTATAGGATAGGAAAACCCTGAGGAGAAAGGATCCTTGCCTAGAAGAGAAGGGATCCAGAAAAAGCAGGATGTAAGGAAAGCGGTCCAGTTCATTTGGGCAGCTGTCTTGAACAGTGTTTCAGTTTCTACGGTCATCTCTAACAGAGGAATACCCTGTTCGACGATTGTGCAGCATGTGTGGGATAAGGGAGGAGACAACTGAACGGTTTAAGGGCGGATGGAGGGATCCTTTCGAATTCGCATTTCTTAATTATAGGACGCCAGTTCCTTTTGTTAAATCAAGATAAGCCAAGAAGAAGATGGAATCTTCATTTTGCAAAAAAGTACACTTAGAATCTTCTGAAGAAATTGGAAGATGTATGGCTGCAAACCTGTCGCTACTCCTCTAGTGACAAATGAGAAGCTGATGAAAAAAGATGGATCAAAGAAGGCTAATGCCTCCATCTACCGAAGCTTAATTGGAAGCCTCCTATATTTGAAAGCAAGAAGGCCAAACATAATGTTCGCTGCAAGCCTAATGGTTCATGCAGAGTCCGAGCCAGCAAGAAAACGTATGCGCTTTAGCAACAAAGCGCTCATCCCTAAAGTAGTATGCTATAATAAAATAAACTACTTAAAAGAGGGTTGCACTAAATGGAATGGTGAAATGTTTATGTTATGGCATAGGTTATTGAAAAAAATAAGGGGATTGATCTTCATGTTATTGAATCGGTTAAGGAAAATAATCAGGTTATGTTTTATAGCCCCATATCGTTGGATCTTTCGTAGAATCAGGAATCTATTATTATCAATACGTAGGATATTCAAATATAGGGTACCACTAACATATATATTGTTGGTTAATTTTATTAGTATACCTGTAGGTTTCTATACTTGGGGTATGTTAGTTATTTCAAGGGAAGATAAAATGAAAGCTGAACCTGCTGAATCAGCATACAATTCCCTCTATAAATATCCTGAATTGGATATATCTAATCACGTAGATAGTGTTGATAACATATATATCGATCAAGTTGAATATATAAATCATTTTATTTATGATTCTAATAATCCTATAGCTATTTGCGCAACCCTGTTAGCCCTCTATATATATGTAACTAGGTAGAAATGTTCCTTGAATGAAGGTAAGACCTAAGTCAATATCTTTGTATCTATTGTGTTCCACCTTAACCGAAGAAAAAAAAACCTCCCTTTAGTATGGGTTGAAAGCAGTACACCATTCTACTAAGACATCTATATTCAACTATGAATAGTTGTGGTATAGACAATGGTCGCAACATTAATGAATAAATCCTTACATACATGAAATAAAATCAACTATTTTCATCAAAGAATAGTTCTGTGTTATAGTAGATGTTATCAAGGAGAGAGACATGGCTTAAAAGCACAATCTTTGACATGTTCTCAGTTTAACATAACGCATGTTATTTAGAAGGTTCCCATAGTCAATCTAAAAGGTCCAATTACCTTTCCGAATGATCAGAAAAAGCATGTGTTAGCTATATATTAAAATCTTACTCTCCTTAGAGACCGAAGAAGTGTTATGAATGTTGACTCCTCTTTTTCTAGCAATGAATACCTTTGATTAGTGGTTCTAATCCCATCTCGAGTTTATTATATAGATACACTAGATTGTATGGATTGACTGAATTCCTCTTTCATAACAGGTCTTTCACTACGACTTTTGTTAGCATTTCAGCCGGCCTTATTCAGTTTTAGAAACAATTTATTCACCGGCAAACAAACATAGTCAAGAGTTCAACGTTGGAAGAATGGAATGGACTATCTATCCAGAATGTTATTTAATAGATTATTACGTCTATTTTTTAAGGAAGGGCATTGGCCTAGTTAGCATATGAAAGGACAGGCTGTTCTTCATCGGGGGAAACTACGCTAGATTGGCACTATTTCTAGTCGATATCCCATACCCATTTCTAATTTGGTATAATTAGACCTGCTCCTCGAAACATGGAAGTGATTGCACCAGGTTTTAATATGTAGGTTCGATAGGACCTGGAAGAGCTGATAGGTTTTTGTGAAAGATGGGCTTGTTTTCCAATAAGTTCTATTGCTTTGACACATTTAGTATATAAGTTAATAGAAAACTGAATAAAAGCAGATAAGATAGCGTATTAGGCCGACAAGTAGGAAGCATAGCAAGTAGCAGCAATATACAAGAAATAGGGAATGAGGGGGGGCGTGGAAGTCTTTAGTATTGCGGTCTCTATCGTCACCTTGACGGCTGTTTGCGCCTTTCTAACCGAAATGGAAGAGCAGGTCTCATGCCTGGGAGATTTGTCCAATAGGGACATAACTAGTTGCGACAACAAGCAGCAAAACAAAGACCATCCTCGAAGGCCAGCGTAACTGCAATGGCTCTTTCTTACAGTATGAAGTGTACACTTGCAGCACTTCCAGGGCAAAACATCTTGGTATTGGAGCATCAGTGTCATCAGTTCACCCAAGATCAGCAGGACAAATAACTACTAGGTTTGTGCCAGAAAAGCGTCTTGCGTGACGGGGAAAGAGTGGAAAAAGAAAGAGATTCATCAGCTATGGAATCTGACAGGTATCGGTATTGAACAGAGGGGGCTGTTCACAAAGCATCCCATGGTGCGCTCCGAGGGGAAAAAGTCTCGGGCGGTATGGAGGGTCCCGGCTTGCCTACTGCTTTGTTACCAGAGCTGGATCGATTTCATCTTTTCCCAGTGCCCATGCTCCTACTACTACTTATGCAGCTATTCAACCTCCCATAGATAAATCAGGTGACTTTTAAGTTGAAGCTTGCCCGCAGAACGATGTAACCATGCTGGCAGTACTATGATTGCCTTAGAGCGCAGATGTCTCTGTCCCTAGGAACGTGATGCTTAGGTGCGAGGTGAAACACAAGCAGGAGATCGAGAAGAAATCATACGGATTGCAACCTACAGATGAAGAATCTGCTTCATTGTTCCCACCATCTATATCAGATGTTTAATAAGAATAGGAATCGAATAAGCTGCTGATTGACTGAGGAAGCATTTGAAAAGAAAGGAAGGGTGATGCTTGTTAAACAAAGCTGCGTGTGGGGCCGCCACGTATAGCTGTAGTTTCTGCTGTAGCATCGGTTATTTCCGTTATTGCTGTAGTAGCATCGGTTATTGCTCAGGTTACGAATGACCCAATCTATCTATGGCAACCACCCCTACTTTTAGTAGATGGAGATGCGCACCTAGAAAAGACGGATGAAAGAGAACCTGCCCTTCTGACTTCTTCTCTTGTCTGTCCTTTACGCAAAGCGATCTATGGTCTCAACAAGCCCCGATAGCGTCGGTTTTTGAAGTTCAGCACAGTGGTTATCCAGGCAGGGTTTGCTCGGAGTGATCATGATTCGGCCATGTTCGTATCAGTTTATCCTCGAGGACGTGCTATTCTGTTGTTGTATGTTGATGATATCAAACTGACTGGTGATTACTCCGTTACCATATCGCTGATCAAGTGTCGCCTTCATCAATTATTTGCTATGAAGGCGCTGACGCGCCCTAAGCCTTTTCTTGGCTTGGAGGTCGCACATTCTCCTCGTGGATATTTGGTATCTCAGATCAAATAACGTCATGACTTGATCACTCGAGCTCAACTCAATGATGAGAAGACTGTTGACACTCCCTTGGAGCTTTACGTTAAACTCCGTCCGACTGATGGCTCACCATTATCTGATCCGACGCAGTACAGACAGTAGGTCGGCAGTTTGGTTTATCTGACGATCTCTTGCCCAGATGGCTTTTCCTAAGAAAGTCAGCCTTTCATGGCTGCCCCCCGGTCAGTTCACTTTGCAGCAGTTCATCGGATTCTTAGATATATTCGAGGTACCTTTTCTCGAGCCGTCCTTTTTTCCGTCATCGTCTTCTTTAGAGTTGCGTGCAACTACTGATGCCGATTGGGCCTTCAGATAGGTGCTCAACTACAGGCTTCTCTATTTTTTGGGGAGACTCTCCACTATCTTGGATGAGATAAAAGCAATAGACAGTTGCTCCTTCCACTGCCGAAGCGGAGTACCGTGCCATGGCACACTACTAGATAGATTGTATGGCTCCGTTGGTGACTTTCTGATCGCGGGTTTCATTTGAAAAACCCCAACGCCATTCATCTTGCGTCAAATCCGGTCTTTCATGCAAGAGTTTCATTTTTGGCCGCTACTACGTTCGTCGAAAACTTCTTGATGGCACCATCATCTCATTACCTTATTTTTTCCCTTCGACTTCGGCTATGACCAATGCCCCACCTAGCTGAATAGGCGTAACAAAGCTACCTGAAAAAGGCAAGGTGTACCTTAAATTTAAATCGACAAATTGCGTTTTGCCAGATGGATTCTTTAGAAAGATTCCCGGATAAAGTTCAGTATAATATTTAGTTAGAATCTAAATAAAGGCGCATACGTGGGCGGGCAGGGGGCCCCACTACTTCTTCATTCGGGGGGGGGCTAGCCTCATGACTTCCCACTGGGCGAGGGGTGCACCTAACCCACCTACTCACTCATCAATTACGGTGTTCAGCTGACTTGCACAGAAAGACCCCTATTGTTTAGTAATTTGGCGCCCTATCTTTTGATTGACTGTTGTCAACTAATCTTTTCAATGTTCGATTCTACTCTATGTTAGAACATTTCAGTGAATGCTATTTCGATCTAAGTGGTCCTATTCTCTGTCCCGTGCTAGGAAGCATTACTCCTCTTTTCATTCCAAATTCTTCAATAAGACCGA
>WNGA01003015.1_pt1 | contig 28630 bp, 25 predicted proteins | sample 5400061 | NCBI WGS metagenome assembly WNGA01 (sample SAMN13153366, study PRJNA577476) | soil metagenome | isolation source: 100 cm soil or saprolite under grassland replicate 2 | place: USA:California | collected 2016-06-15
TGGTCTGGTTGGCGCCCGCCAGCTCGCCGTCCTCGGCCAGCACCCGCGTGTACCCGAGGCTGAGGCGAAACGGCGTCTGCGGCGGCGGTTGCGCAACCGGCCGGGGTGCGGGCGACGGCGCGGCCCGCGTTCGGGCGGGAGCGGGCGCCGTCGCGGGCGGGCTCGACGTCGCGGGCGGGGTGACGCCGGCGGCCGGGACGTCGGGTGCGGGCGCCGGGGCGTCGGGTGCCTCGGCGAACAGCGCCAGCACCAGCGCGAGCGTGTGCATCAGCCGCCGACCCGCGCCAGCACGTCGGCGACGGGGACATCCAACCAGTGGCGGTGCATGTTGCGCGCGGTGGTCAGGGTGCGCCGGTGCATGCGGTCCACGTACAACGTGCCGTTCAAGTGATCGATCTCGTGCTGAAGGATGCGCGCGTACCAGCCGCGCGCATCGATCGCCACCGGCTCTCCGCGGTGGTCGAGCGCGTCGACGTGCACGGCGCGCGCGCGTGACACCACGGCCTGGAAACCTTCGACGCTGAGGCAGCCCTCGAAGTGGTCGACGGTCTCGTCGCCGAGCGTGACGCGCGGGTTGGCGATGACGTGGAAGTCGACGGGTGTGCGCTCGGCCACTGCGTTCTCGCCGCGGTCCTCGATCACGGCGAGCGCGAGCGGCAACCCGATCTGCGGCGCCGCGAGTCCCACCCCCGGGGCATTTCGCATGGTCTCGCGCATCAGCTCGATGAGGCGCTGGATCTCCGGACTCAAAATCTCGGCCGGCGTCAGGGGGCGACCCACTTCCCGCAGCACTGGCTCGCCGGCTTGGACGATCTCGAGACGCATGCGCCGAGCATACACGGCGGGAGGGCGCGGGAACCCTCCCAGGGTTCCCGAACGAGAGCGAAGGACCAGGAACCCGGTCAGGGTTCTCAGATGAGAGACCTGCCTCCCGGGTTAAGCTCGTCCGCAGTGCGGATGCGCCCGCGAGCGTCGTCGACCGCGATCGCGATCGCGACCGCCGGCGTGCTGATCGCCGCCGCCTCCGCCGCGCGCGCCGCGCCGGACGGCGGCGCGCGCGATGGCGGCGCGGGCGATGGCGGCGTGGCGCGCGACGGCGGCGCGCCGGGGCCGGCGATGACCGCGCCGGCGCCGCTGGGCGCGATCGTTCCCGTTTACCCCGAGGCCGCCATGAAAGCGGGCCTCGACGGCAGCGTCATCCTCATCCTCGACATCGACGCGGCCGGCGCGGTCACGAAGGTCGAGGTCGAATCGGGGCTGCCCGGAGGTCTCACCGAGTCGGCGGTCGCGGCCGCCCGGGGCGCGCGGTTCAAGCCAGCGACCGACGCCGCGGGGCGACCGACGCCGGTGCGGATTCGCTGGCTGATCCAGTTCACATTGCCCGAGCGGCGTACCCAGGCGTCCGCCGACGGCGGCGTGCCTGGCGCCGCGCCCGACGGCGCCGTGCCGGTCGCCCCACCTGCACCCGCCGCCGTGCCCGCGCTCGAGCCGCTGCCGCCCAACGTCGAGCGCTTCCCGCTCGGCCCCAGCGCGACGCTGTCGATCCGCGTCCGCGAGAAAGGCACCGGCAAGGACCTGCCCACCGCGATGGTCTACGTCGAGGACGTGGGTGAGGTGCTGCACCTCGACGCCGGCGCGCGCGCGGAACGCTCGCTCGCGCCCGGCGCGTATGTCGTCGTCATCCGCGCGCCCGGCCATGCGCAGCTGGAGAAGATCGAGCGCCTGCACGACGGCGAGCGGGTCGAGCGGGTCTACTTCATCGAGAAGGAGCGCCTCAGTCAGTACGAGACCATCGTGCGCGCGCGCCCGCCGCGCCCCGAGACCGGGGTCGTCACGCTGCAGGCCGAGGAGATCCACAACATCCCCGGCACGTTCGGCGACCCGTTCCGCACCGCAATGCTGCTGCCGGGCGTGGGGTCGATCGTTTCGGGGCTCGGCTACCCGGTGATCCGCGGTGAGTCGCCGGGCCAGACCGGCACGTTCATCGACGAGATCAAGGTGCCGCTGCTCTACCACCTGGGTTTCGGTCCGGCCGTCGTCCACCCGCTCTACCTCGACTCGCTGGACTTCCACCCCGGCAACTTCCCGGCCGAGTTCGGGCGGTTCTCGGGCGCGCTCATCCAGGCGCACACCGTCGACCCGCCTCCCGATCCGCAGACGATGCTGTCTGCGGATCTGTTCAAGTTCTCCGCGTTCCACGCCCGCCCGCTGCGCCTGCGCGAGCACGACGCCGCGGTGTCGGCCGCCGCGCGCTACGGCACGTTCGCGTTTCTCGCCCGCGCCATCGACCCGCGCGCCGTGCTCGAGTATTGGGACTACCAGCTGCGCGCCGACCTCAAGCTCGGCAGTGGCGACCTGCGCCTCATCATTTTCGGCGCGCAGGATCGCACCGGGCGGGCGGCGGGAACGGAGCCGGATGGTACCGTCGAGGGCGACCAGCTGCTGAAGCTCGGCTTCCACCGGGCGGCGCTGCGTTGGCGCGGGCGGTTCAAGCGCGCGGCCGTCGACGCCGGCGTCGAGTTCGGGCCCGACTACACCACCTCGACCGGCGATCCCGGCTCGACGCCCATGGGCCAGATGCCCGCGGATAGCATTCGCCTGGTCGAGCTCATCACCCGGCCGCACATCGCCGCCAGCGTCCCGCTGGGCAGCAAGCTCAAGTTGCGGTTCGGCGGCGATCTCCTGGTGCAGACCTGGGACGTCCATATCGGCGACCCCAACATCCCCGGCGGCTTCGTGGGCGATGTGTTCCCGCGCTGGGGGGTGACGCCGGGGCTGTTCCTGCAGGCCGACTTTCAGCCCACGCCGCGCTGGCTGATCCGGCCCGGCGTCCGCTTCGATCACTACCGCTACTTCTTGCAGGCGGTGACGCACCAACAGACCGGCATCGATCCGCGGATCTCGGCGCGCTACGAGATCCGCAAGGACATCTACGTCAAGGGCGGCGTCGGACTCTACCAGTCGCCGCCGCGTTTTCTCGTACCGTGGCCGGGGCTGGAGGGCTTCGGCCTCAACCAGGGCCTGAACCGGTCAGCGCAGGCGTCGGTGGGCGTCGAGCTTTCGCTGCCGTGGGACTCGAGCATCGACGGCCAGGTGTACGGCAATTGGCTGCCGCGGCTGTCAGAGTATGCGCTCGGGTTCGACTCCGACGCCCCTTCCGGCCAGTCGACGTATAGCGGGCGCGCGTATGGGCTGGAGATCATCGCGCGGCGGCGGCTCGGCCATCGTCTGTTCGGCTGGGTTACGTACACGCTCGCGCGCGCCGAGCGCAACTACCCGGGCGCCGGGTGGCGGCCGGCGGACTTCGATCAAACCCAGATCATCAACGCGGTCGCGTCGTACGCGCTCGGACGATCGTGGACGGTGTCATCCGTGTTCCACTACAACGGCGGGCGGCCGTTCACGCCGCGGGCGAACGAGGACGACGACGCCTTGCCGTCGGCCCGCAATCTGCAGCGGCTGCCGGATTTCTGGCGCGTCGACCTGCGTATCGAGAAGCGCGAGGCGTTCGACACCTGGTACCTCGATTTCTACGTCGATTGGCTGAACATCTCGCTGCAGCGCGAGGCGACCGGCTGGGACTACGGCCGCATGCAGGCCGAGACCATCCTGCTGACCATCCCGACCATCGGGCTGCAGGTCGTGTTTTGAGCTACCCACGATCGACACGCTCCCGTCGACAAACCCGGTCGTAGTGCTAAGGTTCCCCGCGGTGAGGATCCTGAGGACATTCGCGATCATGTGCGCGATGGTCGCGCTCGTGATCGCGTGCCTCGGATCGGGCGGCGATCCGCAGGGTCCTCGATTCGCTGGAGACGAGGGGGACGGCATCGCAGCGTTCCCCTCGCTCTCCGAGTCCTTGCCGGCGGTTGCCTTCGAACCGCCGGTCGTGCCCCCTAAGCGTGGGTCGGTGTTCATCGACAACCACCCGCCTCACGCGTTCCTGACGACCTCCGAGGTCTTCCGGCCCCCAAGAGCAGTTTAGTACCGGGTCGTTGGTCGGTTCGTCAGGACCGCGTCGAGCGTAGCGCGGCGTTGCCGCGCGAAGCTCGTCGTGGGAGGTGCGGAACCCGTTGAGGGTTCCGAGCTCAGAGGAGGCCTAGCATGGTTCGATTGGTCAGAGGTACGTGTATCGTGCTGGCGGCCGTCGTGGTGACGGCGGCGCGCGCGTCGGCGCAGACGGCGCAGACGGAAGCGGCGGCGCAGTCACCGCCGACGCTCACGTTGGAGGCGGCGCTGGAGCGCGCCGAGGCGCAGAGCCCGCTCTTGCGACGGGCGCGGGTGGAGCGGCAGTCGGTGGTGGCGCGCGACGTGGGCGCGTCGATCTTGCTGCCCAGCAACCCGGTGATCTCGGGCGCGGTCGGGCCGCGGCGCGAGGTCGACCGCCGCGGGCTCGACGTGATGTTGCACGCCGAGCAGACGATCGAGATCGGCGGCCAGCGCTCGACCCGGCGGGACGTCGTCGGCCGTGCGGTGCGGACCGCAGACCTGCGCGTCGACGTGGCGCGCGCCGAGACCCGCGCCCGCGTGCGCGCGGCGTACGTCGGCGCCCAGATCGCCCGCGCCCGCTTCGATGCGGCGTCCGAGCGCGAGGCGCTGGTGACCAAGATGCTCGACGCGGTCCGCGCGCGCGTCGCGGGAGGGGCGTCCTCGAACGTCGATCTCGAGCTCGCGCGCCTGGAACGCGGCAGCGCCGCCCGCGCCCGGGTGGACGCCGCGCTGGCGGCCACCGATGGGCTCGCGCAGCTGCGGGTGCTGGTGGGCCTGCCGCCCGCCAAGCCCGTGGTGCTCGAAGCCGCGGGTGCGAGCCCGGCGGCACGGGCCGGTGACCTGGCCGCGCTGGTGACGCGCGCCAAGGCTCAGCGCGCCGAGCTGGCGGCGGTGATGGCGAGCGGCGAGGAGATCGACGCCGACATCGTCCGGCTCCGCCGCGAGGTCATTCCCAGCCCGACGCTGTTCGTGGACTTTCAGCGCGATCTGCCGGGGCAGGTGTTCGTGGGCGGCGGGCTCGCGCTGCCGATCCCGGTGTGGCGCCGCCAGCAGGGTGAGCTCGCGCTCGCGCGTGCCGAGCGCAGCCGCGTCGACGAGGAGCGGGCGCTGGTCGAGCGCGACGTCGCGCTGGAGGTGGAGCGCGCATTCCAGGCGGAACGCGCACACCGCGAGATGGTGGACCTGTTGGCGCGCGACGTGCTGCCCGCCGCGGAGGCGACGATCACGCTGATGACCGAGGGCTGGCGCGCCGGCAAGTTCGATCTGTTCCGGCTCATCCAGACCTCGCGCGACGCGAGCGAGGCCAAGCGGCTCTACCTCGAGACCCTGGGCCTGCTGTGGGATTCCGCGATCGGCCTCGATCGCGCAGTGGGGGCGCCATGACCAAGAAGGTGTTGTTGTGGTCCGGGGTCGGCGGCATCGCCGTCCTCGCGGGCGTGTTCTTCATGATGCGCGAGCGGTCTTCGTCGGCGGCGCGGCAAGCCGGAAGCGTCGAGGCCGCGGCGCCCGCGGCGGCGGAGACGGGGGCGCGCCCACTGTCGCTGTCGCCAGGCGCGCGGGTTAGGAACCCGGTCAAGGTCGCGCCCGCGGAGGTGACCAAGATCGCCGGCGACATCCAGGTTGTCGGCACGGTGACCTTCCACGAGGATCACTTCGCGGTTGTCGGCCCGCTGGTCTCGGGGCGCATCTCGCGGCTCGCGGCCGGTGTCGGCGACCAGGTCCGCCGCGGCCAGGTCATCGCCGAGATCGAGAGCAGCGAGGTGGGGCAGTCCCGCGCCGAGCTGGTGTCGGCCAAGGCGCGTTATTCGGCGGCCGACGCCAACCTGCGGCGCGAGAACGACCTCGCCGAGAAGAAGATATCGTCGTCGCGTGAGCGGGAGCTCGCGTACGCGCAGTGGGTGACCGAGCAGGCGGGCGTGCGCGCCGCGACGATGCGGCTCAAGGCGATTGGGCTGTCGCAGGTGGACATCGACGCGATCGGGAAGAAGGATCTGGGCGGGCGGGTGCAGATTCACGCGCCGATCTCGGGCACGATCATCGAACGCAAGGTCACGCTCGGGCAGGGTGTCGAACGCGCCACCGACGCGTTCAAGATCGCGGACACGTCGCACGTCTGGGTGACGCTCGACCTCTACGAGAAGGACCTCGCGCGCGTGCACGTCGGGCAAGAGGTCGATACGCGCACGGAGGCGCGGCCGGGTGAGGTGTTCCGCGGTCGGGTCGCGTTCATCGTGCCCGTCATAGACGAAGCCACGAGAACCGCAAAAGTCCGGCTCGAGTTCCCGAACCCGAAGGGCGTTCTGTACGCGGGTCAGCTGGTGACCGCGCGCATCCTCGCCGACGAGAAGCGTGACGCGTCCGAGGTGCTGGCGGTGCCGCGCAGCGCGGTCGAGCAGGTCGAGGGCAAGACCGTCGTGTTCGTCGAGCGCGACGGCGGCCAGGGCTTCGAGCGCCGCAACGTGCTGCTCGGGATGTCGGGCGGCGACCGGGTCGAGGTGCGCAAGGGCCTGGTGGCGGGCGAGCGGGTCGCGGTCGAGGGCGCGTTTCTGCTCAAGAGCGAGCTTCTGCGATGAGCCTCGCGCGGATCGTCGAGTTCTCGGTCCGCCGGCGGGGAGTGGTGCTGGCCATCTGGGCGGCGATCCTGGGCGTGTCGCTGCTGTCGATTCCCAAGCTGTCGATCGACGCCGTCCCCGACGTCACCAACACGCAGGTGTCGATCCTGACCAGCGCGCCCGGGCTGTCCCCGCTCGAGGTCGAGCAGTACCTCACCTACCCGGTCGAGATGGCGATGAACGGCGTCCCCGGCCTCGACGAGGTTCGGTCGGTCAGCCGGACCGCGGTCTCGGCGGTCACCGTCGTGTTCCGCGACGGCGTCGACATGTGGCTCGCGCGCCAGATGGTCAGCGAGCGGCTCAAGGTGGCGGAGGCGGACATCCCCGCCGGCTACGGCCACCCCGAGCTCGGGCCGGTGTCGACCGGCCTGGGCGAGATCTACGAGTTTTACCTGGCGTCGAAGCACCACACGCCGATGGAGCTGCGGACGATGCTGGACTGGGTCGTCGGCATCAAGCTGCGCGCGGTGCCGGGCGTGGTCGAGGTCAACGGCATGGGCGGCGAGGCGAAGCAGTACCAGGTCGTCCTCGATCCCAAGCGACTCGCCGGGTTCCGGCTGTCGGTGGGCGACGTGCAGGCCATCCTCGAGAAGAACAACGCCGCCATCGGCGGCGGCTACATCGAGAAGAACCGCGAGTCATTCTCGATCCGCGGCGACGGCCAGTTCCACGGCGTCGAGGACATCGAGAACACCGTCGTCACCTCCGACGCCGACGGCACGCCGGTGCTGGTCAAGAACCTCGGCAGCGTGCGGATCGGCCCCGCGCTGCGGTTCGGCGCGGTCACCAAGCACGGCGAGGGCGAAATCGTCGCCGGCACGGTGATGATGTTGACCGGCGCCAACTCGCGCACGGTCGTTCACGCAGTCAAGGCGCGGCTGGTGGAGATCCAGAAGGAGCTGCCGCCGGGCGTCGAGATCTTGTCCTACTACGACCGCGCCGAGTTCATCGGCCGCATGCTGAAGACGGTCGCGATCAATCTGGCCGAGGGCGCGTTGCTGGTCGCGGTCGTCCTGTTCATCACCCTCGGCAGCTTCCGTGGCGCCCTGATCGCGGCGCTCGCGATCCCGCTGTCGATGGGCATCGCGCTCATCGGCATGGTGCAGATCGGGGTGACCGGCAACCTGATGTCGCTGGGCGCGATCGACTTCGGCCTGCTGGTCGACGGCGCGATCGTCATGCTCGAAGTCGCGCTGGTGGAGATCGCGGTGCGGCGGGCGCAGACCCGTGAGGACGTGTCGTATCTGGTCTCGCAGGCGATGGGGCGGGCGGCGCGGCCGGTCGTGTTCTCGCTGCTCATCATCTTGCTTGTCTACCTGCCGCTCATGGCGCTCGAGGGCGTCGAGGGTCGGATGTTCAAGCCGATGGCGATCACGGTGGCGCTCGCGCTCGGCGGCGCGCTGCTGTTCTCGCTGACCGCGTTCCCGGCGCTCGCCGCCACCGTGCTCGGGCGGGTGAAGCCGCACGACGCGCATCACGGCGTGTTCGGGCGCGCGCGCAAACGCTACGAGCAGCTCCTCGACCGCGTGCTCCCCAATGCCAAGCCCGTGTTGGCGGTGGCCGCCGGCATCGTGATCGTGTCGGGCGCGATCGCGACGTCGCTGGGCGCCGAGTTCGTCCCCCGCCTCGACGAGGGTGAGCTGTCGCTCGACATCAAGCGGCTGCCCTCGATCTCAATCACCGAGGCGCAGCGGTTGGGGGTCGAGGTCGAAGACACCCTCGCCAAGTTCCCCGAGGCGCTCTCGGTCGTCACCCGCACCGGGCGCGCCGAGGTCGCCACCGATCCGGTGGGCCCCGACGAGACCGAGGTGATGGTCAAGCTCCGGCGCAAGGAGCAGTGGACGACCGCGCACGATCTCGACGGGCTGGGCGAAGCGATCAAGCAGCGGGTGGAGTCGGAGGTGCCAGCGACGTTCGTGTCGGTGTCGCAGCCGATCGAGGATCGCGTGAACCAGCTGCTCGCCGGGTCGCGCGCGGACGTCGTCATCAAGCTGTTCGGGACCGACCTGCAGGTGTTGAAGAAGACCGCCGACGAGATCGGGCGCGTCGTGCGCGACATCCCCGGCCGCGGTGACTGGCGCGTGCAGCGCGTGCTCGGCTTGCCGTTGCTCGAGGTCATCCCGGACCGACAGCGGCTGGCGCGTTACGGTCTCGACGCCGACCGCGTGCTGGAGGTTGTCGAGGCGTCGCGGGTGGGGCGGTTCGCGGGCAAGATCTTCGAGGGCTCGCGCCGCTTCGACCTGATGTTGCTGTTGCCGCCGGCGACGCTGACGCCCGAGGCGTTCGGCGAGCTGCTGGTCGGATCGTCGACCGGACACCTGGTGCCGCTGGCGTCGGTCGCCACCGTGCGCGAGACCGAGGGGCCCGCGGTCATCAACCGCGAGGCGCTGCAGCGCCGGGTGCTGGTCGAGGCCAACGTGCGCGGGCGCGACCTGGTCAGCTTCGTCAACGAGGCGCAGCAGAAGGTCGCCGCGACGGTCAAGATCCCGGACGGGGTCACGGTGGAGTGGGGTGGCCAGTTCGAGAACTTCACCCGCGCGTCTAAACGTCTCGGGTTCGTCGCGCCGCTGGCGCTGGCCGTCATCTTCGCGATGCTGTTCCTGATGTTCGGCGACCTCCGCTATGCGATCGCCGTGTTCGTCAACGTGCCGCTCGCGCTGGTGGGCGGCGTGCTCGCGCTGCGCCTGCGCGGCCTGCCGTTCTCGATCCCCGCCGCGGTCGGGTTCATCGCCGTCGCCGGTGTCGCCGTGCTCAACGGCGTCGTCATGGCCGGCGAGCTCGCGCGACGGCTCAGGCTGTCCGCCGGCGATGTCGAGACCGAGATCGGGCGCGCCGCCGGCACCGTGTTTCGCCCGGTGATCACCACCGCGCTCGTCGCCGCGTTCGGCTTCATCCCGATGGCGATCTCGACGCAAGCGGGCGCCGAGGTGCAGCGCCCGCTCGCGACCGTCGTCATCGGCGGCATCATGTCGTCGACGCTGCTCGGCTTGGTCGTCCTGCCGATCATGCTCCGGCTGCTGACGGGCAGGGAGCACGAACGCGCGTCAGCGAGCGACGTCGCCTGAGCTCAACAGATCCGTGAACGCTGCTTCATCGAGGGTGGCGACCTTCAACTTGGTCGCCTTGTCGAGCTTGGTGCCGGGGCTCGCCCCGACGACCAGGTAGTCGGTGCGCGCCGACAACGAATTCGTCACCTTTCCGCCTATCGCCTCGATCCGTGCCTTGGCCTCGTCGCGCGAGTACGCGTCGAGCGTCCCGGTGATCACGAACGTCTTGCCGGTGAGCGGCCCCGTCCGCTGCTCGCGCTGCTCCTCGAACCGGACGCCCGCACGTCGGAGCTTGTCGAGGATGACCTTGGTCTCGGGCCGGTCGAAGAAGTCACGCACGGCGCCCGCGATCACCTGGCCGACGCCGGGCGCCGCCGCTATCTCCTCGGCGGTCGCCGCCGCTATCTTGTCGATCGATCCGAACGCGTCGGCCAACACGCGCGCCGCGCTGGTGCCCACGTGCCGGATCCCGAACCCGTAAAGCAGTCGATCGATGGGGCGATCTTTGGCCGCCGCGATCGCGGCCTGCAGGTTGGCGATCGACTTGTCCTTGAAGTTGGGGAGCTGGCCGAGCTCGGCGGCGGTCAGGAAGAAGATGTCCGCGGGATCGGCGACCAGATTGCGGTCGAGCAGCTCGCCCGCCGTCCGCTCGCCGAGGTGCTCGATGTCCATCGCGCCGCGGCCGGCGAAGTGGACGATGCGGCCCCAGACCTGCGCCGGGCACTGCAAGTTGGGGCAGCGCGCGACCGCCTCGCCGTCGGGCCGCACGATCTCGGTCCCGCATTGCGGGCAGTGGGTCGGCATCACGAACGCGCGCTCGTTGCCGTCGCGCAGGCTGGGGATGGGGGCGACCACCTCGGGGATGACCTCGCCCGCGCGGCGCACCACCACGGTGTCGCCGATCAACACGCCCTTGCGGACCACCTCGTCGGCGTTGTGCAGCGTCGCCTGCGATATCGTCACGCCGCCCACCCGTACCGGCTCGAGCATCGCAAACGGCGTCACCGCGCCGGTGCGGCCGACCGAGACCATGATGTCGCGCAGCTTGGTCGTTTGTTCCTCGGGCGGGAACTTGTACGCGATCGCCCAGCGCGGGAACTTCGACGTCTCCCCCAGCTCGCTGGCGTCCGCGGTGCTGTCGACCTTGATCACCGCGCCGTCGATCTCGTGCTCGAGCGCGTGCCGCCGCGCCTGCATGTCGGCGACGTAGCCACGCACGTCGTCGGTGTGGGGGCAGGGCTTCGATTCGGGGTGTGTGCGCAGCCCCGCCTCGCGCAGCAGCGCCAGGGTTTCGCTGTAGCTCGCGAACCGGCGGCCGACGACGTGGACGAGGCCGTGGAAGTACACCGACAGGGGTCGGCTCGCGGTCACCGACGGATCCTTCTGGCGCAGGAGCCCTGCGGTCGCGTTGCGCGCGTTAGAGAACAGCGGCTTGCCGGCGTCGCCGAGCGTGCGGTTGATGGCGTCGAAGTCCGCGGTCCGGATGAACACCTCGCCGCGCACCTCCAGCCAGTCGGGGGGCGACGCGAGCCGCAGTTTCTGCGGCACACCGCCGATGGTGCGCACGTTGGCGGTGACGTCCTCGCCCACCTCGCCGTCGCCGCGGGTGGCCCCGCGCACGAACTTGCCCTTTTCGTACACGACCGCGACCGAGACGCCGTCGATCTTGGGCTCGCAGACGTAGCTCGGCTCGCGCCCGAGGCCCTTGATGACGCGATCGCGCCAGGCACCAAGCTCGGCGTCGTCGAACGCGTTGTCGAGCGACAGCAGGCGCGCCGAGTGCTTGACCGGCGCGAACCGGGCGGTCAGCGCCGCACCGCCCACGCGCTGGGTGGGCGAATCGGGGGTCAACAGCTCGGGATGCCGCTCTTCGAGCGCGGTGAGCTCGCGCATGAGCTGGTCGTAGTCGGCGTCTGCGACCTCGGGCGCGTCGAGCACGTAATAGCGGTAGTCGTGGTGCTCTATCTGCGCGCGCAACTCCTCCACCCGCCGTTTGGCGTCGGCCAGCTCGGACTCCGCCGGGTCGTGCACGCGCCCGGGTGTAGCACGACCGCGACGGCTGCGGGAGCCGCCGGTTATGGCCGGCCGAGCAGAGACGCGATCGCGAACGCGGCGAAGGTCATCAGCACCCCGAAGCCCCAGAAGCGAATGTCGAAGCCGTCGGACGTCCCGACGGTGTCGAGGCGGTCGGTGTGATGTACCGCGACTGGCGCTGGGATGGACAGCATCGCGCGGCGCGGAATCTCGGCGGTGCCGTGGACGCGACGGCGCGGGGGCCGTTCCTCCGCGCGGCGTAGTTCGAGCTCCAGCGTCCGGGACACGACGACCGAGGGCAGCGGATGCCCGAACGCGGGCGGCAACTTGGTCGGGGGCGGCGTCAGGCCGGCGTCGATCAGCGGCTCGGGAACGGCGGCATCCGACTCCGCGCCATCGCGGGAGAGCGCGACCTCGACCGCCAGCCGTGGAATGCCGTCGGCGGTCGCGGGGTCGAGCCCGATCCTGCGTATGAATCCCGCCGCGACCTCTCCGCCTTCACCGAGCACGACGTCGACGCCGCCGTCGAGGCGCAAGAACGGCAGGCTGGCGGTCAATCGCGCCGTGCCGTCGTCGATGCGGCCCTCGCAGCGCAGCGGCCGCTCGAGCCCGTCGACGCGCAGCTTGGCCGGCTGCATCGCGCGCGCCTGCTGTTCGATAAGGTGCGCGATCGACGCCGTCACACCCGGCCGCGCCGATTCGAACGAGATCGCGAGACCCATCCCGCGCGGCAGCGCGGTCGCGCGCACGACCCGCCCCGGCACCGTGCGCGGCCCGCCCGGCAGCAGCAACGTGCAGCGCACCTTCGTTCCCAGCGGCAACGTCTCGCTGCAGACGACCGAGACGCCGGTGCACGACAGATCCAGGCCGCGGGTATAGAGCCGGCCACGGCCATCCTCGCGTGCGACGCAGACGGCTTCGTCGTACGGGATCCGGGGACTGATCCGGCGCGATTGATTCATCGCTGTTTGATTGTGCGCCCTCGACTTTAGCTACGCGACGGAAACCACCGCCACGCCTACAGTTTCGGAGGATGTCCCGCGACATGCGCGGCGAAGTGGGACGTGTCGGCGAAGCAGCTCCCGGGCTTCGGCTAGGCCACAACCGGTGGGGCGGGCGGCCATGGCGGAAGCGGCGGCAGCCCGAGGACGTCGCGGACAAGCGCAAACGAGCGGCGATGAATGGGGCAAGCCCCGAGGCGGGATAGGGCGCGCGCGTGGGCCTCGACCGGATAGCCCTTGTGCTTCGCGAACCCATACCCGGGATACTCGGCGTCGAGCGCGCGCATGCGCGCGTCGCGCGCGGTCTTGGCCAGGATCGACGCCGCCGCGATCGACAGGCTCTTGCCGTCGCCGCCGAAGATGCGCTGCTGCGGCAGGTCGACGTCGGCCAGCTTTCGGCCGTCGATGAGCAGGTGCTCCGCCGCCGGCGACAGCGCGCTCACCGCACGCCGCATCGCCAGCAGGCCAGCCCAGTAGATGTTGATTCGATCGATCTCGTCGACCTCGGCGTAGGCGACCGTCCAGGCCAGAGCCCGCTGCTTGATGACGGGCTCCAGCTCTTCACGTGTGGCGCGATCGAGGCGCTTGGAGTCGTCGACCCCGGGCAGCCGCGTCCCGGGCGCGAGGATGACGGCCGCGGCGGCGACAGGACCCGCGAGTGGGCTCATACCCGCCTCGTCGACACCGGCCACGCAGCGCGCGCCCGCGCTCCACAGCTCGCTCTCGTAGCGCAGCATGGTGCGCAGCCGCTGGCCTTCGGCCCGGTTGTCGCGCCGGCGTCGCGCCACCGCGTCGAGGATCGCGCGCGCGCCCGGGCGGGGATCCGCGGCCAGCACCACCTCGAGGCGCCTCGGCAGCGCCCGCGCGGCGTCGACGTAGCGCGCCCGCAACGCCGCGAGCGAGAGCCGCCGTGGGCGTTCCGGGTGCGCGGTGGTCACGGCGGCAGCGCGGCGAGCGCCGCTCGGGCGTCGGCGGCGTGGATGCCAAGCGGCGCGAGGTCGAGGTACTTGCGGTAGGAATCGCGCGCGACTGTTCCCTGGCCCCGCACCCGCTCGCACTCGGCGACCACGAAGTGGGCGTCCGCAAAGCGGCCGTCCGCTGCCAGCGCGAGCCGCGCGAGGTCCAGCGCCTCGGCGACATGGTTGTCGGCGAACGCGGCCAGAGCGCGGTTGGTGAAGTCACGCGCCGGATCGATCCGGATGGCCGCGGGTAATTCGGCGGCACGGCGGCGCTCCGCCGACAGGAAGAACCCGCCGGCGATCGCCAGCGCCAGGACCGACGCGCTGCCCAGCACCAGCAGCGCGCGGCGGCGGCCCGGCACCGGGGCGTGGGGATCGAACGGCGCAAGCGGCACGGCTCCAGACGGCCGGTAGGGCTCCGAGTGCTCGCCCGGTTGTTCGCCGTCGGTCAGCCAGTGCAGGGTCGACGGCGAGAATCCCATCTCCTGCTCAGGCAGCGCCGCGGCGACCGCCAACGGCGCCGCCGGGTCCCGCGTCGCGGCGGCGGTCAGCGTGTCCGCGGCCGCGCCGGCGACGGTTGTGGGGGCTGCTGCGCCGGCGCTCTCGGTCGGCGCGGTGGTCCCGTTGCTTGGGCTCGGCACCTCGTCGACGGGGGCCGCCTCTTTCGGCGGCCACGCGGGGTCACCCGTAGCTTCGGTCTCTACTTGCTTCGACGGTTCCTCAGCTTTGTCGGGTGAAGACATCTCTTGCGTGACGCCGAACTGTGGTTACAGCTGGCCCAAGACTAGTGCCGAATCAGCCCAGCTTCAATCATCTCATTCTCATTCGGGACCCTGGGAGGGTCCCGCGCCCCCCGCGACGAGCTCGCGCGAGCAAGCTGCCGCTCCCTCACGCGATCGTTCCCCCACCTCTGTTACCATGGTTGGCCGTGAGCCAGCCTCCGGAAGAGACCACACACTCGAGCCTTCCCACCACCGAGCCGACCACCGGGACGAGCGCGGGACCGAGCCCTTACCTGGTGGTCATCTCGGGTCCCAGCTTTGGCGAGATGTACCGCATCAAGAGCAACCGCACCATGATCGGCCGCAGCGAGCGCGCGGATGTGCGCGTGCTGGACGACGGGATCTCCCGCGAGCACGCCGCGATCGAGCGCGATGGCGGCAAGCTGGTGCTGGTCGATCTCGGCTCCACCAACGGCACCTTTTGCAACGGCACGAAGGTTCCGCGTCACGAGCTCAACGACGGCGACAAGGTCTCGATCGGGTCGACGACGATCCTCAAGCTCACGTTTCTCGACAAGGTAGACGAGCACTATCAGAAGCAGCTGTTTCAGTCCGCGCTGCGGGACGGGCTGACCGGCACGTTCAACCGCCGATACTTCGTCGACCGACTTCACACCGAGATCCGGTTCGCGGTGCGCCACGGCAAGGCGCTGTGCCTGCTGTTCGTCGACATCGACCACTTCAAGAAGATCAACGACAGCTACGGTCACCAGGCCGGAGATGCGGTGCTGAGCGCCGTCGCGCACCAGATGACCGCCACGATTCGCGCCGAAGACGTGATCGCCCGCTACGGCGGCGAGGAATTCGCGATCATCTGCCGCGAGATGGAGCGTGACGGCGCCACGGTGCTGGCCGAACGGCTGCGATCCGCGGTCGAGAAGAAGAAATTCGAGTTCGACGGCAAGGTCATCCCGGTCACGGTCAGCGTTGGCGCCGCGGTCGATCGCAAGATCACCGACCCACAGGGGCTGATCGCCGCCGCCGACGCCGCGATGTACGAGGCCAAGCGCGCCGGCCGCAACCGCGTCGTGATGCACGGCGGTTAGACCGCGCGACGTCCCCCGATCAGATGGTATAAGTTCCGCGGAGATGAAGGAGGCACGCGTCATGCGCCTCGCGAGCCTGGGATTCGCGGCGGCGCTCGGTTGCGCGGCAACCCCGAACAGCCACGCAGGCGACTCCACCGTGACGTCGGGCGCGCCGACGGGCGCGCCTGCGGCGCCCGCGCAGCCCAAGCCGAAGCGCGGGCCGATGTCGGAGGCCGACGCGCTCAAGCCGCGGCCCGATCTGCCGCCCGAAGCGCGCGCCCTGGTCGTGCTGGGCGACGCCGCGAAGCCCGAGGAACGCTGGATCGAGGCCGAGGCCGCCGAGGCCGCCGGCTTCACGCTGGTCGATCTCTCCGACGACTGGACGCCGTACATCTTCGCGGAGCAGACCGGGCCTGACGGCCAGCCGCTGCCCAACCGGTATCGGCGGATCTTCATCGGCCTCGCCAACGACCAGTCGGACGAGGACGGCGAGCCGCTCGAGCCGGGAGCGAAGAACTACCTCGAGCTCTACGGCATCTTCCCGTCGCTGTCGGTGCTTCGCGCGCGGTTCATCGAGAGCGAGCAGCACCCGTGTCACGACCAGGAGAACGTCGAGGCGATAGAGGCCGTCGAGACCGTCACCTACGTCCCGCCGGCTGCCCTCAAGAAGGACGAGTACAAGCTCAAGCGCATCCGCGAGGAGTTGGAACGCGCGCGCAAGAAGGCCCGGGTCGCGACCATCGAGGAGCTGGCCGAGAAGCAGCCGGCGCTCGCAGCCAAGGTCAAGATGCTCGCGCGCCGCGCGGCCGAGAAGCCGGCGATGGCGGCGGTCGAGAAACGCCTCGAGTGCGAAGGCTTGCTCGGCAAGGGCAAGCTCAAGCACCAGATCGGCATCTATGACGACGCCATGCGCCTCGCCGTGCGCCATTTCCAGCAGAAGCACATGATCTACGAGGCCAACTACCTGCGGAAGAAGACCGTCGACGCGCTCGCGCGCCCGCTGCTCGACAACGACTATGACGGCCTCGTGCGCGCGCTGCGCGAGCGGGTGGTGGACGCCGCCCAGATCGTGGAGGACGGCTCCACGGCCAAAGGGCGCAACCTGGTCGACGAGTACCTGAAGGTCGCGCTCGACGCGCTCAAGTGGACCGACGCGCAGACTGCGCTGGCGTTCTTCAAGCGCCACCCGGCGGCCGAGTTTGCGAACCTGCGCGTCGCGATCAAGCTGCCGCCGCGGCCGGACTACTACGCCGAGCACATGGACCTCGGCATCGAGGTGGATCGCGGCGACGTTTGGTACGACATCCCGTTCGACGCCGCCGGCCACTACAAGCCGCAGGCGCGCAAGAAGTACCCCTCGTTGCGCCTCTACACCAAGGTGGGGGGCAAACAGGTCACGCTCGCGCGCTGGCGGACGACGATCGGCGGCTGGCGCGCCGACCAGGCCAGCAACGGCTTCGAATATTTCCGTTACAAGGGCTCCGACGTCGGCCCGCGCGTCATCCGCAAGGTGGTGTCGGGGCCGGTCTGGATCGCGCCCGCGTCGACACCGTTCCGCAGCCTGGTCAAAGGCAAGCTGGTCAACGGCAAGTGGATGCACGTCGTGAACTACGACGAGCTCGGCCCGGGTTTCCTGTCGGCGTACGGTCTCATCGCCGGTTACTTCGTCGTCCCCGGACAGAACGGCCGCCCCGACTTCGACAACGGCGTGCGCGCGCACGGCTCGTCCGACTACTTGTCGATCTACAGCGCCGCCGGCTACTCGCACGGCTGCCACCGACTGCCCAACCACCTCGCGATCCGAATGTACTCGTTCATCCTGCGCCACCGCCACATGACGGTGCAGGGCGATCAGCCGATGGGTTTCACGCGCCAGTTCCTGCTGAAGGACACCGCGTACGAGATGAAGATCCCGTCTCGTGGCTATCACTACATCCTGGAACCGCCACTGCCGGTCAACGTGCTGGAAGGCGACATCAAAGGCGAGGTCAAGAAGCCGATCACCGAGTACGTGCCCGAGCCCTGGAATAAGTACCCGCCCGGGCCGCCACCACCGGCGCCGGATTCGGCCGAGGCGCGTGCGGGTGGGGGCGGGGCCGGTCCGTCGTCGGCCGGAGGTGACGAATGACCCCGCGAACGTGGGTGCGCATGTCGGCAGGCGCGGCAGTGGGCATCGCGGCGTTCGTCGCGTTGGTCGCGCGCGCCGCGCCCGATGGGGGCGCGCCGGCCCCCGCCGGCAATGGCGCGGCCGACGCCGCGAAGCGCAACGACGCGAACGTGCGCATCGTGTTCACGGTCGTGCCGTCGAGCAAGAAGGCGACGGTGTTCTGGGGCAAGAAGCGGCTCGGCGTGATCGAGAAGCAAAAGCCGCTGGTGGTCACGCGCCCGCGTGACTCAGGGCCGCTCGACGTCATGGTGCGCGCGGAGGGCTGCGTTCCCGTGCAGACACGCGCGTACACGTTCAACGACAACAAGGTCTCGGTGAAGGTGACGCCGCTCGAGCAGAAGAACACCATCCTCGGCTACCGCGAGGAGCTCCCGCCCGAGGACGGCGGCGCGCCGAACCCCGACGCCGGCGTGAGGTGAGCGCTAGTTGATGTGATCGGGGGACGTCGCTCGCTGACGCTCGCGGTGAGCTCGGAACCCTCAAAGAGTTCCGAACCTCCCGCTCGACCCGCTGGTCCCCCGCGCCTGCTCTTTACGCAACCACCGCTTATCGGTTATCAAGGAAGGGCTTGAAGAAAGCGCGTGTGCTCGTTCTCTTCGACACGGACGGCGAGCCGCCGGCGTCGCAGGACTACAAGAAGCAGATGGAGTCGAGCGACGAGGCCGAATTCGACGTCGCCCGCGCGCTGATCGCGAAGGGCCACCAGGTTCGCCTCTACGGCTTCCGCGACAACCCCGATCACCTGACCGCCGGCCTGCGCGCAGAGCCGGCCGACGTCGTGTTCAACCTGACCGAGGCCTTCCGCGGTGCGTCCTCGCTCGACTACACGGTCGCGTCGGTTATGGACATGCTCGGAATGTCGTACACGGGTGCGTCGTCGAGCGGGCTGATGCTCGCGCGGGACAAAGCGCTCACCAAGAAGGTATTCGCGTACGAGGGCATCCGTATCCCGCACTTCATGGTGTGCGCGCGCGGGGCGGCCGTGCAACGTCCGAGCGATCTGCGTTTCCCGCTGATCGTCAAGCCGCTGGACGAGGACGCGTCGGTCGGGATCGCGCAGGCGTCGGTGGTGCGCGACGACGACGCGCTCAAGGAGCGCGTGACCTTCATACACGAGCGGTTCAAGACCAACGCGATCGTCGAGGAGTTCATCGCCGGCCGCGAGCTCTACATCGGCGTCATGGGCAACGACCCACCGGTCGCGCTGCCGCCGATCGAGATGGTGTTCGGCAGCGACTCGAACGTCGAGAGCCGGATCGCGACGTTCAAGGCGAAGTGGAGCGTTCGCTATCGCAAGAGCCGCGGCATCGAGAACATGATCGCCAAGAATCTCTCGGACGATCTACGCAAGCGCTTGGCCGACGTCGCGCTGCGCGCGTACCAGGCCGCGGAGCTACGCGACTACGGTCGTATCGACGTGCGCCTCGCGCATGACGACGCGATCTACGTCGTCGAGGCCAACCCGAATCCGTACCTCGCGGACGGCGAAGATCTGGCGTGGGCGGCCGAGGCGGCGGGCCACGAGTATCAAGATTTCATTGAAAAGATTGCCGAGATGGCGGTCTCCCGCCGCGGCGAGCACGACTAAACGAGGTTCGCATTTTCTTCGTTTGTGTATGATCGCCCGCATGCGAGCGACGTCGATGCCCCGGGTGCTGCGGTCAGGCGCAACTATTGTGCTCTCGATGCTGGTTGCGCTGGGAGTCGCGCAGATGTCGGGATGCGCCGACAGCGATGTGCTCGACTTAGATGGCGGCGCGAGCGGGACCGCGGGCACCACCGGTGGCAGCCGCGGCGGCACCACCGGGACCGCCGGCACCGGCGCGGCGGGCATGACCGGCGCCGCGGGGCGCGGCGGCACGACCGGTAACGCGGGCACGAGCGGGAACGCGGGCCGCGGTGGCACGACGGGCACTGCGGGCCGCGGCGGCACGACCGGGACCGCGGGGCGCGGCGGCACGACCGGTAACGCGGGCACGAGCGGGAACGCGGGGCGCGGCGGCACGACGGGCAACGCTGGCCGCGGTGGCGCGGGCGGTGCAGCCGGTGGCGCTGGTGGCATGGCCGGCGGAAGCGCGGGACGCGGCGGCACGACGGGCAACGCCGGCAGCGGTGGCACGGGCGGTGTGGCCGGCGGTGCGGGTGGCGTCGCCGGTGGCAGCGCGGGTCGGGGCGGAGCAGGCGGCACGGCGGGCGGGGCAGGCGGCGCCGGTGGGGCAGGCGGCATGGCCGGGGGCGGAGGCGGCGGCACGGCCGGTCGCGGCGGTGCAGGCGGGGTGGGGGGCGCGGTCGGCGGCACTGGCGGCGCGGTCGGCGGCAACGGCGGTTCGGCTGGCGGCGCCGCGGGCGCGGGCGGTGCGGGCGGCGGCGACGGCGGCAACCCAGACGCGATGCCCACGGATGGCGCGGGCAACTAGCATCTCGATGACGTCAAAGCACAACCGCGCGGCGGACATGGCCCGCGCGGTGTCCTGGGTCGCTGCCGCGTCGCTCGGGCTCGCGGCATGCGGCGACGGCGCTAGCGGAGGCCGCGACGGCGGCGCCGGCGGTACGACCGGCGCCGGCGGCGCGACCGGTGTCGCAGGAACCGGCGGCAGCGCCGGTCGCGGCGGCAGCACGGGCGCCGGTGGCTCACCCGGGGCGGCCGCCGACCCATTCGTGGGCACGTGGACTTACAGTCAGGGTTCGCTGATGCCACGCATGTGCATGGTCGGCGGCGTCGCGATCCCCGCGATCCCCCTGACCGGCAGCACGCTGGTCATATCCAAGACCGACGTCACGCACATTTCTGCGAACGGCGGCACCGGCTGCGTGGTTCCGTTCACCGTCAGCGGCTCGGTCGCCACCGCCGCATCGGGTTCGACCTGCGCGGTCACCGTGATGGGCATTCGCGTCACCCTCAACATCACGTCCTGGACGCTGACGCTCGCCGCCGGCTCGCTCACGAGCGCCGAGACCGGCTCCGCCCCCATCGGCGGCTCCTCCTGCACCGCCACCGGGACCGGTACCCTCACCAAGAACTGATCGCGTGAGCGGAGCACGGCTTCGCCGTGCGTAGCTCATCGCGGGGGGCGCGGGACCCTGCGAGGGTCCCGAACAAGATCGCGTGAGCGGAGCACGGCTTCGCCGCGCGTAGCTCACCGCGGGGGGCGCGGGACCTGCGAGGGTCCCGAACAAGATCGCGTGAGCGGAGCACGGCTTCGCCGCGCGTAGCTCACCGCGGGGGGCGCGGGACCCTGCGAGGGTCCCGAACAAAATCAGTAAATCTGGATCTCGGGTTTGAGCAGGCTGCTGAGGACGTCCGCGCGGCTTTCTTGCGGCAGCGGGATGAGGTCGCGGATGAACTCGTCGAGCGCGCCGCCGTCGTCCTGGTCGAACAGCACCGCGAATCCCTTGTACGCGACGGTGCGCACGATGCGGCCCGACGCCTGACACGTCTTGCCACCCTCGGCGGCCAGCATCACCGAGATGCGTCTATCGAGCGGTACCACCTCGCGCGACTTGAAGAAACAGCCGCCGCGCGAGATGTCCTGCAGCTCGGCGCTGATCGCGCCACGGCCCAGCAACAACAGCGTCACCGGGAGCCCCAGCCCCAACCTCGGATACTGCCGCTGCTCCGTCCCCGCCATGACGCCAAGCATGCCACAATTACCCACCGCGGGAGTGCATCTGCTATTTAAAGGCGCGTCATGAGCATGGCCGGCACTTCCGGATTCTTGCCGGTATCCCCCGATCTGGTACCCGCGACGTTGTTTTCGCGGCGCAAGCACTGGGCGGAGCGGTTCGGGACGGCGCCCGTTCTGCCGACGTCGCGCGCGGAGATGGACGAGCTCGGCTGGGACAGCTGCGACGTCGTATTGGTGACCGGCGACGCCTACGTCGACCACCCGAGCTTCGGGATGGCGCTCATTGGCCGGCTGCTCGAGGCGCACGGCTTTCGCGTCGGCATCCTCGCGCAACCCAACTGGCACAGCGTCGAAGCGTTCCGCGCCCTCGGCCGCCCGACCGTGATGTGGGGCGTGACCGCCGGAAACATGGACTCGATGGTCAACCGCTACACCGCCGATCGGAAGTTGCGCCGCGACGACGCGTACTCGCCCGGCGGCAAGGGCGGCCTGCGGCCGGACCGCGCGGCGATCGTCTACGCGCAGCGCTGCCGCGAGGCGTTCGCGGACGTACCGGTCGTGCTGGGTGGCATCGAGGCGAGCCTGCGGCGGATCGCGCACTACGACTACTGGTCGGACAAGGTCAGGCGCTCGATCGTCGTCGACGCCCGCGCGGACCTCGTCGTGTACGGCAACGGCGAGCGCGCGATCGTCGAGATCGCCCACCGGCTCGCGGCGGGCGAGCAGGCGAGCGACATCAGCGACGTGCGCGGCACCGCGTTCGTGCGCGCGGGCGGGCTACCCGAGGGCTGGAGCGAGCTCGACTCGCGCGACGTCGACACACCGGGACGGATCGATCCGATGCCGGATCCCTACACGATGGCGCCCGAGCGTGACGCCTGCGCGCCCGCGCCCGCCTCGGCGCCAGCGCTGGTTTCGACGTCGAGCCTGCGCCCGCGGCCACGGCTCGACCGCGCGCGCACCGTCGTCCGGCTGCCCGACTTCGACGCGGTGACTGCCGATGTGGTGCTCTACGCGCACGCCTCGCGGCTCTTGCACGTCGAGGCCAACCCGGGCAACGCGCGGGCGCTGGTGCAGCGCCACGGCGATCGCGACGTGTGGCTGAACCCGCCCCCGTTGCCGCTGTCGACGAAGGAGATGGATCGGCTGTACGAATTCCCCTACACGCGCCGCCCGCATCCGCGTTACGCCGACGCCAAGTTGCCGGCGTACGAGATGATCCGGTTCTCGGTGACGATCATGCGCGGCTGCTTCGGCGGCTGCAGCTTCTGTTCGATCACCGAACACGAGGGCCGCATCATCCAGAACCGATCCGAGACGTCGGTGCTGCGCGAGATCGAACGCGTTCGCGATGACGTTCCCGGCTTCACCGGCGTGATCTCGGACGTCGGTGGGCCGACCGCCAACATGTATCGGATGGCGTGCAAGAGCCCGGCAATCGAATCGGCGTGCCGGCTGCCTTCGTGTGTGTTCCCGGACATCTGCCCCAACCTGCGCACCGACCATCAGCCGCTCATCGACCTCTATCGTAAGGCCCGCGCCCTGCCCGGGATCAAGAAGGTGCTGGTCGCGTCTGGCGTACGTTACGATCTGGCCGCGACCTCGCCCGCGTACGTGCGCGAGCTGGCATCGCACCACGTCGGCGGCTACCTCAAGATCGCACCCGAGCACACCGAGTCGGGGCCGCTGGCGAAGATGATGAAGCCCGGCATCGCCAGCTACGAGAAGTTCAAGCGGCTCTTCGATGAAGCATCGAAGAAGGCGGGCAAGGAGCAGTACCTCATCCCGTACTTCATCGCCGCGCATCCCGGGACGACCGACAAGGACATGCTGGCGCTGGCGGTCTGGCTGAAACGCAACGGCTTCCGAGCCGACCAGGTGCAGACATTCTTGCCGTCACCGATGGCGACCGCTACCGCGATGTACCACACCGGCAAGAATCCGCTCCGCAAGCTGCGCCGCAAAGGCGGCGAGACCGTCGTCGTCCCCAAGGGCGCCGAGACCCGCCGCCTGCACAAAGCCTTCCTCCGCTACCACGACCCCGAAAACTGGCCACTCCTGCGCGCCGCGCTCCGCCGCATGGGCCGCGCCGATCTCATCGGCAGCGCCCGCCACCACCTCATCCCCCTCCGCCAACCCGCTAGCCACCAACCCCCTAAATCCCGCCGACCGGCCCGTCCGTTCCGCACTCAGCACACCCGCTGAGACCAAGCACCACGGGACGCTCAGCCCCAAGAAGCCCGGGACGGGTTCCCAGCTCGCGTCGAGCGGAGCGCGGCTTCGCCGCGCGGAGCTCATCGCCGGAGGGCTCGGGAACCCTCCCAGGGTTCCCGAATACAATGAAGAACAACCGGCTGCGCGACGCGGACGCCCTCCGCCCGCGCCGCGCAGCCTTCCCACCCAGCGTCCAGTGCTTTGGGGATGGAGCCCGGACGCAGGCTTGAACAGCTACAATTCTCATGCCACGCGTTGGTCGCGGCGGACGGAGTCCCCTGGCGCGCGTTTCGTGGCCGCGCGGTAACGACATCGGCATCTCCGCGCGCGTCGACCGGGAACGCGGGCGCGCCGCGCGGCTTTCCGGTGTTCCCCGAGGGTAACGGCCGCTCCCGCGGCGGTTACCCTCGCGGGACAGCTCGAGGCCGTGATTCGCGCCACGGCCGCGCCCTGCCAAGCGCTTCGCGCTGCGGCACGGCTGGTACGTGGATTGAAGTGTTCCTCTATCTTCGAGAGGAGGCCGAGCGAGCGATGAGCGCCACTCACATCAGCACGACGGGGTTCGACAGGGCTTTCGGGAAGCAGCTGGACGGGAGCGTGCCGGTGTCAGAGCTGATGACGACGGCCGCGGACACCGCCGAGCTGCGTGTCCAGGTCCCCCAAGTGCCTTCGGTGCCGGTCGGCGCCAGCGTGCGCGAGGCCGCTCATTTGATGGCCTCGAATGGGTCGCTTCAAATCGAAATCCGCAACGCTGACGGTCAGGTCGTCGGCGTGCTCACCGCCAGCGATCTCTTCCGTTGGGCGGCCGGAACCGCCGACACGCCCGAGACGTTCCTCGACGACTGAGCTCGCCGCTACTCCCCCTTGGTCGGGGGCCGTTCCGGCGAGTCGAACTTGCGCTGCTCGTTCTGGACGCCGTACTTTCGCAGCTTCTTCCACAGGCTCTTGCGCGAGATGCCGAGCGCCTTCGCGGCGCGCTGCCGCCGGTCACCTGCGTCGCGAACGGTGCGTAGCACCAGCTCGCGCTCGAACTCCTCGACCGCCTCGGTGAGTGACTGCGCGGGCGTCGTTTCCCCCGCCGGCGCACGACCCGAGATCTCGGTGGGTAGGTGACTGGCGGCGATCTCACCTCCGCGCGAGAGGATCGACGCGTGTTGGATCGCGTGCCGCAGCTCGCGCACGTTGCCGGGGAACGGATACTCGCGCAGCGCGGCCCACGCGGCGGGTGACAGCCGCGCCGGCTCGCGGTCGCCGATCCGGAACTCGCGCAAGAACTGCTCGACCAGCAACGGGAGGTCGCCGTCCCGCTCGCGCAACGTGGGCAGATGGAGCTCGAAGACCTTGATCCGGTAGTAGAGGTCCTCTCGGAACCGGCCCTCGGCGACCATCGCGCGCAGGTCGCGGTTGGTCGCCGAGACCAACCGGACGTTCACCTTGACGCTGATGTTCGAGCCGACGGGCTGAATTTCACCGTCCTGCAGCACGCGCAGCAGCGTCGCCTGGGTCTCGAGGGGCATCTCCGCGATCTCGTCGAGGAACAACGTGCCGCCGTCGGCCGCCTTGAACCGTCCCTCACGCTTGCGGATCGCGCCCGTGAACGCGCCCCGTTCGTGTCCAAACAATTCAGCCTCGATCAGGGTGGGCGGAATCGCCGCGCAGTTCACGACGATCATCGGCCGCTGCCGGCGGCTGCTGCGGTCGTGCAACATGCGCGCGACCAGCTCCTTGCCGGTGCCGCTCTCGCCGCTCAACAGCACCGCGGCCTGCGTGTCGGCGACGGCATCAATCTTTTCGATCAGCTGACGTACGAGCGGCGACCGCCCGACCAGGCTCACCGCGCCGGCGCGCTCGCGCGCCTGTTCGTACTCCTCGCGGACGCGCCAACGGTCGTCGATGCGCCGCACCGCACTGACGAGCTCGTCGATGTCGAATGGCTTGGTGAGGTACTCGACGGCACTGCCTTTCATCGCCGCGACCGCGTCATTGATCGAAACGACTGGCCCACGAGCCGGGCGAGCGCCGACTCTCCGTCGCCAGCGACCTCGACCGTGTGGCCCTGCTCGCGCAGCACCTGCGCGAGCGACTGGCAAAGGTCCGGTTCGTCGTCAACTACGAGAATGTTCAGCATTCCAGGCGGGCTCTTCTGCGCTAACGGAGCTCCCCGACTTCGTCAACGAAAACCGCCGCGCCCGGTCCGGGGATACCGAGCGGAGCAGCGAAGCATGACAGACGGGTGCCCTAGGAGGTAACGATTTCGAGTGCCGCGGCCGGCGCGGGCATACAGCGATGAACAAAACGGTCGGGTAGCTGACGGCGGGCTGCGAATAAGTAGCGGGCTCGCCGCCAAGCTCGCCCCTCAGGTCAGCGCTGCGGTCGCTGCGCGGGTCACGGGGTCAGCGAGAGGCTGACTTGCCAGCGCGCGAGCTCGGGGACGACAACCTTGGCTTCCTCGACATCTGCGGCGACCAGCGACTCTATCCGTTGGATGAGGCCGCGGGCGTCCTCGTCGGCCCCGGCGGGGCGTTCCCGCAGCAGGCGGCGGAGCTCGTGGCGGATTCGAACCAACTCGCGCGTCTCGGCGTAGTCCATTCGGGCCCTCCGGCTCATCCACCGTAGGCCTGCCCCCAAATCCGTCAAATTTTTCTCACTGTTTCCTCTGGTAGATTGCGGGCGAAATGCTCAGGCCCACCGACGACCTGCGGATCGACCAGATCCGCCCCCTCATCCCGCCCGCAATCTTGATGGAGAACCTCCCCCTCACCGAGCGGGCGTCCACGACCGTGGCGGAGAGCCGCGACGCCGTCGCGCGCATCCTGCGACGGCAGGACGATCGCCTGGTGGTTGTGGTGGGGCCGTGCTCGATCCACGACGTGGCGGCGGCGCGCGAGTACGCGCGCGGACTGCGCACGCTCGCGGGCGAGCTGGCGGACGCGCTGTGCGTGGTCATGCGCGTGTACTTCGAGAAGCCGCGAACCACGGTGGGGTGGAAGGGCTTGATCAATGACCCGCACCTCGACGGCACGTTCAAGGTCAACGAGGGTCTGGGATTGGCGCGCGGACTGCTCCTCGATCTCGCGGAGCTGGGCCTGCCGGCGGGCTGCGAATTCCTCGATACCATCACGCCGCAGTACATCGCCGACCTCGTGACCTGGGGCGCGATCGGCGCGCGGACCACCGAGAGTCAGGTGCATCGCGAGCTGGCGTCCGGGTTGTCGGTTCCGGTCGGGTTCAAGAACGGGACCGACGGCAACATCCAGATCGCCATCGACGCGATCCAGGCCGCCAGCCACCCACACCAGTTCCTGTCGGTCACCAAGCAGGGGCTGTCGGCGATCGTCGCCACGCGCGGCAACCCCGACTGCCACCTCATCCTCCGGGGGGGCAGCGGCCAGCCCAACTATGACGCGGCGGCGGTGGCGCGGGCGGTGGCAACCCTCGAGGCGGCCAAGCTGCCACCGCGGCTGATGGTGGACTGCAGCCACGGCAATAGCCGCAAAGATCCGACGCGGCAGCCGGCGGTCGCGCGCGAGATCGCCGACCAGATCCGCGCTGGCGGGCGCGCGCTGGCGGGCGTGATGATCGAGAGCCACCTCATCGGCGGCCGGCAGAACGCGGCGCCGGGACAGGAGCTCACCTACGGCCAGAGCATCACCGACGCGTGCCTCGCATGGCCCGACACCATCCCCGTCCTGCAAGATCTCGCCGCCGCCGTCCGCACCCGCCGCGACGCTAGCAGGTAGGGCGAGCGGGGCGCGGGGGACCCAAGCGAGCGCAGCGAGCGACGTCCCCCGATCAAAATAGCACTCAATTTTTTGGTGATCGTGAGCAAGGGTGTTTCGATGTTGGCATGGACATTCGGACCATCCGGTTGCCGTCAGGAGGATTGGCCGAGACGCACGGAGAGCTCGTGCGCATCACGACTCCGTCGGCGGGCGCGCTGGCGGCTCACCGGCTGATTCGCCGTCAGATCCAGGCGGCGGCGGTCGCTGAGGCCGAGCACGCGGTCGGTCACAGGCTGGTGCCCGGGCTCTGGTGGCTCACCACCGGGGGCGCCAAGACCACGGCGCTACCCTACGCCGAGTGACTCCCGCGATGAAACCCGTCGGGCAAAGCCCGCTGGTTTTCGACGCGATACGCTTCCTCTGACATCATTCGAGGCATGACAGCCTCTGCTCCGCCGCCCGTCATTGCGACGCTGCTGGTGAGCTGCAGCGATCGCACCGGCCTGGTCGCGGCGCTGTCCGAGTTCGTGTTCGAAAGTGGCGGCAACATCCTGGACGCCGACCAGCATGCCGAGCAGGAGACCGGGCTGTTCTTCATGCGGCTCGCGTGGGACACGACCGGGTTCAAGTTGGGACGTGACGGGATCGATGCCGCGCTGGCACAGCTTGGCAAGCGCTTCGACCTCGCGTGGGAGGTCACGTACTCCGACGTGCGGCCGCGCGTCGCCGTGTTTGCGAGCACGTCACCCCACTGCCTCTACGATCTGCTGCTCGCGCACCAGCTCGGCGAGCTGGGCGGCGATCTCGTGCTGGTGATCTCCAACCACGAGGCGCTGCGCCCGGTGGCCGGTCACTTCGGCGTGCGGTTCCAACACGTCCCCGTCGATCCCGCGCGCAAAGACGAGGCCGAGGACACCCAGGACAAGCTGCTCGCGGAGCTGCGGATCGATCTGCTGGTGCTCGCGCGCTACATGCAGATCCTGTCGCCGCAGTTCGTGGCGCGACGCGCGGGTCGCATCATCAACATTCATCATTCGTTCCTGCCCGCGTTCGTCGGCGCCAAGCCCTACCACCAGGCCAAGGCGAAGGGCGTGAAGATCATCGGTGCGACGGCCCACTACGTCACCCGCGAGCTCGACCAGGGCCCGATCATCGAGCAGGACGTTTGCCGGGTCAGCCATCGCGACGACGTCGGCGAGCTGGTCCGCAAGGGCGGCGAGCTCGAACGCCGCGTCCTCACCCGCGCGGTACGGCTGCACCTCGAACGCCGTATCCTGGTCTCCGGCAACCGGACGATCGTGTTCGGCGCCTAGTCCCCCGGATCTTTGGTTAGTCGACAAAGTCACGACCCGCGGTGCGCGACGAGAGCCCGCGTTGCGAAGCGGGCGATTGATTCGAGGATTTCGTCGGCATTCTTCGTCCACTTGAAGGGCTTCGGCTCGTCGTTG
>WNGA01011119.1_pt1 | contig 28615 bp, 25 predicted proteins | sample 5400061 | NCBI WGS metagenome assembly WNGA01 (sample SAMN13153366, study PRJNA577476) | soil metagenome | isolation source: 100 cm soil or saprolite under grassland replicate 2 | place: USA:California | collected 2016-06-15
GAGGAGGAGATCTCCGTCGACGACCTGCACGACCTCGTGCGCGGCGCCTACCCGTTCAGGGACATCTCCCGCAGCCAGCTGGAGAACGTGCTCGACATGCTCGCAGGCCGCTACCCCTCGGACGAGTTCGCCGAGCTGCGGCCGCGCGTGATCTGGGACCGCACCGCGGGGCTCGTGCGCGGGCGCCCAGGCGTTCGCCGGCTCGCAGTCCAGAACGCCGGCACGATTCCCGACCGCGGGCTCTTCGGCGTCCACCTGGTCGACGGCGGCGGCCGGGTCGGCGAGCTCGACGAGGAGATGGTGTACGAGGCGCGCACCGGCCAGGTCATCCTGCTGGGCGCCTCGAGCTGGCGGATCGAGGAGATCACGCGGGACCGCGTCCTTGTCTCGCCCGCGCCCGGCGTCCCCGGCGCGGTTCCGTTCTGGAAGGGAGAGGGGCTCGGCCGGCCCTACGAGCTGGGCTCGGCCATCGGGCGCTTCTCGCGCGAGGTGCTTGCGCTTTCGGAGGCGAAAGCGCTAACGCGCCTGACGGGCGAGCATCGCCTCGACGAACGCGCAGCTGAGAATCTCCTAGCCTTCTTGCGCGAGCAAGAAGGCGCGACCGGAACCGTGCCGTCGGACAAGACGGTGGTCGTCGAGCGCTTCCGCGACGAGATCGGGGACTGGCGCGTCTGCATCCTCACTCCCTTCGGCGCGCGCGTGCACGCGCCGTGGGGGCTCGCGCTCGGGTCGCGCCTCCGGGAGTCGCTCGGGCTCGAGGTGCAGTCGATCTGGTCGGACGACGGCATCGCGCTCCACCTCCCGGACGCCGATTCGCCGCCTTCGACGGATCAGCTCATGCTGGAGCCCGACGAGGTCGACGAGCTCCTCATGGCGGACCTGGGAGGAAGCGCCCTCTTCGGCTCCCGCTTCCGCGAGAACGCGGCGCGCGCGCTCTTGATCCCCAGGCGGCGGCCGGGCGAGCGCACGCCCCTGTGGCAGCAGCGGCTGAAGGCGCAGAGCCTGCTACAGGTTGCGCGCCGGTACGGCTCCTTCCCGGTCGTCCTCGAGACGTATCGCGAGTGCCTGCAGGACGTGTTCGACCTGCCCGGGCTGCAGAAGATCCTGACCGGGCTGAAGACCCGCGAGCTCGACCTCGTGGACGTGGAGACGCCCTCCGCCTCCCCGTTCGCCTCCTCGCTCCTCTTCGACTACGTGGCGACGTACATGTACGAGGACGACACGCCGCCGGCCGAGCGCCGCGCCCAGGCGCTCTCGCTCGACCGCGACCTGCTGCGTGAGCTGCTCGGGCAGGAGGAGCTGCGCGACCTAGTCGATCCCGACGCGCTCGACGAGGTGGAGCGGCGGCTCGCCGGCGAGGCCCGAAACGCGGACGAGCTCCACGACCTGCTGCGGCGGCGGGGCCACCTGCGCGAAGGGGAGTTCGAGCCCGCCTACGCAGAGACGCTTCTGCGCGAGCGGCGGGCGATCCGCATCCGCGTGGCCGGCGACGAAGTGCTCGCCGCAGCGGAGGACGCGGGCCGCTACCGCGACGCGCTCGGCGCCATGCCGCCCGGCGGGCTGCCCGAGGCGTTCCTCGAGCGGGCGCAGGAGCCGCTCCCGTCGCTGCTCCTTCGCTTCGCGCGCACGCACGGCCCGTTCACGACCGCGGAGGCCGCGGAGCGATTCGGGCTGGAGCCGGCACGGGCCGAGGAGGAGCTGAAGCGGCTCGAGCGTGAGGACAAGCTCGTCCGCGGCGAGCTTCGGCCCGGCGGGACCGAGCGGGAGTGGTGCGACCCCGACGTCCTCCGGCGTCTGCGCCGGGCCTCGCTGGCAGCGCTTCGCCGCGAGGTGGAGCCGGTCGACCAGGCCGCCCTCGGACGCTTCCTGCCCGGCTGGCAGGGTGTCGACCGGCGGGCGACGCTGCGGGAGGCGCTCGTTCCGTTGCAGGGGCTGGCGCTTCCCGTTGCGCTGTGGGAGGAGGAAGTGCTCCCCCGCCGCGTGCCCGGATACCAGCCAGCCCAGCTCGACCAGCTCTGCGCCTCGGGCGAGGTCGTGTGGGTCGGCGCCGGCCTCGACCGAGTCGCGCTCCTCTTCCGAGAGGACGCGCCGGTCCTGGGGCGGCCGGCGGCCGCGCCGCCCCCGGAGGGCGACGTCCACGACCGCCTGCGAGAGGCGCTCGGCCATAGCGCCGAGTTCTGGTTCGACCTCCTGAACGCGACCGGGCTCGATTCGGAGACGGCGCTCCCGGCTCTGTGGGAGCTCGTCTGGGCGGGCGAGGTGACGAACGACGCGTGGACGCCGCTCCGGGCGGCGCGGCGCCAGGGCGTGCCGCAGCCCGAGCGGAGGCCGAGGCGATTCTCCCGCCGGCGCTCCGCCGCGATCACGGCCACCCAGGGCCGGTGGTCGCTGACCGACCGGCTCTTTCCGGGCCGGCCGGAGGCTCGGGCACTCGCGGAGCTGCTGCTCGAGCGCCAGGGCGTGGTCACGCGCGACGGTGTCCGCGCCGAAGGGATCGCGGGCGGCTTCGGGGCGGTGTACGGCGAGTTGCGGGCTCTGGAGACGGTCGGGCTCTGCCGCCGCGGCTACTTCGTGGAAGGGCTCGGCGGCGCGCAGTTCGCACTCGGAGGCGCGGTCGAGCGCCTGCGCGAGCTTCGCTCGGGGGAGGCGGATGCGGATGCGGATGCGGATGCGGATGCGGATGCGCTCGTGCTCGCCGCCGCCGATCCCGCGCAGCCCTACGGGGCGGCGCTCCCGTGGCCGAAGCGCGCCGGCGCGCGCGCAGCGCGCGTCGCGGGCGCCCGGGTGGTCCTGCTCGACGGCGAAGCGGCGCTCTTCGTCGAGCGCGGTGGGCGCTCGCTCGTGCCGCTGCGGGAACCGGATGAAGCCTGGCTGCGCCCGGCTCTCGCCGCGCTCGTCGCGCATGTCCGCGGCCGCTGCGGAAGGCGGCTCGCCGTCGAGCGCTTCGACGGAGAGCCGGTGGGCGAGACCGAGGTGATGCCGCTCCTCCTCGAGGCCGGCTTCCATCCGGGCCCTCGCCGCGCAGTCCTGCGCCCATGAAATCCGCCACGCTCGCGCTCGCCGTACTCGCGGCGGCCGTCGCCGTGGGCTGCGCAGAGACTCCAGAGCAGCACTCCGCACGTCTGGCCGTGGAGCGTGCGTCCGACAGACAGGGACGCGGCGGCGATACGCGCTGCACGTCAAATCCGGTCACCCTCTTCGTACCCGGGCCGGCGGCGAGCGTCTTCGTCTGCATCGTCAAGGCGAGCGAAGACGGGTGCGACCGCTACGTCGTCAGGCGCACCGGCCGCAGCTACGCGATTCGTCTGCGCGCGCGCGACGTGGATTGCATCCTCCCGGCAGACTAGTTAGTAGACAGCTCGGCGCTGAGAAGAAAGAATCGCGCCCGTGGACCGAGCTCTCAAGGAGGCCCGCGCGCTCATCGCCGTTCAGGACAAGAGCTACTCGAGCGGCGGCTCCGGGATCAAGCGCTCGTGGCCGAAGAGCAGCGCGATGGACGCCGAGACGCTCGCCGCCGGCCCGGGTACGAAGAGGGTGACCGGATTTGACGTGCAGCGCGTATCGCCGCCGCGTCCCTGTCTGTCGGACGCACGCTCCACGGCGGATCCGCAACCTGCAGGCGACGCCGCACGCCGCGCTCGTCATCTCGGAAGGGGAGCGCGGCAACCATCGCGCGGTGCGCGCAGAGGGCCCTGTCGTCCTGCACGAGCAAGAGGACCTCGAGAAGGCCCGCAAGTGGCTGGACGAGGCCTGGGAGGAGCGACAGGGCTCTCGCCCGGACTGGGCCGCGGCCTTCATCGAGCTCCGGCCGGAGACGCTCTTCTCGTACGGCTCGCAGCGCAACTAACCTGGCCTCGTGAGCGCGCCCGCCCAGGCACTTCCACTCGACAGCCAGCGCGCCTGGTGGCTACGCGCGGTGCTCGTGCTCTGGAGCCCCGTCGCGGTCTTCTCGGCGCTTCGTGACGAGTCCAGAGAGGCGGTCGACGCGCGCCAGGAGCCCGTGACCGCGCTCGTCTTCCTCGCGGGGATCGCGGGCGTTCTGCTGGCCCCTGCCTTCGGACGGATCTTCGACGACTTCGACATCGACGCACTCGGTCTCGTCGTCATCGTCGTGTTCGCCGGGAGCATCTACGGCTTCTTCGGCTACTGGCTGCTGGGATGGATGCTCTCGATCGGTATCCGCGCGCTCCAGGTCGCGTCCACCTCCCGACAGTGCCGGCACGTGGTTGCGTTTGCCGCGGCCCCGCTCGTCCTGTCCCTGATTGCGGTATGGCCGCTCAGGCTAGCCCTCTATGGCGGTGACCTGTTCAAGAGCGGGGGCGCCGACTCCGGGACGGCAGGGCAGGTGCTGCGGTGGGCGTGTGTCGCCTTCGCGGCCTGGTCGGGGGGCCTGCTCGTGGTCGGCGTGAGGGCCGTCCGGCGCTGGAGTTGGTGGCGGGCGGCCGCTGCGAGCGTCTTCGCCCTCGGGCTAGCGGCGGCGGTGCTCGGCATGTGGGCGGCTCTCGCCGGTTGAAAACCGCTCCTGTTCCTCGTCCGGCATCGCGTACGAGTGCTCCTCGTCGGGGAATGCGCCCGAGCGGACATCGCGGACGTACCCGACCAGGGCGTCGCGAATCTCCGCCGAGAGGTTCGCGTACCGCTTGACGAACCGCGGCAGATGCCCTTCCGTCAGCCCGAGCAGGTCGTGGTAGACGAGCACCTGGCCGTCGCAGCCGGGGCCCGCGCCGATGCCGATCGTCGGCACCTCGAGCCGCCTCGTGATCTCGGCCGCGACCGGCGACGGCACCGCCTCGAGCACGACGGCGAAGCAACCGGCCTCCTCGAGCGCAAGCGCCTCGTCCACGAGCCGCTTCGCCTGCTCGGCGGTCTTCCCCTGCGTCTTGAATCCGCCGAGCATGGTCGCCGACTGCGGGGTGAGGCCCACGTGGCCCATCACGGGGATGCCCGCGCCGACGATCGCTCTCACCCGGGAGAGCGACGGGCCGGCTCCCTCGAGCTTCACCGCGTCCGTCCGCGCTTCCTTGAAGAAGCGGATCGCGTTGCGCACCGCTTCCTCGTCGGAGACCTGATAGGAGCCGAACGGCATGTCCCCGACCACGATTGGGCGGCGCGCCGCACGCACGACCGTGCGCGCCAGGAACAGCATCTCGTCCATCGTGACCGGGACGGTCGTGCCCTCGTAGCCGAGCACGACCATCGCGGCCGTGTCGCCGACGAGGATGATGTCGACCCCCGCGTCCTCGGCAAAGCGCGCGCCGGGCGCGTCATAGGCCGTCACCATCACGATCTTGTCGCCGCGGCGGTTCATGGCGGCGAGCTCGGGGAGCTGGAGCTTTCCGGCAGGAATGGCCATCACTCGTCTCCTTCCAGGACGACGTTGTCGATCAAACGCGTCGAGCCCACGCGGACGGCCGCGGCCAGGACGCGAGGCTCGAGGTCGGCCTCCTCGAAGTACTCGACCTCGAGGCCGTCAAGCAGCGAGCGGTCCCGCGCCTGCAGCGCGCGCGGCAGCGCGAGGGCGGCCTCGCGCTCAGCGGGGGAGAGGTACGCGTTGCGCGAGGACAGGGCGAGGCCGTCTGCGTCGCGCACGGTGGGGAGCACGCGGATCTCGAGCTCGAGATCGAGGTCGCGGGCCATCCGCTTGACGACGGCTGCCTGCTGCGCGTCCTTCTGCCCGAAGTAGGCCCGAGTGGGGCGGACGATGTTGAAGAGCTTCAGGCACACGGTGGCGACGCCACCGAGGTGCCCCGGCCGAATCGCGCCCTCGAGCAGGCGGGAGAGCTCCTCGACATCGACCCACGTCTGGTACGCGGGCGGATACAGCTCCTCCGGCGCGGGCGCAAACAGGAGGTCGACGCCGTCGTCTTCCGCGAGCGCGGCGTCGCGCTCCTCGTCGCGCGGATAGCGGTCGAGGTCCTCGCCTGCCCCGAACTGGGCCGGGTTGACGAACAGGCTGACGACGACCGTGTCGTTCTCCTCGCGCGCGGCTCGGAAGAGGGACCGGTGGCCCTCGTGGAACGCCCCCAACGTGGGGACGAGCCCGACCCGCCCGCGGTCGCGCAGCTCTGCGCGGACGGCCGCGATGGTGTGGACGATCTTCATCGGACCGCCAGCGCCTCCGTCGCGTCCGCCAGCGTCCGGTACAGCGGCTCGAGCGAAGGCCGCCTCGCCCGGATCGCCTCGAAATGCCGCTCGACCGTCTCCCAGTCGCCACGAGCAATTGGGCCGGTCAGCTCGAAGCGGTTCTCGATCACGCGCCGCATCAGCGGCTCGAGCGCCTCGGGCGGAGCGCCGGCTGCCTCCACCAGCTCCGCGGCGGCGTCGTGCAGGGTGACGAGAAAGTTCGACGCGACCACCGCCCCGGCGTGGTAGAGGGCGCGATCCTCGTCGGCCAGCTCGAACGGCCTCAGTCCGAGCAGTTCCGCGAGCTCGAATCCAAGAGTCCGGGCCTCGTTTGACTCGGCCGTGATCGCAGAGTAGGAGCCGTCGAGCTGCTCGGGCCCTCGCGCGAGCGTGAACGTCTGCAGCGGGTGCAGGCCGAAGCGACGGCGGTGGGGGTCGAGCGCCGCGAGCGGAGTTCCGCCGCTCGTGTGGGCGATCCACGGGCCGGGCTCGATCCGCCCGGCGACATCCGCGATCGCCCCGTCCGGCACGCACAGCAGCACGAGCTCGGCTCCGTCTTCCCGCAGGTCGATGCCGCGCTCCGAGAGGCGGGCCGAGATCGCCGACCCGACGCGGCCGGCGCCGATGACGCGAATGCTTTCGACCATCTCTGCTCCAGTTCCGTAGCGGATACCGGGCACGAGGAGTGTATCGGGGAGCGTGCTTCTGCCGGACCGCGCCGTCACCGCATCACCAGGAAACCCAGGGAGGGGGAGCTCGAGGGGGAACCGGCGGTTCCCCCTCGAAGAAGCGGCGACCCGGCATGTACGGGTCGCCGCGGTCACTGCGAGGGCGGAAACGGCGTTTCCCACCGAAAGAGCAGGTGGCGCAGCTTTTGTGGATCCGCAGCCGTCGCTCTTGTCCGCCCGAGCGCCTAGACTGCCGAGGCGATGCCGATCTACGAGTACGTGTGCATGGAGTGCGAGTCGCACTTCGAGGAGCTGGTCGGGGCATCGGCACCGGATCCGCCCTGTCCCGACTGCGAGTCCTCGAAGGTGCGGCGGCAGTTCTCCGTCTTCGCGGCTCACGGCACCGCCGCGCAGCCCTCGTACGGCGAGACGGCGGCAGGTGGAGGCGGCTGTTGCGGCGGAAGCTGTGGGTGCCACTGACGCGTCCTGGTCGTCGTCCCCTTCGGCCGGGCAAAGCCCGGCGGCGGAAACGACTGACGCCGCTGGACGGCACGGTGCTCCTCGGGCCCGTGTGATGAACGCTGTGCCCTCGGGCCCCGCACCGCCAGCGGCGCCCCAGAACGCGTCAGTCCCCGAGTTAGAGCGTTACGCCGCCGAGACCGCCGGCTGCACAAAGTGCAGGCTGGCCGAGACGAGGACGCAGGTCGTCTTCGGGGTCGGGAGCTCGGAGGCGGACCTGATGTTCGTGGGGGAGGCTCCCGGCTTCCACGAGGACAAGCAGGGCTATCCGTTCGTGGGCCAGGCCGGGAAGCTGCTCGACCGGCTGCTCGCCGGCATCGGGCTCACCCGCGACGACGTCTATATCGCCAACGTCCTGAAGTGCAGACCGCCCGGGAATCGCGACCCGGTCCCGGACGAGATCGAATCCTGCGAGCCGCACCTCTTCCGGCAGATCGAGCTGATCGAGCCGAAGGTCATCGGGACGCTTGGCAACTTCGCCACCAAGCTGCTCTCGGGGAAGCAGACCGGGATCACGCGTGTCCACGGGCAGCCGCAGCAGGCGGCGATCGGCGGGCGGCAGGTGGTGCTGTATCCGCTCTACCATCCCGCCGCCGCGCTGTATACGCCGTCGATGCTGCAGGTGCTCGAGGAGGACTTCCGCCGCCTCCCGGAGCTGCTCGGTCAGGCGGCCGCTCCGGTAGAGCAGCCTGAGCCGGTCGAGGGTCTCGCGCCCGCCGAGCCGGCCGTCCAACTCGGACTTTTCTAGGCCCCCCTCCAGTACCGTTGAGTCCCGATGGAGGTCACGTCTTCGTCGCCTGCCGAAACCGAGGCTATCGCGGCCCGCCTCGCCCGGGAGCTCGAGCGCGGGGACGTTGTCACAGTCTCGGGAGAGCTCGGAACCGGCAAGACCACCTTCGTCCGCGGAGCCGCGCACGCCCTCGGCGTGACCGCTCCGGTGACCAGTCCCACCTACACGATCGGCAACCGCTACTCGGGCGCGGTCGACGTCTCGCATCTCGACCTCTTCCGCTTCGAGGAGGTCTCGTCTCCGGAGTGGGGGGATCTGGAGCCGTACTTCGACGACGCCGTCGTGTTCGTGGAGTGGCCGGAGGCCGCCGCCGGCGTTCTGCCCGCCCCCCGGGCGCGGGTGCGCTTGCGGCATATTGACGACGGGCACAGAGCGATCTCGATCGACGATGCTGATCCTGGCGTTTGACACCGCGACCGGCACGACCACGACAGCGCTCGTCCGCGACGGCGACGTGCTCGGCGAGCGCGTCTCCACCGCGGTGCGGGTGCTCGGCGACGCCTACGCGCTGGTACGGGAGGCCGGCGTCGAGCCCGGGGACGTGTCGAGCCTCGCGGTCGGGATCGGCCCCGGAAGCTTCACCGGGATCCGCATCGGTCTCGCGGCCGCGAGGGGACTCGCCTGGTCGCTCTCCGTCCCGCTCGCAGGCGTCTCGACGCTCGAGGCACTGGCCGCGGGCGCTCCCGGCGCCGTGCCGGTCATCGATGCCAAGCGGAAGGAGATCTTCACGCTGAGCGAGGGTGAGCCGCGGTGCCTGGACCCCGACGAGCTGACCCTCGAGCACGGGGCCCTCTGCGTCGGGGACGGGGCCGTGCGCTACCGGGCGCTGCTCGAAGAGAAGGGAGTGACGGTGCCGCCCGACGACAGCGAGCTCCATCTACCCCGGGCGCGCTTCCACGCCGCGCTCGCGCACGACTTCGGAGCGCCGGAGACGGTCGAGCCGATCTACCTTCGGATCCCCGACGCCGAGCGCCGATCCCGATGAACCTCTCCTTCCGCAGGCTCCGCGCCCGAGATCTCGACTCCGTCGAGGACATCGAGCGCCGCTCGTATCCGACACCGTGGTCGCGCTCGATGTTCGCGGGCGAGCTGGCCAAGCCCTCGTCCATCTGCCTCGGAGCGTTCGATCCCGAAGGGAATCTGGTCGGCTACCTGATCATCGCGCGCTACGTCGACGCCTGGCACATCATGAACATCGCGGTCGACCCGTCCTTGCAGCGGCGCGGGATCGCGACCACCATGCTCGAGCACCTGTTCGGCGTCACGGCCGGCGATTCGAGCCGCGGGTACACGCTCGAGGTGCGCGTGTCGAACGAGTCCGCAATCCGGCTGTACCGGCGGCTCGGCTTCCGCAGCCGGGGAATGAGGCGGAACTACTACACCGACAATCACGAGGACGCTCTGATTATGTGGAAGGACCCCGTGCGGGCGTCCGTCGCGAGTTGATCCTCGGGCTCGAGACCTCCTGCGACGAGACCGCGGCCGCAGTCGTCACCGGCGACGGTCACATCCTCTCGAACGTCGTCTCCTCGCAGGCCGACCTCCACGCGCGCTTCGGGGGCGTCGTTCCCGAAGTCGCTTCGCGCCGGCACCTGGAGCTCGTCGTTCCGGCTCTCACCGAGGCCCTGGACGAGGCGGGCGTGACCCTGGACGACGTCGAGCGTGTGGCCGTCACGCAGGGCCCCGGGCTGATCGGCGCGCTGCTCGTCGGCCTGAGCGCCGCCAAGGGCGTTGCCTGGGCGCGCGGGATCCCGGTCGTCCCGGTTGACCACCTCGAGGGGCACGTCGCCTCCCTCTTCCTGCAGCCCGACCCGCTCGAGCCGCCCTTCCTCTGCCTGCTCGCGAGCGGAGGCCACACGCTCCTGCTCGACGTGCGCGACCACACGGGCTTCCAGGTTCTCGGCGGGACGATCGACGATGCGGCGGGGGAGGCGTTCGACAAAGGCGCCCGCCTCCTCGGGCTCGGCTACCCGGGCGGCGCCGCGCTCGACCGGCTCGCCGCGGAAGGCGACCCGGAGGCGTTCGACTTCCCGGTGGCGCGCGTCCCGGGACTCGACTTCTCCTTCTCGGGCGTGAAGACCGCGCTCCTGTACACGGTTCGTTCACTGGAGCACAAGCTCGAGGAGGCGGGTGCGGATCTCGCCGCCTCGTACCAGGATGCCGTCGTGCGGGCGCTCTCCGAGCGGGTTCGCGAGGCCGCCGTGCAGGTGGGCGCGACGCGGATCGCAGTGGTGGGAGGAGTCGCTGCGAACTCCAGGCTGCGGGCCGCTCTTCCGGACGCAGTATTCGCTCCGCTGGAGCTGTGCACGGACAATGCCGCGATGATCGCGTCCGCGGCCAGGTACCGCGACCCTGTGCCCTATCCTGAGTGTCTTGCGCTCGATGCTTACGCCTCGCTCGAGGCGGCCTGAGCCGCTTCAGACCGGCCCCCTCGCGATCGTCGCAATCGCAGCTGCGTCCGTGTTGATCCTGCTCGCCGCGGGCGGGCATGATCATCGAGCGCGGGCTGAGAACCACGCGCCCGGCGGGACCTGGCTCGGGCTCGTCGGAGAGGGCAGACCCCCAGTGGCCGTGGGGGAGCGGCTGATCGTCGTGCTGAAGGCGGCGTCGCTCGGCGACCGCGTCGCGCGCGCCCGCGGGCCGGTGTCGCCCGAGACCGAGCGGATTTGGAATGACCAGGCCCTCGAGCAGCAGAAGCAGCTCATCTCACGGCTCGCACTGCAGGGAGTCCGGATCCGGCCGGAGTTCACCTACACGCACGTCCTGAACGGTTTCTCGGCCGCACTCGATCCGCGGGCGGTCGCGCTCCTCGAGCGGGCGCCCGAGGTGCGCGGGGTTTACCCGGTCCGCGCCGCCTATCCCGCAAGTACCACTCGTTTTGGCCGCGCTCTTCGTGCCGCGGCGGAGGGCTCACGGCCGCCCGGCGTCGTCCTGCCCGGCTACAGCGGGAAGGGAGTCACGATCGCCCTGCTGGACACGGGCGTCGACCGCCTCAGCCCCTACCTCACCGGACAGGTGTCGCAGGGATTCGACGTGGTCAGCGGCGGCGGCTCTCCGAGCGCCGAGGAGAACCCGTCCAACCCCGCGGAGGTCGAGCGTCACGGAACCGAGATGGCAGGCGTCCTGGCGGGGCACGGCGGGCCCTTCGGCCTGCGCGGCGTGGCCCCGCGCGCGAGGGTAATGCCCATTCGCGTCGCGGGCTGGCAGCGCGACGCAGCCGGATCGTGGGCCGTATACGGGCGCACGGATCAGCTGATCGCCGGGCTCGAGCACGCGGTCGACCCGAGCGAGGACGGCGACCCCCACGACGCGGCCAGAATTGCGCTCCTCGGCATGACCGAGCCCTACGCGGCCTTCGCCGACGGGCCCTCGGCCAGGGCCGTCAACGGCGCCCTGAAGCTGAACACGCTCGTGGTCGTGCCGGCCGGAAACGACGGGCGCGCCGGACCGGTGTTCGGCAGCATCTCGGGGCCGGTGGGGGAGGGAGCCCTCACGGTCGGCGGCGTCGATCTCCGCCCGGACACGTTCGACGTCCGCGTCGTGCTTCGGATCGGGTTGCGAGTCCAGATGTCGCGCGTTCTTCCGCTTGCCGGCGCGGTTACCCCGAACGGCACGCTCTCGCTCGACGTCGGGGCTCCCAGGGCGCCGGCCGTCTCCCGCGCCGAGCGAACGGGAGGCGCCGTGCCGCCTCCCAAGCTGGCCGACTTCTTCGATCGGGACGGAACCAGCCGCGTCGCCGGACGGGCCGCGCTCGTCCGCGCGGGAACGAGACCCGAAGTCGGGGTCGAGAACGCTGCCCGCGCCGGCGCCGATACGGTGCTCCTCTACGGGGCGGGCCTTCCGGCCGGCGCCTTGGGGCTGGACGAGGACGTCAGGGTCCCGGTGGTCGCAATCCCGCTGCAGATCGCGAAGCGCCTGCTCGACGACGTGAGGGCGGGAAGCGGAGTGACTGCTGCGATCGGCACCGGCAGGACCGGCGAGAACGTGTCCCGCGGCCGCGTCGCGGACTTCTCCTCGCGCGGGCTTGCCTTCGACGGGCGCGTCAAGCCGGACCTGGTAGCCCCTGCAGTGTCGATCCCGACCTCGGAGCCCGGCGTCCACGCCGACGGCACCGCCCGCTTCGGAACGGTCAACGGCACGAGCGTCGCGGCGGCGATGGTCGCGGGCACCGGAGCCCTGCTTGCCCAGGCGCGGCCGGATCTCGGTGCCGCTGAGCTCAAAGGCCTCCTAACCGGAGCTGCACGGCCCCTGCACGACCCCATTCAAGCCCAGGGCGCAGGCCTCGTGGACGTGGGAGCCGCGGCTCCCGCCGAGGTCGTCGCCGAGCCGGCGACGCTCGCGCTCCCGCCGACCGCCCCGCATCGCCGGACCAAGCGCATGGTTCTGGTTCGCAACGTCTCGACGCGTCCTCTTCACCTCACCGTGACGGTGGGCGTCAGGAGCGGGCGGGGGTTGTCGCTGTCCGCGGCGCCGGGGCGCCTCGCCCTCCGCCCCGGGCAGTCGGGCGAAGTGGTCGTTGCTGCCCGCCGCTCGAGCCGGGACCGCTTCTACGAAGGCGCTCTGCGGATCCTCCCGCGCGGCGGCGTCGCGGTTCGCGTTCCGTGGCTGCTCGCGCCCATGCCTCGAACGCGGCTCCTGAGCGGCGTCTGCCTCATGACCTCGGAGGAGTACGCGGCGCAGCCCGGCTCCTGCCCGAAGGTGAAGCTTCCGACCTTCCACCCCTCGGACACGACGCCCGCCGTTCTCATCCTCCGAGCCGGGCGCGTGATCTCCTCGCACGGCCGCCGCGAGGTGAGGCCGGTGGGTCGGCTCGAGATCCAGCTCCGCAAGCCGAATGGGACCGTGCTCGGCACGCTCGTCCAGCTTCGAGATCTCCTTCCCGGCCAGTACGCCTTCGGGATCACGGGCCGCGGCCCCGCCGGGAACATCCTCCGCAAGGGCGTGTACCAGCTCGGCGTGCACGCGGTGCCGCCCGGCCTCGGGCGGGCGACGCGCGCGTCGCTTCGGTTCGAGATCCGCCGGTAGAGGAGACGTATACTCAGCCGCGATTTCCAGCGAAAAGGAGCCTGCGTGACCACAATCGAAGCGCCCCCCTCACATCTCCGCGAAAACCCCTTCGAGCTCGCACGAGAGCAGCTGCGGCTCGTCGGCGAGACGTTCGCAATCGACTCCAACCTGATCGACGTCCTCGGACAGTGCAAGAAGGCGGTCGGCGTCTCCGTCCCCACGCGGATGGACGACGACTCGATCCGGGTTTTCGAGGGCTTCCGCGTCACCCACAACATCGCCCGCGGCCCGTCGAAGGGCGGGATCCGCTACCACCCCGACGTCACCCTCGACGAGGTCAAGGCGCTCGCGATGTGGATGACGTGGAAGTGCGCGCTGATGGGCATTCCCTTCGGCGGTGCCAAGGGAGGCGTCGTCTGCAATCCGAAGGAGCTGAGCCGCGCCGAGCTCGAGCGGATGACCCGCCGCTACACGAGCGAGATCATCAACGAGATCGGGCCGGAGAAGGACATTCCCGCGCCGGATGTCGGGACGGACGCCAGCGTGATGGCGTGGATCTTCGACACCTACTCGATGAACAAGGGGCACTCCGTCCTCGGCGTCGTCACCGGCAAGCCGCTCATGATCGGGGGCTCTCTCGGACGCGAGGAGGCGACAGCCCGCGGGTCGCTCTACTGCATCCGCCAGGCGGTGCCCAAGCTCGGGCTCTCGCTCGACGGGCTCACGGTGGCCGTGCAGGGATTCGGCAACGTCGGCAGCCACCTCGCCAAGCTACTGGTCGAGGACGGGGCGAAGGTGATCGCGATCTCCGACTCCTCGAGCGGTTTGCACAACCCGGACGGGATCGACGTCGCTTCGGCACTCGCGCACAAGCAGGAGACGGGCAGGCTCGAAGGCATGCGCGGCGCGGAGCCGATCTCGAACGAGGATCTCCTGCTGCTGGAGTGCGACGTGCTTGCGCCGTGCGCGCTCGAGCAGGTGATCACCTCCGACAACGCCGACAAGGTGAGGGCCACCATGATCTGCGAGGGCGCGAACGGCCCCGTGACGCCGGCGGCCGACGCAATCCTGGAGGACCGTGGAGTCTTCAGCCTCCCGGACGTGCTCGCGAACGCGGGCGGCGTAGTCGTCTCGTACTTCGAGTGGGTCCAGGGCCTCCAGGAGTACTTCTGGAAGGAGGGCGAGGTGAACGCCAAGCTGAACGACATCGTCACCCGAGCCTTCACGGAGACCTGGGACACGTACAAGAGCCGCGGGACGACGATGCGGATGGCCGCTTACGGGCTCGCCGTCCAGCGAGTCGCCGAGGCGACGACGACCAGGGGTCTCTACCCGTAGTTAACGCGGGGGAACCCATGGTTCCCTCGCGCGCCCCCTCCTTCACAGAGGGCGCGCTCCGGACGCGCGTACGCTCCGACGGGCAAAGCCCGACGGAGCGGCAGGGACGGTGATCCACGTTCCAACTCCGGCAAAGAAGGCCAGCGTCACGCTCTATCGCGCCGAGGGCTGCCACCTCTGCGAGCAGGCGCGGAAGAAGCTGGACGAGCTGCAGGGCGAGCTCGAGTTCGAGCTCGCCGAGGTCGACATCACGGGCGATCCGGAGCTCGAGGCCCGCTACCGCGAGCTCATCCCCGCGGTCGAGATCGACGGCCAGCTGGCATTCACGTACTACGTGCAGCCTGAGCCATTCCGCCGGAAGCTCGGCCGTTAGGGACGGTCCCGGTGCCAGGTACGTACCTGGCACGAGCCTGGTACGGAAGGGCACATCCACCGCGGAGGGCCGCACAAAGTCCCCGTGGCAGAGGCCGCTTGTGACCATCCAGCGCACTACACCAACCGCGCTGGCACAATGGTTGTGACCTGTCACAAGCAACGACACCAGGAGCAGGAATGGCCGACCGTTTGACCGTGGGCGTCGCCGCGCGCCTCAGCCGGTATCTGCAGGTGCTGACGCAGGCGCGCAAGATGGGAAAGGACCGGATCTCGTCGCAGGAGATCTCCGACTACACCAACATCAACGCGACGCAGATCCGCCGCGACCTCTCGGCGTTCGGCAAGTTCGGCAAGCGGGGAGTCGGCTACAACATCGAGATGCTGCTCGGAGAGATCAGGAAGATCCTCCGGACGCAGGGGCAGCACAACATCGCGCTCGTCGGGGCCGGCCGGCTTGGCCAGGCGATCGCGAGCTCGCCGATCTACGCCGAGCACGGAATCAACATCGCCGACGTCGACCCCGACAAGGTGGGGCGCACGGTAGACGGCGTGGTCGTCAGCGACTACGACCAGCTCAAGGACATCGTCCGCGAGAAGAACATCATCGTCGGCGTCATCGCCGTTCCCGCGGAGGAGGCCCAGCGCGCGGCGGACGATCTCGTCGAGGCCGGCGTGAAGATCCTGTTCAACTACTCCCAGGCGTTGCTCGACGTCCCCCAGGACGTCGCGGTGCACACCTCCAATCCGGCGGTAGAGCTGCTGTACGCGCTCTACTTCCATCTCGCGTAGTGGCCGGCGACTGGTTCGTGGTCAACGTCCGCAACGCGCACTGGAGGACGCACGATGCCTTCGGCTCGTCCGCGCGCTTCGAGAATCCCGAGCAGCCGTTCGAGCAGCTTGGGATCAACATCAGGGTGCTCGAGCCGGGGAAGCCCAACTGCCTGTACCACCGCGAGAACCTGCAGGAGGACTTCCTCGTCCTGCACGGCGAGCCACTTGTCCTCATCGATGGCGAGGAGCGGCAACTGAAGACGTGGGACTTCGTGCACGTCCCGCCTGGAGTCGACCACGTCTTCGTCGGCGCGGGCGAGGGGCCTTCGGTGATCCTCATGGTCGGCGCGCGCAGCCCCGACGAGGAGCTCTTCTACCCGGTCTCCGAGCTGGCCGAGCGGCACGGCGCGAGCGCGGAAGAGGACACGCCGTCGCCCGAGGTGGCCTACGCGCGCTTCGACATGCCTCGCGACGAGCGGCCCAAGAGCTGGAACTCTCTGCCCTGGGCAGAGTAGGTACGTGCGGATACTCCTGTGGCACGGGTACCTGCTCGGGGGGAGCGGGTCGAACATCTACACGCGCTCGGTTGCGCGCGAGTGGGGTCGCCTTCGCCACGAGGTCGTCCTCTTCTGCCAGGAGCCTCGCCCGGACGAGTTCGACCTCGGCGGCGCGGAGGTGGTCAGGCCCGAGCTTCCCGGCGGACTGCTGCCGGTGTTCGTGCTCGACGAATACGAGGGCCTCGATGCCCGGCTGCTCACCGAGTTCTCTCCCGAGGAACGTGAGCGCTACGCAGCGGCGAACGCGGCGACCCTCCGCGAGCACCTGCCCGCGGACCTCGTCTTCTGCAATCACGTCCTGATGGGAGCTCCGGTAGGGGCCGCGAGCGGCGCGCGCTTCGCGGTCTACGCTCACGGCTCAGAGCTCGAGTACGCGTTGCGCCCGAGCCCGGACCTTCGGAAGCGGGCGGCGGCGCCGCTGCCCGCTGCGGATGCAGTCTTCGTCGGTTCCGATCACATCCGCGCCGTGCTCGAGGAGCTCGTCGGGACCGTGGACCGCGTCTACGAGGTTCCGCCGGGCGTGGACACGGACGAGTTCCGTCCCCGCCCCCGTAACGAGGCTCTCGCCGGGCTGCTCGAGGAGTGCCGCGCCGACCCGCCGAACCCGGGCAACGCGAACGACCGGCTCCCGGACGAGAGCAATGCGGAGCGCCTGGAGGAGTTCTTCTCCGCCCACGGGCCGGTGGTCGTCTTCGTGGGCAAGCTCCTCTACAACAAGGGCGTCCATGTCCTGCTCGAGGCGATGCGGGGGATCGACGCCCGCGCGGTGATCGTTGGCTTCGGCGACTACCGCGAGGAGCTCGAGGCGGCCGCGCCGCCCGGAACGCTCTTCACCGGCGCGCTCGAGCACCGGCACCTCGTGCAGCTGCTCCCGCTCACCGACGTCTCGGCGGTCCCGTCGATCTTTCCGGAGGCATTCGGGATGGTCGCGGCCGAGGCGGCGGCCGCGGGCGTTCCTCCGCTCGCGCACCGAGCTGGGCGGAGCGGCCCGCAGGGCGGCCGAGGAGCGCTGGTCGTGGCGTAGCGTCGCCGAACGGCTGCTTGCACCGTTCGTCTAAGGTCGCACCATGGGGGACGAACAGCGGCTCTCGCCTGACGAGCAGATCCGCTTTGCCCGCGAGCAGTTCGAGTCGGCTACCGACCTGACGCTCGCGGTCGAGGAGGAGTTCGCCGTGCTCGACCCGGGGACGCTCTCCCTGGACAATCGCTTCGAGGAGCTGCAGGCGGCCGCGCAGGGGATGGAGCTCGAGGAGCACCTCGTCGGCGAGCTGATCGCCTCCGAAGTCGAGGTCCGGACCGGTCGGTGCGACACCTTCGCGGAGGCGGCGGCGAAGATGGGCGAGAGGCGTTCACAGCTCTTCGCTCTCGCCGACGGGCTCGGGATCGCGCTCGGGGCGACCGCGACGCATCCCTGGAGCTCGTGGAAGGAGCAGCGGATCATCGACACGCCCCACTACCGGCGCAACGACGAGATCCTGCGCTACGTCGTCTGGCGCAACAACAGCTTCGGTATCCACGTCCACGTCGCGATCCGCGGGCCCGACCGGGCGGTGGCCGTCTGCAACGCGCTACGCAACTACCTGCCGGAGCTCCTCGCGCTGTCCGCCTCGTCGCCCTTCGTCGAGGACGTCTGCACGTATCTCCACTCGGCGCGGACGGAGATCTTCACCAAGATGTTCCCGCGCTGCGGGATCCCGGACGCATACGACGGCTGGGACGGCTTCGAGCGCTACGTCCGCTTCCTCTACGACACGGGCTCGATCGACGAGCACACGCAGATGTGGTGGAGCGTTCGGCCGCATCTGGCCTTCCCGACGGTCGAGATCCGCATCTGCGACGCCGTCCCCGATCTGGAGGACGCGCGGTCTTTGGCCGCCTTCGCGTACGCGCTGACGGCCCGCATCGCCCGCGCCGTCGACGAGGGCGAGCCGCTGCCCGACTGGCCGCACCGGCTGATCGGGGAGAATTTCTGGCGCGCGATCCGCCACGGCCTCTCCGGCGAGATGATCGACCTGTCATCGGGACGCGTGCGGCCGACGCGCGCGGCGATCGAGGAGCTGATCGAGTGGTCGGAGCGGGTGGCCGAGGAGCTCGGCTGCGCCTCGTATCTCAGGGCTCCCGACGAAAACGCGGCCGAGCGGCAGCTCGCGCGCTACGCGGAAGGCGCCACGCTGCAGGAGATCTACGCGGAGCACGTCCGGCTGACCGCCGAGCAGGTCCGGGAGCGCGTTGGCTGAGGAGCAGCCGAGCGAGGAGCAGGTCCGCGAGCAGCTCGAGGAGGAGCTCCGGCGCCTGAAGGTCTCCGACCTGCTCGTCCAGACCCTGTACACGGTGTCGGCGCTCGGCTATCGCCGCATGGGGGAGGAGGACCGCGACCTCGAGCAGGCGAAACTTGCGATCGAGGCGCTGCGCGCGGTCGTCCCCGTGCTCGAGGGGACGCTTCCCGCGGAGATGATCCGCGACCTCAATCAGGTCACGGCCGACATGCAGCTCGCGTATGCGAAGGCCGCGAGCGAGCAGCCGTCGGAAGAGCCCGAGAGCTAGCTCGAGAAGCCCGGGGTGCAAGGGCGCGAACCTGCGCGCAGCCGTGCGATCCCGTGGGCTGGACGACGGAGAGAGCCGAGTGCTCCAGCGCGAAGCCGAGCAAGAATGCGCAGATGCACGCGAGCACGACGAGGTATTTCATCCCCGACGAGAGCGTGGCAGGTGACCCGGACGGCTGAGATCGGCGTCTTCGGAGGCTCCGGCCTCTACTCGTTCCTCGACGAAGTCGAGGAGGTCGCGGTCGAGACGCCGTACGGCAAGCCGTCCGCTCCAGTGACGGTCGGCGAGATCGGCGGCCGGCCGGTCGCCTTCCTTCCGAGGCATGGTCGTCGACACGAGCTGCCCCCGCACCGGATCAACTACCGCGCCAACGTGTGGGCGCTGCGCGAAGTCGGCGTCCGCCGCATCCTCGGGCCATGCGCCTGCGGCGCCCTTCAGCGCGAGCTGCAGCTCGGGGAGTTCGTCGTCTGCGACCAGTTCGTCGACCGCACGTCCGGCCGCTCGGACACCTTCTACGATGGCCCGGAGACGACTCATGTGTCGGCGGCTGAGCCTTTTTGCGCCGACCTTCGCCGCCTGCTCGTCGAGACGGCGCGCGAGCTCGGCATCTCCGTCCGCGACCGCGGGACCGTCGTCATCACGCAGGGGCCGCGCTTCTCGACGCGGGCGGAGTCGCACTCGTACGGCGCGTCCGGCTGGGACGTGATCAACATGACTGCGTACCCCGAGGGGTACCTCGCTCGCGAGCTTGAGCTCTGCTACGCGAACATCTCGATGGTGACCGACTACGACGCGGGTGTCGCCGGAGAGGAGCCCGTCTCCGCCGAGGAGGTCGTCCGCATCTTCGGAGAGAACATCGAGCGGCTACGCGAGTTGCTCTTCGCCGTCATCCCAAGGATCGGCCCGCAGCCCGAGGACGTCTGCGCGACCGCTTTGCGCGGCGCGCGCTTGTGATACAAAACCCGGCGCGCCGAAGCCCATTCGGCGCTAACTTTGTGACCCCGCGCTAATGGACTTCTTCCACGACCATCCCGTCCTGTTCGCCCTTGTCTGCGCGGCGATCGCAGTCGCGTACGGGATCGGCCTCACGGTCTGGCTGCTCGGCCGCCCGGCGGGCACAGAGCGGATGCAGGAGATCGCGCGCGCGATCCAGGAGGGCGCCGCCGCTTACCTGAAGCGGCAGTACCGGACGATTGCGCTCGTCGCGATCGTCCCGTTCCTCGTCATCGGCCTGTACAACAAGCTCGGTTGGGGAACGGCCGTCGGCTTCTTGATCGGCGCGTCGCTCTCGGCTGCAGCCGGCTTTCTCGGCATGTTCGTCGCCGTCCGCTCCAACGTGCGCACGGCCGAGGCGGCCAAATCGGGCCTCAGGCCCGCCCTGAACGTCGCCTTCCGCGCCGGCTCGGTCACGGGCCTGCTGGTCGTGGGGCTGGGACTGTTCGGCGTCGCCGGCTACTACTGGGTTTTGACCGACTGGCTGGGGCACTCCACGCGCTCCGCGATCGACGATCTGGTCGGGCTCGCGTTCGGGGGCTCGCTGATCTCCGTCTTCGCCCGTCTCGGGGGCGGGATCTACACGAAGGCGGCGGACGTCGGCGCCGACCTGGTCGGGAAGATCGAGGCGGGCATTCCGGAGGACGATCCGCGCAACCCGGCCGTGATCGCCGACAACGTCGGCGACAACGTGGGGGATTGCGCGGGGATGGCCGCCGACCTGTTCGAGACCTACGCCGTCACCGCGGTGGCCGTGATGCTGCTCGCGGTGATCAGGTTCCCCGCGCAGCACCTCGAGCTGCTGCCGCTCGCGATCGGCGGCATCTCGATCCTCGCCTCGGTGATCGGCACATTTGCCGCGCGCGTCGGGCGGTCGGGCTCGATCATGAACGCGCTTTACAAGGCGGTCGCCGTCTCCACGGTGCTGTCGGCGGTCGGCTTCATCCCGGTCGTGCTCGCCTACGACACGGACGTCTTCAGCTTCTGGGATCTGTACATCTCCGCGCTCGTCGGCCTGGGCGTGACCTTCCTGCTCGTCGCGATCACCGAGTACTACACCGGCACCCGTTGGAATCCCGTCAAGTCGATCTCGGCCGCATCCCGGACCGGGCATGCGACCAACATCATCGAGGGCCTCGCGGTGGGGATGCAGGCGACGGCGCTTCCCGTAGTCGTGATCGCAGCCGGGATCCTGGTGGCGCATCACTTCGCGGGCCTGTACGGCATCGGCGTCGCCGTGATGGCGCAGCTGTCGATGACCGGAATGATCGTCGCGCTCGACGCCTACGGCCCGGTTACCGACAACGCCGGGGGCATCGCCGAGATGGCGGAGCTGGACGAGTCCGTCCGCGCCATCACGGATCCGCTGGATGCGGTCGGGAACACCACGAAGGCGGTGACGAAGGGCTACGCGATCGGCTCTGCCGCGCTCGCAGCGCTCGTCCTGTTCGACTCGTACACGCAGGGACTGGGGGAGCACGGTCTGACGAACATCTCCTTCAGCCTCAGCGACGCGTGGGTCATCGCGGGGCTCTTCATCGGCGGGCTGATGCCGTTCCTCTTCGCCTCGCTGGCGATGCAGGCTGTGGGTCGCGTCGGGGGCCAGGTCGTGACCGAGGTGCGCCGTCAGTTCCGGGAGATTCCCGGGATCATGGAGGGAACCGGGCGTCCCGAGTACGGCCGCGCCATCGACATCGTCACCGGCTCGGCGATCAGGAGCATGATGCTGCCCGCGCTCATCCCGGTCGCCTTCCCGATCGTGGTCGGGATCATCAACGCGCGCATGCTCGGCGGGCTCCTGATCGGAACGATCGTGACGGGACTGTTCCTGGCGATCGCGATGACCTCCGGCGGCGGCGCCTGGGACAACGCCAAGAAGCTGATCGAGGACGGCGCCTTCGGCGGCAAGGGCTCAGAGGCGCACGCCGCATCCGTCACCGGCGACACGGTCGGCGATCCATACAAGGACACCGCCGGCCCGGCGATCAACCCGATGATCAAGATCGCCAACGTGGTCGCGATCCTGGCGATCCCGCTGATCGTGGCGATCCACACCTAGACACCCCGTCGGAGGAGGGCTACGCTCCGGCGGGGTGAAACGCTCAGCGATTCTTCTTAGCCTGGCGGTTCTCGCGCTCGGCCTTCTGGGAGTGAGCTCGGCCGCGAATCGGCCGCTGGCCGGCGACCTCGACCCGAGCTTCGGGAACGGAGGCGTCGTCACGTACAACACAGGCACGAAGGAGGAATACGCGTACGTCGGCGGGATCGCGTTGCAGCCGAACGGGAAGATCGTCGTGGCCGGCGGCGCCGTGCCCGGAAACCACGGTCTGATCCTGGCGCGCTACAAGCCGGACGGCTCTCTCGATCCAGGCTTCGGCAAGAAGGGCATGGTCGAGACCCCCATCAAGTACTGGGCCTTTGCGGACTCCGTGGCTCTCCAGCCCGACGGCAAGATCGTCATCGCTGGTCGTAGCTATGACGGAACCGACGCAAACGTTCTGTCCACGTTCATCCTTGCCCGCTACAACCTGGACGGCTCGCTCGACTCAACTTTCGGGTACGGGGAATCACGACGACCGCCTTCTCCGATGGTGCGGGCAACTCGGATGCAGGTGCATACGCAATTGCGATCCTCCCGGACCGCAAGATCCTCGTGGGCGGCACGGCTCACTGGAGTAACGGAGCTGATTTCGACTGGTCTTCTTTCGCCCTCGCCCGTTACAACGCGGACGGCTCCCTGGACACATCGTTCGGGTCTGACGGACTCGTAACAACCTTTTTCTTCGGGTGCGATGGGCTTGGTGGCATCGCCGTGAAACCGAGCGGGAAGATCGTCGCCGCAGGCACCGGTGGAGGTTGCGGGCACCGGGAGATCGAGACGATCGCTCTCGCGCGCTATCACGCAGACGGATCGCTGATCCGACCTTCGGAACGGAGGGCAAGGTCACGACTTCGCGTGACGAGTACTACACCGCTGGAGATGTCGCTCTGCACGAACGGGAAGATCGTCATCTCCGGACAAGCGCTGGGCGGCAAGTCCTGGCCGATGGTCGCGCGCTATGACCGGAAGGGGCGCTTGGATCAGACCTTCGGCAACGGCGGTATCAGGCTGATCAAGCAGACTGAAGGATCCGCGACTGCCGTCGTTCTCCAGCGCGACGGACGAATCGTCGTGGCCGCAGTCGTTCCGCGACCGGGTCACCGGGGCGGAACGGACGTCATGCTGGGACGTCTCAAGCCGAGCGGGGCTCGTGACCCGAGTTTCGGCAAACGCGGCTTCACTGTGACGCCGATTCAATCCGGCGAGTATCTCGACGACCTTTACCGCCTCGTACTGCAGCCTGATGGGAATATCCTCGCCGGCGGTCAGAGCCATGGCGGAGCTAGCTCGTCGTGGGCCGTTGTCCGTTTCCTCGGCGGGAACAACTGCGCCGTCCCGAATGTGCGCGGCAAGAAGTTCGCCAAGGCCAAGCGCGCGATCCGCCGGGCCTACTGCGCGCCGGGTCACATCGCGAAGCAGTTCTCGAGCAGGGTTGGTAGAGGGCGCGTGATCTCGCAGTCGCCGAAGCGAGGAACCCGGCTCTACGGCGGATCGAAGGTGAGCCTCGTCGTCAGCAACGGCAAGCGCGGCTAGTCAAGCTTCGAGAGAACGCCCCTTGTAGAAGTGGTCGAAGGGCGCTACTGTTCCGCCCGAACGGGGAACTGGCACTCAATGGCACTTTGCGGCTGCCCTGCGGGGAGGGTCCGTTTCCGAAAGTAGCTCGGAAAGGGAGGAACGTGAAGGAATCGTTCAGACTGCGGGGCCGCGCGCGGCGCGCTGCAACGGCAGCGGCGCTCGTCGCGATGGGGCTCATCGCGGCCGCATCGGCGGGTGCGCTACCTGCCGACACAGGCGGCCAAGCCGTCAAGACGTACATCGTACGACGGCGGCACCGCCGGGCTCGCTGCGACGAAGCCCGCCAAGGGCGAGAAGATCGATCCCACCTCCGCCAAGGTGGTCAAGTACGCCGACTACCTGGCTTTGAGGCACAACGGCCTACTCGACAAGGTCGGCGGCGGCGACAAGCTGTACGACTACTTCTACAGCTACGACGGATTCGCCGCGCGGCTGACGGACGAACAGGCGGCCAAGCTGGAGGGGATGAAGGGAGTCCTCGCGGTTAGCAAGGACGAGCTCCAGACGGCCGACACGTCCTCGACGCCACACTTCCTCGGGCTCGACGAGCCGGGCGGTCTCTGGGACCAGCTCGGCGGCCCGATCGGCAGCAAGAAGGGCCCCGGCGCCGGCGAAGGGATCGTAGTCGGGGTCGTCGATTCAGGCATCTGGCCACAGAGCAAGAGCTTCACCGACCGCGACGCGAATGGGAAGCTCGTGTACCAGTCGATCGGTGGTTTCCACGGCCACTGCGAATCGAGCGAAGTGGTCACGGACGGCTCCTGGGACGTCAACAACTGCAACAAGAAGCTGATCGCCGCGCGGCACTTCAACGCCGGGTGGGGCGGTGACGCAGCTATCGACGCCGAGCGTCCGTGGGAGTTCACCTCGCCGCGCGACTACAACGGCCACGGGACCCACACGTCCAGCACCGCCGGCGGCAACTACGGCGTGCAGACGACCGGCCCTGCTGCCGCCTTCGGTCCGATTAGCGGCATGGCGCCCCGGGCCCGCATCGCGATGTACAAGGCCCTGTGGTCGACGGAGGATGCCTCGACCGCGAGCGGATTCACGTCCGACCTCGTGGCCGCGATCGACCAGGCAGTCGCCGACGGAGTCGACGGGGTCAACTACTCGATCTCCGGAACGAGGACGAACTTCCTCGACCCCGTTCAAGTCTCGTTCCTGTTCGCGGCCGACGCGGGCGTGTTCGTGACCGCGTCCGCAGGGAATAGCGGGCCGACCACCGCCACCGTCGCGCATCCGGGCCCGTGGCTGACCACAGTCGCGGCCGGGACGCACAACCGGAACGGCCAGGGCTCGGTCACGCTCGGAAACGGGGCGACCTACAACGGCGCCTCCGTGGCCAGCGCGGTCGGTCCCGCTCCGCTGATCGACTCGACTGCAGCCGGTCTGCCGGGTGCCGATCCGACGAAGGTCGCGCTCTGCTACTCGACTATCGACAACTCCGGTACGCCGGTGCTCGACCCGGCCTTGGTGGCCGGGAAGATCGTGGTCTGCGACCGCGGTGTGACTGCTCGCGTCAACAAGAGCTTCGCGGTCCAGGAGGCCGGTGGCGTGGGGATGATCCTCGTCAACACGAGCATCAACTCGCTGAACGCCGACTTCCACTTCGTGCCCACGGTCCACCTGCAGTCCACGGACCGCGCCGCGGTGAAGGCATATGCGGCAACACCGGGCGCGACCGCGACGATCAACCAGTCCACCCTCACGTATACGGACCCTGCTCCGTTCACGGCGTCGTTCTCCTCGCGCGGTCCGCTGGCCGCGGGCGGGGGCGACCTGCTGAAGCCGGACGTGATCGCTCCCGGCCAGGACATCCTGGCGGCGGTCGCGCCTCCGGGGAATCACGGGTTCGATTTCAACCTGTACAGCGGTACGTCCATGTCGGCGCCGCACGTCCAGGGCCTCGGAGCGTTGCTTCAGCAGCGCCATCCGGACTGGACGCCGATGATGATCAAGTCCGCGCTGATGACGTCGGGGTCGGACGTTCTCGACGGACCGAACACGAGCTCATCGGTGATCTTCCGCCAGGGCGCAGGCCACGTGAAGCCGAACAGCGCGGCCGACCCGGGGCTCGTGTACACCAGCGGGTTCAACGACTGGCTCGCCTTCCTGTGCGGCACCGGTCAGCTGACGGCGTCGTACTGCCCGTCCATCAAGATCGACCCGAGTGACCTGAACGTCCCCTCGATCGCGATCGGCGATCTGGCGGGCGTCCAGACAGTCACGAGGAAGGTGACGAACGTGGGCAGCTCGACGGCGACGTACGACGTCTCGACGACCGGCCTGAGTGGGATCACCACCACGGTCAGTCCGAGCTCGCTCACGCTCGATCCGGGCGAGACGAAGTCGTTCACGGTCAGCTTCACGCGGACGACCGCGACACTGAACACGTACGTGGGCGGACAGCTCACTTGGACACAGAGCGGTGGCCCGCACGTCGTCCGGATCCCGATGGTGATCAGGCCTGTCGCGCTCGCGGCTCCGGCCAGTGTGTCCGGTACCGGTGACCCGATCAGCTACGAGATCAAGTTCGGCTACGACGGCCCGTTCAGCGCGACGCCGCGCGGGCTCGTCACGCCGACGATCACCCCCGGCACGGTGGCGGACGATCCGGGCGACAGCTTCACGCCCGGCGGGCCCGGGACCGTCTCGATCCCGGTGACCATCCCGGCCGGGACGACCTACGCCCGGTTCGAGCTGTTCAACGAGGACGCCAGCCCCGGCAGCGACATCGACCTCTACGTCTACAACAGTGGAGGCATACAGGTCGGCGCAAGCACCGGCGGGACGGCGGCCGAGCAGGTGAACCTGGTCAACCCGGCCGCGGACAACTACACCGTGTGGATCCACGGCTTCGCGATCTCCGGGGGGCCCTCGCCGTTCAAGCTGTACCACTGGCTGCTCGGATCGGCGGCGGCCGGCAACATGACCGTCAGCGCTCCGGCGACGGCGGTCACCGGCGGGACCGGCACGATCAGCCTCTCGTTCTCCGGCCTCGCCGCGGGGACGAAGTACCTCGGGTCGGTGGCGTACTCCGGCGCCAGCGGCATGCCGAACCCGACGATCGTGCGGGTGGACACGCCTTAACGCGGAACCACTCCCGACCGAGAGAGGAGCCGGCGAAAGCCGGCTCCTCTCTTTGGTAGCCGCGCCGCCCACGGAGGACTGCATCAGCGACCAGACTCCGTAGAGTTCGCCTGTGCCGCGTCGCCGACGCCAGCCCGAAGGTCTGCAGCGAGTCCTCGGCGCGCCGGCGCTGTTCGCGACCGTCTACGGCAACGTCGGCTCCTCGATCTACTACGCGCTCGGCGTCACGGCCGTCTTCGCCCTCGGCCTCACCCCGCTCGTCTTCCTCATCGCGGGCGTGATCTTCCTCCTCACCACCATGACCTACGCGGAGGGGACGGTCCGCTTCCCGGAGGCGGGCGGCTCCTCCAGCTTCGCCCGGCACGCCTTCAACGAGGTCGTCAGCTTCGGGGCGGCCTGGGCGCAGATGCTCAACTACGTCATCACCATCTCGATCTCGGCGTTCTTCGTCCCCCACTACCTGTCGATCTTCTGGGGGCCGCTGAAGACGAACCCGTGGGACATCGTCGCGGGCATCGCGGTGATCGCCGTTCTCGTCGTTCTCAACATCATCGGGATCAAGGAGGCCACCGGGCTCAACATCGGACTGGCGGTGATCGACTTCGCGACGCAGCTCCTGCTGGTCGTGCTGGGGTTCGCGCTCATCTTCAACCCGCACGTTCTGAGCGCCAACATCCACTGGGGGGTCGCCCCCACGTGGAGCCGTTTCATCCTCGCGGTCCCGGTCGGGATGATCGCCTACACCGGGATCGAGACCGTCTCCAACCTCGCGGAGGAAGCGCGCGACCCGGCGCGCAACGTCCCGCGCGCGTACCTGATGACGGTGATCGCCGTCTTCGCGATCTTCTTCACTCTTCCCTCGATCGCGCTGACGGCGCTGCCGGTCACACACTCCAACGGCGAGTACCACACGCTGCTGGCCGAGACCCCGGAGAAGGGCGGCTTCCAGAACGACCCGGTGCTCGGGCTGGTCGAGAACCTCGGGATCACGAACCAGGCGTTCCTGGACGTGCTGAAGGTCTACGTCGGCCTGCTGGCGGCGACCATCCTCTTCCTGGCCACGAACGCCGGCATCATCGGCGCCTCGCGGATCACCTACGCCATGGCGCACTACCGCCAGTTACCCGAGATCTTCCGGCGCGTGCACCCGCGCTTCAAGACGCCGTGGATCGCGCTGATCTTCTTCGCGGGGATCATCTCGATCCTCACGCTGATCCCCGGAAAGGTCTCGTTCCTGGGGACGATGTACTCGTTCGGGGCGATGCTGTCCTTCACGATCGCGCATCTCTCGGTGGTCGTCCTCCGCTATCGCCAGCCGAAGGAGGAGCTCGTCTTCAAGGGGCGGCCGAACCTCAGGATCGGAGGCGTCGACTGGCCCCTGTTCGCGCTGATCGGCCTCCTCGGCACCGGGCTCGCCTGGCTCTCCGTCGTCATCCAGACTCCGGACACGCGCTGGGTCGGCCTGGGCTGGCTCGTGCTCGGGTTCGCGGGGTACGCGGTCTACCGGCGCTGGATCTTGCGGATCCCGATGAGCGAGACGGTCCGGGCGCCGGCCGTGATCCTCGGGCCGTCGCTCACGGTGGAGTACCGCACCATCGTCGTGCCGATACTGCGGACGGCCGAGTCCGAGGAAGCGCTCGTGGCCGCGGCGCGGCTCGCGACGGAGCGCCGGGCCGTGATCGCGATCGTGCGGGTGATCGAGGTTCCGCTCGACCTCCCGCTCGACGCGGGCCTGCCCGAGGAAGAGCAGGAGGCGCACCGCGAGCTCGACGACGCCCAGGCGCTCGTGGAGAGCTACGGCGTCCGCGCGGTCACGCGGTTGGCCCGGGCCCGGAGCGCGGGCGCGGCGGTCGTGGACGAGGTTCGCACCCGGAACGCCGAGCTGGTCGTCCTCGGCTCCCCGCGCCGCCGCCGCCGGCGGGGCGTTCCCGTCTTCGGGCGAACGGTGGAGTACGTGCTCAAGAACAGCCAGTCGCGCGTGCTCGTCGTGGGAGGCCAGATGGAGAAGGCCGCATGACCGTTCGGAACCGCGCAACCTTCGTCATCTCCGCCCTCCTGGTCGCGCTCGGCGGAGCCATCATCATCCGGACCGCGCTCATCGGCGGCGGAATCGGCTTCTTCTTCGGTGCAATCGTCCTCGTCGCAGGCGCGGTGCGCCTCT
>WNGA01002401.1_pt1 | contig 28611 bp, 18 predicted proteins | sample 5400061 | NCBI WGS metagenome assembly WNGA01 (sample SAMN13153366, study PRJNA577476) | soil metagenome | isolation source: 100 cm soil or saprolite under grassland replicate 2 | place: USA:California | collected 2016-06-15
TCCTGGTGTGAGCCGGGCGCAACGTTGTGCCGCAAGTGCTCCGGAATGGGCACGATGTCATAGCGGGGAACCATCATCCGTTCGCCACGCTGGCTGCGACGGCGGCCCTCGTCCAGCATAGACTTGAAGCGAGCCCAGGCCTCCGGAGTGGGGTGCTGGCGGCGGAACTTGCGCTCGCCGTTGCCCCAGCCGCCAATCGAGATGACGGCCCCAACGCGCTCGTCCGTGCCCCCGGCATAGATGGCAACCGCGCCACCGAAACTGGCGCCGACCAGACCGATCCGCTCGGCGTCCACGTCTGGTCGGCTCTGCAGATAGCTCACGGCGCTGCGAGTATCCGCCACCTGGTCGAGGCAGAGCACGAGGCCGCGTTCGCCCTCGCTCTCGCCACAGCCGCGAAAGTCGAACCGGAGCGCGAGGTAGCCGCGCGTCGCGAGATGCTGAGCGGTCGCGACACTGCCGTTGCTGTCCTTGGTGCTACCAAAACCGTGCAGCACCAGGAATGCGGGCGCACGCTCGCGTCCACTTGCTGCGACCGGCCAGTGGATTACCCCGGCCAGTTTGAGCCTGTTGGATTCAAAGACGACCTTCTCGGTGCCGGCTGGGCCCATCCCGCTCATCCTTCCGCTATCTGATAGCGCGCCGCCAGTATAGGCCGAAGGTCGGCGACGCGTAACACATGGAGCCTCTGTGCCGGCCCAGCCCGGGAGCCGCGAGCTGAGCCTGACCGCATCGTCTCAGGCTTGCACGACGCGGTTACGCAGGGTGCCGATCTTCGGCGAGGAGAGCTCGACCACGTCGCCGACTTTGAGGAAAAGGTCCAGCGGCCGCGTACCGTCCGGGAGCCACTTGGTCTTGTCCGCCGCGGTCCCTGCCCCGGTCCCCCCGGCGATCACGTCGCCCGGCACGAAGGTGAAGTCCCTGGAGAGCAGTTCGAGGACCTCCGCGAATGACCAGATCATGTCGCGGGTGCTGAATCGCTGCCGGACGATGCCATTGATGCGCGTCTCCACCTCAACACCCTGGGGATCCAGCTCGCCGACGACGATGCAAGGGCCCATCGAGGTCGAGCCGTCGAAGTTCTTGGCCAGGTTGTAGCTCATGGGGCGCGTGCTCCCCATTCCGTCCCGGATGCTCCAGTCGTTGAGCAGGGTGATGCCCCAGACGTACTCGCCGATCCGCTCCGCGGGGATGTCTTTTCCCCGCTTGCCCAGGACGATCGCGGCCTCGCCCTCGTAATCCAAGTACCGCGTGCGCTTCGGGAACGCGATCTCGGCGTCCGGGCCCGCCACGACGTCAGGGACCTTCCAAAATCCCCACTGGCCGGCCTCTCTGGCTTCGCGCGTGATCTGCTCGCGGCTGGCGGTCGTGCCAGCGGGCCGATTCGCCTGCATGCCAAGAAGGTGGTCGGCGAAGTTGCCGCCGACGCAGGCAATCCGCCGATTGGCCCACGGCGCGTGGAGCTGCACGTCGTTCGCGGCATAGGCGACCGCGCCACCATCGGCGGCCGCGTCCGGGATGGCCCGCTGCGCGTCTTCGAGCGCGGCCGGGCCGCGGGCGATGAATGCCTCCAGTCGCGACGGTACGCGCGCGTCGGCGGTCTGGCCGGGATTGGTCTCGCCGCGCCTGTCCAAGTACCGCGCGAACGCGCGATTCAGGTCGACGATCCGGTCGCCTTCCCAGGCCCCGACACGCTGCTCCTCGCCAAACACGACGATCCTCATGTCCGTCCTCCCGTCACTCGTCCTTCACGACCCTGTGCGGTGTCCACCGCCGGCCGCGTCACGACCTAGAAGATGGGGCCCCTTGGTGGTAGGCCGAGCTCGGCTCGCCCGAACTGCTCGGCGACGTCATCCCAGTCCAGGGCGCGGTGGTGACCGATCGCGTGCATATCCCGCCAGTAGCGCTGCATCGGGTGCTCGTCGTAGAGGCTTCGTTGTGGCTCAGCCGCCGGCGTGGACGCGCGGTCCGCACGGCGTGCGGGTGCCCATCGGCTGCAGCACTCGTGGGCATCATCCCACTCCTTTCTCACCGCCCAAGCGGTCGCTTGCGCGACTGGACCGGGCCGCGCGGGCTGGTGTCGGTGTTACGACAGCATGGCCGCCTCGCCAGGATCAGGATAGAGCGGCCTGGGGAAGGCGTCCAGCACCCGGTTCATGCGCAGAAGGCCCTGGGAGCAGACCTGGCCAGATGATCCTTTACACATGTTTGCAGTATCGGTGGCACACGGCCTACCCTGAGGGCCCTGTCGTGCGTGACCCGCCTCTTGGGATGGGTAGGACCCTCGGCGCGTTGACCAGGAGGGGTACGTCCGCTTCCGGAACTGGCGGATCTACGGGGAACGGGGCCTCACGGGTCAGGCCACGACGGTCTGGGTCGCCGACGAGGAGGTGACGGTCCAGTTCGCCGAGGAGCCGTTGGCCCGGTATGACGTCACCTACCAGCGGGATCACCACCACTTCCGCCAGGTGACGCCCAAGCGGATCTTCGAGACCAGCTACACCACTCCGCAATTGCCGCTGCCGGGGGTGGACCCGAGCGCGTGGCCCTTGGCGATCGAGCTGCCACAGCTCCGGCGACGTCGGCGCTTCCGCCACCGCTTTCTGCAGCAGCCCCTCTTCTCCCCGCAGGATCTGATCTCGCCGGCAGCGCCCCGTAGCCAGATCAGAGTGGTCTATACCACGCTACCGGAGCCGCGGATGATGGCGAAGGGCTACCACTGGCGCGAGGACTGGAAGCACTGCGAGTCGGCTAGGACAACTGCTTCTCGAACCAGTGGTGAGCGTATAGCTCGTCGTTGAAGGCTTTCACCTCGCAGTATCCACTGCCTCGGTAGAGTTCGATGGCCTCTTTCAAAGCACGGTTCGTCTCGAGTCGTAGAACCTTAACCCCCGTGTCCCGTGCGTGCCGCTCCAATTCCTGCAGGAGTCGCCGTCCGAGCCCAAGCCCACGTGCCTCTGGCGCCACCCACATCCTCTTCAGCTCGGCCGGCGCGCCCGGATGAAACTTGAGTGCCCCACAGCCAACAGGCTGATCACACAACCGGGCGATGAGCAAGGCACCGGCAGGTGGCGTCAACTCGTGCGCGTCGGCAGAGATGCTGAACGACGGGTCGAAGCCGGCCTCGAAGCGAGCGTTGAGCTCGGAGAAATATTGCTCGACGCACCACCGGGCATCGGGCGTGGTCGGATCCTCGATCGCGAAGCGCACCATTGATGCGCGAAGCAGCCGCTCGACGTCCGTCATCGCCGCCACGAGCCTTGCGCGCTGGCTGTCGCTGAGCGGCTCCAGGAAGCTCCACGCGACGTCGTCTGAGCGTCGATCGAGTTCGGCTCGCTCGGCGAGCCCGGCCTCGGTGAGGTGAACGCGGCGAACCCTTCGATCATCAGGACTCGTGTCGACCGTGACGAGGCCGTGCTGCTCGAGGGATCGCAACACTCGACTCGTATAGCCAGAATCGAGGGCGAGTCGGGCTCGAAGCGCCCGCACCTCGGTGCCGTCGAGTCCGATCTCCCAGAGCGTCCGCGCCTCACCCATCGGCCGGGCGCGGCCGAGGAATCGGTCGTCCAGGGCACCGATCCTCTCGGCTACCGTGCGGTTGAAACTTCGAACCCGTTGAACTGACAGGATGTCCATTTCTCTGATGGTAGTCAGAGAAGTTCGCCCCGTCAAGCCTCATTGCTCGGTACACATACCGACGCCGCCGGGAGCCGCCCAACCACCGTCGCCCAGTGATGAGCGGAGACAGCCGTCCCCGCTAGCGCGTCCAAGTGACAGCGATAGTGCCGCCAGGTGTAAACCATCATCTGGCTAGGTCTGCTGCGTGGACCGAAACGGCTTTCCCGACCCACGCCGATCAGGTCGCCTGAGCACAGCCTGTCACATTTGCGCTGCACTGGAGTAGACTCCCGGCGCCGTGAGTCAGGCACGAACAGACATGCAGGATGCAGCCTTGACCGATGTCAAGACGGCGATGATCGATCTTCTGGACCGACGATTCAGAAAGGCGTGCTTCGTTCCCGAGATCTCTGGCTCGCTGCAGCGATCGAACGTGAGTGCCGAAGAGGTCGAGCGTGCCTTGTCCGAGCTTGAATCGGCAGCCAGGATCATCGTGCGCGACCATTACTGCGCGGATCCCCACATGGCTGGGATCGACCTGCGCATCGTCGGCCTCGTCCAGCCGGGCGGGGAGGGAGACGTCGACGCGCAGGCAAGCGCGATGGCCGACATCGAAGCGACCTGGCGACAGTGGCTGGGCGAGTACCTGGCGAGCCACCGCTGCAGTTGAACAGCTGCGGTCGGGCGTATTCGACGAATACTGCGCTGACGCCATGAGCACCTACGTCTTGAAGCGTCTCGTCTCGATGGCGCCGGTCTTGCTGCTCGTCAGCGTCGTCATCTTCTCGATCATCCATCTCACGCCCGGCGATCGGGTCCTGGTCATGCTCGGCGAAGAGGCCTCGCCCGAGGCGCGCGACGCGCTTCGGCGCGAACTGGGGTTGGATCAGCCGCTTCCGATCCAGTACGCCGCCTGGCTGGCCCGCGTGCTGCGCGGCGACCTCGGTCGCTCGATTCGGACCCACCAGCCGGTCAGCGAGGCGATCTTGCAGCGGCTGCCGGTCACGATCGAGCTGAGCGCGCTGGCCATGCTGGTCTCGCTTTCGATCGCCCTGCCGGCCGGTATCGTGGCCGCGGTCCGCCGAAACTCCCGTGCCGACGTGATCTCGACCGTTTTCTCGCTGCTCGGCGTGTCGATGCCCAACTTCCTGCTGGCTGTGCTCCTGATCTTCGTGCTCTCGCTCCAGCTCCGCTGGCTGCCGCCGATCGGTTACGTCAACCCGCTCCAAGACATCGCTGCGAACCTGAAGGGCATGATCATGCCTGCCCTCGCGCTGGGCACGGCGCTCGCCGCGGTCGTCGCGCGCCTGACCAGGTCGAGCCTGCTGGAGGTCCTCAGCCAGGACTACATCCGGACGGCCTGGGCGAAAGGGCTTCGCGAGGGCCTCATCATCCAGCGCCACGCGATGAAGAACTCGCTGATCCCGGTCGTGACCGTGGTCGGCTTGCAGCTTGGCAACCTGCTTGGGAGCGCCATCGTCACCGAAACGATCTTCGCCCTGCCGGGCGTTGGGCGGCTTGTGATCGACAGCATCTTCCAGCGCGACTTCCCTCTCGTCCAGGCGGTGGTCCTGTACCTTTCGCTGATCTTCTTGATGGTCAATCTGCTGGTCGATCTCGTCTACGCGTACCGAGACCCTTGGATCCGATATGGCTGACCGATCGGTCGCAGGTCCGACGTCCGACGTGCGGGCGAAGGGCCCTCGGACTTGGGACTCGAGACTCGCGACCTGCCCAACGTGACCGCGCCGATCATCGTCCAGGCCTCGCTGAGCGTTGCCTTCGCGATCCTGGCCGAGGCCATCCTCAGCTTCCTGGGGCTCGGCGTCCAGCCGCCCGAGCCGTCCTGGGGCTCGATGGTCAGCCGTGGCAAGGACTACCTCGATCAGGTGCCCTGGCTGGCCTTCGCGCCCGGGGGCGCGATCCTACTGACCGTGATGGGCTTCAACTTCATCGGCGACGCCGTCCGGGACGCGCTCGATCCCCGTCTGCTACGCGAGGCCGGGACCGGACCAGGCACATCGCCGTGACCTTCTCGATCGTCGCCCGCGATCCGGCCAACGGCGACTTTGGAGTGGCCGTCTCCACGGCCCGCTGCGCGGTAGGAGCGCGCTGCCCCTTCACTCGTGCTCGTATCGGGGCGGTGGCGACTCAGGCGCGCGTGAATACGCTGCTCGGGCTTCAGGGGCTCGCGCTGCTCGAGCAGGGGTTGGACGCCCAAATGGCCCTCGGTCGACTGTTGGAGTCAGACGAGGGCCGGGACGTGCGTCAGGTCCAGCTGGTCGACTCGACCGGACGAACGGCTGCCCACACCGGCGCGGAGACTGTACCCTGGGCCGGGCACCTGCTACTCGATCAGTTCGCCGTGGCCGGCAACATGCTGACTGGGCCGGAGGTGCTGGCCGCTATGGCCGACGCGTTCAGCCGCTCGACAGGCCCGCTCTGGGACCGGCTGGCGGCGGCGCTCCAGGCCGGGCAGGATGCGGGCGGCGACAAGCGCGGCCGCCAGTCGGCAGCGCTCGTGGTTGCGCGGGACGACCCGTTCCCGCTGGTCGACATACGGGTCGACGACCATCCTGACCCAGTCCCTGAGCTTCGCCGGATCCTCGGTCTCTACGTGGCGCAGTGGGCGCCCTCGCCCTGACCCGTCCGACGCGGGGGAGAGGGGTTTGGGATGAGGTCAGGCGGGCGTGTTGATCTCCTGGGCAGACCGCTCGCCGTTGATCAGGTCGCCGCCGCCGGCCGCTCGTCCTATCCCGTAGTACTCGAAGCCGAGCGCGGCCATCTCGGACGGCTCGTACACGTTCCGACCGTCGACGAAGGTCGGACTCGCCATCAGGGAGTGGATTCGGCGCAGGTCCAGGCGCTTGAACTCGTTCCATTCGGTCACCAGCACCAGCGCATCCGAGCCGCGAGCCGTCTCGTACGCGTCCTCGCAGAACCTGACCCGAGTCAGCAGCGCCTCAGCCTTCGGCATGGCGGCCGGATCATACGCCCTGATGTGGGCGCCTTCCTGCTGGAGCAGGTGGATGATCTCGACCGAGGCCGCTTCACGCATGTCGTCGGTGTTCGGCTTGAACGCCAGGCCGAGAATGCCGATGGTCCGTTCCTCGAGTCCACCCAGCGCGGAACGAAGCTTGAGGATGACGCTGAGGCGGGCGTCGCGGTTGATGTCCATGACCGCGCGGAGCAGCTGCGGATGGCACCCGGACAGGGCCGCCATGTGCGCCAGGGCCTGAACGTCCTTCGGAAAACAGGAGCCACCGTAGCCGACCCCCGCGTCGAGGAAAGCCGGCCCGATTCGTGGGTCCAGGCCCATCCCGCGCGCGACTTCCTTGACGTCTGCGCCCATCCGCTCACAGATCGAGGCGATCTCGTTGATGAATGAGATCTTGGTGGCCAGGAACGCGTTGGAGGCGTACTTGATCATCTCGGCGGTGCGCAGGTCCGTGATCAGGATCGGCGCCTTCAGGGGGGCGTAGAGCTGGGCAACGCGCTCGGCAGCCGGCCGATCGTCTGCGCCCAGCACCACTCGGTCCGGGCGCTGGAAGTCGGCGATCGCCGAACCCTCACGGAGGAACTCGGGGTTCGAGACAACCGGCGCTTGAACACTGCCCTGGCGGGCCAGCACCCCGGCCACCCAGTCGCCCGTGCCGATCGGCATCGTGCTCTTGTTCACGACGATCGCCGACGAGCGAAGATGCTCGGCGATAGAATGGGCCGCGGCGCGCGCGTAGGTCATGTCGGCCTCGCCAGCGGGGCCCGGCGGCGTATTGACCGCCACGAAGACGAACTCCGTTTCGTCGATTCCTTCCTCGTAGCGAGTTGTGAAGGACAGGCGGCCGGTCCGAACGTTTCGCTCGACCAGCTCTTCGAGGCCGGGCTCATAGATCGGGATGCCTCCTTCGCGGAGGAGGGCGATCTTGGCCTCGTCGACGTCGATACAGGTCACCCGGTTCCCGAGGTCGGCGAAGCACGCCCCCGTCACCAGTCCAACGTAGCCTGTACCGACGACGCTTATTGCGGACACGCTGGCACCTCTCAGCCGTTGTCGTGTGAAGCCTGGAACCCGGCGTTCGTCCGAGGTAATCGCTCGGGAGTGCCGGGCTCGTACCCGAGGCCGCCGGCGGGCGCTAACTATACCCGAAGCTATTCCTAGTCAGGAAGAGCCTGTGTCGAAGGGGCGCGGGGGCGCGCCGCTGATCTCAGTTCGACTCGCCCCTGGCCGAGCGCCCGAAGCGAGAGGTCCTCCCGACCCAACAGGACCAGTCCCAGTAGGACGACCGGCAGCAGCAGCAGCGCGTGCGCCACCAGTGTGTAGCTGCTCGCCGTCGCGGTCGCGACTCCGAACGTGTCGGCGAGGACCGACTGGAGGGGAAGGTCGAACGTGCCGACGTAGCCTGGAGAGGATGGCACGACGGTTGCCAGGTTTGCCGCGACCATGCCCGCGATCAGGCTGAGCGGCCCGCTGTTGAACCCGAACGCGAGCATGACGAAATAGTAGAGGCCCAGCTCGGCCGTCCAACACGCGATCGACACACCACCCACCAGCAGCATCGACCGCGGCGTCTCGACGGCCCGAATGCCCCCGAGGAATGACCCGACGAGCCTGCCGAGCCGGGCGCTAAGCCGCTCGGCAAGCCGGACAGCCTGGTCCAGCGCCCAGCGCAGCAGCGTCCGCGGGGCCAGCAGGAGGACCGCCAGCCCAGCCGCCGCGCAGCCGACGACGAGCCAGGAGAAGCTCGCAAGGGCGGCCGGCCAACCGCTGAGGGGCGCCAGCAGCGAGACCGCGACCATGAGCCCGCACAACACCACTACATCTAACACGCGCTCGAGCAAGATCGACGCCAGGCTGGCGGCGATCGGCACGCTGTTCGAATTCCGAAGCAGGAACGTGCGGACCAACTCACCCAGGCGGAACGGGAGCAGGTTGTTGACGGCGAATCCGATGATGATGACGCAGAACAGGCGCGCGACGGGTACCGCGGCAACCGGTGCCAGCAGTCGATTCCAGCGCGCAGCCCGCAGCCAGACGCCGACGAAGTAGATCGCTACGCCCGGCAGCAGAAAAAGCGGGTTGACCCCCGTAATCGAGGCCACCATGGCCCAGACGTCGACAGAGCGCAGAAACAGGACCAGGAGCAGCGCGCTGATCGCGAGCCCCGCCAGGGAGCGCGCCTTCAGCATGCCACGCCGCTCGGGAGCGGCTCGACCTCAGCCTCGTCCCCCGCGTCGGCTGACAGGTCTCGCCAAGACACGTGCTCGCGTCCGAAGAAAGCCAACCCGATCGAGGTGACCAGCACGTACTGGGTGACGTGCGCCAGGATCGCCAGGGCGAGCGCCACTTCCGGCCCGACGCCGAATACCGAAAGGGCGGCCATCGCGAAGAACTGGAACGTCCCAACGTAGCCCGGCGACGACGGCAGCATAATGCCGAGGTTGACAACCGCCAGCAGCAGTCCGCAGGCCGCGGCCCGCTGGCCGGTCGAGAGTCCTAGCTGGAACGCGTTCGAGAGGATGAAGTATGAGCTCCATTCAAGCGACCAGACGGCTATCGACAGCAGCACGGTCCTGGCCAGGACACCTGGGCGACGCATGGTGTTCAAGCCGGTCAGGAATGCCCCGAACGCCCCAGCGGTCCAGTGAGCCATCCGAGTCGGGAATGGCTTGAGGGTCCAGCTCATGACCCGCTCGAACAGCTCGGGGTGCAGCATCACGGCGGCCACCCCGATGGCAACCGCCACGAACAGGCCACCGCCGAGGACCTCCACCTCCCGCCCCCAGCCGGGCAGGTCAACGACCAGCGATACGCCCCCCAGGAGGGCCACCAGCACCAGACCGTCGAACACGCGCTCGACGAAGATGCTCGCCAGGAGGTAGCTCTTGCGCACTCCTGAGCGGCGACGAAGCAAATAGGCGCGCGCGAGCTCGCCGAGACGGGCGGGCAGGAGATTGTTGGCCGCGAAGCCGACCATCAGGATCCCGAACAGGGTCCCAAACGAGCACGAGACGGCCTCGGCCAGGATCACACGCCAACGAGCGGTGCGCAGCAGATAGCCTGAGAGCGTGCACAGCGCCGCTGGTGCGACCAGGACATAATTGCCGGCTGCCAGCGCGTCGAGCAGGCCGCGCAGGTCGACCCGATAGAATGCCAGGCCCAGGCACAGGATCGTGACCAGGATGCCCAGCAGTTGGCTCTTACGCAGCACGGGAGCGGCTCCCATCGACGACTGACCATCGCGCGGCATGTCGTGCCCTGACACGTCTCACGCTCGCCACCTGTGACAACGTGGTCAGCGCGCGTCCGGCTGCTGGTACCGGCTCACCACCCCGCCCGAGCTCTCGGTCACGTACAGCTCGCCGTCAGGGCCCACCTTGACTCCGGTCGGTATCCCGAGGCGCCCGCCGCGGTCGGCGGGTCGCGCCAGCGGCCGGGCCTGCCCGTCGGAGCCGACCACGAGCACGTCACCGCGGTCCGGGGCGGTCGTGTAGATCAGTCCTGTGGCGTCGGCTGCCACATAGGGCTTGTTGAGGATAGACTTGCTTTCCCAGCCGGGGATGGCGATGGTCCCACGCGGCGCGCCGCGTACGTCGAGGCGCTGTATTCTACCGTTCCAGGCGTCCGCGACCAAGAGCGTGTCGCCTTGGAAAGCCAGCCCGACCGGCTCGTTGAAACGGCCCGGCTCGCTGCCCTCGCCGCCGAAGGCACGCACGAACCTGCCGTCGGCGTCGAAGACCTGGATGCGCTTGTTACCCGTGTCGCTTATGTAAAGGAGGCCATCGGCCCCGATCGCGATGTCGCGCGGCCCCCAGAACAGGCCCGTCGCGGAGTTGGGATCGGCACGCGCATCGACGAGCCCTCCCCAGGACAGCAGCGGTCGACCGTCGCTGCTGAACTTCTGAATACGGTGGTTCCAGGTATCCGCCACGAAGACATCGCCGCTCGGGCTGACCGCGATGCCCCACGGCTCAGCGAACTCGCCCTCGCCCGCGCCAGCCCGCCCCCACGAGGTCGCGATCGAGCCGTCCGGATTGAACACGGTCACTCGATTGGCCCGCCCCTCGGCGACGTACAGTCGACCATCCGGGCCAAGCGCGGCCCCCTTCGGCTCGACGAGCAGCGGCTCGCCCGAACGGCCCACTCCCCACAGCGACACGTTTCCATCGATGGTCTCGACCGCGGCCTCCCGAGGCGCATTTGGCACCACGGCCGCGCCGGGGCGGCCCGGCGCGGCGGGAAGCGTGGCGACTGGCGCCGGGCCAATGCTCGGTACCTCTTTGCGCACGAAGAAGTAGAACTCCCGAGCTCCAAGCGGGTTGAGTGGCTCGCGATAGACCAGATACTTCAGCAGCTTGGCCCGCGTCACCGGGTCCACGAGGCTGGACCAGATCAGCCCGGGGTTGGACTGCCAGTTCTTGTAATCCTCCGGGTACCACCAGTTCAGACGGTACTTCTGGCCCACGTAGTCGCCAAGCTGGTCCCTGATCGGGTCCAGGTTTGGCGCCATGACGAGGATCACCGGATAGTCTTTGAGATTGATGTCCGGGCCAAACGTCTTTGTGAAGTAGCGCCGGTTCTTGTAGTCACGCAGGTACCATTCGAATGGCCACGAGACGCTCTCGTGGACGACGGTCTGGCCGCCAATCACCTCGCTGTAGCCATTGTCCATCAAGATTCGCAGATCGCCGCGCTGCCCGGTCTGAAAGCCGATCCGCTCGACCTCCCGGGTGACCCATACGACGTCCGGTGAGGACTGCACGTAGACCAGCATCTCGACCGGAATGTCGCCGTGCGCGTAGGTCACCATCCACGACGTGTGGACGTAGAAGAAGCTGAGCACTAGCAGCGCAACGGCCATGAGCGGGCGGCCGATCCGCACCTGCCGCGCCACCTTGAGGTAAAACAGCCCGCCGATCGAGCCCGAGATCACCGCCACGAGCGCCATTCGCTCGAGGCTGCGTGACTGCGTCTCGAGTGGGGTCAAGGTCTGATTGGCCCCGAGCGCCACCACTGCCGCCGAGCAGGTCGCGACCAGGAGGCCGAGGCCGAGCGCAACCAGCGCTGGGCGCTCCAGTAGCGTTCGCGGGTGGAACGAGGCGCTCCAATCTCCAAGCCAGCGGCTGCCGAGCAGCACCAGCGGGAGCGCCACGTGCGGCAGCAACCACGGCATCTTCTCTCCAGCCCAGGAGTAGATGACGAATCCCGCGACAAACCAGTAAGCGCAGAACCAGCCAAACAGCGAACAGCGCAGCCACCTCGAGGCCATCGCGGCGATGCCGAAGACCAGGGGCACGAACTCGTACAGCGGCAACAGCAGCGCGTAGTAATAAAACGGCTGGCCGCCACGCTGAACCGAGTGCTGGTCGAACCAGTACTTGAGGGCACCGACCGAGCCGGACCACAGCCCACCCAGGTTGCACGGGCGGCCCAGCAGACAGTTCCACGGATCGCCGAGATTGGTCAAGAAGGTAGTGAAGAGAAGCACGTAAAGGCCGAAGAAAATCCCCAGGCACTCGAGCCAGGTCCGTACCTTGATGTCACGCAGAGCCGCGCGGGCGGGCGACCAGTGATCGTGCAGGGGTGAAGTCGCCCACAGCAGGCCAAAGAAGGTCATGAAGAGGAAAGCGTGGATGTAGGTGGCCTCTTTGTCGGCAAAGGCCAGGATCAGCGCAAGACTCCCCGCGTGCAGATAGCGAACGTTTCGCGTCCTGATCCAGCCGAAGATGCCGACCACCATCGCCAGGGTGAAGAAGTCGAGGTAGATGTCCTCGCGCGTGAACCTGGAGAAGTACAGGTAGGCTGGACCGATCGTAAAGATGATCGAGGCGACGATTGCGCCCCGTGGGCCCAGCTCAGCGCGCAGGAAGTAGGGCAGCAGAATCAGCGCCGTCCCAAACTGCACGGCCGCCAGCCGGCCGGTCACGTCACTGTCGCCGAAGAGGAAGTACATGAGCGCGTTGACGTGGAACTGGAACGGTCCGTGCATCAGCGGATCGTGGATGTAACCGCGCCCGACGTAGAGGTACCAGGAGTAGACGGCGTGCAGGCTCTCGTCGTGGTGGTACGCCCGCGAGCCGAGGTCGTGCACGCGCAACGCCAGGCCGACAAGGCCGAGCCCTAGGAATGGGATCAGGGTAGCCCAGGTGGGGCGTGGGAGCGGCGATGGGGAGGGCGGCGCTGCGACCGGGGCGAGCGGGCGTTCAGTTAGCTGGACCATCTCGCGATCACCGTGGCCGCGGGCGGCGCGAGGAGACGGGCCTGAACATACAAAAGCGCCGGCCTACTCGCCGGCTGGTTGTACGACCAGTATAACATAGGGCCGCGCATCGACGAGGTCTTGGCGGCCGATCACCCACCTCCAGACGCGGGCCGGAGCAAGGTCCAGCGTGGCCCAATCGGACCGATAACCGACCACCAGTCGGTCGGCCCGAAAATCAGTGCCCAACGCGGCCGGGGGCTCCCCCAGCAGCCGCGCCGAGGGCACCCCCCCAGCCGCCGTGTCGTAGCGTACGGTCGGCACGTCGCGTAGCGCCCAGGCGACCAGCGGGCGCAGGCTCGGGTCGACCGGGATCGGCCCATCAGGATTGGCCCGCAGCCACTTCAGCGCCTCTTCGCGCACGACCTTGATCTCGTCCGTGAGTACGGCCTGCTCCAGCAAGTGGGCCCGCCCGGTTCCGCGGGCCTCGAGGAGTCGTGACGTCGTGGTGATAGACCAGAGCCCGACCAGGATGAGAACAAACGTCGCAAGCGCGGCTCGGCATTCAGCCGCCCGCAACACGCTGAAGGCGAGGACAACCACGACAAGCAAGCCCGCCACGGCTACGATGCTGGCAATCGACCATGGCGGCTGGGCCGGGCTGGCCCGCAGGACTGAGTTGATATGGAAAGCCGCGGTGATCAGAGGCACCAGGCCGGCGACGCCGAACAAGCTGGAACGAAAGGTCCCATGGCTCGCGACCGTCTCGAGCAACTGGCTCAGGCCCAGCCCAGCCAGCAGCCCGGCTGGCAGGAGCGGGAGGACCAGATAGCGCACGTCGGGCTGGCGCATCAATGCTGTTGTCGCCACGGCCACCGCGAGCCAGATCGCCAGCAGGCGAACGGCGCGCGGTTGGCGCCGATAGCCGGCCAGGCCGACGGCAGCCAGCGCCAGCACGCCCCCGTCTATTAGCAGCAGCAAGAGCGGCCCGGCCAGACCAGCCCCGCGGACCACGTCCGCGGACCAGCGCCAAAACGGGTCCACCAGGCCCGCCTGGAGGCCGATCGGATTCATCAGCAGCCGAGTGTTCACCGCTGTGGCCAGGACAAGGGCGACAACGACCGCCTGCCTCGCACTGGCTCGCGCGACAGGCCACCAGGGGCCGCGGGTCAGTGAGTCGCCCTCGGCGATGGCAGCCGCCAGGGCCAGGCCAGCAGCGCCGACCACGAAGCTCGGATCAGCCGCTAGCCCGAGCACGATGGTTGCGAGCCCGCTCACGAGCCATCGCCCGTCCGCCTCATGAGCAAGGCGATAGCCGCAGGCGGCCGTCGCGAGCAAGAAGAGTACGACCAGCACCGTTGGCGAGGCGCTGCGGGAGGCCACGACCAGGGGCGGACAGGCCGCCAGCGTCAGCCCCGCGGACCAGGCGGCCAGGTTGCCGAGCGCCGGTCGCAACAGGCATGGGATGAGGACGGCCCCAGCCCCGGCCGCGACCGACAGCAGACGGGCCTGGCCATCGCCGGCGCTGAACAAGCCGAACACGAATGACAGTACGTTCGGCATCAGTGGACCGCCGGCGTATGTCACCTGGCCCTCGTTCCACAGCGTCCAACCCTCCAGAGCGCGCTGGCCTTCCGCCGGGTCGAGCGGAGGCTCGCCGAGACTGGCGACCCGGACGATCAGCGCGACGGCGAGGAGCAGGCCCCAGGCCGCGACCTCGCGCATGCCGAGCCCGGCCCACCCGGCGGCCAAGGCGGGGCTTGCCTCGGCTCTCACCGCGTCCGCTCGGCTTGCCCTTGGGTGGGCAGGGAGTAGACGGTGGTTCCGCCTCGCCCGAACGCGATCGGCAACAGGCGGCCAAGCCGCTGCTGGGCCTCCGGCCCGTATCGAGAGCGCTCCAGAGTCCCGAAGACCAGGAAACGCGCGTGGTAGGGCTCGGCCCGCGCAGACAACGCCTCGACGGTTTCGGCTCGGTAGATGGCGTCGACGTCTCGCTGGCGCTGGATCAGTTCAGGCCGCTCGCCCCGCCACTGGAGCTCGTGGCCAACCCAACCTACGATAGTCGGCAGGCCGGAGAAGGTCGAGACCCGAGCGTACAACTCGTAGTCCGGGCCGACCGCCTCGATTACGATCGGCCGGCCGCCGGCATTTGCTCGAAGCCACTCGATCGCATCCAGATCGGAGGGGCTGCCGCGACGTAGGAAGCGTGCGCCGTCCAGAGTCGGCTCGATTTGAAAGTGGTCGGATTTGGTCCACGTCGCCGCGAGCGGGTAGACGAGGCCGGGCCCAAGCACCAGCGCGACTAGCAAGATCGTGACCCGCCGCCAGGTCGCGCGCCCGCTCGACCAGAGCAGCCCGAGCGCGGTGGCGCCCGCGATGGCCAGCAGGACCCAGGCGTCGTAGTGGAGCTTGAAGACGGTGTTCATGCGAGTGCCGAAGACGTCGCGGACGTAGAAGAGCTCGACGCCAACCAGCACGGCCACCGACACGCAGGCCAGCAGCCAGGCAAAAAGCGCCGACGCCTCCCGCCTGCTGGGCCACCCGCTGCCCGCTCGGAGCCATGGCCAGCCGGCCCAGCCGAGCGCCATGCCAACCAGACCCAGCATTACGAGAGTTGGCTCTTGCAAAAGCAGCAGGGCGCCGAGCGCCGCGCCGGCTGCCAACCTAACCCCCCAGCCCCCTTCCCTGAAGGGAAGGGGGAGCAGTTCGAGAGGTCCCCCTTTCCCTTCAGGGAAGGGGGTCAGGGGGTTAGGTTTGTCGAGCCTCATCCACCCCGCCAAAGCTAACGTCACAATCAGGGCCGGGCCAAACAGGATGAGCATCGAGGCGAGCGGGGTGCGCTCGCCCACCACTCCCAGGCCGAGCCGCTGAGATTCGTAGCCGACGAAATACGGCGCGACGGCCAGCGGCGCCAGGACCGGCGGAGCCAACACGAACGCCACTCGCCGCCGCAGATCGGCCGCCGAGCCGGACCTTCGCCACGCCTCGAGCGCGCCGGCCAGCAACAGCAGTCCGAAAAACGTCGGCACGTCCCAGGTATTGGCCGCGATCAGGGCACCCAACACGATCGCCGCCACTACCGTCCTGGGCAGACTCTCCGCCTCGCGGCGGTCGAGCCAGGGCGCGACCGCGAGCGCGACGATAGCCAGGTCGAGCGGAATCGCGGTGTAATGCGGATGGAGGTCGCCGAGCAGGTACGAAAAGTACGGGAACTCCGTGATTCCATCCGGCTGGATATTGGGGATCACGCGCGAGGCCCGCCACCACCACGCGCCGTCGAGCGGCGGCGTTGCGCCCCCCATCCCGACGCCGAGACCCTTCACCCCGACGGCTTGCCAGAAGCTCCCCGAGCCCCATCCGGCGGCCGCGACAAGCTCCAGCACCCCCTCCAGGTTGCCCATCAGCATCGCCATCGCGGCGCCAAGGAAGCCGAACAGCAGGGCCCGCGTATCCACCCCACCGGGCTCGCGAGGCTCGGCGCGCGCCAGCAGGCCGTAGACGATGCTCGTGACGCCCAGAAAGGCGTTCGCGAACACGAGTGCGACGGCCAGGTTGTACGTGACCGGGCCCGGGGTGCCGCTCAGCTTGGCGGGCAAGCCAAGCAGAAGGTAGCCAAAGTGGTAGTAGGGCATGCCGAAGCCGGCCAGCCAGGGATCTTCGGCGGGCAGGTCCGGCGCAGATAGGAAAGCGTTCATGAGCGCGAAGTCCATGAACTTCTCTTGGCCCACGATGTCGCCGTTGTAGGCCCGCACGAGGATCGCCGCGCCCAGCGCCAGCAGGAACGCCGTCTCCAGCAGTAGAACGATGCGCCACCTGGCAGCCAGACCCACTCGGCACTCCTGGCCCCAGATCCACCAGCATGCGACCGCCACCACGAGCACGATCGCCGTGCTGGGCGGCCGCGTGAAATCCGTGAACCCGAGCATGCTCGAAAGCCAGGCCAGGTAGCCGATCAGGAGCAGACCTATCAGTTTGGAAAAGCCGTAGCCGCGGTCGGGAAGGGCGCGGAAGACACGGCACGTGAGCGGGAGCACGGCGATGGCGAGCGCCTGTACCGTCACCAGCCAGACGAGGACCGCCAGCATGGGTTAGTGCGGTTGCGCCTCGTGAGCGGCCGACTGGGCGCGGGCCACCAGGCCACCGAGTCCGGCCTCACCCAATTGGCCGAGTTGCCCGCGAATGAGAAAGTACAGCCCACCCACGATGAAGGTCCCGAAGACCGCGGCGTGGATCACGATCGCCGCGGCCAGCGCCTGGCTGGCGTCCACCGCAAACGGAGCGAGCGACACGACTACCGCCGAGTGAAAGACACCGACGTAGCCCGGTGCCGACGGCACCGCCATGCCGAGGTTGGTGACCGTCAGCACGAACACGGCCACGCCGAACGGAGTCCCGATCCCCAGCGCAGCCAGGCCGAGATACATCGTGATGGCCGCCGCCACCCACATCACAACCGACCAGACGATGACGGCGGCCAACACGCGCGGCTTGCGAACGAATGCCAGGCCATCCAGGAAAGACTCCAACAGAATCACGAGCTGCAACTGCTTCAGGAGCCCGAGCTTACCCTCGGCCAGGCCGGCGACACGGATGGCCAGCCCGCGTGCCAGGAGCGCCACCGCCAGGCCGCCACTCGCCATTACCAGGCCCGCGCCGCTCGCCAGCGCGGCCGCCGCGGCCCAGTCCGGGAGCGGCAGCAGGAAACTGATGACGACCAGGAACAGCGCGATGGTCCCCAGATCGAGGACCTTCTCGATCAGAACCGTCGCGAGGACGGTGCTCACCCTGACTCGCTCGGACTCGCCGACCAGGTAAGCCCGTAAGATCTCGCCGACTCGAAGTGGCAGGACGGTGTTGGCCATGTAGCCGACGTACAGGGCCGACAGCAGGCCTCTCGTCGACACCCGGCTCGGCTCCGGGAAGAACAGCCGCCAGCGGCACATCTTCATGTACATCGTCACGGGCAGGGTCGCCACGCAGGCCACGACAAGGAGTGGGTTGGCGCTGGCGAGCGCGGCCCACAGTTCGCCGAAGTCGACGCTCCAGACGAGGAACAGGATCGAGGCAGCGCTGATCAGGAGACCCAGCCAGAGGCGCGGACTTCTCACAGCCTGGAGCCGAGCACGTGGTAGATCGTGACGCCGCCCTCGCGATACGCGATTTCGAGGTCGTCGCCGACCATGCTGTCGAACTTTTCGAGGCCGGCGGCCGAGTAGTATGCCCTTTCGAGGCCCCCGACGACGATGTAGGCCACGCCGTACTTGTGGAGCAGCGCTCTGGCCACATCCGGACTGATGGTCTCATATGCGGCCTTGACGTCACGCTGGCGCTCGTCGACTCGCGACTGATAGCCCGACCGCTGCTGCTTCTGGTGCCAGTCCCAGCCCAACACCGCTGGAAGCCCAGTGTAGATCGAGAACCGCGAGCCCCAGTGATACAGCGGGGCCTGGCCCTCGAGAAAGACCGGTGTGTCCGGCACGTTCTCGAGCACCCAGCGAATCGCGCGATAGTCAGCCGGCAACTCCAGGTCACGCCCGCCGTCCGCGTACCTGGCGCGGGCCATGTAGGCCATGCCGTCCAGGGTCGGTCCGAGCGGCGCAAAGCGCAGCCCGAGCTTGATTGGAGTCGCCCGCAGCGGGTACACCGCCGCGCAAAGGACCAGGAACGTCAGGCAGGCCGCCCACAACGCCGGCCAGACCGTGCGGCCCGTCCCAGGCGCGCCCAGTCGCCTGGCTGCCCACGCGAGCGCCGGTCCAGCCAACAGCGCAAGCAGAACCCAGGCTTGCAGATAGAACTTGAAGACCGTGTTCATTCGCCCGACGTCGCCGCGGACGGCGACCAGCTCCGGCAGCACCAGCGCCGCCAGTGCGGCCGCTCCAAGAGCGAGGAGGAAGAGGGTCTCCGTCGACCGCCGCCGCGCGACTGCCAGCAGCAGTCCGGCCGCGCCGACCGCCACCCCCAGGCCGAGCACCCCGCGGCCGGCCGCGAAGAGCAGCAGAACCACGACCAGCACCAGGCCGCCCGCCGAGGCGCTTAGCACGTCGGAGCGAGCTCCCAGGATTGGCAGCGCCAGGCTGTAGTAGCCGCGCTGAACAAGTGCGCTTCGCGGGTCCAGGTTGACGCCGAAGGCGAGCGGCGCCGAGCGGACCAGCTCAACCGTTAGCCAGCTCCCGAGCCCGAACAACAGCAGGCCGTTGATCGCCAGGAACTGGCTGACGTCAGTAATCGCCTTGACCGGTACGACGCCGGAATAGAACAGCTCGTATCTGGCCAGATAGGGCAGGAAGAGCAGCGAGGACAGCAGGTAGAGGCCGCCCACGATCGCGGCGCCCACGAGGCACGCGCCGGCCCAGCCGATGCCTCGACCGGGTCGCAGCATGAGAACGGCCGCGGCCCCGAGAATGAGCAGGTAGGTTGGAAAGTCCCACGTGTTGGTGGCCCGCAGACTCCCGACCACCAGCGCCCCCAGCCCGAGCAGCGGCAGCGCATGCGCGTGGCTCGACAAGCTCACGAGCAGGCCTTTCGACGGCGTAACCCGGCAACGAATCAGCTGAAGCCCGATTAACGCAGCGACGACCTGCATCGGAAACGAGACCATGTGCGCATGAAGGTCGCCGTACAGGAAAGTGAAGAAAGGGAATTCGTGAATTGGGCCTGGATCCTCGGGCCCGATGAAACGGGTGCTGCGCCAGAAGTCGAAGGACGGCGCGCTGGAGCCGCGGGTCAGCACGACCAGGCCAAACGCGGCGCGCGACAGGCCCGTCACGAGCGGCAGGACGCTCGGAACGCCCTCGCCACCAACTTTCCAGAGCGCGTCGCGGACCTGCGCCGCACCGTCCAGATTCCCCAGCAGGCAGAGCGCCACCGCCGACCCGAGGCCGGCTGCGATCGGCCAGCGCCTCGGACGGCCCTGTAGATCCGCCCACCGCCCGCCGGCCACCGCGTACCCGAACGCGAAGGCCGCAACCGCCGTGAAGGCGAAAATCGTCGCGATCGCCAGATTGTACGCCTGGGCCGGCGGGACGGCCGACAGGTGAGTCAGGAAGGCGACGAGGACGAAGCCGTAGTAGTAGTAATTGATGTAGCCGCCTGCGAACCACGGATCGTAGGGCGGGAACGACGGCGTTTTGATGACCGCGTTCAAGTAGGCGAAATCCATGGGCTTCTCGCCACCGAACGTGGGATGCCAGAGATCCGGGTTCGCCATCCGGACCACCAGCATTAACGCGAAGGCACCCACAAACACAGCTTCGGTTGCCAGGACTAGCTTCCTGATCCTCCGCAGGTCGCCGGCCATCTCCGCGCCATGGCGCCTGACGACCGACGCGGACAGCCCGGCCAGGACGAGCAAACAGGTGACCGCCAGACCTCGGCCGAACGGCGCGATCCCGAGACTGGCCGCCAGCCAGGCTAGATAGCTGGCGATGAGCAGCCCGAGGAGCTTCGCGACGGCGAAGCCGCGATCGGGCAGACCGCGAAACAGCCACCAGCAGATCGGGAGGGAAGCCAGGGCGAGCGCCTCGACCGCGGCCAGCCAGAACGGAAGGGCAAGGTTCGCCGCCAGGCCATCGAGCGCGAAGTTGTCCGACCAAGTCCCACTAGCCTGCACATGCGCCCACTCGTCCGCTGAAAGCATCAGTCCGGAGCGGGCACCGGCCTCGACCGGCCTGGTCCGCTCGAGGTCGTCCAGAGGGACGGCTGCGAGCTGTTCGGCGACCCGTTGGGCCGAGAAGCGGGCCGCCTTCTGAAAGATGAGGACTGTCGGATGGTCGTAGACGGTGAAGTCCTCCTGGGCGGAAGAATCGTCGATCGTGTAGCCGATCAGCTGCGGCCGAGAGTCGAACCGGGCGACCGGGTCGAAGCCCAGCTCGCCGCTAAGGAGCAGCCGGTAGTACTCGATTGCGATCGGATAGCGGCGCGGCAAGCGTGGGATCGAGCCCACCAGGCGATTGCTCGACAGGATGATGTAGTCCGCGCGGCGCAGGTTCTGAGCGAGCTTCTGGGCTTTTTCGTGGGACTCGTCGGCGTACAGCTCCATCGAAACTTCGGCGAAGCGCCGTTCGCGGCCGGGCAGCCCCAGCGGCAGCGCGTCATCCCAGTGCTCGACCGCCAGCGCCGAGCCCGGCGCGACGTTGGCGTAGATCCACTCCGAGGCCTCGACCCGAGCGTTGGGACGCGAATAGATCGACGAGAACATCGCCGCGTAGATGGCCGTGGCGCCCAGGACGCCTGGGGCCGCCAATTTGCAGACCCACCTGGCCCAGGGGCGAGCCCGCGCGGATACGGGCCCCCACAGCCAGACCAGCGTGGCGGCGGTGAGCACCGCCAGGGCGGGGTAGACTGGCAGCAAGTAACGCAGGAACTTGGCGAACTGGAACGCGAAGTAGCCCAGGTTGATCACCGCCCAGGCGACCAGCAGCAGGTGCCGGCCCTGCTCCGGCCAATGGCGCAGCCGGACGGCCATGATCGCCAGGCTCGCCAGGGCAGCGGCTCCGAGGGCCGGCCCGAAGCCCCACTCGATCAGCCCACGCAGCGCGAACCAGGGGGTGGGCGTGCCAGCCCATTGGACCATGTAGGGAACTTCGATCTCGCCGGAGCTGATCTTCACCCACCGGTCGAGGTCGCTGAAGCGCTGCTCGTTGGGAAGGAATCCCAAAAATGAGCCGGCGGTGAAGCTGTAAGGCTCGCCGACGCGGTACGCGAGCAGCGCCGCCAGCCCGCACACCGCGAGTCCGATCAACTGCTGAGCCGGTGTCGGCCGGCGATCCGAAACGGGGGGCCGCACCAGGACCACCAACCCGACGATCGGTACCAGCAGCAGCGCGCTCAGCTTCGCCGCGACGGCCAGCCCGGCCGCCGCTCCGAGCAGCGCGTAGTCGAGCGCTCGGCCGAGCAGCCAGGCCCGGTACGCCGCGTATAACGCCAGGGTCGTGAAGAATGCCAGAAACGTATCGACGGCGAAGAAATGGGCCAACTGGACGTGCAAGACCGTGACCGATAACAGTGCCGCGCCGAGGAGGCCGACGGCGGTCCCGTACACCAGCCGCCCGAGCAAGAACACCAGCAGCACCGTGCCCAGATCGACGGCGGCCGACAGCCCCCGACCCAGGAGATTGATCCGGTCGTAGCTGGCCATCCCGACCAGTTCGCCCAACGCCCGCGTGAGGAACAGCGGCGCCATGCCGTATGCGAAGCCGTCGAAGCCCTGGTTGTACGGGTTCAGCGGCGAGCGCCGCGTGTCGAAGTACTGGAGGAGGCCGCTCGGGAGGCGGATCTTGTCGCCGACGATCGCGAGGAAGCGCTCGTCCGGGTGAAGGTGTTGGCCATCGTCCCAGTTCAGGCCGTGAAACCGCAGCGCGCCGCCTGCCAGGAGGATGGCGACGAGGCAGAGCCAGACGAGCCAATTGCCTGGATTCGGCGTTCTAAGCGCTGGCATGTGCTCCCGGCATTCTCACATACGAACCGGGCGACGCGGAAGAACCTGCCTACGGACTCAGCTCGATCAGCTCGTCGCCGCGCAGCAGGTACGACCGCCGCTCCGGGTAGAGTCGCATCAAGCGGCCGTTGTCCCTAAGGCCGAGGTCGCGCGCGTAGATCACCTTCGCGTTCAGCAGTGGTCCGTTGGCCGGAAAGACCGAGCCATATGGCTGCCAGTCAGGCCACTGCTGGCTGACAAAGACCAACGCCTGCTCGAGCTCGGCCCGCTCGACTAGGTCTAGTCGGCTCCGATCGATCCCGTTGAAGCCCTGATAGCTACGCAGGGCTGCTGGCAGATAGCCCAGCAAATCGATCGCCAGCAGGCAGGTCACGAACGCCGCAACGGCCACCCGCGGAGCGAGCGGCCGCCATGCGCGCATGGCGGCCGCTCTCGGGTCCTCATCGCCCACCAGGAGCGGCAGTCTGGTGAGCAGCGCAAAGCCCCGCGCGCTCAGCAGTGCCAGCATCCCCAGCGCCTCGTAGTAGTAGCGCGGTCCGAACATGATCCCATCGGCCCAGTAGAAGACGTACGCTCCGACCAGGGCGGCGAATGAAGCGGCCAGGACCCAGTCCCAGCCCGTGCGGCTCAGGACCACGATCGGCACGGCAGCCGCGGCCAGGGTCAGATATGGCGGCCACCCGTACAGGTGGCGGAACAGCTCGAGTGTGTTGGCCCAGGTGTTGGCGAGCCCAGTTGCCAGGTCGTGGCCGCCGTGGATGCCAGCCTCGGGTCCAAAGCCGATGACGTCGTGGCCTTGCCAGCCAAGCTCGAATGGATTGCGCAGGGGGTCGCCCATCAGCTGCCAGTTGAAAAGCAGCAGGAAGGCGATCGGGGGCGCCAGGCCCAGGGCGGCCAGGCCGCTTCGGGTCAGCCAGCAGCGGCGGTCACGAATCAGGCGCGCCGCGAACACCGCCAGGAGCGGAGCCCCAACCGCAATCGCCGTTAGTTGTCGGGTGATGAACATTATCCCGAACGCGGCCCCGGCCATGACCCAGGCGACCCGACTTTCGGTCTGCCAGCCGAGCACGGCGGCCAGCAGCAGCAGGCTGGTCCAGAACAGCCCGGCCGGGTGGGCCATCATCGAGCCGGACATGAACAAAAAAAAGGGCGAGCTGAGCATCAGGATGGCCGCGAGCGTGGCGACGCCGGACCCATAGATACGCCTGCCGGCCAGGTAGGTCAGCGCGATCGCGCCGCCCGCCGCCAGCGGCGAGACCACCCATGGCGCACCGACCAGCACGCTCGGCGCCAGGACCAGCGGCTGGCCGGGCGGATACTTCCCGAACCACTGGCCGGCGTACTGGACGATGAACTCCTGGTCGAAGAATTCCGGCAGCGCCGGGGCCGGGGCGGAGAACCGCCCCAGCGCAAAGAGCTGGGCCTGGAACAGGTAGGTCACCCCATCCTGGACGTGAGGAATACCCTCCAGGACGAAGTACGAGATGGCGCCAGTCGCGGTGAGGGCGAGGGCAGCGAACAGGCCAGCTGCCGCGATCCCAGATGACATACTGAGTTTCGGCTGACGGTCGGAGCGCAGGGTGACGTCTGGGCTCACGGCCCGTGCTGCCGCCACCAGGACCAGCGCGAACAGCCAGGTGCGCAACAGCTCGCGGCTGAGCGCCTGCAGCCAGCCCAGCGCATCGCGTTTGTACTCGAGCAGGCCGCCGGCGATGGTTCGATCTGCCCGGCCCTGGACCCGCTCCTCGATCGAGAAGCTCCGATCGTCCGGCCCCACCATCACAACCAGACCGCCGCCACCGTCGTCGGCTCTGACCAGGGCCCGCACCGCAGAGCCCGGTCGGACCATGGACACGCTCAAGCGATAGTTCCGCCAGGTCTGGTCGCCGGCCTGGATGACTGACCCATCGCGAGGGTCGTCTCGAAGGGTCCAGCCCTCGAGCGGCTCACTGGTGAGGAGCTTGCTCGCCCAGGTATCCGGCTGCCAGACCAGCGGTGAGGCCCCAGCCAGCACCCGTCCATCCGGCGACTCGACCGTGGCGCCCTCTACGCCGGATCGAAGGCCGCTCGCCAGCCAGAGCGCCGCGCCTTCCAGCCACGAGATGCTCTCGTGCGTCCAGCCCGCGGCCAGCGGCCTGCTGTCCGTGGGCGCGAGCGACAGGGCTACTCCGCCCCGCGCGTGGAGCCCGGCGCTGGCGACCAGCCGCGCCGATCCGAGCATGGCCGTCACCCGATCGCCGGCCACCTCTATCTGGAGCTCGCTGCGCTCGGTGCCCGCCCAGACCAGCACGCCTAGCAGCACCGCGTTGAGCAGCCCAAAGCGCCACAGCCGGCGCGCGTCGGCTCGCGTGGCCGACCAGCCGACCAGCGCGATGCCACCGCCGCCCAGCAGCGCCAGCAGCCAGAGCTCCGTGCGAACGCCGAGCGCCCCGAGCAGCAGGCCACAGCCGACCGCCGCGGGCGCCCGCTCGACGAGCCTGGGCCCTCGTTGGCCGCTCCAAAGCGCGGTTGTTATGATCCGGACGGCCACGTCCGCCTCAGCTGGAGGAGCGCGCCGTGCAGGGTGCAGGGTTGGAAGGCATCCGTTACGACCGCCTCTGCCGTACGTCGAATTCTGAGGCGTACCTGATCAGCAGAGCAGACGAGGCGATCGGCCGGATCGACCTGCACTTCACGACCAGCACCGTCTACGGTCTGCTCATCGTCGAGCGCGAGATGCCCCACGAGGAGCTCACGGCCCTGATCGGCCGGATCGACGAGGACCTGGTGTGGAGCGCCGACGTCATTCGCGATGACTTCGTCGTCACCGTCTACCAGGGGTACGAGGTCGGCGTATTCAGTGAATCCGAATCCTCTCGAGGGGACGTCGACGCCGAGGACGGCGAGAGCGGCTAATAGTAGCACGACGCGTTTGGGTCGGCGCCACCTCGTGCTAAGCTATCCTCGGGGATGCCACCCTCCGAAGCTCCCCGAGGATTTCGCCGACCGCGCGACAGACAACCCGCGGAGGTTACCGATGTCCCGACTGACCGTTGCCCCCTACGTGGCCGCGCTCGTCACGCTTCTTGTGCCTCTTGTCTCAGCCTGCGCGGGCGGCCAGCCAAGCCCGCCAGCCACCCAGGCGCCGGCCGCCACAACAGCCCCGGCCAGTCCGGCCGCCGCGGCCTCGCCCGGCGCGGCCGCCAGCCCTGGCGCGTCGCCGGCCCCCAAGCCGGCCGCGGGAGCGCCCGGCGGCACCTTCGTCATTTCCGAGCTTGGACCGCTGCCAAAGATCCTCCATCCCTATCCCGACAGCTCCGCCTATACCAGCAGTCTGAGCGACGTCGGACGCTTGATCTGGGCCGGGGGCTTCCTGGACCAGGACGCCAATACATTCGAGTACATCCCCTACCTGGCCTCCGAGTGGAGCATCTCGCCGGACGGCAAGACGTTCACGTTCAAGCTCCGCGACGGCCTCAAGTGGAGCGACGGACAGCCGACGACCGTCGACGATTTCGTCTTCGCCTGGCAGAACGCGAGCAAGGAAGAGAATGACTTCGTCGGACTCGACGACCTCAAACGGATCGACTCTTTCACCGCGACCGACTCCAAGACGATCGTCGTCAAGCTCAAGGAGACGCTGGCTCGGGACGTCGCGATCAGTGCCGCCGCGAGCATCGGCCCGGTCCCCAAGCATGTCTGGCAGGGCAAGCCCTGGAATGACCCCGCTGCGAACCCGGAGATCCTCAGGCCGACGGTCGTCAACGGGCCGTACATGATCAAGGATTGGAACGCGGCCGAGAGCGCAACCTTCGTGCGCAACCCGAACTGGTTCAAGGGCCAATCTAACTTCGAGCAGATCATCATGCGACCGGGCCAGCAGCCGACCGTCGCCTACGAGCTGGTCAAGAGCAATCAGTCCCAGTGGGCGCGGAACATCCCCCCCTCCCAGTACACTGAGGCCAAGCAGAACCCAAACCTCAACATGTACGAGTGGACGCCGGCCAACGGCCTGTACCGCGTCCTCGAGTTCAATCTTCAGCGCGACTTGCTCAAGGACAAGCGCGTCCGCGAGGCACTCTCGCGAGCCGTCAGCCGCCAGGACCTGATCCAGGTCGCCGAGAACAACCTGGGCCAACCCCAGTACACCTTCCTCAACCCCAGCAACACCAAGTGGTACAACCCGAATGTCGAGAAGTACGACTTCGACCTGAACAAGTCGAAGCAGTTGCTCCAGGACGCCGGCTACAAGCTCGAGAGTGGGCGGCTGCTCGCCCCGAACGGCCAGCCGGTCAGGCTGCAGGTCCTGTATCCCGTGACCAGCAACCCGCGCGCCAAGATCGCCACGTACCTCCAGCAGCAGTACAGGCAGCTCGGCATCGACATCGAGGTCAAGGGGCTCGACGCGAACGCGTACTTCGAGGAGGCGAAGAAGAAGAACTTCGACATCTCGCTGGGTTCCTACGGCGGTGGCAGCATCGATCCAGATCTGTCGTCAAAGTCGCAGCTCCTCAGCGACGGAACCCAGAACGTCACGGGGTTCCAGAGCGAGAAGGTCGATCAGCTCATCGATCAGGGAGCCGTTGAGCTGGACGAGAACAAGCGCAAGGCGATCTACAACGAGCTTCAGAGAGTGGTGAACGACGAGCTGCCCGCCTTCAACCTGTACTCGGCGACGTCGTTCACGCCGATGTCCAAGCGCGTGCTCGGCGTGCAGCCGAACAAGCTCGATGCCCTCGACGCCAATGACGCCCTCACCCGCTGGTCGCTAGCCCAGTAAGGCGGCGGGACGGACATGGGGCGGTTCGTCGTCCGACGACTCATACAGTCGGCGCTGCTGCTATTCGCGGTCATGACGGCGAGCTTCTTCCTGGTCCGAGCGGCCCCGGGCGGACCGGAGCTGGCGCTGCTCAACAACCCACGGGTGACCCAGGAGCAGCTCCAACGCCAGCGCGAGCGATTCGGCCTCAACGATCCGCTGCCCATTCAGTACCTCAAGTGGCTCCAGAAAGCGCTCGTCCTCGACTTCGGGCGCTCGTACGGCTACCAGCTTCCGGTCGTCGAGGTAATTGGAGACCGGCTCTGGCCCACCTTTCAGCTCGGGCTGTTTAGCTACGCGGTTGGCCTGCTTGGCGTTCCGCTCGGGGTGTACGCGGCCCGCCATCACGCCCGGCTCGGCGACGACGTGGTCCGCTTCCTGACCGTGCTCGGCAGCGCCGTTCCGACCTGGTGGCTAGGGCTGAGCATCATCGTCCTGCTGAACAGCCTGATCGGCTGGTTCCCCAACGGCCAGGGTACCGAGGGGCCGTGGGACTGGTTTCGGCACATCCTCGTGCCCGCGGTCCTGCTCGGACTGGGCGGCTTGATCACGTTCACTCGCTTTGTCCGCTCGGAAGTGCTGGAGGTGCTCAGCCAGGATTTCGTTCGCACCGCGCGGGCCAAAGGTCTTCCCGACCGCACCGTGGACCGTGCCCACGTGCTGCGCAACGCGCTGATCCCGATCGTGACGCTGCTCGGCTATCTGCTGCCCGCGGTCCTCTCGGGCGCGGTCATCACCGAGCAGATTTTCAACTGGCCGGGGATGGGCAAGCTGTTCTTCGAGGCCGCCTCCAGCCGCGACTACCCGCTCCTGCTGGCGATGCTGATGCTGGGCTCAGGGCTCACCATCCTGGGGATGCTCCTAGCGGATATCGGCTACGGGGTCGTCGATCCTCGAGTCCGCTACAGCTAGCCCGATGCGGGTGGAGGCAGTGTGGCAGTAGACGCCAGGCAGGCACGCGGGTCGGGCGCCCCGCATCCGATCGACGCCGCGACGCGGGTCGTGCCGGCGCCGCGAGTGCGGCCCTCGCGCGGGTTCCTCTCGTCTTCGGTCCGCCGCTTCGCGCACGATCCGCTCAGCGTGGTCGCGCTCGCCATCTTCGGCCTGATTGTGCTGATCACGGTCCTCGCTCCGTGGCTCGCCGCGAACGTGCTCCACACCTCGCCGCAGGAGTTCACGCGCACCCCGGAGGGCCGGATCGCCACCCTCCAGCCCCCCAGCCAGCTGTACCTGCTCGGCACCGACGAGTTGGGGCGCGACAACCTGACCCGCTTGCTGTACGCCGGCCAGGTATCGCTGACTGTCGGTTTCCTCGTCGCGTTCGTGTCGATCGTCATCGGCACCTCGCTGGGACTGGTGGCCGGCTTCTACGGCGGGCGCGCCGACGACCTCGTGAACGCGCTCGTCCAGTTCGTCATCAACATCCCGTCCCTGTTCGTCTTGATCATCCTGTCGGTCCTCTTCACACCCTCGGTGCTCTCATTGGCCGTGATCTTCGGCCTGTTCTACTGGCCCGGCACCACGCGCCAGGTACGCGGGATGGTCCTCTCGGTGCAGGGCCG
>WNGA01002402.1_pt1 | contig 28605 bp, 33 predicted proteins | sample 5400061 | NCBI WGS metagenome assembly WNGA01 (sample SAMN13153366, study PRJNA577476) | soil metagenome | isolation source: 100 cm soil or saprolite under grassland replicate 2 | place: USA:California | collected 2016-06-15
AAATAGCCCAGGAAATCAACATGCCCATTCGTTACATCTTCATTCTATCCATGCAGCGATAATGGATGGGGTATCGATGGGTGGCTATGAAGGAGGAGCAATACCCCAGGAGGTAGCTTTGTGTATGTTTATCGCAAAGCCTTATGGCGTCTTTCCTTATCATTGTCATGTAGAACCAATTGCAGACCACATCAATAGAGGGCTATATGGAATGCTCATAATAGATCCTAAGACTCCCAGGCCACAGATGACCGAGTTTGCTATGTTAATGAATGGATATGATTTAAATTTTGATCAGGAAGGGCCAGTAACTATCCCGACTGCACAAGAATCTAATAACGACCAACAAATTTCCAAAGCAGTATTATTAAAAGACCATCAACAACCTCAAGATAAAGGTGACATACTGAAAAACAAGAAGTTAAAACAGACTCCTCCGAATGCTGATAATCAAGATGTTCCTGCGAATGTCGACGATGTGTAAAGAGATAACGAAATTTATACTGTGAATGGAAAAGCCTTCGATTATATGACACACCCAATACCATTACAAACAGGAAAGCCATATAGAATATACCTCGTAAACATGTTGGAATTTGATTTAATGAATTCATTTCATATGCATGGAACAGAAGAAAAGCTCAATTACATGACAGATATAGTAACATTGGCCCAGGGTGACAGAGGAATCATTGAATTCAAATATGATTATCCGGGCGAATATATGTTCCATGCACATCAAACGGAATTTACTGACAAAGGATGGATGGGATTATTTAAAGTCGTGGGAGCCCCCAAAAATACTCCTGCTTGATTGAAACTACGTAGAATTAGGTTATTTCTATAAGTGAATATCTCTTTTGAGGTACAATACATGATCAGCTTCAAATATCTAAGTATGGTGTGAAAACTCGTTCCGGAACAAGTACGAAATAATTTCAGTCTTTCAATACGATTTAAACTACATTTGAGATCATACCCTATCAAAAACGTATTTATGGTCCATTAACTTTGTTACATATATTCTAAATAATCACAAGCAGGTGAATAAATGAAATGAATAAGAGGAAAAAATCGTACAATAATAGCATAAACGCGCGTAAATCAAAGTTTAGGCTTTCTAAAAGTCTGATTATCGGTGTACCAGCGGCGGCAATTATAATTTCTTTAATTGCATATGCAGGAGTCCAATCTATGATTCCAGTAAACGGGACTGTCCCAGTATTTGCAGCACCTAGAAACAATTTTATCAAGGCGACGCACTCGGCACAGGGCGGATACTATTTCGTAAGTCAATCCGCTGGAGGTGCCAAGGGCTCAAGAGGCGGAAGTGCATCAGTTAATCCCGTATATTCTTTGAAAAAGGGTAGCCTCGAATCGATTCATGTAATTAATGAGGATTTCGATACGCACTCAAAACATAACTTCAATATAGATCAGTTCAAAGTACATACTAAAGACTTAGGGTATTTCCAATCACAGTCTATTACTTTTATTGCGGACAAAGCAGGGACTTTCCAATATTATTGTACAATTCATCCTGAAATGAGAGGAACTGTAACCGTAGAAGACTAAAAATCAAATTTGAAAAAAAGATAGAATGTTGTGTTCGAAGCCTTGAATGGAACGAGTCAATATTGCTTCGGATTTGCCAAAGCGTTATATCCGATCACTTTTTTCTGCTTATTCCCTATTTCAGGCAGAAAAAACATAATGTGCCTCATTCGTTTAATACTGACGATTACGATTGGACAGTGTTTACAGGATGCGGTAAGGGATTGTCCGATTTATTGGTCCTTGTTTACACCGACTAATTCATTCATATGAGTAAACAACTGCAAAAATCTAATGCCTTTGTCAGTTATTTTATAAATCCGTCGTTCGTCGTCGAAACGTATCAAATCATTTTTCAGCATAATCGCCATATATTTTTTCAATTGATAATGAGATAGGAAGGATTTGTACATTATTGTAGTAATCCCTGCGCCTTCGATATTATTGACAGAATCCAAGATGGATGCAAGAATATCTGTTCGGCTTCTGTACTTCATTCTAATGACATAGGATATACTACTAGTTAATTTAAGTGTGATCTATTTTCATAATATTTGTAATTAAGGCATTAGTTTATTGTTTGATGCTTAGTCAAGTTAATTGATTCATCAATTGGAATCTATATTCTAACTGTAATCTGATAAGTAAACAGTAATATGAAGAAGTCTTGCGTTATCTTCGAAATTGGAGGAAATACAAACCAGATATAAGATCACCCAACTTAACGACAATGGCGTGACTGTTACATTGTCATTGGTGGAAGATGTTGAGTTAGAATCGGTTTCTCAACAACAGCTAATGTTAGAGGCTGTAGACAGAGCTATAACTGACGTGGAGGTCAGACAACAGCTGAAACCGATTTTGGAGGCAATTTTAAGGGCTCAACCCCAGACTGTAATTAAGTCGTACCCGCAAACGCTTTTTCATGTAACCATGCCTAAAAGAAGATACGAAATGATGGGACACCCGGAAGTTGGAGATAATTTATTTATAGAGCTGAAAAAAGATACTCCAGACTCAGCCTAGACGCGGGTTAGTCAATGTGAATGACGGCTTTAAGGCTAATTAGGCTAATTAGACTAATTTGTTTCCAACTTACGGCTAAAATCGTTTCGTGCTTAACATGTTGTCGTTCGCCATCGAGAATAGATTGTCAAATATCCTTTCAACAGTTTAGAAATCTTCCTTAACCTTACCACATGGCGAGGTCACACAGAATACATGATTCCTCCTGATACGATAGGCACTGTTTCTACATTACCGATTTCTTTAATCCTAGCAATTACGGCGTTGAACCAAAGAGTGTCTATGCCTTGGCTCCATATTGTAATTTTCTTGTAATTTTGCTTTACTCCATCGTTAAAGAATCCTTGGCAATCTTCTACAGTAATATTATTATATTTTTGACTTATTTCATCCACAACAGAGTCCGCTCCTGCCACTAAGTAAATAATCGTCAAAGTGGGAAACGGAATCGTATTTGATGCAGTTGAAGATGTGTCTTCAGCCATGTAAACTCCAAGCGAATAGAATATGACGAGTTATATCTGGATTTCGTGCATTACCCAACTCATGGGTGTTAAGCTGGAAGTGGATTATTAAATGTGATTTTGAAAAATCCATAAATATAAGTTATTAATTGCGACCATATCTACTATTTGGAATTTTTCCAGACTTTTGCGCCTATCACCTCAGTTTCATTAATAATTTCCGACATGTTTTTACTAAACGAAAGCCAAAACTATATTTCCTTCCTAATTTAATGCAATTCCATATGAACGCTGAAGAATTTTCAAGGATGATTTTGAATATTGATGGAAGTATTAGATTTTCTGGGATTGTTGAAAAATCCGGTCATCTATATGCTAGTGTAATGAGAGAGGGATTGGATGAACACTTGAAAGGAAGGGATCCGGAAATAAGCTTCTCACAATCAGCATACATTGTTGACCTACGGAAGATGTTCACTCAAGAGCTCGGAAACCTGGATTTCGTAATATATATTTACGAAAAGGTGAGAATGATTAGTATGCCGCTAAAGGATCAAGTTCTAGTTTTATCTGCTGATATCTCAGGAGATCTAGATGATCTTTTGTCGAAGTTAAAGAGGAGCGTAAAAGAAATCGAATCAGGTTTGGAATTGCGCAAGGTTTCCACTCCTCTTGATAGAGAAAAGCTAGAGATACTTAGAAATTTATTCGAATCGGGCATATCCGAAGAGATGATTGCTGATCAGCTTGATTTAGATGTTGATACGGTAAAATTAGCAATTCGCGAGATGTCAAAGGCACCTAATTGAATCATGTGAGTCTTACTCTAACTTCCTTTTCTCTACATTTGGACAGATCATCTCCCTTCCCACTGTTCTGTTAGATCCAATCCTGCAAAAAGGTACTTTTTTGTATTTATTCCTTTAGAGTGCATATGATAATATTTTATTTTACTAATAACGCTCGAATAGCCGCCTTTTAGTAAGATCTAAGCTTCTTAGGTACTGATAATACTTTAGTGTATACAACTTATGACTTCAACATATAGCATAAAAAAAATCCAAGACTTTGACAAACCTGTCCTTTGTATTGTTTTTCTTGTATTCTCTAAGCAATTGTATTAGATCCTTTCTTTTTTCTTCTGATAAGCGACAACCAAATTTATTGGAAAAAAAAGGCGAGCTAATGAAGTTTTGTACAACAGATGTCACATTTGTTGTTTTTCTAATCACACTCGAACTTTCGAAATCTATTATAGTCGGTTCGCCCTGGGAAGAGATAATAAGATGACGTTTTAGGCAACTTAGTTGTCCATGGTCCAATTCTATTTGGTCTAGTGCATAGCACTGCTTTAGTGTAGATACTATTAGTTGGTAAAGACTGGCTTTATCTATTATTTCAGAGCTAAACCAATCGAAGATATTCTTGCCCTCTATAAACTCCATTAGAATGAAATTCTCTGTAAAATCTATCAAAGTCGGACCCACATTAACCGAATTTGCAAGAGAATGCATGAGTACTTCATTATACATATGTGGCCTATTCGCATCAGTTCTTCTAACTTTGAGGGCACAAATCTTTTTTCTGTAAATGACTGGAATTGCTAAACCTACACATCCTTTTCCTAATATGGATGTTTTACCGATTCTCGTGTTACCATAGGACAAAATGGATGTGAGCTCCAAAGATTCTAACTCTCTAATCCTAATGCCGTATTCTTTATCTTCAAAAGAAGGAAACGTAAGGATTAATCTAATGTCTTCTTCCTTTTTCAGAGTTGATAATTCTTCTATCATTTAGCATTAACTTACTTAAGGCGAAAATAATAGATTTGTTTAACTCCCTTTCGTTCCCACTGTAAATATTGAAGCCTAGACGTAGATCGGCCGCGACATCTTTGTTTAGTCCAACACCCGCGACTTTTCCAGATAGAATTTCGGAAGCGTAATCTTTCGCATGTACCTTGCTCCTTTTCGAAATCGTAAGGACTTTCATGTTTCGATTAATCCAGAATGGAACCAAATCATCCTTCTTATTTGACAAAAATATTTCTGTATCATCCTTCCTAAAGACTTCTGGGCCAGGCCGAACGCAGAAAGGAGGCAGTTCCATAAATTCCATAAAAAATACAAAGGCGGCATATTTTTTTTCATCCGTAATACAAGTACTTCCTATTGCGTTAAATCCAGCCATATCTAACTGTTTGGATAGTGCATTCAAGCTCTTCTTTAACTGACCCCACAATATGTCAGGGCTTCTTTTCCTAATCTCAAATTCTACAACAAGTAGATTTGCTTTTATTTTCTCTATAATCCTGTTATCCAAACTGGTTTCAGCCTTTTTGAAAAATTCAAGAGACGGATTCTCAAGAAAGGAACGTGCGGCCAGTATGAATTTGCCTAAAGAGTCAGCTGATATCGCTGCACCTAGGTTTCTATTATTGTCGATCGGATCGATGATTATAATTTTACTGGTAAATGCATCAATAGATTCTAGATTAGGACTACTTAGCGCTATAACAAACTTTTCATGATTTAAACTGGCGATTAATTCAATGACCTGTAAGAATGACCCGTATTTTAAGATCAGAATTTCCGTAACGTAACCGCTAAATCCTCCTACTGAAAGTTGTGCACCATAAATGCCGATAGATTTGAGAAACATTTTCAAAATTCTGACCTGACTTTTCATGGCGTCACTTAACCTTTCTAGCATGAAAATTGTATGAAAAGGTGACCTATCAGCGGCACTTTTCCAATCTCCTAGTTTGACATTATAGCATGGTACAATGTTTATTCTAATATCGCCAATCTCGGCTTCTACGTATGGATGTTCTGAGTAACGGAGATAGGGTTTATAATCGCCCAATACTAATCGCCCAATTTTTATTCCTAAATCTTCAAATTCTTCCTTGTCCCTACTTGGGTCGATTTTCACGAAAATATCCAAATCCCTATCTTCGTTAACCCACGTCCCCTTTGCAAATGAGCCTCCTAGAGAGAATCCTACTATTTTATCATTTGCTAATTGATTAATTGATCCTTTCATTTTTTCAATTACTAGGGATGAGACTTTCTCCATTTTCTCGGCCGACGAGATAGTAGGTTGGCAAATTTTCATAGCTATTGCTATAACTTCTTGTTGTTTCATACACCCTTCACTGTAATAATGTTAGAATACTTAGGTCCAGAAGGGGTTAATACACTCTTCTTTAAGGCTATCTCATTGATTCGATCCTGAATGTTGATTTGAAACCTATTTTTTTCCATTATGGACTCCAAGTTGACGGCTCCGCTTTTTATTCTAAATAATGTTATGTGGGGAACGAAGGTATTTTTCTCCTTAGGAGCAAAGGCGGATAATTCTTGCACGACAGATTGTTGAATTTCAAAAATTTTCCTATCTGCTTCCTTATCAACACCTATCCAAACTATCTTGGCATTTTTCGAATCTGGGAACCCACTGATTTTTGAAAAATTAAAATCAAAGGATTTGAATTTGAATTTTGAAAGATCCGAGATAATTTGTTCAAGCGATGACGAGTCAACTTCTCCTATAAAAACAATGGTAAAGTGGAAATTTTCTTGGTCGACAACTTTTATTTTCGGCATATTCATTTGAGCCCTCTTAACAAGTTCGTGCTGTTCTTTCAAGAGCTCTTCCTTTGCGGTTATTTCTGCTGAAACAAATACTCTGGTTAGTGACAATATCTGAGTACCATAGAGCTTCTCATATATTTTTTGAATCAGGTGTCATAGAAAGAGCAATTAGACGAAAGGATCGTGTGAAATTCTTCTCAATATCGTAAATAATAAATATTTTGGTCGAAGGAACTTAAACATGTTTGGTCGATCTAAAGGAAAAATAAAGACCGGAGAATATGTTTTTGTTTCTCAATTCTTTGACAAATCTACGCGGCTCATAATAGGGCGTGTAACTTCTACTGATGGTACAAAGGTGGGTGTTCAAGGCTTCTATGTTATCCCAGTAGGTTTAATAAATAAAGTTCAATCCGGGCAGGGGGAAGGGCGACCTAAGGAAGTACTCCTAAGCCCTGATCCAAATAATTGTATATTCATGCTTATTGACAGGGTAGAAACTGGATCATTTTTTGAAGAAGTTGATGAGAAGACTTCGAAAGTTACTTGGATTAATGAAGAGCGGTACCACGTTTTAGATGGATGGATAAAGGAAAACCTTCCTGAAATGTTTGCGAATGTTCTGCGGGCTCATACCCAGGAAGACAGATCTCAGGCAAGGGCGATTTTATTGGAAAAAATGAACTCTTTGTACGAAAGAGACTTGAAAGATCATCTATATGCCGTAGCCCGCAGTACAAGAATATTGTAACTCATTTGAAAGTTTTATATTATGGTCAAAGACAGACCTTTCCTTAACAATGGAATACGTTTATGCTGCATTGCTTTTGCATAAATTGCAAAAGAGTATTACAGAAGACAATGTAAGTAATGTCATTAAGGCAACCGGTGCAACACCAGATGAAGTTAAGGTTAAGGCTCTTGTTGCGGCCTTAAGTGAAGTAAATATCGATGAAGCATTAAAGGCGGCGCCCATTGCTGTAGCATCAGGCCCAGCTCCAGCTTCCGGCACTTCTTCGGCCACGCCCTCTGAAGCTAAGGAAGAAGAAAAGAAAGAAGAAAAGAAGGAGGAAGAGGCTCTGGAAGGCTTATCTGCCTTATTTGGTTAGTGGCTAATAGTAAACGAAAAACCTTTAATCGTGCGTTTGGGAAAGATATTCGATTTGCTTAAATTTACTTGTTGCGAGACCTAAAATGCCTCATGTATTAGTTGTTATTAAGTTGTTGTATATCCCTTAACTTTCACCGCTTGAGAAATAAGTGTAGCCTCTAAATACCTCCTGAGTAATGCTGCTCCAACAGTACTCGACGAGATATAATCAGATGCAACGGCTAACGATTGAGCAAGCCTCGAAGCCTTAAGGAGAAGAGCGTGGACCGTCTCTGGTGTGAAATATGCTGATTCAATTGCTAGCGACAAGGCTTGATAATGAGAGCCACTTAGATCTCTTGAATACTCTTCAAGATCAATTTTAAGATCCGTCTCTTCATAAATCAAACCTTCGGAGATTGCAAACTGTACCGAAATTCCAGCTTCAATAGGTTTGATATTTAACTTCGATAACAGGGCAGCGGTCTTCTCGTTAATCAAATCTCCTACTTTGGCTATCACTGTATCTTTGCTAACCCAAATTGTGCCTTGATCAATTCGCGTGGGTACGTTTGCCTGTTTGAATTCTGAAAGAACCGGACCTGGTGATATACCCGTATTCCCGGCTGAAACCATAATATCCTTTTTGGTAACATCGCCCACCTTTGCGGGCAAGTAGACCTTATTTTTATCAAATGTTAAATTAAGTTTGAATGGGCTGACATTGGTGAACATTAGCGCACATTGACCTTCTAATTTTGATGATAATTTGTCTAATCCCTTTATGCCAATATCCTTCTCGAAGGATTTTTGAACAACTTTGTTTTTTATAATTTTTATAAGTATGTCTTTATGGAATTTCTTACGTATCTTCATTAATTGAGCAGCACGAACTTTTGCCATACTCGAAAGGGCTATAACGCTATATTCTTTAGGAAGGTGTTGCATTTCCTGGTACAATTTTTGTTTTCTTTTAGGGTAATGAGTCCTAGCTGCTTTGTGTCCGGGTGTTGCCATTATTGCACACCCTTCTGTTTTTCGTCACCAGTAGCAGATAATTTGCTTGGTTTTCCCATTGTAAATTTGATCATTGCATTGTTTATGTTCTTCTCGCCTTGTGGAAGCTTTTTTTCAACTGCAGAAATGACTACTCCTGCATTTGCCACTAATTCCTCGTCTGGCATTTTTTCATCACCTATTTTTGTAGATACATTAAGTTGGTTCTTTGCCCTAACGCGAACAGAGCCTCTGAGCCTTTCAGCAATTGTTTCTATAGGAGCTCCATATGGAAATGGCGAAGGCATCTTACCTTTAGGACCTAAAAATTGGCCGAGTGAACGACCGACGCTCGACATGAGAGTTGTGTCAGCCAAGAAAAAATCATAAGCCCTGACTATTTTTCTAGCTTCCCTTTTGTTAGTGCCAAGTCTATCCAACTCTTCAGGTTCAATTACTTTATCTACCTCTGCCTTCCGTGCCCGAGTACCCATATCCCCTGATGCTATCACACAAAGCGTAGATTTCTTCCCCGGTCTATTTGGCAATGAAACCACCTCGTTAAGAGTGAATCCCTTTTTCACGTCAATATCCTTCAAGACTAACATCATTTCTACAGATTGACTAAAATTGCGCTTTGATGATTCTTGCCGTGCGAGCTTTACCAAATTTACGAGCTGATTATCATTAACCATGCTAAATCCTGTCATCCAATCAAATTTTCGAAGCCATTTAAAACTGTTTAGAAAACGACCTATAGTTGAACTATCCGAAAATACCCCGCATAGCATCAGAACGGGCCCGGTGGGCTTCGATCCCACGACTTCCGGCTTTCTCCATCAAATCTTAGAAGGCAGTCGCTCTATCCATGCTGAGCTACGAGCCCAAGGTTTAACAGCATAACCCGTGTCAGACTTTCCTCTGACAAGCCCAAAGTTGGACCCTAGCCCTTATAAACTATTTTTAAGGCTAGACTTTCAGCATGTTTAATTTTAGGTGGCTGGAATTAATTAATTCGCAGAATTATCACAACCGCAAAAATTGTTAATTCTATGACAAGATATATTAGCGACGTATAACAAATTATTTTGAACTAACTAAATTCAACAATGGCATCGAAAAGGAGTATAAAATATGACTAATCCATCCAATTCAAATGAAGCCGTCGATGATAACAAGCGTACTTTGAAAAGTATGAGTTCAGAATTCGAATCAGTTTATCAAAAATGGAATGAAATTGTTCAGCTACCTTCTATAGGGCCAATGAAAGCATTTGTGAAAGATTATAACCAGTACTGCTCAGACTTGCTATCTCTAATTAAGAATGTGATTGACGTTTACTCTAGTTTGAATAACTACTGGATGCAAATGGGTAGTGCATTCACCCAGGCATTGAATAAGCTATTAAAAGAGAAACCATCTTCATCAGGACAATGGGATCAAGAACAGCTGAGAATGACATTAATTGATGCATTTGAAGATGCCTTTACTTCACTATTTACTTCAAAGGACTTTGCGAAGGTCTACAATGAAGTGTCAAGTACTCAAATAGATTTGATGGATAGTATACATAGAATTTTTGAAAAAAATCTGGAGATGCTAAACTTGCCCACCAGGTCAGACTTGGATATAGTATTAAAGGACATTACAGAATTAAAGAGAAATATTCGAGACATTCGAAGAGAATTTGAAAGTGCCATGGCGTATGGAAGAGCGAACAATTCTGCCTAGAGAGACGGGCTCACGAGAGCCTGGAACTTTAATGAATGGAAGCTCAGTTACTGAGATTGCTTCTAGTCAAGATGATATGATCCGGAAGATAAGCAAAACTAGAGAAATTTTATTCGAACCCAACGATATCGCTGTAGGAACCACCGCCAGCGAAATCTTGTATGAAAAAAGATTATTCAAACTTCTGCACTACAAGCCGCTTGTAGGTAAAACTGCGCGAACACCTTTGTTGGTTGTTTATGCGCTTATAAATAAATCGTATATCCTTGATTTACAACCAAACAAGAGCTGGATTCGTAACCTCTTGTCGCAGGGTTTTGATATCTATCTTATTGATTGGAAGTCCCCTATGAACGCTGACAAATATGTCTCTTTTGATGATTATGTGAACTATTACATAGACGAGATCGTTGATATAGTTAGAAATCGGAATTTAGTAGATAAGATAACTCTACATGGCTACTGTATGGGTTCTTCAATGTCTGTAATGTACGCTGCCTTGCACCAGGAAAAAGTAAAAAACTTGGTAACGATAGCACCTGTGTTGGACACTAGGAAGGATACTACCGTAATAGCTAATATTGCTAGATATATGGATATTGATAAATTAGTAGACTCCATCGGAAATTTGCCTCCTGAGAAGCTTTACGAATGTTATTCCGCGCTCAAACCATTCAAGCAGGGAGTAAATAAATATTTCAATCTTGTCGAGAATATAGATAACGATTCTTTTGTTCAGAACTTCATGCGGATAGAGAAATGGCTATATGATACACCGGCAATTGCTGGAGAGACAATTAGGCAATGGATAAAAGATATTTATCAGAGAAACATGTTATTCAATAATGAAATGAGACTTGGGAGAACCGTCGTAAACTTGTCGAAAATAAATGTTCCCTTACTCAATATCGTTGCGGAAGAGGATCATCTGGTATCGCCAGAATGTAGTGTTCCACTTAACGAAGTTGTTTCCAGCGATGACAAACGCTTGATGAGGTTCCATACTGGTCATGTAGGCCTGATAGCAAGCAGCTACTCTCAAAATAATGTCTTGCCCAAAGTAGGTCAGTGGCTCAGAAGTCGTTCCCAGTAACTGAGAGGCGTCATTAATTTGGGTTTATTTACACAATAAATTTCAACTGCCTTTAATTTTGGCAGAACCATATATTAAAAATTATACTACTGATCATCATTTGTCGCTCTCCTTACGCCTTCTTTCTATAGGTATTATGATGACTTGAACCAGATCCCCCTCATTAATTTTCAAGGCTTGTCTTTCAGCCTCGGGGATTGATATTCTTCCACCACTCTGAACCGTAGTTTTAAACATGGCATTATAAAATGTGAGTCCTTGTAACATGGAGAAGAAATTTTGCATTGCATCTTGTTGCAGGTTTGAAAATTGCTTGACAAATTCACGTTGAGCTTCGCTTCCCTTCTCTACAGCCTTCTTATATGACGAAACAGTATCTTCAACATCGGGGTTACTGCCCATGTAACTTTAACTATATGCATTTATTTAATGCTATTGACTCGCATTTAAAAAATCCAATGCTACTTTGGCAAATAAAGAAGGCGTCTCAGTGTATGGTGTATGACCTGAATTAGGGATCACGATTAGCCTGGAGTTCTGGATTCTCAAATAGTCCACAACGTGTTCGGACGGAATCATTTTGTCGTCTCTTCCCCAAATTAATAACGTCGGAGATCTTATTTTAGTTAATTTAGTGTCCAAGTCCTGGGTGTTACGTATTCCCAATAAAGTAGACATGAAGGCATATTTTGAGTTTGGGAGTTTCATCCTATTTACAAAATCTTTTACGATGTCATCTGTTACTACTTTTGAATCATATGCCATGTCTGAGAATGCACGTCTTGCATTTTCCATCGTCGGATACAATGCAGCGAGAATGTACTCATCCAGAGTTTTAGTGGACGTTTTCATTGTACCTGCGGGTGATACAAGTATCATCTTTTTTACAATACTCGTAAATTTCATGGCGAATTCAGCAGCAAGTAAACCACCAAATGATGATCCTATTACATGGGTTCTTTGGATTCTTATTGATTTCAAGAAGTCCCTTATGAATTCAACAAAGAAATTCATAGTATATTCTACAGTTGGCTTGTCACTATAACCAAAACCGACAATGTCAGGAATTATTATCCTAAAATATCGATTTAGTAAAGGCACAACGCGGAGCCACCTTTCCGCTGAAGCTCCTATCCCGTGCAATAGTAATAGTACTTCAGTGGCCTCTGATTTAACAGGTTTAATCACACCAAAGTCGAGATACCTTATGGCATAATTGTTGACATAAGCCATCCGATTCGGTATTTCAATCAACAACTCGTCTGCTCTAATGTGAGTAATATTATCTGATTAATATTCTTATTACATTAACGTAACCTAATGCGTATTGAATTTTGGATGAGTGACCGGGTAATATTACCGTGAGTAAAATTCACATAGTAAATTTACGAACTTGTGAATTTCATATATCAGTCATAATGGTAATCTCCTGATATGCAAGGGACGTAAGAATACTTTAAAAAAATGCAAGAGTCTTACCGGAGATTTATCTTCACGTTTATGATTGTTTGTGAGGTAATAATTATTTAATCTCTATTTATTCAAGTACAAATCCAAAAGGAACCGAACTGCTACAGCCATTAACACGAACGCAAATATTTTTTCTAAGGTTGAGCCCCTAAATCTGCCAGATAGTTTCGCACCTATTTGGGCTCCTGCAAATGATCCGATGCAAAGGAACAATGCATACACATACTCTGGGTTTCCAAGAATAACATGAGTAATGGTGCCTACTAGGGATGTTGACAATAGTGCTAATTGTGACGTTGGTACGGCTGAAGACATATTCATTCCAAAGATCAATACTAATAAAGGAACAAAAAGTACGCCACCACCAATTCCGAACAAGCTTGAGATAATACCTGCGGTAATTGAACCAAAATAAAACATTATTTTGAATAATATAGAATTCGTATTAAATTTCTGTCCGCTTAGTACGGAGTTCCTAAAGAGAAGATAAAGCCCAGTTGCAAGGAGTAGAACTGCAAAGAGTAGCCTAAATTGTACGGGTGAGATATTTATGGATAGAAAAGCACCCAAGATCGCTCCAGGGCTAGAAAATAAAGCCATTTTTAGTCCGATAGAGTACTTAATTTTTCGTAATCTTGCATAAGCAATAACTGAAGAGCTGCTTGTAGATGATACCGCAATAAGGCTCGTACTGGCTACTTGAGCTGGTGCGAGGCCCAAGAATGCTAATGCCGGGGATATAATAATACCACCTCCAATTCCTATTAATGATCCTAATATGCCAGCGCCCACACCAATAATCAGTAACAGGAATGAATTATTGATAAATTCATACATCATGTGTTCACCATATTATCTTGACCTACTATTATGCTCACGCTAGAATTTAATTTTGTATATTCTGACAAAAAATACTGGACTTCTTTATAATACTTGTATGATATAGTGATCTTCATCGTATTAAAATTAATAATTTAAGTTAAGGGAAGGTCTATATTCACTCATATAACATAATAAATAGAATGCTGGCGTAACGTTGTCCATGGAAACAGTATACTGTAACATATGTATAAAGTCATTTGATATTAGTACGATCGAATCCCATATCAATAATGATTACCATATCCGGCAGAAAAATAGGTTATTAGCCGAACTGATAAGGCGTCAGGAACTTGAGGGCTGTCCAATTGGTCTTAGCGTAGTAGATTACTGGAGAAGACATAGTTAACGATATTAATATTAACCCAAACGAGACAACTCGTTTCTTACAAATTTTCGAAGATCGTTCTAATGTAACCATTTGCAATAGACAAATTTGCACTAAACAATAACAATTACAAATTTAGTGACGAGATTACCAAATAGGATAGAAATAAATTCATTTAAATATCTAATAGAGCCACCATTGTAATCTGGAACATCAAAATAAAAATAAGATACATATTGATTTATTCCGACCATTCCCTTTAATACTGATACATACCCCATTTGGATTGAAGTTTTTCGATCATGTTGCAAGGACTAGAGCAGCAAAAATTTATGCAAAGTTTAACGTCTATCTTATGCCTGTCATAACTGCTATTGCGTTAATACTTATTGTTAGCAGTATAGCAGCAGTAGCATCAAGTGTTGCCTTTAGAGAGACAGCTCGTGGTTTTGGTCCGCAGGCCAATTTGTTAATACCCGGAATAAATCCAATCCTTCCTATTGGATATACGCTTGCGGCTTTAATAATTAGTGTTTTCATACATGAGGCAGGACACGGGATTGTTGCAAGGGTCCACAATCTGAAAGTAGAGTCTACAGGAATAGTGTTGTTATTGGGAATACCTGTGGGAGCGTTTGTAAATATTGAAAGGGAAGAATTGGCTAAAGCATCGATGAAAGAACGAAGTGCTGTTCTTACAGCTGGCCCGTTAAATAATATGATACTTGCCGCGGCATCATTCATACTACTTTACGTAGTTGTCTCTAGTCTTGTCCCAGTCCCACAGGTGAGTAATCTTCATCAAGGCATCATAATTTCAGAGGTGACTCAGAACTCCTTGGCAGAACGAGTAGGGTTGTCACCTAATTCCGTTTTAGTCTCTGCTGGAGGAAGAGAGTTAAATTCTCCAGATGAATTAAGGACGGTACTTGCAAACAACATAGGCAAAAGCATACCCATCAGCTGGCAAGATCATGAGGGGAAAAAATTTACTAGGCAACTAATCATCCCGAGCAGTGCTGACCCTACTAGGCCCATTCTTGGTGTTCAGCTAGGGCCTCTCCCTGTACAAGCCTTAGAATTGTACAAGAAGTCATTTACAGGAGGAATAATACCGATGCTTCCACCACCTACCGTGGTGAAGGGATTTACTCCCTATTCAGATCAAATGTCTGCAAATTACTATTCTCCAGTCTTTGGGTCTTCCTACCCAGTAATTGCAAATATGCTATATTGGCTTTGGTTTATTAATTTCAACTTAGGAATATTTAACGCCCTGCCCATAGGGCCACTTGATGGCGGTCAACTTTATGGAGGACTCATAGAAAGTCGATCGAGATTCAACAAAGATCGGCTCAAGAATATTTCGACTGCACTTTCATGGGTGATGTTTTTAATAGTATTGGTGGGCATTGTTATTCCATACTTGCCGTTCTAAAATCCAAATCCAAGTAGCGAACCTCGCAGAATATCTCAAAATATATATTAATGGGTACATAGCTCTATGCGCATATTAGCGGCACTGAGTATGCATGCCTCAGATAAGTACGCTTTTCGTATTTATACTAAGGGTGTATAGTTCCCGCGTGTCTATAATAGAAGTTGACAAATGTGAACAACGAAATTCTGAATGAGAATATTGATGGAAATGAAAGCATTTCGCTACAAAATACGACCAAAATCCCGAGTACTTCAAAAAACAAGAAAATCTATCGGCAAAATAATATTGAAAAAAGAGAGAAACTAGGCCAAGATGACATGCTTGCCTCAATGATTTTTCCCTCGATTCCACCTGAAGCACGAATTGCTAGCGCAAAATTTGAAGGGCCAAACATTTCTCTCTATACTTTGAACCCCAAATTTTCTTTAACGGAGTTGACTTACTATTTATCCTCTTTATCGAGGTCATTAAAAAAGAGATTTATTATTAGGACAGATCCATCGATAAGACTATCAGAAGAACAGACACGTGCTGCAATTTTGAAAGTACTTCCTAGTAACTTGACCATTTCAGCTGTTTTCTGCGATGACGCAACCGGGGAGGTCGTTTTAGAGGTTAACCGTCCGGAGCTCATTACGCCAGACATTATCATAGCTATCGCGGAAAAAACTGGGTGGATTGCACACATCTTGAGATCCCCTCATATTCCTTCTAGTATAATCAATATCATTCATTCTAATCTAAAGAGCTCAGCTAAGGAGAGGACCTTATTCCTACAATCATTGGGGAAGAGAATTTTTCGACATCCGTTAGTTGTCGGGAATGAAAGGGAGGATTATTCAAATTATGGTGAAATGGATGCATCTAACGATCAACCGAGGTCGAGATCAAGGTCAAGAAGTAAAGAAGAGATATCACTTTTCTGTTTGGGTGGCGTCAAACAAGTTGGAAGGTCTTGCTTTATCGTCATAACACCCGAAAGCAAAATTATCCTTGATTGTGGCATAAATCCCGGAGAGAATTCTGGTTTATCTGCATATCCTCGCATAGATTGGTTCAACTTTGATTTGGACGAAATTGATGCTGTTGTAATCAGTCACGCCCACATTGATCACCAAGGATTTTTGCCTACACTACTTAAGTACGGATACAAGGGACCGGTTTATTGCACAGAACCAACGCTTCCCCTTATGGCACTTCTTCAGCACGACTCTGTAAAAATAGCCAAGAATAATGGTACATACCTTCCATACGAATCAAGGGATGTTAATGAAGTCATAAAGCACTGTATCACGTTGCCTTACGGAAAGCCAACGGATATTTCTCCTGATGTAACGATTACTCTTAATAATGCGGGTCATATAATGGGCAGCGCAACTGTTCACCTTAACATTTCAGGAGTACACAACATATTATATTCAGGTGACTATAAATACGCCAGAACTCAGTTACTCGATAGCGCAGTTTCGATTTATCCTAGGGTGGAGACTCTCATTACCGAAAGCACATACGGTAACAGTACTGACATAATGCCTGACCAAGGTACAGTCTATAAGACGTTCACTGAAAGCATCAACCAGACTCTCCTAGCCGGAGGAAAGGTACTAATCCCAGTTCCGGCAGTCGGACGTGCTCAGGAAATTATGCTGGTAATAGATAAGGAAATGAGAGAAGGTCGTTTAATAGAGGCACCAATATTCATCGAGGGCATGATTTCTGAAGCTAGTGCTATACATATGTCATATGCTCATTATTTGGGATACGATGTAAGAAAATCTGTCTCGCAAGGTGTAAATCCTTTCCAATCCGAATATTTCACAGTTGTCAATGGGTACGGGCGCAGAGATGAGGTTCTAAACGATGAAAATCCTTCAGTTATAATGGCAACATCAGGAATGCTAGAAGGGGGTCCATCTGTTGAGTACTTCAAGGAGATTGCACCAAATCAACTCAATAAGATCGTATTCGTATCATACCAGATTAATGGGACATTAGGACGTCGGGTTATAGACGGCAGGATTTCTGAAGCCAGTATGCTTGATGAGAAGGGTAAGCTAAAAGTTATACCTGTAAGATGCTCAACTCAAAAAATTGATGGGTTCAGCGGCCACAGCGATTTCAATCAAATTCTTAACTTTGTATCGAGAGTCCGACCTAAAAGAGTCCTTGTCAATCACGGTGAGAAGTCAAAATCCGAAAACGTCGCAAGTACTGTTTATTCAAGATTAAGGATCAAGTCCACGGTGCCTGACAGCCGCGAAATCGTCAGGCTAAAGTAAAATTGCATATACGTATACTTTTTAGATAGTTCAATTTACTATATTAGGAGTTGGCAATCAGATATAGGTGTGTCAATTGTAACATTGTGTTAAGTGGGGAAGGCGCTTCTCGACATTACTTGGCTAACCCCACACACAAATTGGAAAAACTTCCTCCTCCGCTAAAACCTGTTAAGAATGTAGAGAATAAATAATAAATTATTCCCTGATGCTCTCTAAGGTGGAGACTACCTGCCATACCATAGTTCTGATATGAGACTGCATTTGAGGGTTTTGAGTTACATTATCTAGCATACTAATTGCATTTGCAGCACGGACAGAAACAGATCCATTCTTCTCATCTTTAATCCCACTCATAACTTCTCTTATCATATTTCGTATGTTACGTTGAATATTATTATTTCTGGCTATAGCATCCAATGTGGCAGTTGCATTTGCTAGTCGTTCCAAATTTTCTTTTTCGCGCAATTCCTTCTTTGAAGCCATGACCATCCCCGATCATGTTTTTAGCCAAAGGGAGACTTTTGAATGTTTTTGTTATTGTCTAACAAATACACTCTAAAACTAACTTTTTACGAAAGGAACACAATTAATACTACTAAGAAGCTTATTTTAGATCATGGATGCTAATAATGAGTAATAATACTGAACAGACAAAGCATACGATCTCCAAACCACCGCTTGATCTCCTATTTAATCCATCCATTTTATCAAAGAAAGATGTATGGGATATTAATGTAAAGTCTCTTTTAGAAATGTTATTGAAGTTACTTTCCGATAGTGGAAGGAAAGATCTTAGGGTATGTGGTATCGCAGCATTATCGTCCTCGTTAATACATCGGCTTAAGGTCGAGAGCATTTTTAGATTAGAGAAAATTGCCACAATGAGGCGCGGCATAGAATCGGCCGAAAGTGACAAACCGGTTCCACATCTCAAGTCAATTGAAATTCCATACAGGCTCGAATCTACTTACCCAGTAACATTGGAAGAACTTTTAAACGTACTAGAGAACATGATAATGGGTCTCGCAAATCCCAGAAAAACAACCAAACAATTGAATCTTGAGGCGGTACAAAATTTTGACTTCAATGAATATCTTGTTAAATTTGAACAGATTGTTCAGTCCTATGAAGAGATGATTTTCGATATTGTTAGCGCTGACAAGTTTGTACTTTTTCGAAAATTAACTGAAAAAATGGACAAAATCGAAATAGTCCGATGTTTCATAGCTGTGCTCTATTTAGCTCTGAAAGGTAAGATCTTAATCAATCAAGTGGATGATGGGAATTTTATGATTAGTTACCCAAGTCAGCCAGATTAATGTTAAATTACGGGTCTACAAACTGAATTCTATTGGGAGGTAAATATCCTCAAGAAGAAATCATTGCACGGCTAGAGGTCGCATTGTATTCCTCGGGAAGACCTTTGTCTCTTGAAGAATTAGTGAAGGCATCTGGCTCCAACTCGAAGGATGATACTTTGAGGATTGTGAAGGAATTGGTACAGAAAACGAGGAACACGTTTAAAGCATTAGAGATCAGCGAATTGCAAAAGGAATCTTTCGCATTTCAGGTCAAGCCATCCTATACTCCCTTAGTAAGGCGTTTTGCACAACAACCTATTATATCGGTTGCTTCACTGAAAACTCTATCATACATTGCATACGAACAGCCCATTACCTCGAAGAGGTTGGTTCAAATACGTGGTAGCCAAGCTTATTCCCATGTCAAGGATCTGAAGGCTCACTCATTCATTGAATCAGAAAATCTCGGGAGACTAAAAATTTATCGTACTACAAGAAAATTCCAGGAATACTTTGGAATTAGTGATTTAATTTCTTTGAAATCTAGTCTCGTAGAAAAGGGAGCATGACAATATAATTTTTCTCTGATAGAAACCTCTTAATAGTGTTTTGTGCACATTTAGCTGAATGAGAAAATCCGTCGAGAACCTCTCTAAACGAAAACTTACTGGAGGCAAAAAAAAATCTTCTAGGTCAAGACGAAAATACGAAATGGATAGATATCCTAATGAACCTGTTCTAGATAAGTCAGTCATTATCCAACGACGCGTGAGAGGGGGCAACAGAAAGGTAGCGTACAAGAGCGTAGAATTTGCAAATATTTCCGATCCTATTGAAAAGAAAACAATTCGATCGAAGATTTTGAAGGTATCTAAGAATCCAGCCAATAAGGATTTGGAAAGAAGAGGTGTGCTCACCAAGGGTGCAATAATAGATACAGAGTTAGGTCAAGCGAGAGTAATTTCAAGACCTGCCCAAGATGGAATAATAAATGCAATATTGATGAAACGCTGAACGGCAGAAATCGGGAAGCAAAATATCCATTTTTGAGGACACGTTAGATCGAATTTATTTATCACACCTGTTCACTATTTGAAGGATGAAAGATTATGATCATATCATTTTGTGGCTAGATTATTTTAACAGAAGTATATCTAAAAGAAAAGGTCGCAAGATTATAAAAAAAGTGGCCATTTATGACCCAACAATGGATGAATTAGAAAAGGCGTGTAGACGATTGGGCCTGAAATTTGATGAAGATAGCATAAATTCCGAGGCAAGATATCCGAGAAGACCATATATTAGGTCAGGATACATAATGCTCTCAAAGACTGAAAAAAAATCAAACATAGTTCACAGAGTAGGGAAGACACTGCAGGAAATGAGGAATTCGAGCAGGAAGTAATTTCAGACAGGTGTCGCATTGGAGTTGGGGGTTTTCGATCCATTCGGATTAGTTTTATCACATGACTAATATTAATTGACAGAATAAAATGATAACAAGTATTTAGGGATCGTGATAATGATGTTTACGGAATTAGGAGAAGTTTTACATTTTGCAAGGAGTGGAAGACTTATCGTTAGACTTAATCCGTCTTGCAGTTTCTCAAAGATAGGACAATCAGTAGTTGACAGCAATGGTACTAAAATAGGAAAAATAATTGAACTAATCGGATCCGTCAAGTCACCGTTTGCCTCAGTTTTACCAGAAAATAACGTAACCAAAGCAGTAAGCGGGATGAAAGTTTTTGAATCTGAGTCAATATCTAACAAAAAGCATCAGCAACTGCGAACTAAATCAAGCACCGCTTCTGGCAGAAAGCTATACAAAGGGAAGCGAAAATGACATCACTACAATATTGCCCGTACTGTCCTGAATGCCACTCTAGCATAGTACATGACTACAATAAAGGTGAATATATCTGTAGAACCTGCGGCTATGTTGTTATAGACGAAGCTGATGATTACGGCCCTGAGAATCATTCGACCGATTTCGAGGAAAGAACTAAGAATGTCCGTGCCAGTGGGTCAACCAGTTTCTCGCTGCATGATTTTGGGTTACGAACAGAGATAAGCGCAGCATCAAAGGATTACAGTGGAAAATCGATTGATTACCAAGTTGTGGAACAAATGAATAAAGCACGCAAGTGGCATACTAGGATTAGGGTAAATTCCCCTAAAGACAGAAGATTATCAAATGTGCTTTCAAAAATTAATGAAACGAGCTCCACTCTCTGCTTGCCCAAATCACTAGTTGAAACTGCTTCGATGATTTATAGAAGTTTTGAAAGTAATTGCGAGGCGAAAGGTAAATCCATAATATGCATAGCCGCGGCAACCATTTACTTAGCTTGTAAGAGATGCGGGGTTGTAAGGTCTCTTGAGGAAATAATAAAGGCCAGCGGTATATCCGAACATGATAGGTCAAGTGTAAAACTTGCATCAAAATATTATAGATCAATGGTTATGGACCTAAATTGTTCGTCGGAAAATGAAAGGTCACCAACTGCTGCAGAATCACTTTCCCGTGGCATAGAGAGCCAATCACTCGCTCCTCTGGTGTATGATTCAGTGAACAAAAATAAATCAGCAATGTCTGTCTATTCAATGATGTCAACTTCAAATTCGACTTTAGCCATAGATCATTATATATCAAAGCTTGTGAACATCTCAAAAATTGATCCTAGAGTAGAAAGGCTTGCAATAGATATCGCACATAAAACTGATAATCATTTACTAGCCGATGGTAAAGCACCAAATGGGCTGGCAGCAGCATACATTTATTTAGCAGCAGTATTACTTGGAATAAACTTGCTTCAGATTGATATCTCGAATTTTGCAGGCATCACTGAGGTCACAATTCGTAACAGATGTAAGGACATATTTAGCAACTTCAAGCTAGTAATCAATGTGAAGGCTGCAAATATTATTTAGTTCACCCACTTCTCCATTTGATTTTCGGGCAATTTTGGATCTGAGTAAGCAAAAGAATTCCTTCAGCTCAATATCTCAAGCTTTGATTGATCGTAGTTGTAGTTTGTACATTGAGATCAATTCAGCGTCAGTTGTCGCATCTTCCGGATTCTTGTCGAACCTTATTTTCCCAGTAAATTTTGGAAACCTGAGGGACATACCAAATCCACTTCTAATTGCATTCATGCCAGTATTATATAATGGACTTAAAGTAATTTCAGACGCAATTATTTCTATGACTACTTTGGGCTTAAACCATGCATCCATATCAAGTGTTGATTGTACCTTCGGGTGTCGCTTGGGCAAAACATGGGCTTTCAATTGGTTCAAAAGCATTTCTAAATCCTCATCCTTGAAGCCACTACCTACCTTGCATACGCTCTTGAACAGATTTGACTCCTTATCATATGCTGCCAGTAACAAGGCACCGTAGCTTCCAGTTCTTCTTCCACGTCCGAACAGTGCCCCAACAACAACTAGGTCTAGCGTATCGGCAATTTCACTTCGGTACTCTCTTTTTATTTTAATCCAAGCAAATCCTCTGGCTCCAGCTCGATACGAACTATCAAGCTGTTTCAGCATCAAACCCTCGCATCCGGCCACTATCGCTTCTGACATGAATCTTTCTATATTTTTGGTATTATCTACAATTTTTTGGGGGATGATTTTAACCATCGAGCCACTCGTTTTCCTTACAAGAGATTCCAACATTGCACGTCGATCAGTATATGGAAGATTTGTCTTATCTTGTCCGTCCTTGTACAAAACGTCAAACAGATTTAGAGATATCGGATATTTAGTAACAGCCTCCTGTATATTATATTTCCTTCTCCTATGCATTAGTTCTTGAAATGGTAAATATTCGCCGCTATTTTCATGAATGGCCACTACCTCAGCTTCAAATATAGTATTTTTTAGTTTACTCTTATTAATTATATTTACGATATCTGGATAGTATGTAGTAATGTTTTCCAACCTTCTAGAAAATATTAAAGTCCTCCCTGCCCCTGTATGAATTTGTACTCTTTCGCCATCTAACTTAAATTCCGCAGCGGTTTTTCCATTCATCTTATCAAGAACCTCTTGTGGCGTTCGGACTCGTTCAGCAAGCATTGCTCTGATTGGTCTGAATAATTGAATTTTCGTCGTTGCAACTGCAGAACGACCTTCAGTTGCCAATAACCTACCCACTCTCCCTAAATCACTAGACACATTGTAAGCAGCTTCAAGAACATGCCTATGTTTCTTTTCGCCTGCAAAGGCAATCGACAAAGCATCTAGAATTGAATAATCTGCCACTCCCAGACGCAAAGTTCCTAACGCAAATTTTATTATGTATCTACATTCATTAGGAGTAGCATCGTTTAGCAAGCTGGACAAAAGTCGCAGTTTGACCTCCTGCGAACCCTTTCCAACTGTTTTAGATATCTTATCAAATGTTGCAGATATTCTTTCAACCGTAACCTTTTCACTTGTAAGAGTAGTTTGCATCTTTTTCTCCATTATGATCTTTGCTGTATCACCAAGGTCTCCAGTTTTTCGATAGATTTGATAAATCTCTTCATTAGTAACAGCAGATGAGTTGGCAATTGCACGTATCACCATTTTTTCAGCTAGACCAAGTTCTATTCCTTCGTAATCAGGTGCTATCTTGCCCTGTATTAAATAAATTACCTTGTCAAGAATCTGAGGTGGAGTATTTTTGAATAGAGCAACTAAATGGTCGGTAAGCTCCAATCTGCTTGAAGTTTTTTCCATTTTTTCTAGAGTAGATACTACAACAAAAAAATCCAATGTCATTTGTTATAATGCTTCATTTTAAAATATTGCTAGGAACCGCGTTCCGGAGCAATGAAATAATTTATTAAATGGTTAAAGCAAAATGAGTCTATGGGAGGCGTAAAGAAGAAACCTGTCGGCAGTTCAGATAAAGGCGCATCAGGTCCAACGGCGGAAGAGAAGAAACCTGACAACAAGAAAACTACTACCAAACAGGTCCAGAAACAAAAATCAACAGTCTTAATGGACGAGGGACAGGCAATGAAAGCCGTACGGACATTGAGGGCTATTACTAGCCAAGCTCTAGCTCGAGCTACTGGTGTTAAAGTCTCTGTGGCCAATGCTTTTTTACGGTCCCTTGAAACCAAAGGAGTTGTCAGGCTAATTGGAGGATACAGTGGACACAGGATCTACGAAGTTGTAACTGCCTAGCTGCATTTTGACTGACCGTAATTGCAAATAGCCGCAAACAAATAATTTGCATGAAATTCATATTTAGATTTAATCTTAAAGTTATTGACTTTTTTCAAACGAATATATTAACACTTGCTAACTGCCCAATTTCTCAAGACATGTTCCCACATAATTAAATATGTGATGACCTGGTTTTTATCCAATTTTAATTCTGCTTGTAATTTCGTTGGCAACGTTTTGGGGCATTATGTTTTTTACATCATCTAAATTTTTAAAATTGCCTAACGCCCACATTGCCTTAACAGTAGCTGTTTCAGTAAGCATGTTCTTGAGGGGGATGACTCCTATACTTAACAAGTCTCTTCCTGTCTCGTAAACGTCTAGGCTCGTCCTCCCCCATATACATTGAGAAGTCATGAAAACCAGCACTTGATGGTCTATAGCATTTTTTAATGAAGGTATGCATTCTTTACTTACGTGACCCAAGCCAGTTCCCTCCAGAATGATTATCCTGCTTCCAATTTCGACAGAATAATCTATCCACCTAGGATCAAAACCAGGATAGAACTTCAATAAGGTAACGTTTTTATCGAAATTAGGTTTTACTATCAATTTATCAAATTCAGTGTTTCTTTCGGGAAGAGATATTTCAGAATTGGATTTAGGAATCTCAATATTCTCACCTCTAACTAGTGCAATTGGCTCTATATCAATCGATTTGAATGCGTCTCTTCTACTAGTGTGATTCTTTCTTACTCGAGTTCCGACGTGAATAGATACCAGATCATCCGATATCGAATTATGCATCGCGACGAATACTCCGGCGACTTTTGATTTGATAGCCATAATAGCTGCCCCTAAGAGGTTTAATGCAGCGTCTGACGAAGGCCTATCAGATGACCTCTGCGCCCCAACTAAAATTACAGGAATGGGTAAATTGTGCAAGGCAAAGCTCAAGGCAGCGGCTGTATAATGCATTGTGTCTGTTCCATGCGCTACCATAATTCCTTTATACTTCTTGCTGAGAATTTTTTCTCCGACAGTTTTAGCAATGGCAGCCCAATGTCGGGGAGTGAGGTTTTCGCTGTATTCAGAAAAGAGTACCTCTGGTTCAATATACGCATATTTCTTAAGTTCCGGAACCGAACTGTACAAATCAGCCGCGGTAAGGGCTGCCCGAACCCCTCCAGTTCTATAGTCAATCCTGCTTGATATTGTTCCACCAGTACTTATTAACGACAATCGAGGAGAATTGCTAGATAAAGAATCAAATTCTTCCAAATTATCATTTTTATTAACCTCTAAAATGTTGGCAACGGTTCGGTTTTCTTTGCTGACCAGACCACCATTGTTAGCAGCAGTGGAGTTATTTTCATTTTGGTCAACCCTTGTTATACCCTTGATCTTGTCTATAGATACGCCTGTATTGTAACCATTTTCAAGTTTTACTACAATACGGCCAGGTACCGCGTATTCGTATCTTGGGAGAATAGTGCCAGAATAATTTCCTTGTGTAGTCTCAAGATATACTTTGTCGCCAACTTCAACGTTGAATCTTCGAAGCAGCTCAAGTGATTTTCCGTGATATCCTCCGTGAGTCATTAACTTATCCTAATGAAGAACCTCCTTTTGTATTTGATCATAAACATGTCAAATTAATTAATGCGTTTGAATGTGAGGTGGTTATTTGTCATCAAGATAACCCATCCAATGACCAATATTTTTACTCCAGTCAAATTAAGATCAAAGATCAAAATCGGAATGTCTGCATTCATATTTTGGCTTGCTCGGTTCTGTTTGAATATTTTATGTCACCGGAGTAAGTGCCACTCGAATCGTTATACTATGTACTTTCTCATCTAGTTTCCACAAATAGTAACAACACAGTCTTATAGCTAACCGTTATACCAATTCATGCTGATTTGTTCCTATAACAAAAGCGAGGGAACAGGGCAATTACTTTCTAGATAATTGCTAGGCAATTATTCCATTACTATCATAGTGAGAGTTGATTTTACTCCATTTAGTTTTCTTAGCTTCCAAGTGATAGTTTCTTTGACTTTTTCCATAGTATCTGCTTCTACCATAGCTACAATATCGTAGACACCATAAACCTGGTAGACCTCCTTCACACCATCTATAGTCTTCAATTCATTAACAATCGAATCTTCACTACCTAACTCAGCATTCATGAGAACAAAAGCCTTGGGCATAAGATTTCTGGTACGATCGAAATATAAAAAGATGATGCATCAGACGGTTTATAGTTTGAACACGAGTTCCACATTATTTAGATTGAATAAGACCCGACCATGTAAATTCAAACGAATTAAATCATGCTTTTATACTTCTGCCATAAGCTTTGATTCGTCAAAAGAAGAGGCCAATTTCCACTGCAATTCGAACAATTCATCACACCATGCGTGGAATTCCCTATCCTTACTATAAAGCATAGTGTTCAAGTCAGGTTCACCCTTCAGATTTGGGAACAGCACACACGCATTTTCCTCGTTAAGGATTACCATAATCTTTACAGTTTCCAACATCCTCCTAGCAACCAACCCTTTGCTTATGAATTCGGTCCATCCCACCTTATGAAGTATTTCGCTCCTTCCTTTCGGAATAACACTGTCTCTTCCAAATATGTATGAAAATTTAATACCTAATTCTATCTTGGTACTCAAGACCTCGATTAGGTCAACGGGCACCTGGCCCATTATCTCCTTGATGTAGTTTTCAGATTCCAAATACAAATTCTTCCATCTCTGTACTATGGCCAGAACTCCGTGCACGACTTCACAATTAGCAAGTGATCCTAATCTCTGAATAAATTGCTTAGGTAAATCCGAAAGATCGTGTTCCAGGAAGTATTCCCTATGATTATACAAAAAAGTTAAGCTAGGGATTATCTCTACCACTATCTTTCCATACGGAGTGAGCATGTGCTGTCCGTCACTGTCTTTTAAAAGTAGACCGGAATCCACTAGACGCACGACATTTCTATGAGTTTCCTGCATCGTAGCGTTGAGTTCTGCAGCTAATTGGGATAGCCTGTAGGATTTCTCACGGAACTTTGAGAGCATGGATAACCGTAAATTTCCTGCCAGCTCAAAGAAGAGTGGTCCTGCCCCATTTTCGGGCTCGGAAGACATTTCATGTATTACCATGAGGCTTGAATTTAAACTTGAATAAAGATGCGGAATGATTTTCGTGGATAGGATGCTCTTGGGATTTAATGAAAAATTAGGGCATTACCCTGGACATGGTTCTTGGAAAAAGAACGCATTCCTTTATGTCACTGGAGTTTATAACCCATCTAATTAGTCGTTCAATTCCGATTCCAAAACCACCATGAGGAACAGAACCGTACTTTCTGAGGTCCAAATACCAAGAATATGTACTGAGGTCCAATCCTTCACCTTTTATTCTTTCTTCTATAAGTTCAATATTATCTTCTCTCATCCCTCCGCTACTTACTTCTCCAAATCCGTGCGGTAAGAGAAGATCAGTTGAAAGTGCAACGTTGGGGTTTTCAGGGTCCTCTTTCACGTAGAAGGGTTTGACTTGAAGCGGATAGCCAACAATAAAAACTGGATTAGTTTTATTATGTGTGATAGCACGTTCAGAATCAATATTAAGATCGTCACCCCACTCGATAGGTCGAACAGTATCCCCTTCCTGAACTCTAATTTCCTTAGAACGCAATAATTCGATGGCATTGTCGTACTTCATCCTTTCAAATGGCTTTTTTAACTGGCTTAGCCTCACTGGATCGATATTCAAGAATTTCAAATCTTGTGATCGCTCCAATAGAATTTTTTGCATTGTACTAAAAAGCAATTCTTGTTGAATCTTGAGCAAATCTTCCATTTCTATCCATGGGAGTTCGGCTTCTAAATGCAAAAATTCTGCAAGATGTCTAACAGTACGTGATCTCTCTGCTCTAAATGAAGGTGAAATAGTCCAAACTGGCCCTACTGAAAAAATCAAAGCTTCCAAATACAGCTGAGCACTTTGTGACAAGTACGCCTCCTCTTCGAAATATTTCAAAGGAAATAGTGTGGAGCCTCCCTCAACAGCACTCTTAACAATAATGGGAACGGTCACTTCGAGCCAATCATTGTCTATGAACCATTGACGAGCTGATTGAACTACGGTGGCCCTGATCTTTGAAATAGCAACCAT